>FJVV01000057.1_pt1 | contig 20649 bp, 19 predicted proteins | sample 1011911 | NCBI WGS metagenome assembly FJVV01 (sample SAMEA3912450, study PRJEB9761) | metagenome | biome: forest; material: soil | place: USA | collected 2011-06-22 | depth 0.1 m
TCGCGGAGGGCGAGGAGCTGACCTTCGACTACGGCTTCGGGGTGGAGAACTGGCGTTCGCATCCCTGCCGCTGCGGCACGGCGAAATGCGTCGGCTACATCGTGGCTAAGACGCAGCGCTGGCGGGTGAGGAAACACCTGCGCACGGAGGCTCGCCGAGCGAAGAGGAAAACGTAAGCTCCCGCGTCATGCCTGTTCCAGCCGCGCAAGAATTGAAAACCCTCTGTTTGCGCGAGCCGTCGCTCACGCTGGCCGTCGCCGAGAGCATGACGGGCGGTCGCGTGCAGGCGGCGATCACGGCGGTGTCCGGCTCGTCGGGCTATTTTCTTGGCGGTATCACCGCCTACACACTCGATCAAAAAGTGAAGCATCTCGGCGTGAAACGCGCGGCGGCGGCCAAGGTGGATTGCGTGTCGGTCGAAGTCGCCGCGCAGATGGTGCGCGGCGCGGTGAGGCTTTTCGGAGCCGATGTGGCGGTCGCGACCACCGGGTATGCCGAGCCTGCGGCGGAGCGCGGTGTGGACGAGCCCTACGCATTTTGGGCGATCGCGCATCGGATCACTCCGCGTCGCTGGCATGTCATCACCGGCCGGGTTGTGTGTCCTGGTATGAAGCGCGTTGAGGCGCAGGCGGCGGTGACGGATGCGGTGATAGGCGAACTCACAGCTTATCTGCGCCTCGCAAACTGATTTTCCCAACATGGCACTACCCGAATTCTCCGGTTCTTTTGCGCGACGGCTGGTCCGCTCGATGATCAAGTTTTATTATCCGCGGATCGAGGTGACGGGAGTGGACAACATCCCGCAGGCCGGCCCCGTGCTGCTGGTGGCCAATCATCCGAATTCGCTGATCGACCCTGTGCTGCTCGGCATCGCCGCGCGGCGGCCGGTGCGGCTCATGGCCAAGGCTCCGTTGTTTTCCATCCCGTTTTTCGGGAAGCTGCTTTATGCGCTCGGGATGGTGCCGGCCTATCGCGGCAGCGACGACCGCAGCCAAGTCTCGAAGAACCTGGAGTCTCTGGCGGAGGCTGAGAAGCAAGTCGCGGCGGGGTATGTCATGGGCATCTTCCCGGAGGGAAAAAGCCACGATCAAAACCATCTCGGGCTGGTGCGTTCGGGTGCGGCGCGGCTCGCGTTGCAGGCGGTCGCGGCGGGCGCGCAGGGCTTGAAGATCGTGCCGGTGGGATTGCACTACGAGCAGAAGGAGCGGTTTCGCAGCGCGGTGTTGCTCAAGGTCGGCGAGCCGGTGGACGCGGCGGAGTGGCTCGCCCAACACAATGGCGACGAGCATCTCGCCATGCGCACGCTCACGACCGAGCTCAACACCCGGCTGAAGTCCGTGGTGCTGCATCTCGACGAGGCGGAGTGGCAGCCGTTGCTCGATGATCTGGAGGCGCTCCTGCCGTCGGCTGGGTTTAAGCGGAAGAACGCCCTTGCCGGCCTGCGTCGGCAGCAGGTGGCGGTGGATGCGATCAACTATTTCCATCGCACGGATCGTCCGCGCGCCGAGGCGGCGGCGGCGCGCGTGCGGGCGCACAGCGAGGCGTTGCGCGTGGCGGGAGTGCCGGCAAATGAGGAGGCGCTTTCGTTGCGCAGCTGGCGGCTTGCGGGTTCGTTTTTATTCACGGGCTTCAAGCTCGTCTCGGGCGCGTTGTTCGGCGCGTTTGGCGCGATCATGCACATCGTGCCTTACCTAGTGGTGCGGTTTGGGAGCACATGGCTGCCCGCGCCGGGCAAGATGACGCTGGCGCTGAACAGACTGCTGTTGGGAGTGCCGGTTTACGGGGCATGGTATGCGTTCACGGCCTGGTGGGTGCGCGATTATTTTGTGACGTGGGTATTGGTGATGTGGATTGTGCTCATGCCGGTGAGCGGGCTGGTGGCGCTGGATAACGCGCGCCGCTGGAAACGGCTTTTTCCGCGCCTGCTCGCGCAGGCGAAACTGCTTTTCCGTCCGCGGCGGCGGGCGGCGTTGCTCGCCTCGCAGGCCGAGGTTGTGCGGGAGCTGGGCGAGTTGGCGGCGGAGTTCGCCACCGTGTTGCCTCCGGCGGAGACGACGGTGATGGCGGCCACGCGGCGTTATCGTCCGCCGGTGTGGCTGAACGTGACGGTGGGCGCGGCCAGTCTTGTGCTCGCCATCGGGTTTGGTTCGTGGCTGCTGCGCGATCGTCCGACGGATTTCTTCCGCGCCGACACGCCTGATCTTACGGTGCTGAAGCCGGCGCAACTGGCCGAGCAAATGGCGGCTGACGAACGCGCGCTGGTGGCGGTGATCAACGGACTCGACGGACTGGAAAAGACGTTCCGTGTGTTCGAGGCCGACATGAAGGCGGGCAAGCGCAGTTATTATGTGCAGGCCGACGACGAGGAAATCCGGCGGATGCTGCTCACCTTTCTCAGCTATCGCACGGCGCTGCTGCGCACAGGTTGGAAATATCAGAGGAACGAGGACATCAAGCCGGAGGCCGCGCGACTGCGGGCTTTGCTGCTCCACTACACGGCGGCGGCGGTGACGTATGACTACTCGGTGCGTTTTGTGCGTGCGTTTGAAGGGCAGGAGACGGCGATCAAAAAACTCAACGAGGCCGAGCCGCGCTGGGACTTGCAGCCGGGGACCTACAATCTCATTCGCGCCAACGTTGCCAACGTGGAGAACCGCCACTGGCTGGAAGATGGTTGGAAAAACTATCTGAAAACCCTGCCGGAGTGGAGGACGGCCGGGTTGATGACGGGCGAGCCCTACGATCAATTTCACGCGTCGATCCAGCTGGCGGCCAAGAACACCGCGGAGCTGCCGCAGGGGTTGTTCGCCTACAAGATAGACACGGCGCTGGCCGATGTGAAGGGCGCGGCGAAAGGGAGTTATTATCGTGCGAGCTCGGCGGTCTCGACGCTCATTGGCGACACAAAGATCCGCGAGCCGCGCCACGGCAAGCCGCTCGTCACACTCGAGCTGATGGAGCGGCTGCGGCCGTTGCTGCAGCCGGGCGATGTCATCGTGGAGCGGCGCAACTGGTTTCTCTCGAATGCATTTCTGCCCGGCTACTGGCCGCACTCGGCGCTGTATGCGGGCACGCCGGAGCAGTTGAAGGCGGAGGGGCTCGACCAGGACCTGCGCGTGCTTAAGCACTGGGACGAGTTCGCGAAGCGCGATGCGAGCGGCCACCAGCACGCGATCATCGAGGCGGTGAGCGAGGGCGTGGTGTTTTCCACGGTGGAACACTCGATCGGCGAGGCCGACTCGGTGGCCATTCTGCGTCCGAAGCTCACGCCGCTTCAAAAGCGCGAGGTGATTGCGCGGGCTTTCAGCCACGCGGGAAAGCCCTATGACTTCGACTTTGATTTCTTCAGCGCGGACAAGCTGGTGTGCACCGAACTGGTGTATCGCTCGCTCAACGGAATGATTGATTTTCCGCTCGTGGAGATTCTCGGGACGAAGACGCTGCCGGCGGTGGAGATCGTGCGCTACTGGATCTCGCCGGAGGGCGGACCGCTGCTGGGGTTCGTGGCGTTCCTCGATGGCGACGAGCACACCGGCGAGTGCGGGTGGGCGGATGCGGGCGAGCTGGCCGCGTCGGTCAACCGTCCGGCGCTGACGTGGTTGCAACAGTGATGGCGGAGCGAGCCAGCTCGCTCCCACGGCTAACCTCACGTCAGTTCGTTTTGAAACAGCTCCCAGACTTCACCGTTGGGGCCTTCGAAGAAGGCGAGGCGGACAGGCACGGAGCCGGCGCCGTTGGTCGTCCTGATCGTCACGTCCTTCGGCTCGACGGTGATTTTGAAGCCGGCGGCGCGGACCCGGGCGACGACGTCGTCGAGCGCGTTGGTGCGGAGGGCAAGGTGCAGGAGCGCGCCGTTGGGCGAGGGCGTATAGTTGGAGTCTTCGAAAATCTCCAGGTAGTTGCCGCCTCCGGTGTCGAACATGCCGGCGCGGTTGCCGTCGGGATAGGCCCAGAGGATTTTTTCGGTGAAGCCGAGGACGGCTTTATAGAAGGCGAGCGAGGCGTCCCAGGACTTGGACTTGAGGGCGACGTGGTGGAAGCCGACGCCGGGCGCGGGGTTGGCCATGGCAGGATTAGGGCGAAAGCTGGGTCACGTAATCCATGAGGGGCTTCACGTCTGCGGGGACAGGCTTCACGTAATCACCGTAGAGCAGCTCGGGCAGGTCGTAAGGGACGCCGTAGTAGGCGCGGTTGATGGAGTCGCTGCGCGTGAGGTAGCCGGTCTTTACCGTGGCGCCTGCGTAGAGACCTTTTTTCTTGGAGTAGACCAAGACGGGCGTGTTGAGCAGCTCGCGGTTCCACGTTTCCTTTTCCGCAACGCGGGGGCCGGCGATGGCCTGGGCGTCGACGCCGATGTTGAAACGGCCCTCGAAGAGAAGGCTGGGGGTTTTTTCGTCCATGATGACGTAGACCGACTGCACCGAAGAGCCGCCGAGTTGCAGGCCGAGGCTGGCGTCGCCTGAGCTGACGAGGACGGGGATGCTCCACTGGCCGTTCGATTTTTTAATCATGATCGTGCCGTAGCCTGCTTGGAAGCCGAGGATGATGCCGGCTTTGAATTGGTTGGCGATGACGAGAGCCTTGGCGCGCTGCAGAACCTCGGATGGGATGGCGATGGTCGGATCGGACTGAAACTCGCGAATGATGGCCTCGCAGGTTTCAACGCGCTTCACGAACGTGTCGTGGTCGGTATTGGCATCCGCGCGAAGGGCGGCGGTGGCCGTGAGACCCAGGAGAAGGCAGAGGAGTTTTTTCATAAAGAGTTCGATGCACTATGGCAAAGCGCAGCCCGATGGAAAGCGCGGAGTCAGGGAGGTTCCCTGAAGATTCACTCCAGTCCGCGTTCGGCCAGTTCGCCCTCGTCCCAGCCGAAGTAGTGGCCAAGCTCGTGCAGATAGGTGATGCGCACCTCATCGCAAAACACCTCGCGCTCACCCTCGGCGAAGTCCCAGAGGTTGCCAATAAACAGCAGGATTTGAGGCGGGAGCCCCTGACTTTCGTCGCTCGGGGTGCCGTGGGGGGGGCCCACGAAAAGACCGAGGATGTCGGGTTCGAATTCGTCGCCCAGGATTTCCTCGGTGGGCCAGTCCTGAAAAGTCACGGGCACGCCGGCGGATGTGTCTCGCAGGGCCGCGGGGAGTTCCTTGCGGGTGGAGGCGACGGTCTGTTCGGCGAGCTTGGTCAGCTGGGCGAGGTTCATGGCTCACATGTAACCTTGTTCCGTGTCCGGCGTCTAGCCGGGTGAGTCTGATAACCTCTACTCCTTAAAATCATGAAATCGTCAAAACTCCTCCTGTCCGTTCTCGCGCTGGCCGCTTTCGCCGCCGCGCCTGTTCTCCGCGCCGAAGACCCCCCCGCCCCCGCTGCTCCCGCCGCCGGTGCTGGCGACCACAAAGGCGCCCGTGGTGGCAGTCCCGAGCAACGCCTTGCGGAACTCACCAAAAAACTTGATCTCACCGACGACCAAGTCGCCAAGATCAAGCCCATCCTTAAAGATGAGGCGGAGGCTTTGAAGGCCCTCAAGGAAGACACTTCTGTTGATAAAGATGCCAAGCATTCGAAGATGATGGAGATTCGTAAATCTCATATGGATCAAATTATTGCGATCCTGACGCCCGATCAGCAGGCCAAGTTGAAGGCGATGCGTGAACAGCATAAACCGTCCAAGCCGGCCCAGTAATCGGATTTGATTCTCGGCGGATTCGATCCTTGCCGTCATTTTTTTGGCACTCGGTGCCTCGGCAAGGGTCATACCTTTCTGATCGCCTTGATCAAAACCCTATAACCTCGATGAAATCGTTCAAATTGCTGCTGTCCTTTATCGTGCTTGCCGCTGTTGCGGCGGCTCCCGTTCTTCGTGCCGAAGATATGCCTGCTTCGTCATCGTCCGCCGAAGTAAAACTCACACCCGCACAGGAGGCCAAAATCGCCGCACTTCACAAGGAAGAGGCCAAGGCACTGAAGGCGCTGAAGGCCGATACCAAGATCAAGGACGCCGACAAGAAGACGAAGGCCAAAGCAATCAAGGACGACTACAAGACCCAGATCGACGCCGTTAAGGCCGGCAAGTAAGGCTTACGCCTGAACGACGGATCGATTTCAAAAGTCTTTACGAGAACCAACCGCCGGCGCCGCGAGGCCCGGCGTTTTTTCGTTTTCGACAACCGCGGGGCGGCCCGCACGCTGGCCGGTCTGTGATGACTTCTCCTCGTGTGATCGTGGTGGGTGGCGGTGCCGCTGGTTTTTTCGCGGCCATCGCCTGCGCCGAGGCCAATCCTTCCGCGCATGTCGTGCTCTATGAGGCCACCGCGCATCCACTGGCCAAGGTGCGCGTGTCTGGCGGCGGGCGTTGCAACGTCACGCATGCCTGCCCCGAGCCGCGCGAACTGGTGAAGCGTTATCCGCGTGGCGGTCGCGAGCTGATGGGGCCGTTCAACCGTTTCGGTCCGCGTGACACCATCGCGTGGTTCGCGTCTCGTGGCGTCGAGCTGAAGACCGAAAACGACGGGCGCATGTTTCCCGTGATGGATGATTCCGGCACCATCGTGGACTGCCTGCGGCTTGCGGCCGACAAGGCGGGGGTGAAAATTTTCACGAGCATGGGCGTGCGCCAAGTGGAGCGGATGGAGGCGGGTGGATTCCGGGTCGAATTCACCGACGGCTCAGTGGGTGAGTTTGACCGCATGCTTCTCGCCACGGGTGGCAACAAGAGTTCCGTCGGATCGATCATCGCGGCGGAGCTCGGGCACACCATCGAGGCGCCGGTGCCGTCCCTGTTTACGTTCCACATCGACGATGCGCGCATTCGCGGGCTTGAGGGCTTGTCGGTGCTTGATGCGGAGACTTCGGTGCACGGCTCGCGGCTGCGCGAACGCGGGCCGTTGCTTGTCACGCATTGGGGCATGAGCGGGCCGGCGATTTTAAAACTCTCCGCCTGGGGCGCGCGCGAACTCGCGGAGTGCGGCTATAAGTTCACGCTGGGTGTTTCGTGGGTTGGCGACCGAACGCCTGCGCAAGTGCAGGCGACGCTCGTGGTCGCCCGCGCGGCGAACTTGAAGAAGAAGATCACGACATGGAATCCGTTCGCACTGCCCTCACGCCTTTGGGAACGGCTGGCGGTCGCGGCGGGGATCGCACCGGACACGGTGTGGACCTCGGTGTCGAATGCCGCGTTGGAGGCGTTTGCCGTGCAGCTCGCGGCGGGCGAGTTCACGGTCGAGGGCAAGAGCCTTAACAAGGAGGAATTCGTGACCTGTGGCGGCGTGCGGTTGCGCGAGGTGGATTTCAAGACGATGGAGAGCCGTCTGTGTCCGGGGCTGCATTTTGCGGGCGAGCTGCTCGACATCGACGGCGTGACCGGCGGGTTTAATTTTCAGGCCGCATGGACGACCGGCTGGCTCGCGGGGCGGGCGATGGCGGGAGTTGAAAACGAGTAATCGCCATGCCCTCCTACTGGCAATTGCTGCTGCTTATCCTTCCCGTCTTCGCGTTGATCGGGATTGGCGCGGTCATGCGCCGGGTGCGCTGGCTCAATGCCGAGGCGGATGAGAGCCTGCTAAAGCTCGTCGTCAATTTTCTCTACCCATGTCTCATTTTTGAGAATGTGCTGGGCAACGTCGCGCTGCGCCAGCCGGGTAATCTGCTGCTCGCGCCGCTCGTCGGTTTCGCGACGATCGCGATGGGCATCTACCTGTCGTATTATGCGGGCCGGTCGCTGGGGCTCACGCAAGGCGAGGGGTTGCGGACCTTCGCGTTTTCCACGGGCATCTACAACTATGGCTACATGGCGCTCCCTCTCATGGCGGCGTTATTTTCAGACCACGGCGGAAGCGTGGGGGTGATGCTGGTGCACAACGTCGGCTGCGAAGCCGCGATCTGGACGGTGGGTATTTTAATGCTGGCGGGGTTGTCGCTGCGCGAGGGCTGGCGAAAACTTTTCAATGCGCCGGTGGTCGCGCTGATCGCGGCGGTCTTGGGAAACACCCTGGATGTCGGGCGTTTCATGCCTTCGGTGGCGACCAACGTCATTCATCTAAGCGCGGTGTGCGCGATTCCGCTGGGGCTGCTGCTGATCGGGGCGACGTTGATGGAATACTTCGAGCGTCCACGTGAGTTGTTCGGCGTGCGGGTGACTTTGGCCTCCAGTGTCCTGCGGCTGGGCGTGCTGCCGGTGCTGTTCCTGTTGCTGGCGAAATTCATCCCGTTCCCCGATGATTTGAAGCGCGTGATGATCGTGCAGGCGGCGATGCCGGCGGGGATTCTTCCGCTGGTGATTGCGAAGCACTACGGCGGGCGTCCGCTGACGGCGGTGCAGGTCGTGATCGGCACGACGGTGCTGGGGTTGTTCCTGATCCCGCTCTGGCTGCGGCTCGGGCTGGGCTGGATATTCCCTGCTTGAAAGGGAGGGCGGATTTATAAGCGACATCCCGTTGACGCTTAGGCATGCGGGCGGCTTTCTCCCGTGATCATGGACTGGCTTACCGACCCGCAAATCTGGATTTCTCTCTTCACGTTGACCGCGCTCGAGATCGTGCTCGGCATCGACAACATTATCTTCATCTCGATCCTCGCCGGGAAACTGCCCGCCAACCAGCAGGACAAGGCGCGCAAGCTCGGTCTCTCCCTCGCGCTCATCACGCGCATCCTGCTTCTTTGCAGCCTGACCTGGCTGATGAAACTCACCACGGTTCTGTTCACGCTGCCGATGCCGCATGCGGAGATCACGGGCAAGAGTCTCATCCTTCTTGCCGGCGGTCTGTTCCTGATAGGCAAAAGTGTCATCGAGCTTCATGAAAAACTCGAAAGCGCGGACGGCCACGAGACGACCGGTAACAAAGTCACGTCGTTCGGCGCCACCATCGTGCAGATACTGCTTCTCGACATCGTTTTCTCCCTCGACTCGGTCATTACGGCGGTTGGCATGGCGCAGCATTTGGGCGTCATGATCGCGGCCGTGGTCATCGCGCTGGGCGTGATGCTCGTGTTTGCGAAGGCGATCAGCGATTTCGTAAACCGTCACCCGACGCTCAAGATGCTCGCGCTGAGCTTTCTCATTCTCATCGGCATGACGCTGGTGGGCGAGGCGCTCGGCCAGCACATCCCGAAGGGTTACATCTACTTCTCCATGGCCTTCGCCTTCGGGGTGGAAATGCTCAACCTGCGCATCCGTTCGAAGGGAAAGGCGGTGAAGCCGGTGGAGCTTCACCAGCCCTATCGCTGACGTGAACCGGCGGGGGCGCGTCAGGCGATTTTTTTGCCCGTGCGCGCCTCGACCGCCCAGCGGTAGACGTCAACGTAGTTCGCGGCGCTCTGCTTCCAGCTGAAGTCGCGGGCCATGCCGTTGAGGCGCAGCCGGGCGAACTCCGCCGGACGATCGTAGTAGGTCGCGCAGGCCCAGCCGATCGTGTTGTAGAGGGCGGGTGCGGTGGCGTCCTTGAAGAGAAAGCCGGTTCCCTTTCCCTTGCCCTCGACAAACTGCTCGACCGTGTCGATGAGCCCGCCGGTCGCGCGCACCAGCGGCACCGTGCCGTAGCGCATCGCATACAGTTGGGTGAGTCCGCAGGGCTCGCTGCGGCTGGGCACAAGAAAACAATCGCTGCCGCCCTGGATGAGATGGGAGAGCTCGTTATCGTAGCCAATCCAGACGCCGACGCGCCCGGGATAGCGGCCCGCCGCCCAGCGGAACGTATGCTCCAGCCCCGGATCGCCGGAGCCGAGGATGGCAAACTGCACGTGCATGCGGTCCATGATGTGCGGCAACGCCTCGGCCAGAAGATCGAGGCCCTTCTGGGAGGCGAAGCGCGCCACGATGCCGAACACGGCGATGTGCGGGTCCTGCGTCAGGCCAAGCTTTGACTGCAAAGCGGCCTTGGCGGCGGGTTTTCCACGAAGATCGGCGGCGCTGTAGGGTGCGGGCAGAAAGCGGTCGGCTGCGGGGTTCCACACGTCGGTGTCGATGCCGTTGACGATGCCAACGAGATCGGCGGCGCGAAAACGCAGCACATCGTCGAGACCCCAGCCGCCGGCGGGCGTCTTGATCTCTTCGGCGTAGGTCGGGCTGACGGTGGTGAGTTTGGTCGAGTGATAGAGACCGGCCTTCATCAGGTTGACCGCGCCGACGGATTCCAGGCTGTCCGAGCGGAATTCCGAGTGGGGCAGGCGGGCGAAATCAATCACGCGGCGGTCGGCGTAGCCCTGGTGTTCGAGATTATGAATCGTGAACACGGACGCCGTTTTCCCGAGAGGAGTGTCTTTGAGCGTGGTGTTGAGGAACACGGGGACGAGGCCGGTCGTCCAATCATGTCCGTGGACGACGTCGGGCGTCCAGCCGAGCTGCTGGCAGAGCGTGAGGGCGGCGCGGGAGAGGAAGGCGAAGCGCAGATCGTTGTCGCCGTGCGAGCCGTGGGGGCCGCTGTAAACCTCGGGGCGTGCGAAGAAGCCGTCGTGCTCAATTAAATACACCGGAACCTTGGCTCCGGGCAGCGTGGTTTCCCATGTGCGAGCCCAATGGGCTTCGGCACCGACGTCCACGCCGAGCGGATCAGGCCGGGCGGTGCGCGGGCTGTGCACGCGAACGGAGCCGTAGGCGGGGCATACGATGCGCACGTCGTGGCCGAGGGCGGCGAGTTCCTTGGGCAGCGCCCCCACCATGTCGGCCAGTCCTCCTACTTTTACAAACGGTTCGACTTCGGGCGTTACGAAGAGAATTTTGAGCGGTGGCACGACGAAGACCTTAGTCGGTGAAGAATCCGCATGCCGAGCGAATTTTGCCAGAACATGGACGCAAAAAACGCGGCGGATGAGTCCGCCGCGTTGTTCGCGAGATTCCGGGTCGGCCGGGGGGCCGGTTTGGTCAGACAGCCTTGGGCAGAGGCCCGCCTAGATCGACGGCGTGCGGATGGTGGCGCTTTTCCTTGAGCTCGCTGTGGCGCTTGCGGAGGAGGCCGTCGAGTTTGTCCATGAGGAGATTGACGGACTTATAGGCGTCGTCGCTGTCGACGGAAGCGACGAGGTCGGGACCGCCGATTTCTATGTGACCCTTGGCGACGAAGTGGGCCAGGGCGCCCTTGGTCTTGTCGAGATCCACGTCGACGCGGATGCGGTCGATGCGGGGCTCGTGACGAAGAAGGCGGCCCACTTTTTCGTGGATAACGGCCTTCATGGCGTCGGTGAGGTTGAGGTGAATACCGCGAAGGATGAGCTTCGCGCCGATAACTTCAGGGGTGATATGGGGCATACGCCGGTAGTAGAACACAGCGGCACGGATTTGTTGCTTCTAAAATGAAGGCAAATTCACTGTTGGCGTGATGGGACTTCGGGTCCGCCCCTTTAAGCCAGAGCTTGAGGGTAGTTGCCGGGTGGCCGCAGGTGTTGGACCTCCGTGCGTGTGCACATTTTTTTGCCGGTAGACGCGGGGGCTGAAGCCGGTGTGCCGCGAGATCAGCTTTGAAAAATGGGAGTGATCGGGGAGGCCGCAGCGCACGGCGACGTCGGCGATGGGCAGCTGAGTCTCGGACAACAGTTCCAACGCGAGGCGCATGCGGAGGCGACCCAAGTATTGGACGGGCGCGACGCCATAGCGACGGGTGAAAAGACGATGAAGCGATGCACGGTGCAGATGGAGTCGCGATGTCAGCGCGGTGATGTTGAGACGGGAGTCCGTGAAATGCGTGTCGAGCCAGTTCTTGGCGGCGGCGGCATCGTCAGCGTCTTGGTTGTCCGGTGTTCGTGCGGTCTGAGGAGCGGAGGCGAGCAGGAGGATTTTGTAGGCGAGCGTTGAGGCGAGGAGTTCGCTGTCCGCAGTCGGATCGCGCAAGGCGATGTCCAATTCCTCAAAGAGTGCGCTCGGACAGGGACCTGCAGTTTGAGCACGTCCGAGGGCGTAGTCACGGGTGATGCGTTTGTGGCGCTTTCCATCGAAAGTGAGCCAGCGGTAGTCCCAGCCTTCGGGGCCGGCTTCGAGGCGGTGGGATTCGCCGTCGACGTAGTAAAAGACCGTGCCTGCCTTGATGGCGTGAGGCGTTTTTCCGACCATGTATTGTCCCTTGCCGGCGACTGACCAAAACACCTGAAGGAAGCGGCCGGATTCGCGGGTTTCCTTCTGGCCCGCGGTGAGCCGATAATGCCCGGCCGAGCGCACATTGATGGGTAGGGAGCGCGTCGGGGTTGAATTGAGCCGGTAGCGAAGCACGCGACAAAAATACCAATAAATGCGTCAAATATCCATCTTGGAGTGATGATTGATCAGTCAAATATACAAATTGTGGAAACCCCGTCCTGGACCACCAGTTACCGACAGCAGCGTTTCGAGCATACGCCCTGGCATTTCAAGCATGAGGCGGGCGTTCAGGAGAAGGCCGGACAAAAACGGCATCAGCGTGCGCTGGCCAAAGCGGCGGCGGTCGAGTTGGGCGAGGACTGTTTTATCGCGCCGTCGGCGTCGATCACAGGCAAGCCCGGTGCCGCGTTGAAATTGGGAGCGCATGGTTTTATCGCGGCTCATGCTTATGTGACGGACAAGGTTCATCTCGGGGATCATTGTTCGATCAACCCGTTCGCGACGCTGCGCGGCACGATTCTGGGCGGGGATGGAATTCGTATCGGTGCCTATGCGTGCCTGACAGGGTTCAACCATGGCTTCGCGGACACGGAGCGTCCGATCTGGCAGCAGCCGCACACGAGCAAGGGTATCGTGCTTGGCGATGACATCTGGATCGGCGCACACGTGATGATTGTCGATGGGGTGAAGGTGGGCAGTCACAGCATTCTGGCCGCCGGGGCGGTGGTCACCAAGGACGTGCCCGACTACGCGATCATGGGAGGCAATCCCGCTCGGGTGATTCGCATGCGGAAGTGGTCCGTGCCGTCGGGTTCGTTGGAGGCGAAGCTGGAGCGTTTCGGCCAAAAGATCGGTGCTCAACTCGACGACGTGCTCAAGTCCTATCAGGCGAAATCCAAGACCACCGGACTTCTCTATCTGAACGAAAAGGGAGAGAAAAAGCGCGTGCGTCCGTGGTGCGACGCGGTGGAGGTTGCGGCGATGTTCGGGCGCGTGGCGCCGGGCTACACCGCTGCGGAGTGGGTGACGCGCCTGCGGGATTTTCAGGATCGTGAAACCGGAGTGGTGCCGGAGCACATTCCGGAAGACCTCGCGCATGAAGCGGGCCGGCCGGCGAATCCTGACGACACGCGCTACTACAACACCATGGCCGTCGGTTATTCGTTGGAGTGTCTTGGATCAAACCTCGCGCATCCGGTGGCGACGGCGGCCGACATCACCAAGGCGCGCCTGCGTCGGAAGTTGGAGTCGTTGCCGTGGGCCGAACAGGCCTGGCATGCCGGAGACTGGGTGGATTGTTACGCTTCCAGTGTGTTGCCCAACGCGAAATACTTTGGTCATCGTCCGCCGCTGAAGGAACTCTTTGTTTGGTTGGACACGCGATGCGATTCGATGACCGGGCTCTGGGGCGGTCCGACGGCAAAAACGCGCTGGCAGCAGCCGGTGAACGGGTTCTATCGGCTGACGCGCGGCACCTATGCGCAGTATGGCCAGCCCTTGCTGTATCCGGAGAAGGCCATCGACACGATTCTCGCGCACTCAACCGACAAGGCATTTTTCAACGGCAAGACGGACGACGCCTGTCACGTGCTCGATGTGGTGCATCCGCTGTGGTTGTGCCGCAGACAGACCGCACACCGCCGCGACGAAATCGAAGCGTGGGTGGCGAAGCGATTGCCGAAGGTGCTCGCTCAATGGCAGGCGGGGCGGGGTTTTGATTTTGTGGTCGCACGTCATCAACCGTCGCTGCAAGGCACCGAAATGTGGTTGAGCATTCTCTATCTGATGGCCGACCTGCTGGGCTGTTCGGATGCACTCGGCTACCGTCCGCGTGGCGTGCACCGCACGGAGGTGCCAGGACGCGGCTTGGTATCGGGAAGCTAGCCCACATAATCCAGGCCTGCGCCTAAACCAAAGTGTCACCTATTAGGTGACACTTTGGTTTGGAACCTGCTTGGGGTTGGGCGTGAAAACGACGCATCCTAGACTCGAAACGGCACTGCAACTGGGCGGGGCGCTGGTCCTTGCCGCTGAAGCCACGGCGCGCGCATTGAAGAAGGCTCGGACCAAAACGAAGGGGGCGCGCGGAGTCGCCCTGCATCCGGGCGTTGATACGCCGTTGTGGAACGAACTTTCCCTCGTGCTGCGCAACCAAAAGTGGAGTTACGGCGAGAAAGCCAAACTGGCTCGCATCCTCGGTGTGCCTCGCCAGCGGGTGGATGATTTTATCGCCGGCCGCCGCTTGCCCGACGCGGAGCGCGCGCTGCTGCTGCTCCACTGGTTGGCTGCCCGTCAGCAGGGCATCCATTTGGCCTGAATACTCTGTGATTTCCGCCGACCATAAAAACCAAAGTGTCACCCATTAGGTGACACTTTGGTTTGGGTGCAGGCGTTGTTGGGAAGGTATTGGCGTGGTCCGGGATGGCGCGGGGGTCAGCGCTTTTTGTTTAACGCGGCGTTGAACCAGTCGTTGGTGAGTGATTCCTGGGGGCGCGGTGCGGGGGCGGCGGTCGGAGCGGGGCGGCTTTGGCCGGGGCTTGTGCGCGGGGCGGCGGTGCCAGTCTTCGAACCGAGCTGGGGGGCACTGCGCATGGAGAGCGCAATGCGTCCGCGGGCGAGGTCGATCTCGGTCACGGTGACGCTGACTTTTTGGCCGGGCTTCACGATTGCCGCCGGATCTTTCACGAAGCTGTCGGCGAGCTGGCTGACGTGGACGAGGCCGTCCTGGTGGACGCCGATATCGACGAAGGCTCCGAAGGCGGTGACGTTGGTCACGATGCCGGGGAGGCGCATGCCGGGCTTCAGGTCTTCGGGTTTGTTCACGCCGTCCTGGAAGCTGAAGGCCTCAAATTTTTCGCGGGGATCGCGGCCGGGCTTGGCGAGCTCGGCCATGATGTCGGTCAACGTGGGCAGGCCGACGGTGTCGGTGACGTAGGTCTGGAGGTTGATCTTCTTGCGGAGCTTTTCGTCGCGGAGGAGATCGGGCACGGTGCAGCCGAGGTCGGCGGCCATTTTTTCGACGAGGGCGTAGCGTTCGGGGTGGACGGCGGAAGCGTCGAGGGCGTGCGCGGCGTCGTGGATGCGGAGGAAGCCGGCGGCTTGTTCGTAGGCCTTGGGGCCGAGGCCGGTGACGTCGAGGAGCTCGGCGCGGGTCTTGAAGGCGCCTTTTTCGTTGCGGCGGGCGATGATGGCGGCGGCGCTGCGGGCGTTGAGGCCGGAGACTTGGGCGAGGAGTTGTTTGGAGGCGGTGTTGAGTTCGACACCAACGCCGTTCACGCAGGAGACAACGGTGTCGTCGAGGGAGCGCTTGAGGGCATTTTGCTCGACGTCGTGCTGGTATTGGCCGACGCCAATGGATTTGGGGTCGAGCTTCACGAGCTCGGCGAGCGGGTCCATGAGGCGGCGGCCGATGGAAACGGCGCCGCGCACGGTGAGATCCTGGTCGGGGAATTCTTCGCGGGCGACATCGCTGGCGGAGTAGATGGACGCGCCGGATTCGTTGACCATCACGATCTGGATGGAGGCAGGGAGCTTGAGGGCGCGGACAAATGTCTCGGTTTCACGTCCGCCGGTGCCGTTGCCGATGGCGATGGCCTCGATTTTGAAGAAATCGATGAAGCCTTTGATTTTTTCGGCGGCCTCGGCTTCGTGGCGGTCGGGGTAGATGACGTCGTTGTGGAGGAGCTTTCCTTGGCGATCCAGAAGGACGGTTTTGCAACCGGTGCGGAAGCCAGGGTCGATGGCCATGACGGCTTTCTGACCGAGGGGCGCGGCGAGGAGAAGTTCGCGGACGTTGTCGGTGAAAACTTTAATGGCGGCGACGTCGGCTTGTTTTTTGGAATCGAGGCGGAACTCGGTTTCCATTGCGGGGGCGAGGAGGCGCTTGAGGCTGTCCTGCGCGGCGAGGCGGACCTGGCCCGAGCTGTTGAGAGTTGAGGGTTGAGAGTTGAGGGCCGGTTTGACGATGAGGCGTTCGAGTTCGGCGAGCGCAAGGGTTTCATCCACGGTTATGCGCATCATGAGAAACAGCTCTTTTTCGCCGCGGCGCATGGCGAGGAGGCGGTGCGAGGGGCACTTGGAGAGCGGCTCGGACCATTCGAAGTAGTCTTTGAATTTGGCGGCCTCGGCTTCTTTGCCGGGGATGACCTTCGACGAAATGACGGCCGAGGATTTGTAGAGGACGCGGAGTTTTTCGCGGGCGGTGGCGTTGTCGTTAATGCGTTCGGCGATGATGTCTCGGGCGCCGGCGAGGGCTTCGTCGGGGGTGAGGATTTTGGAGACGACGTTTTTGCCGTCGTCGGCGGTGAACTCGCGTCCGACGTAGGCTTGGGCGGCGGCGGGGACGTCGGTGGCGGGGTCCTGGAGCCAGAGGAGTTCGGCGAGGGGTTCGAGGCCTTTTTCACGGGCGATGGTGGCGCGGGTGCGCTTTTTCGGACGGAAGGGGAGGTAGATGTCCTCAAGGCGCGTGAGGGTCTCGGCGTTGGCGATCTGGGTGGCGAGGGCGTCGGTGAGGAGGTTGCGTTCTTTCAGCGAGGCGAGGATGGAGGTGCGGCGTTCGTCGAGCTGGGCAAGTTGTTCGAGGCGGTCGCGAATGGTCGTGATCTGGACCTCGTCGAGTTCGCCGGTGACCTCTTTGCGGTAGCGGGCGATGAAAGGGACGGTGGCGCCTTCCTTCAGCAATTGGGCGGTCGCGGCGACTTGGTGGATTTTGACGGTTGAGCCGAGTTCCTTCGCGATAAGGAGGACGTGGTCGGCGTTGGGGAGGGCGGTGGGTTCAGCCATGAAAAGAAGGGTTGAGTGCAACGTGTGCGGCGCGTCGGGCAAGGGGAAAGCGCGCGCTTGCGCAATCGAGGGAGGCGGGGTATCTTGACCCTCCTGTTCTTTGACTGGTTGCACACCAGTCGTTTCGTGAACCCACTTTGGGGGTGTTCTGGATTCGACCCTTGGTTGGAGTGCGCCGCTGCCCTTCGAGAGTGAAAGTCTCTCGTTAAACCCCTTTCAAAACAAACAAACGGCAACACTGAAGAAATGCCCCTCGCTGCTTAATGCAGCGACGTCCGCCTGGTGACTCCTGCTAACCAACGTGGACGACGACAGCAGGAATAACGCATAGAGCCATCCGCGGGCTTTGCGTCGTATCTTCAACCCGGGGATTGGCTGGCGTCTAAGCGCGGTTGGTCGCGTTACGTTGGCGAGACAAATACCAGCACATAAGGGTAGACGCGGTGTGTGAAGGCCATGGGGACCCGGGTTCAAATCCCGGCACCTCCACCATTTCGTGCAACGAAATGGCCCGCGAATGTCGTGATGACGTTCGCGGGCTTTTTCGTGTCTGCATTGCCGGAGTTTGAGCCGGGTCCGGACGCGCACCTCACCTACGCGGGGCAAACCAGCCTCGCTTTGCGGAGTCTAATATCCGGTTACTTTTAACCAGCCTTGGCGTCATACCCTTTCCCTGTTTCCATGTGTTCCTTTTTAAAACTGGCCGTGCTTCCCATGTGCGCCTCGGTCGCGTTTTGTCAGACCAACGTCCTCTTCGTCGGCAACAGTTTCACCCATGGTCATGCCGCGCCCGTCAACACCTACAATAACGGTGCGATCACCGATTTGAATAAAACCCACCAGGGGGGCGTGCCTGGCATTTTCAAGAAACTCACCGTACAGGCCGGCTTGGACATCAATGTCAGTATTGAGACGGTCAGCGGCAAGACGCTGGCTTATCACTTGGACAAAAAAAGCGCGCTGATTACCCGCTTAAAATGGGATACGGTCGTGCTGCAGGAGCAAAGCACGGAGCCGCTGCCGGCGGTCCATGGCGGTAACCCGGCCTCCTTTCAAGCGGGCGCGGACGGCCTGCAGGATCTGATCCTCGCCAAAAACCCGGCGGCCCGCGTGATCCTTTACGAGACTTGGACTTCGCCGACCTCCGCCAAGAAAGAGGGTTATGGCGGAGTGCTTCAGGCGATGCAGAATGACCTGCGGGACTCTTTTCGCCACCTTCAGTCTCGCTCTACGCGGACTCCGGGGAAATCGGATTATTTTGCCGTGGCGGGTGTCGGCGACGCCTTCATGCGGGCGGTGGACCAAGGGTATGCGGATCCCGATCCTTCCGATGGAATCGCCCCCGGCCGGTTTTATCTCTGGGACACGGGAGACAACCGGCACGCCGGCAAATACGGCAGCTACCTGTCGGCGGCAGTATTTTTCGGGAAGATAACCGGACTGGATCCCCGCACCTTGGCGGCGGGCGAGGGAACGGCCGCCGCCGAACTGGGTATAAGTCCGGCCCACGCCAAGCAACTGCACCAGATAGCTTACGAAATCGTCGCGCCCGCCGCCGGCCCAATCGATAAGCGTTAGGGTGTCTATACGGCCAAAAGGCCGTCGCGACTGGGGCTTGGTTCTTCCTTCTGCTGGGGTAGAAATCAGGTTTTCTCGTAATTGGGAGTGGGCGCTGCCCCCGTCTTTAGGGCCCCTATGAAAACCGTGAGTAGTATGGTGGCGAATTTTAGCCCCCCAAACGCTACAGATCGTTGCCTCTACTTTTGTTCGGGGCTTTTGATTACTTGGGTGACGGGGCGATTTTTGATTTTTCGGGGAAATCAAAATCCAGTGGGTTAACCGAATTTTTAGATTTTACCACGGCGGATGATTGATTCCCAAAGACGATCAATGTGGTTTTGGGGAATTTACCGATAAGTTCGGGCGTCAAAGCGAAATAGATCTCTGTAACTGAATTTCTCTTCAGCATTGGAGGCAGATCGATCTCCTCGTAGCCTTTTTTGGTGCCTTCCCAGACGGTGCACGGCTTTTCGTAAGTATAAACCAGCTTCTTATCCTTGTCGTAAAAATATGCCTTAATGACGGCTTCCTTGGAGGGCATGTCCTCGGTTACTTTTAATTTAACTTCGATTCGTTTGGGGCAATCCTTTCGCCACGACCGATCAACCATAATCCACTTTCCGTCGGTAGATTCGGCGATCGATAAAATCGACAGACTTTGTTCGGCGGCAATCGCCGGGCTGAATAATAAACAAGCCAGGATGATTTCTTTCAGTATGCGATTCATGAAATTATTGATGGATATTAAAGGTGGGGTGTGGATGGCGGGGTGATTCGGTTCTTTCTTATTTTGCATCCTCGCAGATCATAAGCGAAAGATCTTTCCGTTCTATGGATGTAGATGTCTTTCCGTCGTATAAAAAGGGGATGGTTTCTTTTCTGCCTCCCGGGAATATGAATTCGGCTACATACAGATCGCCGTATTCGCACTTTTTGCCCAGGCCATTGCAGAATATCCATGACTCAGCATTATTTTTCGGGGCGTAGGTAAAGTTCTCGGAAACGATGCCTTTGCCTGACCAACCTTCGCCAGCCATTTTTATGATGGCGGTTGGATGGGCGAAAATTTTTGTGACATCAGGTTTGTCTTCTTTCGCATGCAGCAAGCCGGTCGATACGAAGATAAGCACGCCGAGCAGGTTTTTGATTTTTATTTTCCGTTATAGTGGAACCCGCCGAATAAAATCCCTGCGATAAGAATGAGTCTGAATGCCTGCCAATAAGTAATAGGCTTCAAATTGAATACATCTGGCATCGTAATATTCCAAAGCCACTGAAGAAGTGCGATTACGACGAAGAATAATACGATGATTAGCGGTATGATAAGGATTGCGGGTGACATAGGCTTTAGTTTTTTACCGAACGTTTGAGATGAGCCGATCCTAGGCTGGCTGCGGCTTCTGCGTAGCAAGAGGCGTGACAGCCATAGGCATCGGCTCCGGTGACTGGTTGGGCTTGAGACAATGATGCCCAAGTCTTTTCGAGTTTCGTCGTCGTATTGGACGTAGAAATTTAGATTTTGCCCAATAGTGTTATCAGCCTGCACTGCGTTTTTGGGGGTAAAACGACATGACGGAGTTGAATAAGGATTTGCCGAATTCGAGGTTCAATTTTCAAAATAAGGCATGGGTATATTAAAACCGCGCTTCCGGATTTCGGTTTGCAATAAGACGATGAGGAGACTCTTGAAGTCGAGTCGATAGAATCTTCGGGTTTGTGGGGCGAACGTCGGTAGACGGTTCGCATTGAACGGACCGCGTAAAGAGCTGAGAGCTGAGATTTCCGGTGGGTTGAAAAAACCGAAAATGTCGAGAGATCGGCGGCCTACTGCTTGGCGGTCCAGACGGACCAGGGAGTATCGGGGCCGAAGTTGCCGGTTTTGGGCGGTGGGGTGGGGGCGAGCTTGAAGATGGGCGGGTTGCCGGAGTTGGCACCTTGCTTTTCGACGTAGAGGAGGGCGCGGAACTGGCCGCCGGGGCGTTCGCCGATGATGACGTCGAAGTCCATGACTTCGCCGGCCTTGAGGGAGAGCCAGTCGCCGGGGCGGCGGCGGTAGGGGCCGTCGGCTTCCGAGGCTTTCCAGATGGAAGCGGGCGGGAGGCAGTCGGGCTGGCCGGCGACGAGGACGGTGCGGCCGTTGACGCGGACGGCGATGATGTCGTCGGCGTCGCCGCTGAAGCGATAGACGCCGCTCGAGGGCGGGGAAACCTGGCCTTTGTAGTGGACGACCCACATGCGGGGTTTGACGA
>FJVV01000874.1_pt1 | contig 19884 bp, 15 predicted proteins | sample 1011911 | NCBI WGS metagenome assembly FJVV01 (sample SAMEA3912450, study PRJEB9761) | metagenome | biome: forest; material: soil | place: USA | collected 2011-06-22 | depth 0.1 m
GAACGCTGCTGGCTCAAGGGTCACGGCACGGGCACCCTCGAGGCCGGCCGGCTCGAGGCGTCCGTGCTCGCGCGGCATTTTCCCGGCGCCCCGCTCGTCTCATGGAAAGGCGGCATCGGTCACACGCTCGGCAGCTGTGGTCTCGTCGAACTCGCCATCGCCATCGCCGCGATCCGCGCCGGACGCGCTCCCGGCACCGTCGGCGGCAAAGCTCCCGGATTCACGCCGGAAGTTGCGTTCGCCCCGTTCGATCTCGGCGGCTTCGAACGCGTCCTCTGCACCAGCAACGCCTTCGGCGGCGCGCACGCCGCCCTCCTTATCGGCCATGCTTGAACGCTACCTCACCGCCCTGCACACCGAGGACGCCTCCCTCGAGGAACCCGCCGCCACCCGCGAGCGGCTGAAGGATCATTTTCAAAAAAACGCGAGCCGCCGCATGACCCAGCTCGGCCTGCTCGTGGGCGCGGCGCTCGAACCGCTCGCACCCGCCGAGGACGACACCCTCGTCTACGCCTCCGGTTTCGCCGAGACGCGCGCGCTCGAAGGCTACCTCGACAGCTTTCCCGCCCCCAGCCCCACGTTGTTTCAAACCTCGATCCATCCCAGCGCCGTGCAACAGGCGTTGATCGCACGCCAGCAGGCCGTGCGGGAATTCTTCCCCCTGACCGGCGGCGCCTGTCTGTGCGCGCAGGCGTTGCAGGTCGCGCTGCTCGCCAACAGTCCGCGCACCATCCTCTGCGGTGGCGAGGAACGCGGCACATGGTTGCTCGCCTCCGGGCTCAGCAGTCCCCGCAGCTTCGCCTTCGCGCTTGCACTCTCGGCCTACCCCGGGGGAGCCCTTGCCCGGCTCGCGCTGAACCCAGAGACCGGCCCCGCAAACGCCAGTCTCACGCTGACCGAATTCTTCGATCTGCTGCTCGCCCGCCGTTCGTTCGACGCGGCCGTCTCCCCTTCGTTGCGACTCACCCTCGCCTGGTTATGATCGCCCCGTCCGCCACCGTCGTCCCGCCTGCGCGCAATCCCGGCCCAAGCTGGGGCTACCGGTTTTTGCAGACCTGCGACCGGATCGTGCCGGAAATGATTTTCCGTCCTGCCCGCATGGTCGGGACATGGATCGCTCTGGCCAATATGCCCGCCCAGCGCCGCCACTCGCGCGACTACCTGCGCGTGATGTTCGGCCGCGAGCCCACGCACCGCGAGGTGTTCCGCCACTTCTTCGCCTTCGAGGAGGTGCTCATGCTCAAGCTGCGCGTAGCCAACGGCCACCCGCATCGTGGCGTGCTCGCGGACGACGCGACGGACTTTCGCCGCTTCATCGACTCGGGCGAGGCGGCGCTGCTCGGCACGTTTCACCTCGGCCACTCCGACCTCATCGGCTTCCTCCTCGGCGGCGGTGAAAAACGCCGCGTCTCCATGATCCGCCAGCGGGTGGGCAACTCGCGCGACACCGAGCAACTCGGCGAGCTGTTCGCCGAGTGGATCTCGTTCATCTGGGTCAACGAAACCGACAACCTCCTCTTCGCCCTCAAGGATGCGGTCGCCGCCGGCGACTCCATCGCGCTCAAGTGCGACCGCGTGGAGTTCAGCGCCCGCACCGCCGCGTTCCGCTTCCTCGGCGCACGGCGGCTGTTCCCCTTCACGATCTACAACGTCGCCCTGATCTTCAACCTGCCCGTGCTGCTCGCCTTCGGCGTTCCCGGGCGGCCGGGCGAATCCGTCGTCCACGGCTCGCCGCGCTGGACGCCCGACCCCGCGCTCAACCGCGAGCAAAACCTCGCGCGCGCCCGCGAACATTTCCAAAGCTTCCTCGACCAGGTCGAGGCGCTGCTGCGCGCCAACCCCTACTGGTGGTTCAATTTCATCGAGCTCAACCCCGAGGAAAAGGAGGCCGCATGAAGACGCTCCGCTCGCTCTGGCTGCCGGTCGGCTACTATTTTTCCTGGGGACTTTTCGGCCTCGGCGGCCTCGCGCTCAATCTCGCCTGCGTGCCGCTGCTGCTCTGCTCCGGCCGCGAACGCCACGGCACTCGCATCCGCTCCGCCTCGCGCCGGATGTTCGAATACTGGCTGCGTTGGATGAACTACTCGGGAGTGGTCCTCGTCACTTGGCGCGGCTTCGACCGACCTCTGCCAGCCGGCACCATTTATGTCGCCAACCATCCGAGCCTCGTCGACGCACCCTTCCTACTCGCGCGCCTGCCGGACGCGGTGTGCATCTTCAAACCCGCGATCCTCCGCAATCCCTTCCTCGCCCCCACCGCGCTGATGTCCGGCTACGTCGCCGGCGACCGCGGCGTCGATCTCATCCGCGAAGCCGCCGAACACGTCGCCGCCGGCAAATCCCTGCTGATCTTCCCCGAGGGCACGCGCACCCTCCCCGGCGAAATCCTCAACCCGCTCAAGCACGGCTTCGCCCTCATCGCACAACGTGCGCACGCTCCCATCCAGATCATCCGCGTGAAAAGCAGCCCCGGCCTGGGCCGCAAGGGTCACGCCTGGTGGCGCCTGCCCGAACTCCCCGGACGTTTCGAGTTTTCCCTCGATGCCCTCATCCCCGCCGACCAGCCCGACACGCCGCTGACCCTCACCGAACACGTCGCAACCCGCCTGCGCGCCGCACCCTCCTGCGCATGACGCCCTCCACCACCCACCTCGTGCTCATCCCGAGCTACAACACGGGAGCGCGGCTGCGATCCACCGTCTGCGAGGCATTGCTCAAATGGCAGCCTGTCTGGGTCATCATAGACGGCAGCACCGACGGCAGCGCGCACACTCTCAACGAATTTGCCTGGCACGAATCTCACCTCCACGTGATCACCCGCCCGCACAACGGCGGCAAAGGTGCGGCCGTTCTCACCGGCGTCGAAGCGGCCCTCGCCGCCGGCTTCACGCACGTCCTTGTGATGGATGCCGACGGACAACATCCGGCCACGCACATCGAATCCTTCATGGCCGCCTCGCAACGCGATCCCACCGCACTCGTTCTCGGCATGCCCATCTTCGGCCCCGAGGTTCCCTTGGAACGCCTGCATGGCCGCAAGCTCAGCGTCGGGCTCGTCCACTTCGAAACGTTCAACCGCGCCATCGGTGATCCGTTATTCGGTTTTCGCGTTTACCCCGCTGCCGCGCTGCAACGCGCCCTCGCGGAAACCCGCGCCGCCCGCGGCTTCGACTTCGACCCCGAGATCGCCGTGCGGCTGGTCTGGGCCGGCGTGCCCTCCCTCAACCTCCCCGCCCCGTGCCGCTATCTCTCCAAGGCCGACGGCGGCGTTTCCCATTTCCACTACCTCCGCGACAACCTGAAAATGATCTGGCTGCACACGCGCCTCATCACGCAGCTCCTGCTTTGGCGCTGGCCCGCGGTCCGTCGTTTGCGCAACTCCCCACGCCCATGATCGCCCGCCTCCTCGCCTTCACATTCATGCTGACACCCGCGGCGCTTTCTCTGCGTGCGGAGCTGCCCGCCGTGCTCACCGCACCCGCCTACCGTCTCATGCCCGGCGAAAACGACTCCGCCTGGCAGCCGCTCCTCGCCTCCCTCAAGGCCAACGGCGCGGTCCTCGCCGCCTTCGAGGAACACCGCTATTTCTCCTTCAAGAAAAATCCCGTCGTGCTCACCGGCGAAATCCGCCTCGAGCCCGCACGCGGATTGAGCCTCCACTATCAGGTGCCCGAAGAGCGCATCCTCGTGGTTGATGATCGCGGTGGCTTCATGCGCGACGGCAAGGGCCGCCGCCTCCACGACCTCCCTGACGATCCGCGCGCACAGGCCGCCACCCGCGCCCTCCTTCACGTCATGCGCTTTGAGCTGGCTGCGCTCGCCGAAAACTTCGCGATCTACGCCGCCCGGGATGGCGCGGACTGGCGCTTCACGTTTGATCCCCTTCCCGGCCCGCTCGCCGACGCGCTCCAGCCCATCACCGTCACCGGCCGCGACGCGCTCGTGCGCACCATTGGAATGCGCAAATCCGCCGAAGAACGCGTCGAGATCCAGGTCGGTGAAACCCACACGGGCGTAATCTTCTCCGCCCGCGAACTCACCCGCTTCTTCCGCTAGGCCGAGACATGGAACCTCCCCGGCAAAAAATTCTCGCCCGCGTCCTCCTGCTTGTTTTCGCGGTTCTTGGCCTCGCCTGGCTTTCGAGCCTCGACTACTCCCGCAAGATCTCGACCAACGTCGCCGACCTCATCCCCGTCGACGAACGCTCGCCCGAAATCACCCTGCTGCGCTCGCTCGCCGACGAACGCCAGGCGCGCGTCGTTCTCTTTGCACTCACCCTGCCCGCCGCGCCGGCCGAATCGCCGGATGCCGCCGCCACGCTCTTCGCCGCCACTCTCCGCCAATCGCCGCTCTTTGCCGAAGTCGCCCCGCTGCGCGACACCGTTGCTCGCGACGCCCTCGGCCGCTTCATCTACGACCGCCGCCTCGATCTGCTCCTGCCCACGTGGCTCGCCAACCGGCGGCACGCCTTCGCCGCCACCGGCCTCCCGGCCGCCGGCTACAGTGCGTGGCTCGCCGAACAAACCGCCCAAGCCCTCGACACTTTTCTCACCCAACCGGAAGCCGCCGCGTTTCAAGACATCGTGAAGAGCGACCCGCTGCTGCTCGTGCCAACCCTCGCGCAGCAATCCCAGTCTCTCGCGCCTTCCACCGCTCAGCCCGCAGGCCAGGCCCTCATCTGGGCCCGTCTGTCCGTCTCTCCGCTCGACGAAGCCGGACAACAACCCGTCTTCGCCGTGATCGGCCAGGCACTCGCCACCGTGCGTCTCTCCCATCCCGGCGTCACTTTGGAATGGTCGGGCGTCAACCGCTTCGCCGCCGACAGCAAGCAGCGCATCCGCGCCGAACTGTCGTGGCTCAACACCCTTTCGCTCATCGCCGTGCTCGGCATCGCGCTGCTCTTCGTCCGCCGCGTGTGGAAGGCCCTGCATCTCGTCCCCGTAATCCTGTTTTCCCTCCTCGGCGGCTGGGTCGCAGTCACGCTGTGCTTCGAACATGTCCACATCCTCGTCTTCGTCATCGGCGCCCTCCTCGCCGGCGTCGCCATCGACTACGGATTTTATCTCTACCTCCAGCCCCCGCTGCGCCCTGGCGAACCCTACCGCGAAAAACTCGGACGCCTGCTGAAGCCCCTCCTCACGAGCTGCCTCACCACCGTCATCGGGTTTTCGTTTTTGCTCTGGTCGGAACTTCCTCTCATCCGCCAGCTTGGCGTCTTCGTCAGCGCCGGCCTGCTCAGCGCGCTCGCGGCGGCGATCCTCTACTTCGCGCAACTCGACCACCCGTTTCTCGAAGCCCGCATCTTCGCGTTACCGAAAACCTCGCCGCGCACCGGCCGCCGCCTCGTCCGCGCGCTCGGTCTCCTCGCGCTCGCCATCGCGCTCACCGGCCCGTGGCTCCTCCACTGGCACGACGACATCCACCAGCTCGACGTGCCAAACCCCGCGCTCATCGCCAACGAAGAACACCTGCGCACCCTCTTCGGCGACACCGAGGGCCGCTCCATTTATATCACGCGCGCCGATTCGCTCGTCGCCGCCCGCGACCGCCTCGCCGCCTTTCAAGCCTGGCACGACCAGTCCTTTCCCGACACCCCGCTCGCCAGCCTCGGCCTCGTCCTCCCCACCGAGGCCGATTACCTCGCCCAGCCCGCGCACCTCGCCGCCCTTGGTGATTTCGAGCCTCAACTCCGCGCCGCCCTCGAACGCCACGGCTTCACCCCCGACTCCTTCGCCCCCTTCTTCCAAACCTGGCACGACCACGCCTCTGCGCTTTCAGCTCCGAGCTCTCAGCTCTCAGCTCTCAGCTCTAGACTCTCCGCCTCCTACACTTCCCTCGGCACCGATCTCCAAGCCCGTCTCACCGGTCCATCCGGCATGCTCTTCTTCACCGGCGGCACCCAGACGTGGGTGCTCTCCCTCGCCGATCATCCGCCCGGGACCGCGCCGCCCGCCGCCCTCGGCACCGTCGGCACCAACCAGCTCCAGACCCTCAACACCCTCTTCACCCACTACCGCGCCAGCGCGCTGCGCCTGAGCCTGTGCGGACTCGGCGTCATCGGTGCCAGTGTGTTCGTGCTCTACGGCTTCCGCCGGGGCATCCGTATTTTCATGATTCCCTCGGGTGCCTGCTTTTTTGCCTTCGGTCTGCTCGGATTGACCGGACACACCCTCAACCTCTTCCATCTGCTGGGCGCCTTCCTCGGCGTGTGCCTGAGTCACAACTACGCGATTTTCTCCGCTGAAAACGCCGCCCGTCACGAACCGCCGCCCATTTCGATCCGGCTCTCCGCGCTCTGCACCGCCGTCTCGTTCGGCGTCCTCGCGCTCAGCAAGATCGCGGTCGTCGCCGCCCTCGGTTCCACCGTCGCGCTCGTCGTGCTCACCGCCCTCGTCATGGTCGAACTCGAGCCCCTTGGCCGAAAAACTCAACCGGCATGACCACGACGCTTACAAAAACTTGGACCCGTCTGGTTCGCGCCCGACCAGACGCCCTCGCGCTCATCGAGGCCGCCAACGGCCGCCGCTGGACCCGCGCCGAACTCGCCGCGCACGCCGAGTCCTGGCGTGCCGCGCTCCCCGCTGCCGTCGCCGGTCAACGCGTGACCTTTGCCCTCCCCAACGGCCCCGACTGGTTCGCCGCCTTCCTCGGCCTCCTCCTCGCCGACGCCATCCCCGTGCCCCTCGACCCCTCCGAGCCAACGGACGCCCAGCGCACCCTCGCCACCTCCGCCCGCGCCCCCTTCGCCTGGCTAAACGCCCATCTCGAACTAACCCAGTGTCACCCATTAGGTGACACTTTGGATCGTCCCTGCCTCGTGAAACTCACCTCCGGCAGCACGGGGCGGCCTCGGGCGCTGGCGTTCACCCACGCGCAGATGCTCGCCGATGGCCGCCAGATTTGCGCCAGCATGGGCATCACTCCGGATGATCTTAACTTCGCGGTTATCCCCCTCGGTCACTCTTACGGGCTCGGCAATCTCGTGGTCCCGCTCCTCGCGCAAGGCACCGCTCTCGTCTGCGCCAGCGCACCGCTCCCCCATGCGCTCGCCGCCGACATCGTCCGCTGGAAACCCACGGTTTTCCCCGCCGTGCCCGCCCTCCTGCGTGCGCTCGCCGCCGCCGACGTGCCCGCCGAAAATCTCGCCAGCATACGCACCGTCATCTCCGCCGGCTCCCCGCTCACGTCCGAAATCGCCCGGGCCTTTCACACCAAGTTCGCGCTCACGCCGCACGGTTTCTACGGCTCCAGCGAGACCGGCGGCATCACTTACGACCGCTCCGGTGACGCCACCCTCGCGGGCCGCAGCGTCGGCACTCCGCTGAAAGGCGTGACCCTCGCGTCCACTCGCGGCGGACGCTTCCGCGTCACGAGCCCGGCGGTTTTCCGCACCGGCTCCTTTTGTCCGGCCGACCGCGCCACGCTGGCCGCCGACGGCGAACTCGTCTTGCGCGGGCGCACCGGCCGCATGATAAAAATCGCGGGCCGCCGCCTCGATCTTGGCGAACTGGAGCAGTCGCTGCGCCGGCTGCCCGACGTGCGCGACGCGTTCGTGGCGCCTCATCCGCACCACTCCGGCGAACTCGCCGCCGTCGTCGCAACTCCGCTGACCGCCTCGGCGCTGCGCCCGCTCCTACGCGCCCATCTCGCCTCTTGGAAACTTCCCCGACGCATAGTGATCACCGCCGAATTTCCGCTCACCGCCCGGGGCAAGCCCGACGCCCGCGCCCTTCTCGCGCTGCTGGCCAACCACCGATGACGCCCCCCACTCCAACCTGGACGGAGCGCATCATCCACCGCCTGCGAACCGAATCCGTTCTCAAAGGTGTAGGCACCGCGCTGGGGATGTCTGCTTTCTTTGTGCTCTATTTTGCGGTGCTCAATCATCCGGTGTTCTCCGTGACGACGATTCCGCTCACCGCGCCCGACCGCTGGATCGGTTTTCAACCGCTGGCGCTTATCCCCTACATCTCACTCTGGATTTACGTGCCCCTGCTGCCCGCACTCCTCGCGGACCGGCGCGAACTCTTCGCCTATGCCCGCGCCGCCGGCGTGCTCAGCATTCTGGGTCTGCTTGTTTTCATCGTTTGGCCGACGACGATTCCGCGCCCCGACATAGACTGGAGCCAGCACCCTTCGGTCGCCTTCCTTAAAACCATCGACGCCTCCGGCAACGCGTGCCCGTCGCTCCATGTAGCCTTCGCCGTGTTCACCGCGTTTTGGTTCGCGCGCGTGCTCACCCAGCTGGGCGCAAACCGCATCGTGCATGCCGCTAATCTCCTTTGGGCCGCGGTCATTGTTTACGCAACCCTCGCGACCAAGCAGCACGTTGCGGCCGATGCACTGGCCGGATCGCTGCTCGGCGCGGGCGTCGCGTTCGCCAGTCTTAAACGGCTCCAGCCGACACCAGCGTCGCCTCAATCTCGATCGTAAGCGCCGCCCGGCAGATGTCGGCGTGCAACCACGTCACGCGGTCGCCCGCTCGCAGCAGCCGTCCGGCCAGCGCGGCCTCCGCCGCCTCATGGTCGCTCGCGTGACGAAGATAGATTTTAAAATGCCGCTTCCACTCCGACCCCGCGCCGAGTTCATCCCCGAGCCCGCAGGCGCGTGAAATCAGGCGCAGGTTGTCGAGCGTGCAGACGATCTGCCCGGCGAGATCGGCCGGAGCGATGGTGGCGTGGCCCTTGATCGCCGCCGTGCCCGAAACGAAAACATAACGCCGCCCACCGGCGTCCACCTGCGTCGCCCGCGAAAAACTCGGCGAACGCGGCCCATGCTCCGGCGGATACTCGTAGGCCGGAACCTGCTCGGGATTCTCAACGTGACGCGGCGCGGCATCCGTCGCCACGAAGATGACCGCGAGTTGATCGTCCGCTCCACCCACCGCCGACGCCGCCGGCAGGTGCAGCGCGGGACTGCCGCCAAACACCGCCTCGAAGGCCAGCGAGCGCCCCCGGCAAAACGCACGGTAGTTTTCCACTCCGTCGCGCCCCTCACCGTTGATCCGCGGAACATAGTTCCAAATGCGCACGAGATGCCGCCCTCGTGTGACCACCAGCAACCGTTCGTAGAGCCGGCGGGTTTGTGCGTTGAGATCATCCTCGCGCGGCTCGACCACCGCGCCGATCAGCATGCCCTCCCGACGGAACAGTTGAAAACCTCCCTCCCCGCCCGCCGGAGTCGCGTCGGCAAAAATAGCTTCAACCTCCTCGCCACCCAACACGGGAACAGGCACACCAAACGATCCGCTCGCAACCGAACGCCCAAACCCCACCTCAAATCCGGTGCTGGCTACATGCGAATTCATCAACGGTCCCCGGCAGGCGTCCGGAATCGCGCCCGCCAGGAAAGATAAACGATAAGTCGGCTCATAAGTTCAGTAAGGAACACCGACAGAAGAATACGCATACGGTTCGGTCCTCCAGACGAAAATCCCCTCCTCCTCCCGCACTCCAATCAAGCGGACGGCGTATGGACGCTGATTTCTATCGGGATTGGATCGAGTAAAGTCCGTTGGCCTTAAAATCCGTTGCTTTATCGCCGGTCAGGATTTTCAGGGCGATGCGAACGGTATTTTTATTCCGATCAATCTCCACGTTGCCCGAATTGAGAGTTATGGGATCACCACAGGGCCCCACACCGAACACGTGAATTTTATCCTTGGGATAAGTGGTCGCTTCACCGGCAAGAGACACGCCATAAATCCAAGAATCCTCCGGGAGCTTGGCATCCAGCTTTTTGACGGTCGCCGTGTCGCCACGGTCGGTCGCTTCCATGTAGGCCATCACCGAACGGGATGAGACAAAAAACTCGATCACCTTTCCGCCCGACGGCTTGGTATCCGTCTCGGTCCACTTAAAAGTGGAAAGCTCCGCCTTGGCATGTCCGAGATTCGTCGTGCACGACGACGTCAAAAACGCCAAAACGATAATCAACAGGAACGGGGCATGTCGCATAACTCCACTAGGCCTCTGCGACAGACTTTAGGCAATAGCGGCCCGATCCGAGGATAGCCATCGAACGTTCCCTCAATCCCTACAGTTCTCTCCCTGAAATCCAGTAGGATCACTTAACCGCGCTGAGGCTCGGTTGGAATCGGATCAAATCCATCACGCAGGTCGTGCACTCATCCTTCTCCATTTTTGGCGGCATTCGTCTGAAATTTTACGTCGGAGCCCTCTTCGGGTTAGTGACAGAACCAGGTTATTTTAGTTATTTAGTTATTTTTAACTTGTTTAATTTAACTTTATCCTCCTTTGTCCATCCATGAGCCCCCAATTTATCCTAGAAAAAGCCATGCAAAAAATTAGCGATGCCTCCGCCAAATCAAATTTGGCAGAAATTAGTCGCATCACCAAAATAGCTACACGCGTTCAAGAAATCCAAGTAACGGTAGCCTCTTTGGAAAATGAACTGCTCGCACTTGATTCAGCTATAACAAGAGCTACGACATCAATTCCTTCAACTATAACAAATGAGTCGCCGCAAAAAACTACCCTCGCAGGCGATTTATTAATAGAAATAAATTTCCCTCAAATGGGATATCCTGCGCCCAAGCAATCCCTATGTATGCGAACCGGAAGCGCTACGTTAATTTCATGCATTGAGAATCTTGTAAAATCATTAGGACCTGAAATTTTGCCAAAATTGGGCAAAATACAAATAAGCCGAGCACCGCTTTTAAGCCAATCGCCAGACAAGGATTTCCTGAATCGAAAAAAGAAAACCACTTATTCACATCATCCTGTATCTGACTCGGGATGGTTTGTATTTACCAACAACTCCACAAAGGAAAAGATCGATGCTATAAAAGAAATCGGACGCGCATTGAACTTAAGCCCAGGCTCAATAAGCGCACGCCTAGTATCAAAAGAAGAACAGAACGGTATATTTGATCTTAGCTAAAAGCCACAGAGGCATTTGATCATTACCGTCAAAACGAGATGCATCCAAAAAAAATTGGGAGCATAAAAGTTATTCTTTCAGAGAGGAATAGCTCTCCTGTCGAAAATCCCGAACAACTGCAGGATTTTTTACGACGCCCTATAATTCGGCACATTAACCGCGCTCCATCCCGCTTATATCGACTCAAGGCTTATATCTTAACCCTGCTGAAAATATGAAATTCGTATACATATGCTGTTTAACCATAGTCTTGATGATATCGGGCTGCGCTACACCCTATACATCCAACGGACTTCTGGGTGGTTTTTCTGAAACCCAATTGGCTCCAGATATTTTCCGAGTCAGCTTTCAAGGAAATGGCTTCACCTCGATAGACAAAACAAAAGATTTTGGATTACTACGAGCGGCAGAATTAACTATCAGTAATGGCTATTCTTATTTTGCGATTATTGATTCCACCGAAGAGGCACGAAGCCTAACAATACAGACTCCGGTTACTGCCGATACAAGAGGAACCATTACTCCCACTAGCTATGGGGCTAGTTATCAGGCTACAACGACTTATTCCGGTGGAGACAACTACAGTTATATTCTCCCTAAATCTGGAATTATGATCGTATTACTACATCAGAAACCAGCGGGTGCCTTCGCATTTGATGCTAATTTCTTAATCTCCAGTCTGAAATCTAAATACGGGCTAAAATAAGCTCGAAGTCTTCATTACTTCGACGGCGAGGAGTAGCACGCATCGGTAAGCGTCTTCAAGAAGGCCACCAGTTGACGCTGCTCCTCGTCGGTGAGCTGCAGGCCGGAGTCGGGGTGCTTGGCGATGTTGGGGTCGAGATTATCGGTGCGCTCCACGCCGTGGTCGTAGTGCGCCACCACGGTCGTCAACGTCGTAAGCCGTCCGTCGTGCATATACGGCGCGGTCACGGCGACGTTGCGCAGCGAGGGCGTCTTGAACTTGCCGCGGTCTGACGCGCGTCCGGTCACACCCGCACGTCCGGTGTCGGCGGAAACGAGATCCAGCCCCGTGTTCTTGTAGGCGTAGTCGGAGAACAACACGCCGCCGTGGCAGTGGAAGCAGTCGGCACCGCGCTGGCCGTGCGCGGGGTCATACTCCGTCGAGAAAATCGCGAAGCCCTGCTTCTCGTCTTCGCTGAGCTGCGTCTCGCCGCGCATCGCGCGATCGAACTTCGAGTCAGCCGATATGAGCGTCAGCAGGTATTGCTCAAGCGCGAGGCCGATGCGGGCGACGGTGACCTCGCGCGTGCCGAACGCCGCGCGGAACGCGTCGCCCAGCGCGGCGTCGGTCGAGAGCGCAGCGACGACCTTGGTCGGATCGGCGTGCATCTCCAGGTCGTTGGTCATCGCAGCGAAGACCTGGTCGCGGATGTGCGGTTTTCCGCCGTCCCACGCGTAGGCCCCGCTCCAGGCGAGGTTGAAGAGCGGCATGGCGTTGCGCGCACTGGGCTTGCCGTCGGCGCCTAGGCTGAGCGGCACGGTATCGCTGAGCGCCCGCGCGGGCTGATGGCAGGTCGCGCAGGATTGAACGCCCGTGCGCGAAAGCCGCACATCGGTGAACAACTTCTGCCCCAATGCCACGCCCTCGACGGTCAGCGGATTGTCCGCCGGCAGGGTCACCTGCGGAAATCCCGGCGGCACGGTGAACGCCAGCGGCGTGCCGGCTCCGGGTGATTTTGTTTCAGCGGACGCCGCTCCGCTCACGACTGGCGTCGGCATGACCGCGGCCACGCGGAAGGAGACGGGAATATTTTCGACGAGCTGGTCGGCCAGCTTGTCGCCCTTGCGTGAATGCGTGGAGTCGTGCTCCGGCGAAAGCGTCACCCGCGCGAGCACGCGAGCGAGATCCAGCTCCAGCGTGAGCGTGGTGTCGCCGGTGATTTCCAGCGGATACGGAAGCTCGACCAATGTGAGGCGCGGATCGTTGGCGACGTGGAGCGACCAGCCGCCGAGCTCGCCGTCGGCGCGGTGGTAGTGTCCCTCCAGCGCGAGAAACACGTAGCCGCCCTGCCAGCTCCAGTGGAGGCCGTTGACGAGCGGGTTGAGCGCGTGGCCGGCGGGCCACTGGCCGGGATCGCCATGGTTCACCTCGGGCCGCACGCCCACGAGAAATTGGAGACCTTGATAACGTCCGGGCGGAACGCTGTGCAGCGTGAAACCCGCGCGGCCCTCATCGAGGGAGAGCGATCCGAACTGGCTATCCAGCTGCGCGAAACTTCCGTCGGGCCGCACGAACGCCACGCTGGAAACCAGCGCCGAAAGACGGGTGAGCGAGAGTTCGTTGGCGCCCACTTTCACCAAGGCGGGCGCGGCGAGGGTCACGGACGTGGTGCCTGCGACCGGACGCCAGATCAGCGTGACGTCGGCCGCGTGCGCGAGCGCAACGGCCAGCACGCCGCCGAGCGCGAAGCTGCGCAAGAAAATCGCGGCGGAGACAAGGGGACGAAGAGCGGAGGGCGTCACGCAGCCTCGACGTTGAACAATCATGCGCGCGGCTCAAGGCCTCACGGCAGCGCGATTTCCAGCGCGCCGGAATAAGTCGGATTTGTCTTCACGGTGGGCGTCAGCAGGAAGTAACCGCGCCCGAGCACGGTGGACGAGGCGGGCGACGGCAACTGGAGCAGCACGCCCTGAAGAGTGATCTTACGACTGACACTGCCGTCCTTCAGGGTGAAGCTGCCGGTGAAAGCGCCGGTGGACGTTGTCACCGTGAGACTGAAGGCGGTCGGGTTGGTCGCGTCACCGACGGAAAACGCGCCGGCCGAACCGAGGTTGAGCACCGTGGGCAAGGTGTAGGTGTTCGCACCGTCGTTGGACAAACCGGCGCCGTCTATCACCAGCGCCAACGATCCGCCGCCCGCGCCGACCCCGAGACGACTGCCGAGCGAGGTGCCGACGGAAGGTGCGTTCCATTTCTGCATGTCCGCGGTCAATCCCACGGGGCCGAAGCCGGCGGGATAGAGTTTGGCTTTGGACGAGGCGGGTTTCTTCCAGTAGAAATCGGCTGAGGTCGCCTCGTAGCGACCGGCCTCGTCGCTGCGCACGGTGAGCGGCAGCCAGCCGCCGAGGTAGCCGCCCGCGGTCTTGTAGGGCTTGAGATACCAGCGGTAGGAACCGTCGGTGCCGACCGCAAGCGTGCCGGTGAGCGCGGTGCCGTCGGCAAGTTTTCCCGTTACGCTGAGAGCGCCGGTGGTGCTGATCTTGGCGGTGGCGTAGCCGTCGCCTTCAGGCGCGGTGCCGCCACCCATGTTGACGGGATCGCCGAGCGTCAGCGTGTAGGCGCCGGTCCACGGGGAAGTCTGGCCTTTCGCGCAGGAGGCAAGCTTCACACCGGTGCTGGTGTCACCCACTCCGGTGATCGCGGCGGCAAGCACGGAGCCGGACGAAACGGAGACGCTCAACGCGTAGGCCGCCAGGGTGGCTGATCCGGCGGAGTAATCGCCGTTGAGCGCGAGCATGCCCTTGAGCGAATAAGCCTTGGTGGCGGTGGTGGTGAGCGTTCCGGTGAACGCGCCGGTAGTCGTGACCGTGAGCGTTACCTTGCCCGCGGGCAGGCCGTCGCCGTCCTCGAGCAGGCCCTCGAAGCTGCCGACCATGCCGGCGGGGAAAGTCGTTACGACGATCTGCACGGTCTGCACCGCGCTCTTCAACGCGCCAAACTGCGCCCAATACGTGACGGTGTAGGTGCCTACCTTGGCCGTCATGGTGCCTGTGATATGGCCGGTGGCGGCGTTGAGGCTGAGTCCGGCGGGCAGGTCGGTGGCGAAGTAGGTCACGCCCGTGATGGCGTTGCCACCGGTCATGTCGAGCGCGACGGGACCGGCGATGGGAATGCCTCCCGAGATGTTGATGGAAGGCGCGGGCACGGGCACGGTGAGCGTGGCGGCGGAACTGGTCGTGGCACCTCCGGAATCGACGTTCGTAACGACCACGGTGTAGCTGGCGGCATCGGCAAACGCCGCCGCCGGGATATCGTAGCTGGCCGCATTCGCTCCGGAGATGACGGCGGTGCCTTTTTTCCACTGGTAGGTCATGGATTCTACGCTAGTGGCCGCCACGGTAAACGTAACGTGGACACCATAGGTCACGGCCTGCGAAACCGGCTGCGTGGTGATGACGGGGAGATCGTGGACCGTGAGCACGGCATCATCGCTCGTGGCGATGCCGGCGCCGTTGGTCACCACGACGGAATAGGTGTCGGAGTCGGCGGGCTGCGCGCTCGCAATCACATAGCTCGCCGAGGTCGCCCCGGAGATGGGCGCGCCGTCCTTGCTCCACTGGTAGGTCAGCGTGGCGGTGCCGGTGGCTACCACGGTGAATGTAATGCGAGTCCCTGTCGAAACCGTGCGACCAACCGGCTGCGTGGTGATGGAGGGCGAGACTCCGCCGGCGGGATAACTCACCGTGGCGGTGGTGCCGACGCCGGAGACTCCGCCGTTGCCCGTGGTATCGTAAGTGGCGACAGCATTGAGCGTGACCTTGTAGTAGGGCGCGATCGCGGCGGTGTCGTAGTTTGTCGTCGTGCCGCCGCTGGCCACGCTGGAGGAAATCGTCAAATAGGTCGTGCCGTCGGACGACGAGGCCACCGTGTAGGCGCCGCCCTCAATCGAAGTCCAGGTCAACTTGACGCCCGTCATGGACGCCCCCGCGGTGAGCGTGATGGAAGACGCCTGTCCGCCGCGCTTATACTCGGTCACGGATTCGCTGATGCTGGTGACGGTGCCCGGCCCCATCGCGGCGGTGCCGAAATACTCCTGGTTGATGATGTCGGGAAACACCGTGTTGCCGGAATCGTCGATGCAAACGAAGTAGGCATAGGTGCCGGATGGATACTCGGGCGTCACGCAGAAGCGCACGTTCTGGCGGTTGAGATCGAAATCGACGCCCTGGGTTTTTCCGAGGTCGCCGAGGTATTCGTAGTCCTCGGCGAAAGTGCCGATCACGCAGGTCTTGTTGACGGGACCGAGGGCGTAGGTGGCGGTGGTCGTGGGTCCGTATTGGCCGGAGGTGAGCGTCTGGCTCTTGCCCTGCACGCTCGCGGCCCAGACGGGGAGCGTGGTGCGGCTGGTCGTCGCAAGGTTGACGGTGCCGTTGGTGCCGTCGCGTTTCTGAAATCCGCTCGTCATGCGCCGGATGCTGCTGGTGGAGTCCATCGCGGACGAGTAGCCGTAGGGCCCGTAAATGGGCAGACCATCGTTGGCCCAGCCGATCAGCGGCGAATGCTTGGTGATGGAGGCGGACTCGGAGTAGGCCTTCGTCGCGGCGTTGTAGGTGACGTTGTCACCGAGCTGGTAGCGGAGCGCGATCGGGTTGATGTGATTGTGGTAGGCGCCGGAGTTGGGCTGGTGGCCGTAGGCGGGATCAAAGTTAAAGGTCTCGGCGACCCCGGCCAGACGGTTCCAGATCCCATCGCCACTCATGGAGATGGTGGCGGTGCCGGAGCTGGAGCTCGCGTTGGCATAGGACTGGGCGTCGCCGTTCTGCCACACGTAGACGCCGTTCACGAGCACGCCGCCGCTGCCGTTATTTTTTTGCTTCGTCGTCGGGATGGACGGGGTGCGCGGGATCTTCTGGATCGTGCCACGGTTGGCCGGCCACGACGTGTAAACCATGTTGTTCGGCGTGAGCCAGTTTCCCGCCGTGTAGCTCGGCAGGCCGGTCACGTAGACGTAAACGTAACTCGTCGAGTAGACGACGCGCTGCACATCCGAGTAAACCACCGTGGCCTGGCCGCCGCCACCATTCGTGAGGCCGGAGCGCGGCCAGGTGCTCACGGCGTTGCCGTTGGTCTTGTCCGACGTCGTCTCATAAACCCGCGCGTAGCTGCGGGCCGTGACCCACGATGTGATGTGCGGATCCGTCTGTCCTCGCAAAATGGCGGCACCACAAAGAAACAGAAAAACAAGAATCAGACGCGGAAGAGGGGAAATGGTCATGGCTGGAGGATGCGTCATTAAACCGCCCGCAAGTTAAGTGCGTGTGAAGGCACAAATCCAAATTGTTAAGCCCGTGTAAAGAGAGGCGTCCAAGGAAGCCCTTTCACGACTTCTGAAAGATAACGGTGGAATTTGGTAGATTATGAACACTCTTGCTCCCGAGACCGGTTAAGCTAACCCCTTTTCCCTTCCATGAAGCACTCCACCCACGTCGAAAACCCGGACGTCATCCTCATCGGCAGCGGCGTCATGTCGGCCAATCTGGGCGCGTTGCTGAAGCGCCTTGATCCCGCCCTCTCGATCCAGGTTTACGAGGTCACCGAGGAACTCGCCCAAGAAAGCTCCCACGGCTGGAACAACGCCGGCACCGGCCATGCCGGCATCTGCGAACTCAGCTACACCCCGACGCAAAATGCCGACGGCACGGTCGATGTTTCCAACGCCATCAAGATCTTCGAGCAATTCGAAAAATCCCGCCAGTTCTGGGCCTACACCGTCGCCGAGGGCATGGTCGAAAACCCCAGGGAGTTCATCAACCCCGTCCAACACCTCAGCTTCGTCCACGGCGCCAAGTGGGTGGACTACCTCCGCGCCCGCCACTCCGCAATGTCGGCGCATCATTTCTTCCGTGAGATGGAGTTCTCCACCGACCGCGGCGCCATCGGCACATGGGCGCCGCTGCTCACCGAAGGCCGCGCCGACGTGCCCATCGCCGCCACCAGGATGGACACCGGCACCGACGTGAATTTCGGCGAAATTTCGCGCAAACTTCTCGGTTGGCTCGGCCGTCAGGATCGCTGCGGCATCGCCTCCAACCACCGCGTCACCGACCTCGACAAGACCGCCGCCGGTTGGGACGTGAAAATCCGCGACCTCGCCACCGGCGAGATCCGCCACAATAGCGCCAAATTCGTCTTCGTCGGCGCAGGCGGCGGCAGCCTGCATCTCCTCCAGAAAGCCGGCATCCCCGAAAGCAAGGGCATCGGCGGCTTCCCCATCGGCGGACAGTGGATCGTCTGCGACAACCCCGCCATCGTCGCCAGGCACGAGGCCAAGGTCTACGGCCAGCCCCTCGACGCCGCGCCCACCATGGCCGTGCCCCACCTCGACACACGCATCCTCGACGGAAAAAAGACCCTCCTCTTCGGTCCCTTCGCCGCGTGGACCACCAAGTTCCTCCACAAAAAAGGCAGCGTCCTCGACCTCCCCGGCTCGGTCAAACCCCACAACCTCGCCACCCTCCTCAAGATCGGCGCGAGCAACCTCGACCTCGTCAAATACCTCGTGCAGCAGGGCACGCAGTCCATGGACGACCGCATGGAAGTCCTCCACGTCTTCTACCCCGCCGCAAAAAAGGAAGACTGGAAGCTCATCGACGCCGGCATCCGCGTGCAGGCGATCAAGAAGACGGACGGCCAGGCCGGCATCGTCCACTACGGCACCGAGGTCATCACCGACAAAGACCGCACGCTCTCCGCCCTGCTCGGCGCCTCGCCCGGCGCATCCGTCTGCGTCCACATCGTGCTCGAAGTGATCCAAAAATGCTTCCCCCGCCTTCTCTCCACCGAGGAGGGCAAGGCCCGCATGAAGGCGATGATCCCCACCTACGACGTGGACATCAAGAAACCAGAAAACGCCGACCTCTTCCGCGCCCAATCCCGTCGCGCCTCGGAACTCCTGCAGCTGGCCTGAAAAATTAATCACCGAAACACGGAAGCACGGAAAACGTATTCATCCGATTCCGTGTCTCCGTGCTTCCGTGATTAACTAATCCACTCCCCATGCCCTCCCCCAAACCCCTCCACCTCGCCGCCATCGATCTCGGTGCCACCAGTGGTCGCGTCATCCTCGGCACCTGGGCGAAAAACAAGCTCACGCTCACCGAGGTCCACCGTTTTCCCAACGCCTTCCAGTCCATCGGCACGAATGATTACTGGAACATCACCGGCCTCTGGAACGAAATCCTTACCGGCCTCGCCAAAGCGGTCGCCCACCTCCCGCGCGGCGCGAAGCTCGCGTCCGTCGGCGTGGACACCTGGGGTGTGGACTACGCGCTCGTCAACGACGCCGGCCGCCTCGTTTTTCCCGTGCACGCCTACCGTGACGCCCGCACGCAGTCCGGCCTCAAGCGCCTGAGCGACACCCGCGCCGCGCTCGAACGCATCTACGCCGCCACCGGCATCCCCGCGGTATTCTATAACTCCTCGTTTCAACTCGAGGAAACCGTCGCCACCTGCCCCGCCGTCGCCGACCTCGCCACGCGCTGTCTCTTCCTGCCCGATTACTTCAATTTTCTCCTGTCCGGCCGCATGGCCAACGAGCTGACCATCGCCAGCACCACGCAGCTCCTCGACGTCCACTCGACCGACTGGTCACGCGCCGCGCTCGACCACTTCCACATTCCCGCGACGTGGTTTTCAAAACCCGTCCTCGCCGGCACCAAGCTCGGCAAGGTCCGCGGCATCGACGCGCTCAAAGCCACGCAGGTCATCGCCGTCCCCGGCCACGACACCGCATGCGCCTACGACGCCATGCCGGCCTCGCCCGATGGCACCGATCTCTTCCTCAGCTCAGGCACGTGGTCGCTCGTCGGCTTCGAAAGCGACACGCCCGTCCTCGGCGCCGAGGCTCTCGCCGCGCGTATCGCCAACGAACGCATCGGCGACGGCCGCTACCGTCCCCTCACCAACGTCATCGGCCTCTGGCTCCTCGAAGGCACGCTCAAGGACTTTGCCTCCGGCCCCACCAACAACGCCGAGTGGGCCAGGCTCATCACCACTGCGGAAAAGCTCCCCTCATCCGCAGCGCTGCTCGATGTCGCCGACCCCGCGCTCGCCAACCCGAAGTCGATGAAGGCCGCGATCAACGCCCAGTTGAAGCGCCGCAAGCTTCGCGCGCCAAAAGACCTCCCCGGCTACGTTCGCCTCATCTGCGACTCGCTCGGCCGGGGCCACGCCGACGCGATGCGCGCCTTCGAACGCCTCGCGAACAAGAAATTCAAACGCATCCTCATCGTCGG
>FJVV01000753.1_pt1 | contig 19689 bp, 22 predicted proteins | sample 1011911 | NCBI WGS metagenome assembly FJVV01 (sample SAMEA3912450, study PRJEB9761) | metagenome | biome: forest; material: soil | place: USA | collected 2011-06-22 | depth 0.1 m
CTCTACGCCGTCGCCCGCGTCCGCTCGATCTTCCGCAAGCTGGAAGCCGTTCCCGGCGATCCCGTCGTCGAATCCGCCGCCAGCCCGCTCGAAACGCCCGAAGAACTCTCGCTCGCGCGCAAAGTTACCAAATTTTCCGACGCCGTGGCCCTCGCGACCGCCAACCTCCGCCCGCACTTCCTCTGCCTGTATCTCTACGAACTCGCCGGCGAATTCAGCACCTTCTACGCGGCCAACAAAGTTACCGTTGATGATCCTGCCGTGCGCGCCCGCCGCCTGATGTTGTGCGCCCGCACCCTCCTCATGCTTGAAACCGGCCTCGATCTGCTCGGCCTGCGCACCGTGAACCGGATGTAAAACCACCGGTTATACGCACCATAAAACACTCTTGCCGCCCCCTTTCCACCGGCGCACGTTACCCTCATCAATCCTATGGCCACGCAGGAATTCTACGTTCGCAGCGCGTCTGAAACCGAAGCTCGCGGACCTTTCACGCAGGAGCATCTCGTGTCGCTGGCCGAGAACGGCCAGATCACCAAGGAAACCCTTTTCTACGACGCCAACAGCGAGCAATGGGTGCGCATCGGCGACAACACCGAGCTCACCACCCTGATTTTTCCGGAGAAACAGCACCTCAAGCTCAAGGCTCGGGACAACATCAAAACCCTCAACGTGCGCAAGGAGGAGGATGCCCCGATTTCGGTCGAGGACATGCTCGCCGCCGCCGAAGGCCGCACCGAAGAAACCAAGGACAAGCTCGACCCCTCCATCGCCCGCGAGCGCGCCGCCGCCATCGGTCTCTATGCCACCACCGCACTGCTCATCATCAGCGCCGCCTCGCTGATCCTGCCGTCGATTGATGTCGTGATCACCCTCGACCCGGTCGCCATCCTCCAGCACCCGCTGGCCATTCTGGGCGCGTTCCATGCCGTCCTCGCCCTGTTGCTGCTTCTTCAGGTCACGCAGATTTATCCATTGGTGCGCTTCGCCACCACCCTTGGCCTCGGCTTCACGGGATTCCTACTGTGGATCGACGGACAACTGGTGCCGCTGGCCGCGCTCGCCGTCGGCTCGACCGGACTCTACTTCTGCACGGTCTTCATCAATTTTCTGGGTGTCGGTCTCGCGGCTGGTCTGGGCTTCGCCGGCATGCTCGGCTATGCGTTTTACGCCCTGACCTGAGCCACGCGCCGGATTTTCCATGGCAAGCCCCGCCCCTTTTTGGATCAAGTTGATCGCCACTTACAGGCGGGAAATCTGGCATACTCAGTATCTCGGCGACAAATCCCCCAAAGGCCGCCTTTACGCGGTGCTGCGCATCATCTCGATCACGATCACCGGCCTGGAGGAAACCAAGTCCGCCAGCCGTGCCGCCGCCCTGAGTTTCAGTTCGTTGCTTGGCCTCGGCCCCCTCGTCGCCATCGCCATGCTCGTCGCCGGCTTCATGCTCGACAAGCAGGACCCCGCTCTCGCCGCCAAAACCCTCAGCGGCATCATCGAAAAAATCGCCCCGCAGCTCAGGCAGCTCCAAGACTCCGGCCAGCTCCCTTCGCACGCGCCCAACACCATTGTCGCCGCCACCACCGAAGTCGCCGCTCCGACCGGTGTGACCCAGTCCACGCCCGGCGATCCCGAGCTCGTGCAGATGATCAACGGCTTCATCGCCGGCTCGCGCAACGGCACCGTCGGCACGCTCGGGGCGATCACCCTCATCGTCATTGTCCTCCAGCTTTTCACCTCCGTCGAAACCTCCTTCAACGAGATCTGGGGCGTGCGCCGCGGCCGCTCCTGGCTCATGCGCATCGTGTTTTACTGGACGCTCCTCACGCTCGGCTCGGTGCTCTTTTTCGCGGCGGTCACCGGTCTGTCCGCCGGCGCGCTCTTCAACGCCTTTGAGAAAATCCCCTTCGGCGACGAGATGGTGTCCGTGCTGCGGTTCTTCCTTCCCGCCGGCTCCATCGTGCTGCTCGTCGCGATGCTCACCGTCTTTTACCGCACGATTCCCAACACCCACGTCTGGTGGCGCGCCGCGCTTATCGGTGCGTTGGTCGTGGCCTGCCTGCTCGTGCTGAACAATTTTCTGGCCTTCCTCTACCTCAAGCGAATCGTCCTCCAGCGCAGCCTCTACGGCTCCCTTGGCATCCTGCCCATCCTGATGTTCGGCCTCTACGTGTTCTGGTTCTTCGTCCTGCTCGGCGGACAGGTCAGCTACGCCGTGCAAAACGTAAACTTCCGCAACAGCCAGGCCGCCTGGAGCAGCCTCGCCGAATCCATGCGCGAACGCCTCTCCCTCCTCGTGCTGCTCACCATCGGCCGCCGCTTTCAAAACTGCCTCCCACCCTGCACCGCCTCGCAACTCGGCGTCCGCCTAAAAGTTCCCACCCAAATTCTCAACGAGTGCATCAACCGCCTCGTGAAGATGAACCTCGTCACCCCCATCCCTCCCGCCCCCGGAGCCGACGCCACCGATTACCTTTACCAGCCCGCCCGCCCCCTCAACCGCATCACCCTCGGCGAATTCAAGCGCCTAGACGACGATTTCGGCGGCGACCCCACCGGCCCGCTGCTCGCCGACCTCGACCCCGTCGTCAAACGCTACAACGACACCATCGAAGGCCTCGAGCGCACGGAGCTTTTCCAAAAACCCCTCGACCAGTTGTTCCTCGAACACCCCGCCGCCTCGTAAAACCGAGATGGAGCGGGGATCACCAGCGACCCGTTCCCATCCCGAGCGATCCTCCGCTCCGGCCTGTTTCTCCCGCGCCGCTCTTCCGTTGACACCCCTGCTTCCCCTCCTAGCTTCTGACCCTTTACCTCCATGATTTCCTGGATCCAGAAAAACTTTCAGCAGCACTTCAAGTGGCTGTTCCTTCTCCTTCTCGCGATAACGATCATCTCGTTTATCTTCATCACGAACGCCTCCTCCGGCATCGGCCAAGGGAGCCAAAAGGTCGCCCGGCGAACCTTCTTTGGCCTGAACCTCGGCTCCGCCGAGGATCAGCAACGCCTCGTGGACGACGCCAGCCTCAGCGTCCGGCTCGCCGGCGTGCCCATCCGCAGCGAAGCCCAATTCCAGCAATACGCCTTCCAGCGTTACGCCGCGCTGCATCTTGCCGGGCAGCTTCACCTTCCGGCCCCCACCGACCTGGAAATCGCTACCCACGTGCAAGCCCTAGGTGCATTCGCCGGTCCGGACGGCAAGTTCGACGCCAAGGCCTACGCTTCTTTCCGCGACAGCCTTAAGACCAACCCCCGGCTCCATGAAAGCGACGTGCTCCGCGTGATCTCCGACGACGTCACCTACGCCAACGTTCAAAAACTACTCTCCGGCCCCGGCTACGTTCTGCCCAGCGACGTCAAAAACCAGCTGATTCGCGCCGACTCCCTCTGGACCATCGCCGCCATCGACGTGGACTACACCACCTTCAACCCCGCGCTCACCCCCTCCGACGCCGAGCTGACAAAATATTTCGACGACAACTCCTTTCGCTACGAGATCGCTCCCAAGGTCAGCCTGAACTATCTGGATTTCCCCGCCGCCGATTTCATCGCCAAAGTCAATCCGACCGACGCCGAAGTGCGCGCCTACTACGACGCCAATCCCGCCCGCTTCCCCAAGCCCGCTGCCTCGACCACGCCAAAACTCATTGCCACTGCGGCCACCGGCCCCGATGCAGATTTTGCCGCCGTCCGTCCTCAGGTTGAAGCCACCCTCAAGCTCGAGCAGGCCCGCCGCATCGCCGCCGAGGTCTCCTCGGACATTTCCGTCGCCCTCTACGAAGGCAAGATCACCGTCGCCGGCCTCGACGCCTTCCTTGCCTCGCACAACCTCGTCCTCAAGTCCGTCGCCCCCTTCGATCAGCAAAACGTTCCGTCCGAACTCGCCGGCGGCACGCAAGTCGCCGAAGAAGCTTTCAAGCTCGGCGCCGATCGCCGTTTCTCCGACGTTCTCACCACGAATCACGGCGCCGTGATCCTTGTCTGGAAGGAGACCATCGCAGCCCGCAAACCGGCCTTCGCCGAGGTCAAGGCCCGCGTCACCGCCGACTATCTTGAGAATGAAAAACGCAGCCGCTTCGTCGCCTTCGGCCAAACCCTCCGCAGCCTCATCGAGACCCGCCTGAAAGCCGGCGACACCCTTGAAAAAGCCGTCGATGCCGCCCGTGCTTCCACCACCACGAAGATCGAGATCAAGACTTGGCCCGCCTTCACCCTCGCGACGCCCCCCAAGGACATCGACTACTCCCTCTATGGAGCCATCGACACCCTGCAAAAAGGCGGCCTCTCCCAGATGATCATCTCGGGCGACAAAGGCCTCATCGCCTACGCCCTCGATAAAAAACTGCCCGACCTCGACCCGGCTGGCGCCAAATTCACCGAGACCCGCGAGAAGCTCGCCCGCTACACCTCCTCGCGCGACGCCAGCGACTACCTCCGCGAACTCGTCGACCGTGAACTCGCCAAATCAGCGCCCTCGTTGGATCAATAAGCGAACATCCCCCGCCCGTCTTTCAAAGCGGCCCCTCAAACGGGCCGCTTTTTTTTGGCTCGCTCCAACCGGTTCTCAGAAAGTGACTGGCCAAATCCCTCCGCACATGGTGGGTTCGTTACCCATGCCCCTGTATCGTTACATCCCAGCCAAAGCTCCGTGCAAACTGTGCGGTGACGGATTCGAGCATCGTCAGGGCGCCCATGATCCGCTGCTCTCCGCCTGCCCCACCTGCGGGCAGGCCGTCTCGCGCGCTATGCCCCAGCCGGTGAACACGCCGAAACTTTTGGCACCCATGTCCGTCTCAAAAGCCAAGCAGGCCGGCTTCAGCGTGCTTCGACGCACCTCCAACGGTGACTTCGAAAAACAATGACTCTTGCCATTCGCATCCCCTCACTTCCCCTCCCCTTTCCGTCATCATGATTCGTCTGTCCGTGTTTTTTGCCGCCCTGGCCCTTCTCGTTTCCCCCTCCGCCTTCGCGCAGGACAACGCCCCTGCCACGCTCACGCTTCAGGAATGCGTCGACCGGGCGTTGAACAAAAACTTCGACCTGCAGATCCAGCGTTTCACCACTCAAAATTCGCATGACAGCGTGATCTCGGCCGACGCCGCCTACGATCCCACCCTCGCCCTCAGCGCGATCCGGGATGGCAGCAAGGATTCCAACGTCGCACCCACCCAGACAGCACAGCAGGACGTTGCCCGTTTCACCGTCGCTCAGCCGATCGTCACCGGAGCCACCATCACCGCCGGCACCGCGCTGGCCCGCAGTAAAGTCAGCCCCTACACCGCCACGCCCTTCTACAATCCCGTTTACAACAGCGACCTCACCCTCGCCATCACGCAACCTCTGCTTCAAGGCGCGGGCATCACCATCAACCGCGCCGCCATCAACCGCGCCAAGCTCAGCGTCACCCTGGCCAATTATAATTTCAAAAGCGCCGTGCTCAATATCGTCCGCAGCGTCGAAGGGGCCTTCTACAACCTCGTCTTCGCCCGCGAACAACTGAAGGTCTACCAATTCAGCCTCGAGGTCGCCCAAAAGCTCCTCGACGAAAACAAATCCCGCCGTGACGCCGGCGTCGCCACCGATCTGGAGGTGCTGCAGGCGGAAGTCGGCGTCGCCAACGCCCGCCGCAACATCCTCCTTGCGGTGCAGACCGTGCACAACAACGAGGATTTCCTGCTCCAGCTGATCGGCCAGTTCGAGTTCAGTTCCCCTCCCGGCCCCGTGCAGTTCACCGCCGATCCCCTGCCCGAAGTTTCCTTTGATCACTCCTACGCCCTCGCCCTTGCCAACCAGCCGGACTACGCCGCCGGAAAAACCTACGCCGAGCAACTGAAGCTCGACGCGTTGGTCGCCAAAAACAACCGCCTCCCCACCCTCGATCTCGGCGGTGTCCTTGGCTACAATGGCAAGGACAGCGACTCCTACGGCAGCGCCTCTGGCAACGCCTGGTCCGGCGACAGCTACAACTGGGAGGTCAATCTCACGCTCAGCTTCCCGTGGGGACTGAGGGCCGAACGCGCGGCCTACCGCCAGGCCTTGTCCAACTTGGACCAGCAGGAAACCTCCCTGCGCCAGCTCGATCAAAACATCCTCGTGCAGGTGCGCACCGCCGTGCGCGCCTTTGAAACCAATCGTGAAAGCGTGAAAATTTCCGCCCTCTCCACCGAGTTGAGCGTGAAACAGTTTGAGTTTGAAAAAGCCCGCTACGAGGCCGGCCTCTCCACCTTCCGTTTTGTGCAGGACTTCCAGTCCGATCTGGACACCGCGCGCGTCAACGAACTCCAGGCGCGCGTCAACCTGCGCCTCTCCCTCGCCGACCTCGCCCGCCTCGAAGCCAGCTCCCTCGAGCGCTACAAGATCAAGCTGGAGGAATAAGCGGGACCGCCGCTCCGGAATCCCACGCCGTCAGAACAACGTCTCCACCGTCGCCTCCCCTGCCGCGACCACGCGATGCTCCGGCATCTGCGAGCGAAACCACGTCCGCTGCTTCTTGACCAATCCGCGGGTGTTTTTAGAGATCTCCTCCGCCAGCTCCGACTCCGCCAACTGTCCATCGAGCATGGCCAGCGTTTCACGATAACCAATCGCCCGAGCCGCGCTCAGGTTTTCTTCCAGCCCCGCCGCACGCAGCTGCCTCACCTCATCCACCAGCCCGTCCGCCAGCATCGCATCCACGCGCCTGGCGATGCGCTGATTGAGCTCCTCCGGCCCACGGTCGAGACGCGTGCAATGCACCGCCCAATCCGCAAACGGTCCCGGCTGCCGCGCAAACTCGTCCGCCATATCCGCCAGCGTGCGCCCCGACGCCCGGCAACGCTCCAGCGCCCGCGTCACACGGCGCGGATTTTCCGCATCCAACCCGCCAAGCCCGCCTGGGTTCAATTGCTCCAACTCCGCTACAAGCGCCGGCAGCCCTTCCGCCACCAACTTCGCCTCGACATCAGCGCGCAACTCCGCCGACACCGCGACCGCATCCGCCACCGGCGCAAAAAATGCCTTCAGATAAAATCCGCTCCCGCCGGCCACCAGAACCTTGCGCCCGCGCGCCACGATGCCCGCCACCGCCGCCTGCGCCTTGGCGACATAGACCGCCACATCCATCCGCTCATTCACCTCGCAAAGATCGATAAGATGATGAGGCACCCGCGCACGCTCCGCCGCCGAGGGCTTCGCCGTGCCGATGTCCATGCCCCGATAAAACAACAACGCATCGCACGACACGATCTCCGCGCCGTGCGCCTCCGCCCAGCGCAACGCCAGCTCGGTCTTTCCGACCGCCGTCGGCCCGGTGAGAACATAGAGTGTCTGAGTCATGCGCTTGTTCATTCCTTTGCACCCATCCGGTCCTGAGCGAGACATTAGTTCTGTTACGGGAGAGTGACTTCCACCCGGACCCGCGCTTTTCGCCTCGCACCGCTTCACCCAAGCCATTCCAAACGAAGGCATCCGTTGAAAATCACGCTCGTCACCGAAACCTTCCCGCCGGAAATCAACGGGGTCGCCATGACCCTGGGACACCTCGTCGAAGGCCTCGCCCAACGCGGACACCGCGTCACCGTCATCCGTCCGCGCCAGAGCAAAGCCGACCAGCCCCGCGCCGACGGCCTCTACGCCGAGTTGCTCTGCCCCGGCGTGCCCATCCCCGGCTACCCCATGCTCCGCGCCGGCCTGCCCGTGCGCGGACGCCTGCTCCGCGCCTGGCGCACCGAACTCCCCGACCTCGTCCATATCGCCACCGAAGGCCCTCTCGGCTACGCCGCTCTCTCCGCCGCCGACAAGCTCTGCATCCCGATTAGCTCCAGTTTTCACACCAATTTTCACCACTATAGCCGGCACTACGGCTTCTCCTTTCTCAACCGCCCCGCCCTCGCCTACCTGCGGCATTTTCACAACCGCACCCGCATCACGCTCTCGCCCACCGCCGAACTTAATGCCGAACTCACCCGCGACGGCTTCAACGGCATGCGCCTGCTCTCCCGCGGTGTAAACACCACTGTCTTCTCACCCGCACACCGCTCCCAGGAACTACGCCGGAGCTGGGGCGCCGCCCCCGACGATTTTGTCGTCATCCACGTCAGTCGCCTCGCCGCCGAGAAAAACTACGGGCTGCTCATCGAAGCGTGGACCTCCATTCGCGCGCAACATCCCCGCGCCCGCTTCGTCATGGTAAGCGACGGTCCTCTCCGAAAAAAACTCCAGCGCAAGCACCCGTGGATTCGCTTCACCGGCTTCCTTCCCCGCGCCGGTCTCGCCAGTCACTACGCCTCCGCCGATCTGTTTCTCTACCCGAGCCTGACCGAGACGTTTGGCAACGTCCTCACCGAAGCGATGGCCAGCGGTCTGCCCGTCGTGGCCTTCAATTACGCGGCCGCCGCCCGCTACCTCCGCGCCAACGAAAACGGATCCCCCGTCCCGCTTAATGATCGCACCGCCTTCATCGCCGCCTCTCTGAAACTCGCCGCCTACTCCACCCTGCGCCGTCGCCTCGCCACCGCCGCCCGCCAGACCGCCGAAGGCATTTCTTGGGCGCACGTCATCGACGGCTTCGAGCGCGATCTCATCGAAGTCGCCTCCGCTGCCAAGCCCGCGACCGGTTTGGCCGTGTCAACCGCCTGATTTTCCTCCAGCCTGATCTCCAGTGGTCAAAACCCGCTTCATCTTCAATCCCCGCTCGGGCCACAATGCCAAGAACCCTGCCCTGCTGGCATGCACCCGCGCCTTTATACACGACCACGTCCCTCAAGCCGAACTCGTCCTCACCAAGCGGCCGCGCCATGCAACCGAACTGGCTCGTCGTGCCGTCGATGATGGCTGTGAACTGGTGGTCGCCATAGGTGGAGACGGCACGCTCAACGAAGTGGCCGCCGCGCTCGTCGGCACCAAATCGGCCCTCGGCCTCGTTCCCTGCGGCTCGGGCAACGGCCTCGGCCGGCACCTTGGCATTCCCAGTCCCGGCAAGGGCGCCTTCCGCACGCTCATCAACGGCCGGGTGCGCACCATCGACACCGGCACTGCCAACGGCATACCGTTTTTCAACGTCATGGGCATCGGATTCGACGCCGAGATCAGCCATCGTTTCAACCAGCTCACCCGTCGCGGCCTCCCCGCCTATATCAAAACCACGTGCGGCACCCTCTTCGGCTATCGACCCAAGACCTACCACATCCGCAACGGCACCGCGTCCCTCATCACACCAGCCTTCATCCTTACGATCGCCAATTCCGACCAATACGGCAACGACTGCTACATCGCCCCCGGCGCCAGCGTGGACGATGGCCGCCTCGACCTCACCGTCATCAAACGCGCCACCCTCTTCAACACCCTGCCTCTCGTCAGTCGTCTTTTCACCGGACATATCGGCGGCAGCAAAAGTGTCACTCGCCTCCAGGGCTCCCATTTCACCATCGGCCGCGCATCACGCGGTCTTATCCACACCGATGGCGAAACCCACGAGACCACCGCCCTCGTCGAGATCGTCGTTCTCCCGCGCAGCCTGCGCATCATGGTCCCGGCGGTTCCCTCTCCTGCGTGACGTTTGCGCAACGAATTTGCCCGCCCCCTATCCGCCGCCCGTCAATTTTGTTAATCTCCCCATCGATGGAGCTCAAACCGCTCAAATTCAAAACGATCATCATCTCGGACGTCCACCTCGGCACGACCGACTGCAAGATCCGCGAGGTAAATCATTTCCTCAAATACACCCACTGCGAAAAGCTGATCCTGAACGGTGACATCATCGACGGCTGGCGCCTTAAGCAGACCGGCCACTGGCCCAAGTCACACACCCGCTTCATCCGCCTCATCCTTAAGAAACTCGAGAAACGCGGCACCGAGGTCATCTATCTGCGCGGCAATCACGACGACGTCCTCTCCAAATTTCTACCGCTGGATTTCGAAAACCTGAAGATCGTCGAGGACTACATCCACGAAGGCGTGCGCGGCCGCTACTTCGTGCTGCACGGCGATGTGTTCGACACCATCACCAAGAACTTCGTCTTCCTCGCCTACATCGGCGACTGGGGCTACCGCGCCCTCATGCGCCTCAACCGCCTCTACAACTACATCCGCGCCTGGCGGGGCAAGGAATACTACTCGCTCAGCAAAGCCATCAAGGCCCGCGTCAAGCAGGCTGTCAGCCACGTCTCCCATTTCGAGGAACACATCGTGAAGCTCGCCGAGAGCCGCGACTGCGTCGGCGTGATGTGCGGCCACATCCACACCGCCGCCGACAGCATGTATGGAAACATCCACTATCTGAATTCCGGCGACTGGGTGGAATCGCTCACTGCCATCGTCGAGCACGCCGACGGTCGTTTTGAACTCGTCGAGTTCTCCGATTTCCGAAAAATCTTCCCGCTGGAGGACGAGGTCTCCGAGACAGGCGAACTCCCTGCCGCGCCGTCAGTCGCACCGACTGCGGCATAAACTCAGGCCGGCCGAGAACCGCTTCGTTGCATGGGAGAAATGCCACGTTTCGGCTACAACTCGTCATCGCACTTGGCATGACGGATGCATTGTGCATAGTAACTCACGTTTCAATGACCCGGACCAACAAACATCTCCACGGCTACGCCAGCACTTCGATCACGAAGGCTGTTGCGATTTGCTGCGCCCAGATGCGTCCGGCCGTCGCCCAACAGTGGTCCAAATCCACCCGCGGCACGGGCTCTCAGGCCTAAACTCCGTTTAACGGAATACAGTTTAGCCCAACCTGATGAAGCCCGGAGGCCCCCAAGCCTTAGGACGCCACCGCGTATTCCCAATCCACCCGAAAACACACTTTCACTTTTCTCTTTTGCCATGAACACGATCATCCATCCGCTGAATCCCGCCAGTCCCAGCACCCGCAGCCCAAACGCCACGGCCGACGCCGTTGCCGCCCGGAAGCCGCACTACGACTGCCGCGAACAAGGCGACACCCTTCAGGTCGTCGTCTACGTGCCCGGCGTGGACGCATCCGGCGTGGAAATCACCACACGCGGCCCCGACCTCACCGTCACCGCGCGCAAGACCCACTTCGTCCGTGTCAACTGGCAGTCGCTCCACCTCGAAGGCGCACAGCGCGACTACCAACTCCGGCTGCGGCTGGGCCACGGCTTGGATTACACTGCCCTTCAGGCCGAAATACGCGACGGCGTGCTCACCCTCACCCTGCCCAAAAAGCAGCCCGAGACGTTTGCCACCGCCCGCGACCGGCTGGGAAAGATTGCTTAGCCGCATCTATGCAGTCGGAGGCGGCTCAGGCTACTCCCGCGCACCCTTTCGTGCGTGGGAGTAGATTTCCTTATTAATTTCTTCACCCCCGCTTAATCGGATCGTCAAACGAGCTGATTACCGCCTCATTACCCGTCCCCCCAGTTACCCCATGTTCTACCAAGCCCCTACCCCTTCGCCCAAGGCTCAACCCTTTTTCACCTTCGAGGTGGCGTCGTTTGACGTCCAGTGGGGCAAGCCCGTATTCCGTGCGCCCGATCTGCCCGCAAGCGTCAATATCTCCGCGGAAATCCCCTTCACGCCGCTGCGTGTGACGGAAATTCGCAAGGCCAAGTAACCCCGCCAATGCGCCGCCCGTATAGGGTGCGGCGCGCAGGGTTTATTTTTTGATCAGGCTGAACACCTTCTCCGCGAGGGGATTTGTCAGCAGCGAAGGATTGGCGCGAATGGCCGCCTCTTCCTTCGCCATCAATTGAAAGCTTTTGTTGATAACCTGATCGCAAACGTAGGTGTCAATATCGGCGAGGCTCTTGCCACCGGCGAGCGATGCCAACGAACCAGCGGAAGCGAGCAGACTCTTCGCCTTGTCTGTCACCCCGGCGGAAGCAACCGCCTCCTTCACCAGCGGCAGCAGCTTGTCGTGCAACGCAGGAGTCATCACCTTGCGAAAGTATTGGGTTCCGCCGCCCGGCGCGTTCAAAAGCGCGGCTTTGGCATCCGTGATCTTAACATCCTTGAAGGCGGACTTCATGAGATCGGCTGCCTGCGGGGCGATCTTGGCGACCGCGGCGGACACCGAGGAACTCAGATCACCGGTCGCGCCGGCTTGTCCGGCGCTTTCCGCTGCCGCCTCGATTTTGGCCAGCGCCGGCGGCGGCGAAACTTTCAATGCACCCGGCTGGGTCAGCTTGCTCATCGCGCTCTCCAGCGCGGAACCGAGCCCGGATTTCAAACCGGCACTCAAATCGGCATCCGAAACCCCCGCTAACAACGAAGCAGGCAGCGAGGTATCTGCAGAATAAGCGATCGGAGCCATCAGCACGACCGCACCAAAAAGAAAGGAACGAATGAGGGGATTCATGCAGCCGACCCTGACTCTCCACCTGCATCCCGGCAAGCCCTCTCCGCTCAATCCTCACGCACCAGCCAACGCAAGCTCGCCCTCCCTCCCGGCTCCTGCGCCAGCACCTCGCCCAGCCAAGAGTTCATCGGCGTAAGCTCGCGGTCGATCTGCCACGGCGGATTGATCACCACGAGGCCGCTGCCCTTCATCTTCATCGCGTGGTCGGGACCGACGATCGTCAGCTCGAGCGCAAACGCAGGTGGCAGTTTCAACGCCATCAACTCCTCAAAAAAAACATCCACCCGCGCCCGCTCAGTCAGCGGATACCAGATCGCAAATACCGCCGACGGCAGCCGGCCCAGTCCATCGGCCACCGTTTTCACGATGTGCGCAAACTCGTCCTTCCCCTCGAACGGCGGATCGATCAGCACCAGCGCGCGCTTTTCCGGCGGGGGCAGTTGTCCGAGCAGGCCAGCGTAGCCGTCGGCGGTCTGCACGCCCACGCCGCTCGAACGCGCAAACTCCGCCCGCAACGCCGTCGCTTCCGTCGGCTGCTTTTCAAACAGCGCCAGCCGGTCCTGCGGACGCATCAGCAGACGCATCAACCGCGGCGAACCGGGATAAAAGCGCGGCTGCGCCTCCAGGTTCCCCAGCTTCTCATCGTAGCCGCGCACCAGCCCGACATAGTCCGCAAGCACCTCGGGCAGTTTCGCGCGCGTCCACAGGCGGCCGATGCCGTCCGGCCACTCGGCTTTGCGTTCCAACGTGTCGCCCCGGGCCGCCGACGCGAGGTCGTAGCGGCCGCGCCCCGCGTGGGTGTCGACATACAAAAAGCCCTTGGACTTGCGCTGCATCGCGCGCACGAGCCGCACGAGCGCGGCATGTTTCATCACGTCGGCAAAATTGCCCGCGTGGTAGTGGTGGCGGTAGTTCAAGCGACGGGGACCTTTACCACGGTTTTGCGCACCAGCGCGGGCGAACCCACGGCCAGCGAAGGCTTATGTGCATCAATCGGGAAAAACACCGCCGCCTCCCCCTCCTTCACCCGCAACACAGAGCCGTCGGCAAACGGCTGATAAAACAAAAGATCTTTTGCGGGCGTGAAATCCTCATCGATCTTCAATCGTTTCACGTCGGTCACCTCCATGATTTCATCGCCCGCCACGACCACCTGCACGTCGGTGTAGGCATAATGCGATTCCCAGCGGCCCTCCGTGCGCGGTTTACTGTCATAAGCCTGCTCCAACGCAAAAACCCCCTCGCCCAGCTCAACCCGTTCGGTCTGTCCGATCCCCACCGCCTGCAACCGTTTAAAAGCGGGCGACCCCGGGCTTAAACACTCCTCGGCATAGGCAAACGCCCGTTGAAATGCCGGAGTTGTTGCAAGTTGAGAACGCAGCGCCTCAAGAGATCCAAAAAGAGCCATGGCGTGACTCCAACCCGCCCCCCCGCTCGCTGGCAAGTTCCGAAACACCTAAGGGTGTGTCTGGTAAATAAACCGGGCCAGCGGCCCGTGCCGCCGAGGGCAACGCCGGCCCGGCGTCCTTTCTTGCTTCACTCGTAGAGTGTCAGCGATGGGCTGGTTTATTTACCAAACACACCCTCGGCCCGTCTATTACGGCTTCACCGTCATGACCGGCTTGGAAAACAATCCCGGCAGGAGCGGAGGATTCGCGTCGATATGCGTGAGCACGGTTTCATACCGCACGTCGCCATTCACTTTTTGAACGATGCGGTAAGGCAGCATGACTCCGTTCAGTTGGCTGAAGTCACTATATTCGGTGACCACGATTTCAGGCCCACGAACTCCCTGTTTCTCCATGTCGCGCCGGATGATGAAATAGGTGGAGTGATCCAGATACAGGGAGAAGGTCACCGTGAAATTTTCCGTCACCAGCAACTTGAACACCGGCTTGCCGTCGATTTCGGTCTCGCCCGCGTAATCAACCGATATCCGCCGCTTCCCGATCAAAACCAGAGGATCGTCAAACTCCACATCCGCGTCGAAAACCCGTGCGGCCATCGCGCCCATTTCCCGGATCACGCCGGTCTTGGAGTCCATCACCCACGGCGGATTTACGCCGTCATAACCCTGCGTCAACACCCGGCCCTTTGAAGTGGTTTCCGTCCGGACGAGATTGGGGCGCGCCGCCCACATCACAAAGCTCAGCTCCTCTCCGTCGATTTTGGTGGTCCCGCTGGCTCTCAGCGCCTTCAACTCCAGCACGCGTTGTTTCCCGCCTATGGCCTCCATGTGTATCCGCGCTAGATCATCAGCGAAATCGGCCCGCAACGAGGCGCTCCACGGCAAAACGAAGGTCAAAAAAATCTTAATGGAAAGTGACCGCACGAACTTATCCCCGCACCGATCCGCTCCGACGACAAGCCCATCTCCATTCCTGATTTCCTGAGTTCCAAGTAAAATTCCCCGCCGTTTCCGCTGGCGGAAGCGGCGGCCTGCACATTTAGTCATCCTATATGGCGATGGAGTTTGGCTGGTGGGACAAAACCCCCGAAGACGGGAAATATCAGATCTGTGTGCGCATCCACGGCGGCAAAGCCGAGTGGACACGCAAACAGGGTCACCACACCTCGTGGGAAACTTATCCCCCGTCTGAAAAAGATTGGGACAAACTCCACGACGAAGCCAGTCGCCGCGTCCCCCGCCGCCTCATCTCGCCCAAGCAATTCGCCGAGATTGAGACCCTACGGAACAAGCCCGTCTTCATCTCGAAGCCATCTCGACCCGGACCGACCAGATAAATTTGAACGACCGCGTAAATTGCCGGGGGCGTTCGGCGATGCCCCGCGTGACTTCCTCCTCGGTAAACCACGCGCCGGCCTCCACCTCGGCCGGATGGAGCTCAAACGGTCCTTCGCTTTCCAGCCGGTAAACCCAGACGAATTCCCAGCCCGTCTCCCTGCGTGATTCCACTTTGAAAAGCGCCTTGAGCCCGTGCTCAGGCTTCACCGTGAGCCCGATCTCCTCGCCCAATTCGCGCACCACGGCGGCATCGTAGCTCTCCCCGCTGTCGAGATGCCCCGAACACGAGGAGTCCCAGCACCCCGGCGACGTGTCCTTGAGCATCGAGCGTTTCTGCAAAAACACGCGCCCGTCCCGGCCAAACACCAGCGCATGCACCGCCCGGTGCCACAGCCGCTTGGCGTGGACATCCCGGCGCGTGGCCTGGCCGACGACCTCGTCACGGTCGTTCACCACGTCAAACACCTCGTCGTCTCGCTGCGCTTTTAAAACCGTCTCCATGTTTTTGTTGTCGCTTCAGGGGAAGCGTGCCCTTTCGTCTGTCAAACCGACCCAAAGTTCCATGCCGAAAATAGACGTCAACAAGGTAGCTGAAATCCTCAAGCGAAACGAGATCGAACCCGCCCTCCTCCGCCAGATCGTGGAAGAGATGAACATCCTCGTGCAACCCGAGGTCGATGAAGAAAAGCCGCCCGCCGTCAAAAAGCAGTTCGCCATCCTCATCTCCGACCCCGAAGGCCGCCTGCCCAAGGGCAACGACTTCGCCGGCTGGGTGGTGCAAATCCCGGAAAACGAAAGCGTGATGACCACGACCGACCGCATTTTCAAGGCCGTCTACGAGTTCAACACGACGAAAAAAGGCCGCCTCATGCCCTCCAAGACCGTCGGCGAAGCTCTCGAAAACCTCCCCGCCAAGCATTTCAAGGAAGCCGGTATCTTCATCAAAACCAAGACGCCCGTGCTGATGCTCAAGACCGACAACGAAATCCCCACCGATCAGGCCAAGGGCAAAGACGCCCGCCGCGGTCGGATGGAGTAATTCCTCACTCCGCCTTGACGTAGGGAGCCGTGTCGAATCCGCGCGCCTGCAACGCCTCCGCCAGTGCCTTCATGTCCAGCTTCGCGCCCGGCTTGACCTTGTGCGCCGCGAACCAGCCTTGGTTCATCTCCAGCGCAAACTTCAACGCCTCGCTCCGCGACTTCACCGGTGTCTCGTCGAAGGGATACATCGGGTAGATTTCCACCAGGACGCCGTTCGCGTCGAAAAACCCCACGTCCAGCGGCGTCGGCGTGTCGCGCATCCAGAAACTTTGCTGCTGGGGCTTGTCGTAAACGAAGATCATCCCCTGCTCCGGCTTCAGGTCGCGCCGCCCCATGAGACCGTGCTGCATTTCGCTCATGCCGACCGCCAGTTCCATCTGCACCGTCTGGTCGCCCACCTTGATCGCAAAATAATCCTCCATCGTCTTCAGCGCCGCCTGGGCCTGCGGCGCATCTCCACGCCCGCAGCCGGTGACGGCCAGCAGCGCCACGGAAACCACCAGCAGACGAAGGAACGACGAAACCGGATTTGCGTTTTTCACGGACTGGCTGAGTAGTCATCTCTCAGCCAAATACAACTTCATCGTGGCCCGCACCGACACCGCCCTCCTCCTCTACGCCGACACCGCCCGCAGCGCCGACATGCTCTATTTCGGCCATTTCAACGCGCCCGACCCGTTTATCGCCCTCGGCATCGGCCGCAAAAAAATTGCCGTCCTCAACGCCCTCGAATTCGGACGCGCCCGCAAATCCTCCGGCTTCGACATGGTCCTCCCCCTTGAGCCCTGGCTAAAAAAAGCCCGCGCCCAACACCCCGACGCCAAGGTCGGCGCCGCCGAGGCCATCGCCCTCCTCGCCCGCCATTATAAACGCGTATCCTTCACCGTCCCCAACGATTTTCCCACCGGTCTCTGCGACCGCCTCCGCGCGCTCGGCCTCACCATCACCCCCGTCGCCGCGCTCTTCTCCGAGCGCGAGATCAAAACCGCTGCCGAAACCGCCGCCCTCCGCGAAGGCAACCGTTGCAGCGCCCTCGGCATCGCCGCTGCCGAAAAAGTCCTCCGTGCCAGCAAGATCAAAGCCGGCAAGCTCATCCTCAACGGACGCCCTCTCACCTCCGAAATCCTCAAGACCGCCATCGAGATAGCCTGCCTCGAAGCCGGTGCACTCTCCATCGATACCATCGCCGCCGGCGGCGACCAAGCCTGCGATCCGCACGAACGCGGACACGGCCCACTGCGCGCCAACGAACTCATCATCGTAGATGTTTTCCCCCGCGTTTCTGCCACCGGCTACCACGGCGACATGACTCGCACCTTCCTCAAGGGCCGCGCCAGCGAGGCCCAGCACAACCTCGTCGCCGCCGTGCGCACCGCCCAGCTCGCCGCCCTCCACGTCGTCCGCGCCGGTGTCAACGGCCGCCACGTCCACCAGCAGTGCCTCGATACCTTCGCCCGCCACGGCTACGAAACGAAGCACACGCCCAAAGGCTCCGTCGGTTTCTTCCACGGCACCGGCCACGGCCTCGGCCTCGAAGTCCACGAAGCTCCCCGCCTTTCCGCCGTCGATTACATCCTCAAAAAAGGCTCCGTCGTCACCGTCGAGCCCGGCCTCTATTATCCGGGCCTCGGCGGCTGCCGCATCGAAGACGTCGTCCAAGTCACCGACGCCAAACCAAGAATGCTCTCATCCTTCCACTACGATTGGGAAATACGGTAAACCCCAATCAGAATTTATAGAGAACTCAGGAAATCAGGAATAATCAATCAGGCCTCCTTTCCTGATTTCCTGAGTTCCCCATAAAAGCCTTCACCCGTTTACTCTCCCGATGCCCGAACTCGCCGAAGTCGACTACTTCCGCAAACGCTGGAATCCCGGACTCGGTCACAAAATCGAGCGCGTTCTTCTGCACCCAAAGGCCGGCGTTTTCAAAACCAGCGATCCCGCGCTCCTCGCCCGCCACCTCACCAGCGCAACCCTGCTTTCCTCCGAGGCCGCCGCCAAACAAATGCTTTTCCGCGCCAGCGGCGAAGCCTGGCTCGGAATCCACCTCGGCATGACCGGCGAACTCAGCGTCCAGCCCGCCGACTACACGCCCCAAAAATGCGATCACCTCGTGCTCGTTCAGGAAAAACACAGCCTCGTGTTCGCCGATTTTCGCATGTTCGGACGCGTGCAGTTTCACGTCGGCCCCGACGCCCCCGACTGGTGGACCAACATCTCCCCCGCAGTCCTTTCCTCCGCATTCACGGTCGAGGCAGTCTCCACGTTTCTCCGCCGCCGCGCCCGCACGCCCATCAAGGCTGTGTTGCTTATGCAGGAGCGTTTCCCCGGCATCGGCAACTGGATGGCCGACGAAATCCTCTGGCGCGCCGCCCTTCATCCCAAACGCCTCGCCGGTTCGCTCACCGCAAAAGAAACGGCCGCTCTCCACCGAGAAATCCGCTGGGTCGCAGACCACGCCCTCAAAATCATCGGCGCCGCCAAAACTCCCGAGCTCGTGGACCCACCCGCAACCTGGCTCTTCCGTCATCGCTGGGAAAACGGCGGCAAATGCCCCAAAACCGGCGCGCTCCTCGTCCGCGAAGAAATCGGCGGACGCACCACGTGCTGGTCACCCGCCCGCCAGAAGCTATAACCTCCCCTCTTTCTGCTCATGAAAATCCCCGCATCTTCCAAATTCGTCTTCATCGGCGATTCCATCACCGACGTCGGTCGCGATCCCTCCGGCGAAGCCACCCCTTGGGGCGCTCCCGGCACCGGCCGCGGTTACGTCTCCCTGATCGAAGCCTGGTTTGGAGCCACCCGTCCCGCCGACCGCATCCGCGTGATCAACCGCGGCAACAGCGGCAACACCGTGCGCGATCTCGCCACCCGTTGGAAAACCGACGTGCTCGATCTCAACCCCGACTGGGTCTCGATCATGATCGGCATCAATGACGTCTGGCGCCAGTTCGACACTCCGCTTCGCATCGAAGGGCACGTCGGACTCGACGAATACACCCGCGTGCTCACCTCCCTCGTCGAGCAAACCCGCCCCCGCGTCAAAGGCCTCGTGCTCGCCACCCCCTACATCATCGAACCCAACCGCGCCGATCCCATGCGCCTCCGCATGGACGAGTATGGCGCAGTCGTGAAAACCCTCGCCGCCGCCCACGATGCGATTCTCGTGGACACCCAAGCCGTCTTTGACGCCCTCACCGTGCATACTCATCCCATGACGCTCGCCTGGGACCGCATCCACCCCAACACGACCGGTCACCTCGCGCTCGCCCGCGCATTCCTCCAGACCCTCGGGGAAAAAATCTAACCACCCGTGGCTTCCTCCCGCCAACGTCTCGACGAACTCCTCGTCACCCGCGGCCTCGCAGAGACGCGCTCGCAGGCCAAGGCCCTCATCATGAGCGGCCGAGTCCTGCACGGCACCACCCGCCTCGACAAACCCGGCAAGGAATTTCCAGCCGACCTCGATCTCCTCGTTGAACAACCACCCCGCTACGTCTCACGCGGCGGCGAGAAACTCCACGGCTTCATCGAAAAATTCGACCTCGATCTGCGCGGTGTTCACCTGCTCGACGTCGGCGCCTCCACCGGCGGCTTCACAGAC
>FJVV01000570.1_pt1 | contig 19365 bp, 15 predicted proteins | sample 1011911 | NCBI WGS metagenome assembly FJVV01 (sample SAMEA3912450, study PRJEB9761) | metagenome | biome: forest; material: soil | place: USA | collected 2011-06-22 | depth 0.1 m
CTTCGGCACGAACGACCTCACGCAGACCTGCCTCGGCATGTCGCGTGACGACTCCGGCAGCTTCCTCGGCACCTACACCGAAAACGAGATCGTGAAGAAGAACCCCTTCGCCTCGATCGACCAGACCGGTGTCGGCCAGCTCGTGAAGATCGCCTGCGAAAAGGGCAATGCGACCCGCCCCGGCATCAAGCTCGGCATCTGCGGTGAGCACGGTGGTGATCCGGATTCCGTCAAGTTCTGCCACAAGGTGGGCCTGACCTACGTCTCCTGCTCGCCCTACCGCGTCCCCGTCGCCCGCCTCGCCGCCGCCCAGGCCGCCATCGAGGAAAAGCGCGCCGCCACCAAGAAGAAGTAATTCTTCCGGCTCACGCCTCCTGAAAACTCAAGCCCCTCGCCCTCACCGGCGCGGGGCTTTTTGTTGTCCTTCATCGGCGAACCTTGCCGCCGGGGCAATCTGCCGCTGTTGTCCACCGTGCTAGGTTGCCGCACCCCTCATGAGTATCGCCCCCGCCTCCACGACCAGCCCGATAACCCGCGCACGCTGGGTCACCCTCCTCGGTAAAATCTCCCGTCCGCCGCTCGCGGCACTCGCTCGCGGACAACTGCGGGCGACCATGCCCGTCGAAGCTAGGCCCGGCCATACCGCTTCGCGCGTCCACGTCACTCATCTCGAAGCCCTCGGACGCACACTCGCAGGCCTCGCTCCCTGGCTGGAGTTGACAGATATTTCCGATCCCACAGAAACCGCCGCTCAAGCCGAACTTCGCTCCCTGGCCCGCGCCGCCCTAGCCCAAGCCATCGATCCCACTTCACCCGACCACCTCAATTTTACCGACGGCGGACAACCGCTCGTTGATGCCGCTTTTCTCGCGCACGCGCTCCTGCGCGCGCCGCAAGCGCTGTTCGCCACACTGCCATCCATCACCCAAGACCGCCTGCTCGCCGCCCTCCGTTCTACGCGCGTGATCAAACCCGGTTTCAACAACTGGCTGCTTTTCTCCGCCATGATCGAAGCCGCCCTCCTGCGCTTCACCGGCGAGGCCGACCTCATGCGCATCGACTACGCCGTTCGCCAGCACGAGCACTGGTATAAAGGCGACGGCGCCTACGGCGATGGGCCCGATTTTCACTGGGATTATTACAACAGCTTCGTCATCCAGCCCATGTTGCTCGACGTGCTCGCCACCGTCGCGACGCACACGGATGCCTGGCAAAGCTTGCTTCCCGCGATGCAGGCTCGCGCCCGTCGCTACGCCGCCGTGCTCGAACGTCTCATCGCTCCCGACGGCAGCTTCCCTCCAATCGGACGTTCGCTCGCCTATCGTTGCGGCGCCTTCCAGCACCTCGCCCAGATGGCTCTGCGCCGCGAACTCCCCCAAGGTCTCCCTCCTCCACAAGTTCGCTGCGCGCTCGATGCCGTCATCCGCCGCACGCTCGAAGCTCCGGGCACCTTCGACGCCCAAGGCTGGCTGCGCATCGGCCTGTGCGGCGCGCAGCCCGACCTGGGTGAAAATTACATCAGCACCGGCAGTCTCTATCTCTGCTCGACCGCTTTTCTTCCGCTCGGTCTCCCGGCCAACGAACCCTTCTGGAACACTCCGGACACGCTCTGGACCTCGGCGCAAATCTGGCAGGGCGACAATCTCCCGGCTGACCACGCGCTGCATTGAAAGACGATATCTCTCGGCTCAAGTTGCCTTTCGCTTCGGCGAACAACCTTGCGGCAACACCCAAAACGCACATCGCCCGTTCGAACGATAATAGTGCGCGTTCGCGAGCATATAATTTTTATGTCCGCGCGCAATTTATGCCGCCGACATCCGGCCTTGAATTGGCCAAAATATCACCGGCAGGCCTCATCATTTGCAAAATGGTTTATCGATCATCATTGATGGATAAGCCCTGCCTCACAGCCCGACGGAGTAACGATGATCGCCCATACCAGTCTCATCAGGCTCGCAAATCATCGGCTATTGATCATTAGAGTCCGACGGACTCACTCCCATGTTGCGCATCGTCTCCCTATTTCTGCTAACCGCCGGTTTGATAGCGGCCGAGCCACGCACATTTACCGACCAGATGGGGCGCACGATCACCGCCGAGCTCATATCCGTCCAAAACGATCAAGTCACCATTCGGCGGACCGACGGACAGACCTTCACGCTCGCGACCTCCACGCTCAACGACGACGACCGGAAATACATCCGCGAATGGGTCTCCGCCCAGCCCGCGAAAAAATCCGCAGCCGAGGACAAATTCATCCTCAATCCCAAAAAACTCACCGTCGGACTCAGCCGCGGCAAATTCGATTCCCACACCCTGGCCCAATTCGAGGGCTACATCCACAAGCACGAAGACTGGGGCTACACGGTGCAAATCACCAACACCCATCTGCGCCCAATCGAGAAAATCCGCCTCGAATACAACCTCTTCGCCCGGACTTTTAACGACATCAGTTCACCCACCTTCGTTTCTGACACGAAGACCATCGACAAGCTCAAGGCCGGCGGCTCAGAAATATTTCGCACCCGGACCGCCGAAGTCTGCAAACGCAAGGACATCTACTTCGCCAACGAAAGCGGCGAGTTGCGCGGCATCTGGATCAGGCTCTACGTCGGCGACCAGCTCATTTCCGAACAGTCCTCGCCCGAATCCTTGATGACCAAGGAAAAATGGACCAAGCCCAGCGCCGAATGATTTCGCCCGGTTCGGTTGCAACAAATGCGCCGAAACGCACGAGGCATCCGATCCGCAGATTTATCAGCCTGATTCGAAGAGGCGCCTTGGGGTTTGCTTTTGAATGTGCGCGTAGGCATTGACGGCGGACAGTGAAAGGCTGGCTTTTCGATCTCTTCCGCTTGGTATGGGCGTTCCCTTACTGGAACGTGCGCAAGAGCCTATACCGGTTGCGCGGGGCCCGGAGTTCCTGCCCTTGCCAGGCGCCCAGCGACTCCGGAAAGGCACACGTCACAGGCTGCGAAGCGGTCTTCGGTTGGCACAAGCCCGAACGTTTTCGCAAAGTGTGCCCGTTGCTGGAGCGCGGAGCGGACGGACGCTGGTGTTGCAGTGTGAATGCCACCGAAGTGAGGCCGTTCTGGGGACTGGCGGCGAGGGTGGCAGCGCTGACGGTGGCAACTGGACTTTTGATCGCGATCCTTGGCGCTTGGGCAGGATTGCAGATCATCGGCTACCCCGTGAGTTTGTATCAAGTGGCGTGGCCGCCCGCATGGCGGGAACTGGGCACGGTGAGGTCGGAATATTTTCTCACAAAGGCGCGGGCGGCTTATACGGCGGGCCACATCAAGGAAGCGATGATTTCGCTGTCAATCGCCTATCAGTTGAACCCGGCCAACTACGCGGCCGGTATGATGCTCGCGCAGTTTCGTCAGGCGGACAATCCGGTGCTGGCCGATAAACTCTACCGGCAACTGCGGACGAGCCACCCCGAAAAACGCGAGGCCACCACGCAAGTGTGGCTGCACCACCTGTTGGTCCATGCCGCCTACGAGCAGGTCGCGATGCTGGCCCGCGAAGAACTGCTGAATTCCCCTCACGAAACGGCGTGGGTTCACGCGCTGCTCTTCGCATGCCGCCAGCTGGACGCCCCCGAGCTTCTGGAGCAGGAGGCTGAGCAGGCGAAGCTGGTGCCGGAATGGCGGCAGATCGTAGAGATCGAGGCGGCGACCTTGCGCGGTGCCCTCAAAGGTGAAGCCTTGCAACGCCGACTTCGGACGCTCGCAACCGAAACGACCAACAGTTACGTGCTTTATTACGCGCTCGACCGGCAGATCGCCGCAGGCGGCGCGGAGGTGCTGACTCAAGTGATGGCCTCGCGCGGCCGGCTGCCAGGACGCACTATTTTGTCTTTGGGGCTCTCCGCCTACGCCGCCGCAAAGGACGAAACCGGACGGAGCCGCGAAATCGTATCCTTGCTGGCCAGCCGGCCCAAACTCAGCGAGGTGGAGATCGAGGTTTTGTGCAGTCATCTCATCCGGTATCCTAACCCCGCGTCCCTCCGAGCTTTGATGGAAGCTTGGCGTAATGATCCCTCCATGCCCCACGCCGAACAGTTGCCGTTATATATAGCCCTTTATTGCGCGGCCGCAGTAGGCGAAGATGATGAGACAAAGCGACAGGCCGAAGCATGGATGAAAGTTACAGGCAGCGAATTGCCACATGTTTTAGCCCTGGTGGATCGAGCCTTGGCTCCAACAGGCAAGAATAGGCCTAATGTCCGATTGCTACCGAGTCTGCCAACTTTGCCAATCGAGGTCACTTATACACTCTTGGAAAGAATGGGTTATGCAGAACACAATGTGCCCCATCCTTCTGCGAATAATGTGTCGAATCAGGAGTATTAATATTAGGGTGTATACCCCATATTACAACTTGACCTGAGACGCTGCGGGCCAGTATTACGTTCCGGTAATAATACCGTGCAAACGAGCCCGCACCATACACCTTTTTGCGAAGGCATTTCTTGGCTTCAAAAAGCCGGCGTGGTCTGGTTTTGTCTCGTTTGGTTGGCGATGGTCGGCGCACTGGCGCAAACCACCTCTACTTCGACCTTTACGGATACGACGGCGCCAGGCTGGGTTTTTGGCGGGTCGGGTTCCACCAACCCCTACCTGACGGCTGGCGTGGTGCCAGGCGACACCGCAGGCAACGGCTGGTTGCGACTCACCGAAAACACAAACAACCAATCGACCTTTGCGCTGCTGGACAATCAGATCTTCTCCGTCAATGCACAGATCGACATCACCATGCAGTATGCCTCTTGGAACGGCAGTGGCGCCGACGGCATCACGTTTTTCCTCGTGGATGGTGGAATCGATTCCAGCACGTTTTCGCCAGGCGCATATGGTGGCTCGATGGGTTACGCGCAACGCACGGGCGTGGCCGGCATGCCGGGCGGTTACCTGGGCTTTGCGCTCGATGACTTCGGCAACTATTCCAACAACTCCGAGGGCCGCAATGGTGGCGTGGCCGGCCCCGGCGTGGGAGGAACAGGTGGAGTAACCACCGACACCACCCTGCGGCCCAACACCATCTCGGTGCGCGGCCCCGAAAGCAGCGACTACGCATTCATCGCCGCCAGTGCGGACGTCAGCACCATCCCCGGCGGCGGACAGATCGATTTCCCGACAGCCACCACGCGACCTGATCAGACCGGCGCCGATTATCGGTCATTTCACATCACCCTGGATGCCAATAACCAGCTCACCGTTCAGATGCAGTTCGGCGCGACGTCGAGCTTCACCACGCTCTTCACGGCCGATCTGTCCACGTATGACCGGCCCGATTATTTCAAACTCGGCTTCACCGGAGCGACCGGCGGTTCCACCGAGATTCACGAAGTCCGAAACTTGACGGTCACTACGACGCCTTGGCAGACCGGCTCGACTGCTTTCGAGTGGGACAACGGCGGCGGCACCTCCAGCTCCGCCACGGCCACCAATTGGGTGGGCGACGTGGCTTTGGGCACCAATGGCGACGTCCTCTTCGGGGACAAACCCTCCAGCGGACCTCAAACGGTGACCTTCAATTCCAATATCACCGAGCGATCCCTCACCTTTGATTCGGCTTACAACTACACGTTGAACGGCACCGGCACCATCACTCTGGGCGATCCTGCACAGGTCGGCCTGCCGTCCATCAATGTCAACGACTACAACGGCTCGATGGGTGATCATAAGATCAACAACGCCATCGTCCTCGCCGAGGACACGCGCATCAACAACTACTCCTACAGCACGCTCTGTCTCAACGGCGGCGTGAACATGGGAACAAACGACATCACCGTGAACGGCTACGGGGCGGTGAATTTCAACAGCACGATCACCGGCTCCGGAGCCCTGATCAAAAACGGCGAGGGCATCACCACGATCGGCGCGGATAATTTCTCAACCTACACGGGAGCCATCACGATCAACAAAGGCATGGTGGTTGTGACCTCCGACGGCGCCCTGGGCAGCACCGGTTCGGGCACCACGGTTGACGATGGCGGCACGCTGGCCTTTCGCGGTGGCGTGACCTACACGCGCGCCGAGCCACTGACCATCAGCGGCAATGGCATCCAGCGCGGCACCGGCGAATATGCCGGCGCAATCCACAACGACGGCGGCAACAATTCCTTCGCCGGAAACATCACCATGGCCGCCAACAGCGGCATCGGTTCGCGCGACGGCACGCTCACCCTCAGCGGGGTCATTTCCGACGGCGGCAGCGCCTACAGTCTCACAAAATTCGGCGCAGGGGTTGTCGAGTTGACCAACTCCAGCAACAGCTATTCCGGAGCCACCATCATCCAAAATGGCGTGCTGCGCATTTCCACGAGCTCAAACGCCCTGCCCGGCGGCTTCGCCACTGGCTCGCCATCCGGCGGCAATCTCCAACTCGCCGGCGGCGTGCTGGAAATCAACGTCGGCACCACCTTCAGCCGCCAGCTCGGCACCGCCGCCGACCGGGTGCGGTGGACCGGCGACGGTGGTTTCTCGGCCTACGGTGCGGGCCGCACGGTCACCCTCACGAATTCAGGCGGCACTGCCAATGGCACGCTCACTTGGAATGCCGGCAGTTTCGTTCCGACCGGCAACGCCCTGCTGCTGAGTTCGGACTACTCCGACAATACCGTCACGCTCACCAATGCCATCGACTTCGGCGCCGCCTCCCGGGAAATCCGCGTATCCAATGGCTCGGCGGCCGTCGATGCCATTGTATCCGGCGTCCTCAGCAACGGCGGTCTCGTAAAAACCGGCGACGGCACGCTCAACATCTCCGGCACCAACACCTACACGGGCACCACCGAGATCCAGGGAGGCGCGTTGCGTGGCACCGTCAACGCCAGCAGTAACATCATCCTCAACGGCGGCGTTCTGGAAATCAGCAGTAACTTCACCCGCTCGCTGGGCTCGGGCGGCGCCAACGTCCAGTGGACCGGCGACGGAGGCTTCGCCGCCTACACCAACAACCGCAGCGTCAGCCTCAACAACAACAGCAACGCCGTCACCTGGGGATCCACCTCGGGCTTTATCGACTCCGGCAAGACCCTGATCTTAGGCTCCGACGGCTCCGACAAGACTCTCACCTTCAACAACGCCATCAATCTCAACGGCGGCAGCGAGACGATCAAGGTCGTCAGCGGCACCGCTTCCGGCATCGCCAACGGCATTCTCGCCGGCGTGGTCAGCAACGGCAGCCTCACCGTAATCGGCAACGGCCGGCTTGATTCTACGGCGCTCAACACTCTCGCCGGCACCGTCACGGTCAACGGTGCGGAACTCCGTCTTCAGGGCAACGGCACCATGGCCTCGATCACCGGACTCACGGTGGGCGAAGGCGGTGCGTTAACGATGGATAACTCCGGCACCAACAACACCAATCGGCTGAACAATTCAGCCGGTGTCACGCTCTCGGGCGGCACCTTGAGTTTTCTGGGGCAAGCGGGCACCTCCATCGAGACGGTCGGCGCACTCACCTTGTCGGCGGGCACCGGCAACACCGTCACCACCCAGCGCAACGGCAGCAACAGCTCCGTGCTCACCTTGTCATCGCTCACCCGCAATGCCGGCTCCACGATCAACTTCACCAACGGCAGTGGCGGCGGCACGCTGGGAAATACCGGCACCAACCCGCGCACGGTTTTTACAACCGCACCAACTCTGACGAACAGCATCCTAGCCTATGCCACGGTCAACAGTGCCGCCTTCGCTGGATACGGTGCCAACGGCATAGTTGCCGTCACCAGCACCAACACGGCCGAAGGCAGCTGGACCTCCTCAATCAACGCCGGCAACACCAGCGACGTCACCGTCACCGCAGACCGTACGGTCAACTCCCTCAACCTCGGCAGCGGCATCGATGTAGCCATCAACTCCGGCTCCAAGGTAAACCTCGCCAGCGGCGGCATTCTCTCCACGGGAGCGACCGGCAGCGTCATCTCCGGCGGCACGCTTACGGCCGGTGGTGCCGGGGCTGGCGAAATCATCACCCATGTTTATGGCACGGGTGGACTCACCATCAGCTCCACCATAGCCAACAACGGCGCAAACGCCGTCGGCCTCACCAAGACCGGCACCGGCACCCTCACTCTCTCAGGCACCACCGCCAATACCAACACCGGAACCACCTACGTCAACGACGGCACCCTCATCCTCGCAAAGAGTGACAGCGTCACCGCGCTCGCCGGCAACATCACCGTCGGCGACGGTCGCGGCACCGATGTTCTCCAGATCAACGCCAATGAGCAGATCGCCGACACGGCCACCGTCACCCTGCACGGCAACTCCTATGGCAACGGCGAAACCAAGATGGCTTTCGGTGGAACCACCGCCGGCATCACCGAGACGTTTGCCAGCCTCACCATCGAAGGCACGGCGGTTGTGGACTTCGCCGGCGGTACCGTTTGCTCGCCCAATTATCTTTATCTGAGCGATCTCAACATCCCCTCAGATGGCAAGCTACTCATCCGCAATTGGATCGAGTTTACAGATTTCCTCCTCATCGACAGCTCCATCAACATCGACAGCCTCCTGCCTCGCATCGAGTTCGAAGGATACGAGACCCAGGCCTACGTGAGCGTGTATAATTCCGGCTGGAATCAGATCCGACCCGTGCCCGAGCCATCAACCTACGGCCTCATGATGCTCAGCGGCGGCATCGCCTTCTACGGCTTCCGCCGCTGGCGGCAGTCCAAGTCCGTTGTTCAAGGCAAAGCCAGCTAAGATCTCGGTCAGGTCTGCAATAAATGCGCACGATGCGCACGGATGAACGCCGGAATATTCATCGGCGGCCGGCCGGCGAGTTCTGCGACCACCCGCGAAGCCCTTGCGAATTCGCCTTTGGCTATTCCTACATCGAGCGTCGTCATGACGGCGGCTACCGGGACTAGCACGCCCGCATCAATCCAGTTCGCACGCGCCTCCGCCTCATCAACCGGCACATGAACCAGCGGCTTCCCCGTGGTTTCCATGACCCAGCGGGCGATCATCCCATGTGTCACCGCCATCGGACCGGTGATGTCCAGCGTGCGACGCCCGTCAAATGCTCCCGCCAGAGCTGCTGCGGTCGCCTGCGCGCAGTCCTCGCGCGTCACGTAGGCCGCCGCTCCTTCGCCCGCCGCCGTGCGCCACTGCCCGGTGGTCAGCGCGTGCGTCAACGAGGGAAGCAGGGTTTCCGCATAGATGTTTTTACGCAGGATCGTCCAGCCCAGCTTGGTCGCGGCCAGCAACCGCTCCGTCTCCCGATGATCCAAAGTGGCGGCCAGTGCAGAATCGGGCAACGCCTGCGCGATTGAAGTATAGACGATGTGCTGTACGCCGCACCGCACGGCCGCCTCGATGATATTGCGATGCTGCTCCAGACGACGCACCGGCTCAGTCATGTCATCGGTGCTTATCAACAGCAGCCGGCGAACACCCGCAAACGCCGCATCAAGCGAAACGGGGTTGTCAAAGTTCACCACCCTCACCTCGGCACCATGCAGGGCGAGGTCGGCGACTTTATCGGGTGTGCGCGTGGCCGCTATCACGCGACCGGCATGGGATTCGATGAGAAGGTCAATAACGCGTCGGCCAAGTTGGCCCGACGCACCTGTCACGAGCAGGGTGCGAAACGGAGCAGCAGTCGTCATGGGTAGGGTATTTCGGGGTTGTCATGAGAGACATCCAAACAGGACGAGCCATTGGTGGGGATGGCCTGTCCGCAGTTGTTGCTGGCAACACCGGATCCCTATCGTGATTTATACTTTTATAAAACCCTAAAAATACCCCCACTTTCAGACATTTTTGGCCGCCTCCAACTCCTCCCAGCGGGCGAAGGCGATGGCGTGTTCGGCCTCTATTTCGTCGAGACGTTTCTTGACGGCCGTCGCGCCCGCCGGATCTTTTCGGTAGATGGTCACGTCACCGAGCTTCGCCGTCAGCGCGGCTTGCTCGGCCTCCATTTTTTCGATCTGCGCAGGCAGCTCGGCGAGTTCGCGTTGCTCCTTGTTGGTAAGTTTGCGCGCGGCCTTGGGGACCACGCCGGATTTGGAAACGATTACCCCCGACGTCTTGGCCGCAGCGACCGGCTTCGCCGCTGCCGCAGCGAGCTTTGCCTTCTCACTCACCCAGTCAGCGTAGCCTCCCACGTAGTCGCCGATGATGCCGTTGCCTTCGAACACGAACGTGCTGGTGACGACGTTGTCCAGGAAATCGCGGTCGTGGCTCACGATGAGGAGCGTGCCTTGATACTCGACGAGCAGGTCTTCCAGCAGGTCGAGTGTCTCGGCGTCGAGGTCGTTCGTCGGCTCGTCCATCACCAGCACGTTGGCGGGCTTCGTGAAGAGGCGCGCGAGCAGGAGGCGGTTGCGCTCGCCGCCGGAGAGCACGCGGGCCGGCGTGCGGGCGCGGTCGGGCGTGAAGAGGAAATCCTGGAGGTAGCCAATCACGTGGCGCGAGCGGCCATTGACCGTGACGGTGGTGTTTCCGTCGGCGATGTTGTCGGCGACGGTCTTGTTGTCGTCGATCTGGTCTCGGAGCTGGTCGAAGTAGACGACCTCCAGCTTGGTGCCGAGTTTGAGCGTGCCGCCGGTGGGCTTGAGCTGGCCGAGGAGGAGCTTGATGAGCGTGGTCTTGCCCGCACCGTTCGGCCCGATGATGCCGATCTTGTCGCCGCGCGTGACGACGGTTGAAAAATCGTGCAACAGCACGCGTCCGTCGGGATAGGCGAAGGACACGTTTTCGGCGTCGAGCACCTTCACGCCGGTCTTCTCGGCTTCGGCGAGACGCATGTTCACGTTGCCCGTGCGGTCACGGCGTGCGCGGCGTTCCTCGCGCATGGCTTCAAGCGCGTGGATGCGCCCGACGGCGCGGGAGCGCTGGGCTTTCACACCTTTGCGGATCCACACTTCCTCCTGGGCGAGTTTCTTGTCGAAGAGCTCCTGGTTGCGTTCTTCGGCGGCGACGACTTCTTCCTTGCGGACGAGGTAGGTGTCGTAATCGCAGGCCCAGCTCGCGAGGCGGCCGCGGTCGAGTTCGACGATGCGGGTGGCGAGCTTGCGCAGGAAAGCGCGGTCGTGGGTCACGAAGAAGAGCGTGATTTTTTCGCTCAGGAGAAAGTCTTCGAGCCAGAGAATGGATTCGAGGTCGAGGTGGTTGGTCGGCTCGTCGAGAAGGAGCAGATCAGGCTGGCCGGCGAGGGCGCGGGCAAGGAGCGCACGACGTTTGAGTCCGCCGGAAAGCGCGGTAAAATCAGCCTGCGGCGGAAGGTTGAGCTTCTCAATGAGAGTATCGACGCGCAGGTCGCGTTCCCAGTCTTCCTCATGGTCTCCTTGGGGGCGGAGGCCGGAAGTGATGATGTCGGTGACAGAGCCGGTGAGATCGGTGGGGATTTCCTGCACGAGACGCGTGAAAACTGCTCCTGGCTGACGGAAAACGGCACCGGTGTCGGGCTTCATCTCGCCCGCGATGATCTTCATGAGGGTGGACTTGCCCGCGCCGTTGCGTCCGACCAGGCAGAGCCGTTCGCCAGGATCGACCTGGAAATTCACGTTTTCCAAAATCGCCGGACCACCGAAGCAGAGATTAACATCAAGGAGACTGAACAAAGCCATAAGCGTCCCAACGTGGGCGGCGCTCGGCTTGCATGCAACCCCCGTGTCGTCCAAGTTCCCAACCCCCACCCTACCATGCGCCTGTCCCTCGTCCTTTCGTTTTTTCTCATGACTACCGCGATCGCCTCCGCCCGTGAACTGCTCGTTTATATCGGCACCTACACCAAGACCACCAGCAAGGGGATCTACATAGGCCGCCTTGATCTCGAAACGGGCAGGCTCGGCGAACTCACTCTCGCAGGCGAATCGGTCAACCCCTCGTTCCTGGCCCTTTCGCCCGACCGCCGACACCTCTACGCCGTCTCGGAAGGCGCCGGTTCGCTCTACGCGGGCAAGCCCAGCGGCACGGTCAATGCCTTCGCCATCGACGCGAAAACCGGCCTGCTCTCGCCCGTCAACCACGCGGCATCCGGTGGTAAAGGGCCCTGCCACCTGACGGTCGCCCCCGACGGCAAGAATGTGTTCGTGGCCAATTACAGCAGCGGCACCGTGGCGATGCTTCCGGTGCTGACCGACGGCGGCTTGCGCGAACCGTCGAGCGTGATCCAGCACGAGGGTCGCAGCGTCCATCCGACGCGTCAGAAACAGCCCTACGCCCACTCGATCAACTTGTCACCGGACGGTCGTTTTGCCTACGCCGCCGATCTCGGTACCGACAAGCTCTATACCTGCCGCGTCGATTCTTCGGCCGGCACCCTCACGCCCGCCGGCGAGACGACACTCGCGCCCGGCAGCGGTCCGCGCCACCTTGCGCTGCATCCGGATAACAAACACGCCTACCTCATCAACGAGCTCGCAAACACCATCACCGTTCTCACGCGCGATCCCGCCACCGGCGCTCTCGCCGCGTTGCAAACCGTGACGACGCTGCCCGCCAGTTTCACCGGCAGCAACACGACGGCCGAAGTCGCGGTGCATCCCTCGGGGCGTTTCGTTTACGGTTCCAATCGCGGTCACGACAGCATCGCGGTCTTCGGCGTCGACCCCGGCTCCGGCAAGCTCACGCCCATCGAGGATGTTTCTACGCAGGGCAAGACCCCGCGCAACTTCGCCATCGATCCGACCGGTCGCTGGCTAATCGCCGCCAATCAGGACAGCGACAACCTCGTGATCTTCTCCATCGATCAAAACACCGGACGGCTGACTCCCACGGGCCAGAGCGTCACGGTGGGAATACCCGTCTGCGTGAAATTCCTGTAAGCCCAAAGCCGGTCGCCGACAGCCGTGATCACGGCAGAAAAAAAGTGGCCAGGCACTCCACGGCACTGGGAGGACGTCGTTACCGTTGCTACCTTCCGGTCCTGGCGGGGTTCACGCGCCTGCCCATGCATGGCACCTGGCCAACGCGGACAGTGGGCGGCTCGGAGACCGATTCAACGAGAATCTTTGCGCAGTGCAGCTGAGTCGTTCAGCCGTTAGCTTTTGCCCAAGTTTGCAACTCCTTGAGGTAAGTCGCCGGCAACTTGTTTTCCTGCGCGCCCGCGATGATACCGGCCATGTAACCCGCCCCACTCGCTCCGGCGGCTCCGGCCGAAGAACCTACATACATCATGGCCTCCGTGCGCGGGCCGGCCGGTGAAACAATGCGCCTCGTGGTGCGTTCGCTCCTCCCCTCCGTCACACCGGCAAGGGTGTCGAGGGCGGCCAACTCACCGGCCGGCACAAGCCACAAGGCACCCCATACAGTTGCATCCCTGTCTGGCTTGACGGTGGCAAGACCCTGCGGACCGATCATGAAACGATACCCCTCCAGCCTCGCCAGTCCCAGCCAGTCCGATCCGGGACAACGACGCACAAAATCTTCACGACGAAGATCTGCCCCGTAGGCAAAATACAAAAGTTGTCCGAAAGGGCCTCCCATTCATAAGAATCGACCCTCGAATCGGGCCAAGCTCAAGCCCTCGCTCACTCAGGGCGTAGCCGCAGGTGGTGTCGCCGGAGCGTCCGGCGACGCTCCGCGCGGCGGCTCGTCGCCGACGGAACCGGGAGGACGGTCACCGCGCTTGGCCCGGTCGTTAATCCATTGTTTGCGGCGTTCGCGCTCCTGCGTCTGAATCTCCGCCAGGCGGGCGCGCTGAGGCTCGGTGAGCTCTTTGGCAACGTCCGCCTCCATGCGCTCCATAATTTCACTGGTTGCCTTGAAAGCTTCCTTGCGGATGGGTTTCACGTCATCCGCCGCCTTTTGAAGGATCGGCCATATCCTGGCGCGCTGTTCGGGAGTGAGATTAAGCTGCTCGGTGAACTTCTTCATCTGCTGCGGCCAAAACTGATCGCCACCGGGCGGCTTCGACCACAAACGATGCGCCAGCGGCACGCCTACAAACCCGCCGGTGATCGCACCGGCGATGAAGATGCCCGCGAAGGCGAGGAAAACTTTCCGGTTGAGTTTCACCGTTTAGGAAAGGTTGAGCCATTCACCCACCGGATCGCTCAGCGAGGCGGAGGAAACGTCCTTGTCCAACGACGCAAGCAACGGTTTGAAATTGGCCGCGATGGTCACCGCCATCACGATGGCGGCCACCGTCAGCGCCCGCCAGGAAAGACGAGCCAGCATGCCCGAGAAAGAGGCCTCGGCGGAGGCGAACGCAAGCGCCACCACCCGCGTGGAAAATCCGGACGGAGCGGCGGCATCACGCGCCTCGATGGGCGCGAGCCGGGCGGCCTTCACAAGACGAAACCAAAGGGAGTTGAGAGGGTTCATGAGCGTTCCTTTTTCTTTAGATCTATGAACAGTTTTTGCAGTTTGCGACGGGCGCGGAAAGCGCGGACTTTTATGAGAGTGATGTTCCAGCCGGTGATATCCTTCACTTCAGCGAGGGTTTTTTGTTCGAGGTCGAGCAGTTGGAGAACCATGCGGTCCTCGGGTTTGAGCTGGTCAAGCAGCTTGTGAACCAGTTCGTGGGCGGCAAGCGCGTCCCCGGCTGTCACGTCGTTCTCGCTCGTGAGCACGGCGTCGAGCACGTCGGCCTCGTTTTCGGAAAGATCGGCCCAGCGAAACTCGGGACGGCGCTTCTGCGCGCGCAAATGGTCGATGCAGGTCGTCACCGCGATGCGCGACACCCAATGGGTGAAGGGAACGTTTCCCTGATACTGGGCGATGCGAGTGAACATTTTTAGAAAAATCTCCTGGGTGAGGTCTTCCTCGGCAACTCGGCGCGGCAGGCGGGCGCGCACGATGCGGATGACCATGGGATGAAGATGCTCCACAAGCTGACGCGCGGCCATCTGATCGGAGCCGCGAACACGTTCGAGGCAGCCGGCGAGGTCGAACGACTCGTCGTCAGGAGACATAGGGCGATGGAAGAAGCAACATACACAACAGGCAAGACGTGGATGCGACGGGAGGGTTACAACAACCCGTTCCTTGACTTCGCCGCGGGGACGCGGCTATGTCTTTGCCTCTTGATGCGAGCCATCATTCAGACGCTTCGACTTATCTAGACGCACGATCCGAGAGGGCCGCGTGACGGCTGATCGTGCGTCCGCCGTTAAGTCCAGCGCCTGCTACCGACTAGGTCGGCAGCGAGGTTTTAACTGTATAAACCATCCTGTTTTAATGTTTCATCGTTTTGCCCATGCAACCCGCTCCCGTTAAGAAATACCGCCCTTTCCCTCCGGTTGACCTGCCCGGCCGCCAGTGGCCCGGACGCGTGCTCAAACACGCCCCCGTCTGGTGCAGCGTCGACCTCCGCGACGGCAACCAGGCGCTCGCCCAGCCCATGAGCGTCGAGGAGAAGCTCGAATACTTCGCCATGCTGGTGAAGATCGGCTTCAAGGAAATCGAGGTCGGCTTCCCGTCCGCTTCCCAAATCGAATTCGATTTCTGCCGCCGTTTGATCGAGGAAAACCGCATCCCCGACGACGTCTCCATCCAGATCCTCTGCCAATGCCGCGAGGAGCTCATCACGCGCTCGCTCGAGGCCTTGAAGGGCGCGAAGAACGTCATCTTCCACCTCTACAACTCCACCTCGCCCAAACAGCGCGACTACGTCTTCGGCGCGACCAAGGCCGACATCGTGGCCATCGCCGTCAAGGGCGTGACGTTGCTCAAAAAGCACGGCCAGGCATTGATCGACGCCGGCACGCGCCTGCGTCTGGAATATTCGCCCGAGAGCTTCACGAGCACCGAGCTGGAGTTCGCCTTGGAGATCTGCGAGGCCGTCACCGACGCCTGGCAGCCCACGAAGGCCGACAAGATCGTCCTCAACCTCCCCGCGACCGTCGAGTATGCGACGCCCAACGTCCATGCCGACCAGATCGAGTGGATGTGCACACACCTCACGCGCCGCGATCTCTCCATCATCTCGCTGCACACGCACAACGACCGCGGCACCGGCGTCGCCGCCACCGAGCTGGCGCTGCTCGCAGGCGCGGACCGCGTCGAGGGCACCCTCTTCGGCAACGGCGAGCGCACGGGCAACCTCGATATCGTCACGGTCGCGTTGAACCTCTACACGCACGGCATCCACCCGAATCTCGATTTCTCGGACATCAATGGCATCCGAGAGACCTACGAGCGTTGCACGCGCATGGAGATTCACCCGCGCCATCCCTACGCAGGCGAATTGGTGTTTACCGCCTTCAGCGGCTCCCATCAGGACGCCATCAAAAAATCGTGGCCCTTCCAAAAGCCCGACCGCGCCTGGGACGTGCTCTACATCCCCATCGATCCGGCCGACATCGGTCGCAGCTACAAGGCGATCATCCGCATCAACTCGCAGTCCGGCAAAGGCGGCGTCGCCTACATCCTCGAAAACGACTTCGGCTACCAGTTGCCCAAGCTCATGCACAAGGAGATCGGCAAGATCGTCAACGACCTCGCCGACTCGAAGGGCGCCGAGCTCACCCCGCAAGACATCCACGACGTGTTCGTCCGAGAATACATCGAACGCTCCACGCCGGTCGCGCTGAAGGAATTCCGCACGATCGAACGCACCAGCACGGTCACCTGCCAGGCCGACCTGCTCGCCTACGGTCAGGAGAAAATCGTCACCGGCACCGGCAACGGCCCCATCGACGCGTTTGTCCAATCGTTGCGCACCGCCGGCCTGCCGAAGTTCGAACTGTTAAGCTATTCCGAGCACTCGCTCGGCAGCGGCGCCGAGGCGCGCGCGGTTTCCTACATCCAGATCAAGACGGAGCGCGGACACACATTCTTCGGCGCGGGCATCGATACCAACATCGAACTCGCCTCGATCAAGGCCGTCGTCAGCGCGCTCAACCGAGCCTTGGCGAAGACGTAAAAGGAGCGTATCGAGTGGCTTCTTAACAGCAGACCAGACTTGGTCTGGTCTGCTGCCATCATGAAGGTGATCAACATCCAAGCCGCCAAGACGCATCTCTCGCGGATTGTGGATCAAGCCACTGCAGGCGAATAGATTGTGATCGCAAAGGCCGGCAAGCCCTTGGTCAAAATCATCCCTTACGCCGTCGCCAAGAAGCCACGGGTTGGCGGTCAGCTCAAAGGCAAGATTCACGAAACCCCCGATGCTTGGGCTCCCGATACTGCACTCGAAGCCGAGATGACGCAGCCGTCGTTTTATCCCGTGGACACAGATCAGCCCGAGTCACTGGTCGCCGAAGACATCAAGGACGATCCGAAATGAGAATCCTCGCCGATTCGCATGTGCTGTTGTAGTGGTTGGAAAACCCGCAGCGGGTGGCCCCGCCCGCCCGCGCAGCCATCGCCGATCCAGCCAACGAGGTTTATTTCAGCGCCGCCTCCGTTTGGGAAATCGGCCTGAAGGTCGGCAAAGACAAGCTGCGCATCGATGGTGATTTTGTCGCCCTGCTCGAAGCCGACGGCTTCGAGCAGCTCTCCGTCACGACGGCGCACGCCGCGCGCTCGCTCACGCTGCCCGCCATGCATGGAGATCCGTTTGACCGCATGCTCATCGCGCAAGCGTTGGTCGAAGGACTCGTGCTCGCCACCCACGACCCCGTCATCGCGCAATACGACGTGCCGGTGATCGACGCCGACTACCCGCAAACTATGCCCGCCCCACCCGCCTGAACAGCCAGGTGCCCAGCGCGATGGTCAGGACAGGTGCGACCCAGAGCAGCAAATCGGGCCGGAGCGCAGGCTGCTTGTCGAGCCAACCGACGATCACATTCAGGAAATAGTAACTCAACGCCAGTGCCAGCGCCAGTCCGAGATTGGCGGTGGTTTCCTTGCGCGAGACTTTTATTCCCAGCGGAATCGCGATGACGGTAAACGCCAGAATCGTAAACGCGTTGGCGATCTTCTCATGAAGCGCGATCGAGACCGGCATCCTCTGCTTCAACGGAGCCTTCGCGGCCTCAAGGCGTTGGCGCTCGTCCAGCAACTGCCCGAACGTCAACCAGCTTAGCTTCCGGTTGAATGTCTGCTTGCCGAAAATATTGTCGAGCTTGAGGTCGACAGACATCTGGTCGGACGTGCCGATGGGATGGGGCGTGGAAAAGTCCTCCGGATTTTTCTCATCACGGGTCTCGACCGAGACATTGGACAGGGTGAGCACCATCTTGTTTTCCGCCTCCACGTAGTCCACATGGCCCGACTGGGCGCGGGCAAAGAGCTTCACCCGCTTCTGATCGTCAAGCTGCCACAACCAGAAGTCCTTCATCTGCTCACCGTCTTTTCGATTAACATAAACCACCACGCCGGGAAAATCCCGGATGAAGGTCTTGGGCACGATGAAGTTCAACGGGTTCTTCCTCACCGCTTCGCTCAAGGTATCGCGATAGGCCGTGCGTGCGACAGGCATATAGTAGCAGTTGATGCCCAGCCCCACCGCCACCCCAAGCACCGCGATGATGAAGATCGGGCGGGCCGCATAGCCCAGACTCAGCCCCGCCGCGCGCATTGCCGTGATTTCATGCTGGGACGACATGCGCCCGAGCACCAACAGCACGGCCGTCAGCATGCCCATGGGCAGCGCATGAACACACACATAAGGCACGAGCAGCACGAGGAGCTTCATGACCGCAAAACCGGAAAGCTGTCCGGCCAGCATATAGCCTATCAAGTCCTTGAAGGCGTTGCCCACGATCAGCACGAAGGCAAAAAGCCCCGCCGCCACCAGACAGGAAAACAGCACGCTCGCGAAGATGTGACGGTGGAGGATTTTCATCGGACGAAAATCAGAGTTGAGAGCCTGCGCTTGAGAGGAAAGCCCAAACGCTGGCACTCGGTCGTTGCCGTCCGGCTCGCCAACCCTCAACTCTCCTCCCCCGACTCAGATGAAATATTCGCCCGCCAAAGCACCGCTCACCGGCGAAACCCTCGACTCCCTCACCGCGCGCCTGCGCGAAAAGGGCGAGCCGGCCTTCCGTGCGAAACAAATCCTCGAGTGGGTCTACAAAAAACGCGCCCGCACCTGGGACGACATGACCAACCTCTCCAAGCCGCTCCGCACGTGGCTCGACGAGACATTCGAACTCATGCCCGCGTCCCTCGTATCCGGCAAACAATCCACCGACGTCACCGACAAGCTCCTCCTCGAGATGGGCGACAAGTCGCTCATCGAAACCGTCATCATCCGCGTCCCCCAGGAAGGCGTCGGCCTCGACGAATCCCGCAAGACCATCTGCATCTCCACCCAGGTCGGCTGCGCGATGGCCTGCGTGTTCTGCGCCTCCGGTCTCGCCGGGCTCAAGCGCGATCTCAACGCCGGCGAGATCGTCGCCCAGCTTCTCCACGTTTGTTACCGCGAGGACGCCCGCACCCCGCGCGCCCGCATGGAGTTGGCCTCCTTCGACAACATCGTGGTCATGGGCATGGGCGAACCCCT
>FJVV01000644.1_pt1 | contig 19335 bp, 18 predicted proteins | sample 1011911 | NCBI WGS metagenome assembly FJVV01 (sample SAMEA3912450, study PRJEB9761) | metagenome | biome: forest; material: soil | place: USA | collected 2011-06-22 | depth 0.1 m
GGCTTCTCGTTTTTTTGTGTCCGCACAACCCTTTGAGACTGCTTAAAACTTAGAAGGATGATCGAGGACGCGCCGTCACCAAAAATGGCGATGAGGTCTGACCGGCGGCGAGCGGGGGCCGCACCAGCGGCTTGGGAGGAGTCGGATCACCCGCTATTGTTTTTTTTAGAATTGGTTCAGGATTTTTGGGAACCGGTTCGGCAGCGGATTGAACAACCGTCTTCACCCCATGGACGCTCCCCGCAAAAGGTGAAGCCGTATCACGCGCCGTGAAATACGTCATGCTCAGTTCACGATGATTGCACTCCATCACGGCCTGGCGGAGATAGCTGCAAAGCTCCCCATAATTCCCCCTCCACAGACGCCCACACAACCACTCCAACGTCAGAGCATTAATGGAGCGCACGCGATATTCCGGGTGAATCGCCGTGAGATCGAGCAGGAGTTTTCTCGCCATTGGCTCGATATCCTCGCGTCGTTCGCGCAAAGGCGGGATTTTGACCAAATTGGGCACTACGAATAAAAATTCCTCAACGAACGGATTCTCCATCACGCGTCCATTCTCGTGCGCCTCTGTGACCGTGAATACAAAGCGAAGCGGCTTGTTCCGATCATAGCGGCGCTTCGAAAGCCTCAGGAAATCAACGAGTTGATCCTGCTGAACCGCTGTGAGCTTGTCTATGTCCTGGACCAAAAACGTGCAGGGCATTCCCTCCTTGAGGCGATCCATCGAACAAGCCGTCGCCAACCCCTCGGAAGTGATTTCATGCGATCCCAACACAACCAAAAATCCATTGGGGTCTCCACACATTGACTGATACTCCCGGGCCACCAGTTCAAATTCGACTCCCGGTTCTCCACTTACGATGACACCCAATTGCTCCTGGCGAAGCTTCCAAAGCTGGGAGATCAATGTCCTCATCGTTGCGCTATGCGCAACCACATGCTGCGGACGGTAAGCCTCGCCTCCGTGGGTTCCCGTCTGACGCTCCGTCGTTGCTATATCTGCACCTTCCGCTTTTTTCGCGTGAAGAAGCTTCTGGATGGCCGTTATGGCCTTCTTAGGATTAATGGGCTGCATGAGCACGTCATGCACACCGAGACTAAAAAGCGGGATGATTCGCTCAACATCCTCCTTACTCGCTATGAGCAAGATGCGCGTCTCCGGCGATAGCTGGCGGATCGTCGTGATGACCGGCGCCATATCTTCGGCGACATCAAGAGTGATGGCGCAAAGATCGTAAAACCGGGAGCCGACGATCCGCTTTAGCTCATCGGAATCGTGACAGGCCGTGACCTGCGCGTCTCCATCCGTAAGTAAAAGGGAGAAGAGACCACGTAAACGAGCATCGGGAATGCATAGCAGGGCCTGTGATGTCATGCGTTAATTCTGCGTGAAAAGACCGATTCTGTGCGGCCCTATTTCCATGTTTTCAATAAGCACGACCGCGAAACATGCGCACGACTTTCCCGGCTTCCGAGGCTTTCGCCTCGACGGGAGCAGGAGCAACCTCTTTGGCCGCCACAGCGACAGCAACAGGCGCAACCGGCGCTGCTGCCACGGGCTGGACGAAGACCGGAGCCGTAATCGCCACTGGCGTCGTTGAGGTCAACCCGGCTGCCACGGTAAGCTCTTCGAGCAAAGTGGGCGTTATATGCTTGAGCGCCATGTTCGTCACCATTCGGGTGGACATGAAATTGGCTTTGTCGGCCGCAAGCACCAGAAGAACAACCTGATCGGCGCGACGGAATAAAATCCACTTCTCCTCGAAGCGCAGGAGGTAGTCGTCACACGGCAGAAAATTTTCATCCATCGTATCGTAGAGTGCAGTGATGCGGCGTAGGCCGTCCTCAAATACCTCCGGCGACATGAAAGAGGGCATGCGGTTGATCAAAACCTTGCCCATCGTGTTGAAGAGGCACACTCCATCAACCCCCGGAATATCGAGAATGTTGTCGAAAACTTTGTTGAGCATCATGATGTTTAAGCGATGTTGAGGATTTGACGGATCTGACCAAGAATCTCGGGCACGCGGGCGCGGGAATTAAGGATGACGCCCAAGACATCACCTCCGCTAAGAGGGATGCAGAGGACGATGAGTGATTTCCCCTGGATCTGCGCTTCATGGAACCGCTCCAATCCAAAAGATTCACCGATAAGAACGGCGATCTGCTGAAAATACACGATGACATTGGCGAGCACATCGACCTCGTTGCCTTCTTGCTCGATCACTACGCCAGACTCGGAACAACGGACATACCCAATGACATTGGGCGTCTGCATGATTTGTTGAATGGCCAGATTGTTTTCCATGGGAATCATTGGTTGAGGATAACCACCCATACGCACTTAGTGTGCCAGCTCGCATCCAAACGGATACTTGCGATCCACTGTCAGTAGTTAATTTATGGTGACAGCTCTCAGGTCACTGCTTGCAGCGGCGTATATTTGCTCGAGATTAACAAATGATTTACCACGCAGCAGGAATTCCGATTGCAGATGTTTCAAACGAGGAAATTCACCCAATAAATAATACTACTGCATTATAATTAATGATTTAAATTAATCGGAGCGTATTAACGTCGCTTCTCATGACACTATTCCCTCTCCAAGTCATTTTTTTCATCCTAGCCGAAGAATGCTTTCAAAATACGGTCACACCATTGCTATCCACTGCATTTTCCAGACTGGTCATAGATGACTGTTTGCTCAAAAATTTCGCCACATTTCGATTAAAGAGCTCTTTTGACCAGCCGTTGAGCCGCGGTTTCCCCTGCTTTTCATGACCCAGCCAAAACCTAAAGATCCCCTGCACGGCATCACGCTTGATACGATCGTGACCCAGCTATCCGAACACTACGGTTGGCTGGAACTGGGACGGATCATCGACATTCGCTGCTTCAATTTCGATCCCAGCGTCCAATCGAGCCTCAAATTCCTGCGGAAAACCCCTTGGGCGCGTAAAAAGGTCGAGGAGCTTTACCTCCGCACCTTCGTGCCGCTCTGACGGCGATCATCACACCATGATCACGATCTTGCCGAACTGACCGCCCCGCTCCATCAGCGCAAACGCTTCGGCAGCCTGCTCGAACGGGAAAACATCACTCACCACCGGAGTGATCCAGTGGCGGCCCACAAAATCCACCATCGCCGTCCAGTCCGCAGGACTGCCCATCGTCGTGCCTAATAGGGAGATTTGCCGCCAAAAAACCTTTCTCATCGGCAGCACCGGCGGATTACCCCTCGTTGCTCCAAAAAACACTGTTCTCCCTCCAGGAGCCGTCAGATCAACCAACGCCTCGAAACCCTCCCCTCCCGCACTGTCCACGATCACATCAAAATGATGTCCGGCATGAGCGGCGGTCTTGGCCCAGCCCGGATGGGTGTAGTTGAACCCGCCTTTCGCCCCGAGCGCGATGGCACGGGCTATTTTCTCATCGCTGCTCGACGTGACATACGCCTCCGCCCCTTGGGCAACCGCGCACTGCAGGGCAAACAAGGCCACACCACTCCCGATCCCACTGATGAGAACCTTCTCGCCACGCTTGAGTTGAGCACGGCTGAAAACCGCCCGATAAGCCGTCAGCCCCGCCAGTGGCAAGGCGGCCGCCTCGGCCCAATCGAGGTGCGAAGGTTTTTCCGTCAGCTGCGCGACCGGCACCGCAATGGATTCCGCCAGCGTTCCCGCCCTCGGCAGCCCTAGAATCGTGAAATGCTCCCCTTGAGCATGCTCGTTGTCTCCCCAGCCAAAGCTCGGGTTGATGACGACCTCGCGGCCGATCCACTGCGGATCAACCCCCGCCCCCACGCCTTCCACCACGCCCGCCCCGTCCGAACCTGGACGCACGGGAAACGTGATGCCGGCGTATTGGCCCAGTTTTATCCATACATCGCGATGATTCAGGGCCGCGGCCTTCAGGCGCACGAGCGCCTCGCCCCGGATAGGTTGAGGCGCAGGCACCTCGACAATGGACAATTCGTTGACGGCATTAAGTTGGATGGCGCGCATGGAAGGGTAAGTTTGAGCTGTAGTTTCCACGTATTCGGATTTTTCTCAAACCCAGATGCTGCTCATGTTCAACAAACCCTATGGCGTGCTCTCGCAATTCACGCCCGAACCGGGTTCCCCATGGAAAACCCTCTCAGGGTTCAATCTGCCCGCCGCCGTCTACCCCTTGGGCCGGCTGGATGCCGATTCCGAGGGCCTGCTGCTGCTAAGCGACGAACCGGGACTGAACAACCGCCTGCTCGACCCCAAGCAGGCTCACCACCGCGAATATTGGGTTCAAGTCGAGCGCATCCCCGCCGACGCCGCCTTAAACCAGCTCTCCCAAGGCGTAAAAATCGGCGACTACCTCACCCTGCCCGCCCGCGCCCGCCGGCTCGAACCGGCCCCCGACTTCCCGCCGCGCAAGCCGCCAGTGCGTTTTCGCAAGACCGTCCCCGACGCCTGGATTTCCATCGAGCTTACCGAGGGCAAAAACCGCCAGGTGCGCCGCATGACCGCCGCCGTGGGACACCCCACCCTGCGGCTCGTGCGCGTCCGCGTAGGCAAACTGAGGCTGGATTCGCTCGCGCCGGGCATATGGCGGGAGCTTTCCGCCACCGAACGAGCCGCCGTTTTCGACTGAGCTCGGCGGGGCCGTTTCAACTGGCTTCGGCCATCGCGGGATAATCCGTATAACCGACATCCGTGCCGCCGTAGAACGTGGCCGGCTTCGGTTCGTTCAACACCGCCCCTGATCGCAACCGCTCCGGCAGATCGGGATTGGCGATGAACAGCTTCCCCCAAGCCACCGCGTCGGCGTTGCCCGCAGCGATCTCGGCCTCCGCGCTGGCCGCCGTGAATCCCTGATTGGCGATGTAGACGCCACCAAACGCCTTCTTGAGCGCCGGCCCGATGCGCGGCTCGGTCAACCCTTCGCGAGCGCACAGGAACGCCAGGCCGCGCCGGCCCGCCTCGCGGGCGACATAGCCGAAGGTCGCCGCAGGATCGGAATCCTTCATGTCGTGGCTGTCACCACGCGGAGCAAGGTGCAGTCCTACGCGATCCGCGCCCCAAACAGACACCGCCGCATCAACCGCCTCCAGCATGAGACGCGCGCGATTCTCGATCGACCCGCCGTAGCCGTCCGTGCGCTGGTTGGTGCCATCCTGTAAAAACTGGTCGAGCAGGTAGCCGTTCGCCCCGTGGATTTCCACGCCGTCGAAACCTGCTTCCTGCGCGTTCTGCGCCCCGCGCCGGTAGGCCTCGATCACACCGGGAAGCTCGGCCAGCTCCAACGCCCGCGGCAAGGGAAACGGTTGATAAGGACGCAGCAGACTCACATGTCCGGAAGCCGCGATCGCGCTCGGCGCGAGTGGCTGCGCGCCGTTGATATAAACCGGATGCGAAATGCGCCCGACATGCCAGAGTTGGAGCAGGATTCGACCGCCGCCCTCGCGAACGGCACGCGTGATCGGTTTCCACCCTTCGACCTGCTCGCGAGACCAAATGCCCGGCGTATCCGGATAACCCACCCCCATCGGATCAACTGCCGTAGCCTCGCTGAGAATGAACCCGGCCTGCGCACGCTGGGCGTAGTATTCGGCCATCAGCGCATTCGGCACACGGCCGGCGCTGGCGCGGCAACGCGTAAGCGGAGCCATCACGACGCGGTTGGGAATCTCGAAAGCGCCCACTCGGAGCGGCGTGGATAAAAGTGACATGCCGCCACCCTAGTTCACCGTGCTCCTAATTCAAGGGACCGCCCCAAAAAAAATCGCCGATTCCTGTGCTCAGGCCGGTTGAGCTTCCAGCTTCCTGACGTGCAAATGCTCAAGAACGCTGTCCCCCAGGCCGGCCAGAATCTCCACGTCATTATGGATGCGGGCCTGCGTGATCATGCCCTCGTAGTAAGCCAGCACGCAGCGCGCCTTGGCCCCCGGATCGCCCGCCGCAATCAACCCTTCCGTCTGCGCATCACGAATGGCGGATTCCCAATACTTGGTGATGCGTGCCAGGATTCCCTGGATTTTCTCGCGAATTTTTTCGTCCTGATTACAGATTTCGGAACCCACCGAACACAGCGGACAACCCAGCACGCGACCTGTGCGCGCCTTGATCTCGGCCTGCTTTTTATAGGTGTAGTCGCAGCGCGCACGAATGCGGTCAAGCGGTGGAGTCGCCGGCGAAAACTGCTCGTCCCAAATGGCCTTTTGTTCCTGCGACATGCGCTCAAGCGCCGCCACCGCGAGATCGGACTTCGAATCAAAAAAGTAATAAAAACTGCCCTTCTTCACATTCGCCCGCTGACAAATATCATCAATCGAAACCGCGCCATAACTCTCCTCCCACATGAGGTCGAGGGCGGCGGTCATCAGTCGTTCGTCGGCGTTGCTGGTTCTTCCCATTACCCGTCAATTTGTTTACCAAACGGTCAATTTCAAGCGTGCGTTACAAAAAAGCCGTGCATCCTTTGCCTGACCGTCACGCCTCATCCGCCTCGGCGCGTCTGGCCCATCGCCCCGCCAGCACGCCGCAAATCACCAACTGCAACGGATGGTAGATCATCAGTGGCAGCAGGATGAGCCCGATGTGCGGATCAGCCCCGAAGATGAGCTGCGCCATCGGCACCCCGGCGGCGATGCTCTTCTTGGAGCCGCAAAACACCACCGCGATGCGATCCTCGGTGTTGAATTTCAACAGCCGGCTCACCGCCTGCATGATGAAAAACACGAGGTAGAACAACGCCCCCGCGCCCACCACCATGAGTATGACGGTTTCGATTCCCCTTCCCGCCCAGATGCCGCGTTCGACGGAATCGCAAAACGACGTGTAGATGATCAGCAGGATGGTGCCGCGATCAACCACATGGATGAGCGGCTTGTTCCGCTTGGCCCAGTCCGCCAGCCACGGACGGCAAAGCTGGCCCACGATCAGCGGCAGAATCAACCATGTAACCAAGTCGAGTATCACGCTGCCCAACGGCAGCCCCTTTCCCCCTGCGTTTTTGAAAACCAAGCCGATCCAAAGCGGCGTGAGAAAAACCCCGATCAGGCTCGAAAACGTCGCGTTGAAAACCGCCGCCGGCACGTTGCCCCGCGCCGCCGCCGTCATCGCAACCGACGACGATACCGTCGAAGGCAGAGCGCACAGATAGAAAAACCCCAGTTTCAGCTCAGGCGAAACTGATGCGCCCGCCAGCCACAGCGTGCCAAACCCGATCAGCGGGAACAGCAAAAACGTCCCCAGTTGCACCACCAGATGCAGCGGCCAGCGCAATGCCCCGTTCTTTAGTGACGCAAACGACAGCGCCACGCCGTTCAGAAAAAAGATCACCGCCACGCCAACCTTGTTGACCAAGTCGGGATGCATCCACCCGTCGTGCGAACCCGCATGCGGAAAAATCCATGCGAGCATCACCACCAAAATCATTCCTCCCAAAAACCAGTCAGGTCTCCATTTCATGGCTTCAATCCCTCTTCGTCACTTCGCAGGTTTCAGTTTCCGGCGCACCAACGCCGCGAACTCTTCCCGTCCCTCGATGCGTAGCGCCCACAGCACCGCCGCGTAGGCCAGCACTCCGAGCGGAATCAGACCGAAGATCGCGACGAGATCCGCCTCGTGCATTTTGAACCGCCCGATCGCCAGCACCGCGTCCCAATCGCGCACCCAGTGCCATCCGCCCCGCACCACCGCGCCCATCACAAGCGACCCGGCCAGCACCTTGACGATGCCCGGCCACAGCGGCGCCAGCGTCATCCCCGGCAGACGACGACCGAGCGCGCGTTGCAACAACACCATCTGCACCACGATTGCCAGTGTGCTGGCCAGCACCAGTCCCATCACGCCGAGCCACTCGCGCAAAATCAGGCTCAGTCCCACATTCACCGCAAAATCGATCACCGCCACCTTCACCGGCGTCGTCGTGTCCTTGACCGCGTAAAACGCCCGCACCGTCAGGTTCACCACCGAAAAAAACGGCATGCCCACCGCAAACAACATCAGCATCGGTGCCATCATGCTCGTGTCTGCCGCCGTAAACTGTCCGCGTTGAAACAACAGCCGTACGATGGGCTCGCTCAACAGCGCAAGCCCGACCGCCGCCGGCACGTTGATGGCAAGGATCAATCTCACGCCCTTTCGATAGTCTTCCGCCATCTCCGCAAATTTCCCTTGGACCGCATGCTTTGCGATGAGCGGATAAACCACCGTGGACACCGCGATGGCAAACACCCCGATCGGCAGCTCCATGAGCCGGTTCGCGTAGAACATCATCGTCGCCGCCGACACCGTAAGGGAAAACGCCAGCAACCGCCCCACAAGAATGTTGATCTGGTAGATCGCCGTGCCGAACAACCCCGGCGCCATCAGCGCGATGATCTCCTTCACGCGTTGCGACGGACTCAGGTCAAACGCCGGCCGCCAGCCGAGGCGCATCAGCACCACCGCCGGCACCATCATCTGCAAAAAACCTCCGACCAGCACGCCCGCGCAGAGCCAGTACATCTCGCCCATCGGCGTGTGCGCGAAGTGCAGCCCCGCGCTGCCCAGCGAGAGGATCATCGCTAGGTTCAGCCAGATCGGCGACAGCGCCGGCTCCGTGAAATGCTGCATCACGTTCAGCGTCGCGTTGAACGCCGCCGCCACGCACACGAACGCCAGATAGGGAAACAGCAGCACCGCCAGGTCCGCCGCGAGATACCATCGCTCTTCAAGCCCCGTGATCTGCCGCGCCTCGCTGAAAAGCACCATCGCCACCACCACCAGCGCGCCTGTCGCCAGCAGCAGCCGGCTCACGACCTTGCTCAACAGGTCAAACGCCCCCGCCTGCCCGTTTTCGTGCAACTCCTGCTGTAACATCGGCACAAAAGCCGCCGTCAGCGAACCCTCGCCCAGCAGTCGCCGGAAAAGATTCGGCAGGCTGAACGCCGTCACGAAAGCGTCGTTGAACATACTCGTGCCAAAAATCGCCGCGCTCAACTGGTCCCGCACGAGTCCGAGGACCCGTGAGACCACCGTGAGCAGCGAGATGACGCCTATGTTCCTGAGCTTCTTGGACACGCGCGCCGTTTTCGGCGGGGGCGCGAAGGTTAGCAAGTTCTTTACCCGGAAGCGGCATTGACGCTGCTCAACACGGACGGCAATTTCGCGCCATCCCCCTATGCCCATCGTTCCCAAGCTGATTGAAAAACTGCAGCGCCACCCGAAGCGTATCGTGTTTCCCGAGGGCGGCGACCCCCGCATTCTTCAGGCCGCCCGCCAGTGGGTCACCCGGCGCATGGGCGCCCCCATCCTCCTCGGCGACCGAACCCTCATCAAAGCCGCCGCCGCCAAGCTGGATATCAACCTCCAAGGCATGCGCATCATCGAACCCGAGCGCAGCGAAGACTTCGAAACGTTCGTCACTCAACTCGAGCAGATCCGCCGCATCAAGGGCCTCAAGCTCGCCGAGGCCCGCGACGCCGTCAAAAACGTCAACTACTTCGCCACCTTGATGCTGGTCACCGGCCAGGCCGATGCCCTCATCTCCGGCGCCACTTCGAGCGCGTCCAGCGCCCTGCGCCCGATCTTCCAGATCGTCCCCCGGCTCACCCACGTCGAGACCGCCTCCTCCCTCATGGTCCTCGACTTCGACGAGAAAAAGGTCGGCAGCGACGGCTCCCTCTTCCTCGCCGACTGCGCCGTCATCCCCGATCCGACCGCCGAGCAGCTCTGCGACATCGCCATCTCGACCGCCACCATCGCCCGCCATCTCACCAACGAGATTCCCCGCGTCGCCATGTTGAGCTACGCCTCGAAGAGCCTCTCCAACCAGCCTTCGCTCGTCAAAGTCCGCCAGGCCACCGAGCTCGCCCGCGCCAAGGCCCGCGCCGCCGGCTTGGAAATCGAGATCGACGGCGAACTCCAGGTGGACGCCGCCCTCGACGCCACCGTCGCCGCCACCAAGGGCGTGACCAGCTCCGTCACCGGCCGCGCCAACGTCCTGATCTTCCCCGACCTCAACTCGGGCAACATCGCCTTCAAACTCGTCCACGCCCTTGCCGGCGCCAACGCTTATGGCCAGATACTCACCGGCCTGTCCAAGCCCGCCGCCGAGATCAGCCGCGGTGCCAGCGCGCACGACGTCTTCGGTGCGGCCGCCATCGTGGGCTGCCAGGCCATCGACCCGCACCTGCTCTACGGCAGGACCTGAGTGTGATCACCTGCGCGCAACTTTCACTCGGTTGCGCGCCAGCCCGTTTTTGCCCGCCTTCAGCATGTCCGTGCCCATAACCTGAACATCATGGCTTCCTCCTCGACGAACCCGTTTCTCCAGCCCTCCTTTCCTCTCCTCGGCAGCCCGACCAACAAGGTCACCAAACGGGTCTTCGTCGCCGCCACCCGCATGAACGACGGCAAGACGACCACCTGCCTCGGTCTCTTCGCCGCCCTCCAGTCCCTCTATCCCCGCGTCGGTTTCATCAAGCCAGTCGGCCAGCGCTTCGTCCACGTGCAAGGCCACCAGGTTGACGAAGATTCTTACCTGCTCGACACGATCTACGACGTCCGCGTGCCCATCGAAAGCATGAGCCCGGTCACGGTGGACCCCACCTTCACCCGCCGCTACCTCAAGAATCCCGAGAATCTCCTGCCCGAATTGAAGGATAAAATCTGCCGCGCCTTCGATCGCGTCTCCTGGGAAAAAGACTTCACCCTCATCGAAGGCACCGGCCACGCCGGCGTCGGCTCCGTCTTCGACCTGTCCAACGCCAGCGTCGCCAAGCTCCTCAAGGCCCCCGTCATCATCGTCTGCCCCGGCGGCATCGGCCGACCCATCGACGAAATCTCGCTCAACAAAGCGCTCTTCGACAAGGCCGGCGTCGAGGTCATCGGCGCCATTCTCAACAAGGTCGAGCACGACAAGATGGACACCGTCCGCGAATACGCCGGCCTCGGCCTCCAGCGCCTCGGCGTGCCGCTGCTCGGCGTGCTCCCCATTGAAAAAATGCTCTCCGCGCCCAACCTCACGCAAATCGCCGAGGACATCGACGGCCAGTGGCTCAACGGACGCAAAGGCGGCGCCAAGCAGCGCGTCAACCGCGTCATCGTCGGCGCCATGACCGCCAAGGGCATCGTGGATTACCTCACGCCCGGCACGCTGATCATCACCCCCGGCGACCGCGACGACATCATCCTCGCCGCCGTGTCGAGCGCCCGCCTCTCCGGCGGCAGCACCATCGCCGGCCTCATCCTCACGAACGACATCCAGCCGCACCCGAAACTTGCGGAGCTCCTCGCCCAGACGGACATCCCCGTCATCGCCGCCCCCGGCGAAAGCTACACGGTGACCTCGACGATCAACCGCATGACGGTGAAGACCCAGCCGCAGGACACCGACAAGATCCCCGTGATCAAAAACCTGATCATGCAAAACGTGGACCTGAAGTCGCTCTTGGCGAACGTGTGAAGGTATCCGTCACCTTTCAGCCCAGCTGAATACCACTGTCCGTTAAAATAGCCCCCCATGAGAAAAATAATCATCGCGTGCTTCATTGCCGCATTAACGCTCGGAAGTGGTTGTCAAACGACGAGCGTTGAGCCCGTCGCAGCTGGGCCTGTAAGGAAAATCGCACCTGGCGCGCGGATCTATATAGTAACACCACGAGACGGCAGATACGGCGATCAGCAGTATCAAGGAAGCGGCGAGACAGTCGCCTCTGCGTTTGACGGAGCATTCTCTCGCTACGCTGACAGCGTAATTATCGGTTCATCAGGCGACGATACCAAGGATATATTCGCGGCCGCAAAAGAGAAGCAGTGCCAATACATAGTCATCCCAAAAATTATCCATTGGGAAGATCGCGCGACCGAATGGTCAGGGATAAGGGACAAAATGGAGATCTTCGTTAAGGTCGTAAGCGTCGAAACGAATATTGAAGTAGTGAGTGCATACATTAACGGTAAGTCTGGTTGGGCTACATTTGGCGGAGATCACCCAGAAGATCTGGTGAAAGCTCCAGTTGCCCAGTTTGCCGCATCATTATTCCGGTAAGCCAAAAGTGTCTGGCCGCTGTTTGTTGATTTCAGTTCAGTTCCAGCCCCCTACTTCCGCGCCTCCAGCGCGTCCAGCGCCGCACCCGTCGCGGTTTCCAGTTCGCGTCCGTCGATGGCGTCCTGCGACAAGGCCTGCTTCGCCGCCTTGAACTCCTCCTCGGCGCCTTTATCTGCCGCCTGATACATGCGGCCCATCGAGATCGCCGCGTTCTTATAAAACGGATGCAGCCGGGGAAGCTGGTTTTGGAGCTGTTGCGAACGCTCCACCATTCCGGTCTTGATCCACGACTCTTTCCTGAACGTCCACAAATCGTCCAACCCCAGCACCTGTTCGCGTCCGCCTTTGACCGCCAGCCAGCGGCAGCGGTCGGCCAGCCAGTTGCGCGTCTCTTCCATCGACATCAACGGCACGGTCGAGGTCAGACGTTCGTCGTGGAAACCCACCTGCCACCACAATTCCCGCAAGGCCGGATCCTTCTTCCATGCGTCGCTCCCGTAAACATCCTGAAGCGTCTGCATCGGTTCGGCCCCGCCCAGAATCGTGCGCACCCATCTCCCCCAGCGGGGCGCATCACCCGACTCCGCCTGCAAGTGTTGAAACAGCCAATAGGACGCCAGCACCCGGCCGCGTTCCTCGGCCTGTCCCCGCTCCCACTTCAACAACTCCTCCAACCGTGGCGGCGCGAGCTGCGCAGACTCTTGTTGCATCGCGTCGAGCATCGCCGGCCGGTCCCGCACTTCGCCCAGCGCGGAACAGGCCTGCTCGAGCCAGAGCGGCACCGTCAATCCCTGCTTCGCTCCGTGCCAGGCCACCGCCTGCCGCAGGAGAACCGCCTGCACCAGCGCGCGGCGCATGATCCGCACATCCATCTTGTCGCCCCAGCATATTCGCACGCCTACCAGGCCGCCGGGCTCGGCCACTACCGTGAAAAAAGCCGGATCAGTCCAATCCTTCTCAGGCACCAGCCGCACCGCCACCGCCGATGAAAATCCCGCCACCGGCAACCCCATCGGCTTGGCGAGCGCCCGCCACACGCTGTTGGCCATGATCAACGCCTGCTGAGCCGCGCGCGCTTCGGTCGCAATGATCTCGAACTGCCCTTCCCCGGTATAAAACACGAGGGGCGGCCCGTTTTCTTTCGGCGTCGATGGCAAAACCGGCGTCGCCGTCACGGTCACGGGGGCGAGCTGAGCAACCCCCGGGAGGCCGGTCATCAGCCCAAGTCCGCCAACCGCGAGCCACCAGACCCCGCGCATCACGGCAGGGAAAGGTGCAGCACGTTGCCCTCGACCGCCACCAATGAAAGTTTACTCCACGCCGTGCGCAGATCATCGGGGATTTCCTGCGCCGCCAGCAAACGCTGCACGATGAAGTTCTTCAGGCCCGGCACCTTTTGCGTGGGAAAGGAACCGATATAGAGTTCGTCCTCCACGAAGACGAAACCGTTGGCGCCTTTGTCAAAATGGCCGCGCGCCTGAAGAATCAGCGGCATGCTGACGCTAAAGGCGTTGATCGTGGTCGGCAGGCCCATCTGAAGCACGTTGTCGCGGATGCGGAAATTCGGACGGTCGAGCACGAGAAAAGGTCCGGCCGGCGCAGGTTTCGCATCGGGCGCCTTGGGATCGGTTGGCTTGGCCGGGACCGGCGCGGCCTTGGGCTTGGCGGGAGCGGCTTGCGGCACCATGCTGCCGATCCAGGCGTTGAGCTCTTCCTCGCTGAAGGTGATGTCCGCCGTGTTGCCCTCGCTTAGCATCTGGCGCTTGCGCTGCCATTGGCGTGATTTGTTGGCATCGGTCGATCCCTCAAGAAAGTAAACCGCACCGAGCACCGGCTCTTTGGGCAGTTCCTTCACCACCTCGACGGGTTTCAAAATGAGAAACACAACCGCGAGCACCGCGCCGAGCACCACGCTCAAAACCACCCCCATGGTGATCTCAAAGAGTCCGGGACCGCGCAACGCACGTTCAGTCTTGGTCAGGGAAGCCATAAAAATAATGAAAAATCAAAGGCTGCGGCCATCGGCGGACGACCGGTGAAAGTTTCGCCCATTTCAGGGACGCGAGGCATTTTTGCGAGTCTCTTCCACGAAACGGAAATAAGCGGCGTAATAAACCCAGCTCGCCGCCAGTCCCGTGAACACCGTAAAGGTCATCAACGGCATCCCGACCACCATGAACCCGATGAGCGCCAGAGTCGGCACCCAGAAATAGCCCTTGGTCGAGCGCAACATCGCGATGAGCACGCCAAGCCGGAACGCATCCTTATACTCGCCGCGCTTCTGATATTGGTAAATGCCGGCGGCCGAAAGCGGCCCTGCCAGCATGAGCGCCGGCATCAGCGGCAGGTAGACAAACGCCCCGAAATTGATCGGCAGCACCCGCAGCGGATACGTCAGCATCCAGGCGATGAGAATGGGGGCCACGCCCAGCACCAGGAAAATCACAAACGTCGCCACTCCATTGACAAACATACGCCGCCAATCGCCCCATTCCGGAAAGGAAATCTCATCCCCGCGCCGTGCCTGCTCCACCATGGCATAGAGATAGCCAAAGGCGAAAAAATGTGCCACCGGCACGATCAGCAAGAGGGCGCCGATGATGGCTTTGACGAACCACGTGGAGCGCGAAAAGAGGCGTTTGCAAACTTGTTCAAGGGAAGGCATTGCGGCAGGCTATTTTTGCGTAAAGGGTAGCTGCCCGCCGATGGACTTCACAACCAAATTAAACCAACTCACCCGCCGCGTAGACCAGGCGCTCGACGAATTCGTGCCTCCGCACGCGGGCCCGCACACCGGCCCCGCCCGCATCCACGAAGCGATGCGCTACAGCCTGCAGGCCGGCGGCAAACGCCTCCGCCCCGTCCTCGTCCTCGCCGCCACCGAACTCTTCGCCAAGCCCCCCGCGCCCGCTTCCGCTCCGTCTCCGATTCCTGCTCTCATCTCTCAGCTCTTAGCTCTCCGCTCCTCCGCCGCAGCCGCCGTCGCCATCGAGTGCATCCACACCTACTCGCTCATTCACGACGACCTGCCGTGCATGGACAACGACGACCTGCGGCGCGGACGCCCCACCGCGCACAAGCAGTTTGACGAGGCGACCGCCCTGCTCGCCGGCGACGCGCTGCTCACCCACGCCTTCGTCCTCCTTGCCACTCACTACGCCGCCGATCCCCGTCTCGCCACCGCACTCGTGCGCGAACTGGCCGACGCCGCCGGCAGCACCCGTCTCATCGGCGGCCAGATGCAGGATCTCCTCGCCGAGAAAAAAGCCGACGCCACCGCCTCCGACCTAGAGTATATCCATCTCAACAAAACCGCCGCGATGATCGAGGCATCCCTCGTTTTCGGCGGCCTGATCGGCGGTGCGTCCGAGACCGACCTCACGCACCTCCGCACCGCCGGCCGTCATCTCGGACTCACCTTTCAGATCATCGACGATGTGCTCGACGCCACCGCCGACAGCGCGACGCTGGGTAAAACCGCCGGCAAGGACGCGCAGGCCGACAAGACCACCTACGTCAAACTCCACGGCATCGAAGCCGCCCGCCGCATGGCGCAGGAGCAGACCAATCTCGCCCTCGCCGCGTTGCGCTCGCTGCCCGGCGACACCGGCTTCCTGATCGGACTGGCCGAAGCCATGACCGTGCGCGCCAAGTAGGCACGACAGCATCGCGTTAATTTTCGCGAGGCGGGGCGTTTGCGTTTGCCCGTGGCGAGGAGCACTGGTGCCTTGGTGGACATCAGCATGCGTTTATTTCATCTGTTCGTGGCCTTGGTTTTGGCGAGCTATGCCGCCGCCGCCGATACCCCCGTGGTCATCGCGCCGCCGCCCGACTGGATCGCGGCATCCGAGACTCCCCCTCTCACGCCCACTCCGGCGGACCAAGCCAGCTACGGCTACGACTACCTGCTCCTCGACCGCCAGATAAGCCTGCGCAGCCAGTCCACCTACAGCCACACCGTCTATCGCATCACCGCCAGCAGCTCCCTTCAGTCCGGCGCGCGCATCAACTGGATTTACGACCCCGCCTACGAAAAAATCATCTTTCACCATATGCGCGTCATCCGTGACGGCGTGGTGCAGAACCGCCTCCGCCCCGAAGCCGTCAAGATCATCCAGCAGGAAAGCGACCTCGACCGGCACATGCTCAACGGCCAGCTCACCGCGCTGGTGCTGCTCGACGACATCCGCGTGGGCGACGTCATCGATTACGCGATCACCCTCGAAGGCTGGAATCCCGCGTTTGCGGGACGTTTCTACAGCAGTTTTTATACAACGTGGTCCGTTCCCGTGCGCCACCAGCGCTTCCGGCTCATCGTGCCGGCCGGCCGGACCGTTCAGCATCAGGCCTTCGGCAACGTCCCGCTCATCCTCACCACGGCCACGCAGGGCGATGTCAACATCCTGACATGGGAAGGCCGCGACCTGAAACCCCTCGCCTCCGAGAAAGAAACGCCCGGCTGGTTCGACGCTTACTCCTATCTCCAGTTCACGGAAGCCACCCGCTGGGCCGATGTCGTGAAGTGGGCCGAGCCGTTCTACGTCATCACCGGCCAGCCCGACGACCTCATCCATGCCAAGGCCGCGGCGCTCACCGCCGGCCTCGAGACCGACAACGACAAAACCATCGCCCTCCTCGGATTCGTGCAGCAGGACGTGCGCTACCTCGGCATGGAGCTGGGCGCGGGCTGCTACAAACCCACCCCGCCGGCCGACGTGCTCGCGCAACGCTTCGGCGACTGCAAAGGCAAGACCCTCCTCTTCTGCTCGCTCATGCGCGCCGTCGGCCTCACCGCCTACCCCGCGCTGCTCAACACCGATTACCGCGACAAAATCGACACCTGGCTCCCCTCGGCCCAGGCCTTCGACCACGTCATCGCCGCCATCCCGAAACCTGCGGGCGGCTACTGGTGGGTTGATCCCACCCGCACCAACCAGCAGGGCGATCTCGGCTGGCGCGGCCTGCCCGACTACCGCCGCGCACTCGTGGTCAGGCCCGGTGAAACCGGCCTCACGCCCATCGACATTCCAGCCAACGCCCGTCGATCCATGGACATCGAGGAAACCTTCAACGTCACCGCGTTTGACCAGCCTGCGAGCTTCCGCGCCGTCACCCGTTACACCGGCACGAGCTCGGATGCCACCCGCCGGTATTTCGCCGAGACCACGCCCGAGCAGATCACCAAGGATTACGTCAATTACTACGCCTCCGCCTACCCCGGCCTCACCGCTGCAAAGCCCGTCACCTGCACCGAAGACACCCGTCACAACACCGTCACCGTCGAGGAAAACTACTCGGTGCCGAAGCTCTGGGAAAAACAGACGGTGAAAAAAGGCGTGAAGGCATTCTTTTATCCCAAGCCCGTCTCCGACTACGCCATCCGCCCGGACACTCCCGTGCGCACCATGCCGCTCGCCGTTGATTATCCGGTGAACATCACCCTCAAGACCACCGCCAATCTCCCGAAAACCTGGCACGTCACCCCGTCCAGCAACATCATCGAGGACGATGCCTTCCGTGCCAGCGAAGGCATTTCCGGCGAGGGAAAAGTCGTGGTCATGAGCTATTCATGGCGATCACTGGCCGATAATGTCCCCGCCGATCGCGTCGCCGACCACGTCGCCAAGATCAACCGCTACCGCGACTCCCTTGGCTACGAGCTGACCTACTCCGACGCCACAACATCCGCTCCCGCCGCGCCGGCTCCGTTCCGGCTGAACTGGATGCTCGCATTTGTCTCCTTCGTTACTTTGGCGGTGCTGCTCTACCTCGCCTCCCGTATCTGCGCCTACAAGTTCACCACGCCCCCGCCGCTGCTGCCAGGTCCTCAACTGGACGGCCTTCGCGGCTGGCTGATCTTGGTCGGCTTCGGCGTGACCATCCGCCCGATCATGCTCCTGGTGCAAACCTACCCCGTGATGAAACCCTCATTCAACCAGGACGTATGGGAACTCATGACCATTCCCGGCACTGCCAGCTACCAAAGCGCGCTCGGCCCGATCATCATCTTCGAGACTGTCTGCAACCTCGTGATGATCGTCAGCAGTCTCCTCATGGTGCTCCTCTATTTCCGGCGAAAGCGTATTTTCCCGGCCGTGGCTGTGGCTTACTTCACCTTCGCCGCGATTTTCAGCGGACTGGATGCCTGGTCCGCGGGCCATCTCATCACCACCGCCAAGGCCGACGTTTCGAAACAAGCCGCCGCGACATTTCAAATGGTCGTCATGGCGGCGATCTGGATTCCCTACATGCTGCGATCACACCGGGTGAAAGCGACGTTCACGCGCTGATCGCCGCAACATCCGTCGCGGCCCTGAGCGTGAACTCAGGGATGGGCGACTAACCGGCCGCCCTAAACCCGCCGGCCCGCTCACTCCAGCTTCACGCGAGCGCGGTAGAACGTCTCGCACAGCGCGTAGATGTCCTTCGGCGACGTCATCTCCAACGCCTCCTTCGCCAGCTTTTTGGCGTCGGACAGCTTCATGGCGCGCACCAGGTATTTTACCGCGGGAAGCAGCGGCGGCGTCATGCTCAATTCATCCACTCCGAGGCCGATGAGCAGCGGCACATAGACCGCGTCGCCCGCCATCTCGCCGCACACGCTCACCTTGATTTTCTGTTTGTGCGCCTGATCGACGATGCTCTTCAACGTGCGGACCACCGCCGGATGCGTCGGCTCGTAAAGGTGCGCGATGCTGTTGTTGCCGCGGTCGATCGCCAGCAGGTATTGGATGAGGTCGTTCGTCCCGATGCTGAAAAAACCGCAGTCCCTCGCCAGCAGGTCCGCCGTGATCGCCGCGCTGGGAATCTCGATCATCGTCCCGACCACGAGCTTCGGATCGAAGGCGTTTTTTTTGGCCTTCAACTCCGCCTTGCACTCGTCGAGCACCGCGTTCGCACGGGCAAGTTCCTCGCGCCCGCTGATCATCGGATACATCAGGTGGACCGTCCCATGCGCGCTGGCTCGCAGGATCGCGCGCAACTGGTCCTTGAAAATGTCCGGATGATCGAGGCAGAACCGGATGGCGCGATAACCGAGGAACGGATTGTCTTCCTTCGGGAAAAGATGCGCGGCACCTGCCATCGGCTTGTCGCCGCCCAAGTCCAGAGTGCGAATGACCACGGGGGACGGCGCGAGTTTCTCGGCCACCGTCTTGTAGGCGAGATACTGCTCCTGTTCCGACGGAATCCGGCTGGCGCTCAGGTAAAGATACTCGGTCCGGAACAGTCCCACTCCGTCGGCAAAATAGTCCTTCACCAGCGCAACCTCGTCCACTTTTTCAATGTTCGCTCGCAGCGTGATCGTCGCGCCGTCCA
>FJVV01000808.1_pt1 | contig 19181 bp, 10 predicted proteins | sample 1011911 | NCBI WGS metagenome assembly FJVV01 (sample SAMEA3912450, study PRJEB9761) | metagenome | biome: forest; material: soil | place: USA | collected 2011-06-22 | depth 0.1 m
AACATCGCCCTCGGCCAGTTGCAGAAATACACCGGCCCCGACCAGCGCGTGACCGCCGCCGCCGACATCGCGATCCCCGCCGCCGCCGGTGTCACCAACGCCATGACCGCCGCCGCCGCCCGCGCAAAACTGGACACCTACTGGGCCGCTTCCCGCAACCGCCACTGGACCGGCGTGTGGCAAAACACCAACACCACCCCCGTCAACTCCTCCAACTCCAAGACTCCCATCGTTTATAATCCCACTCCCAGCCCCGTGCCCGTATGGCTGGTGAGCGGCAGCGAAACGGCAACGGCGTTTGATCCCATCACGGCCCCTGCCGGCCTCTCGATTACATCCATCGCCACCGATGACACCATCAAGGGCGCGGTGGACGGCGATTATCCGGCCGGCCGGCCCTACCGCGTTCTCGTCGGCAAAAACAGCACCGCGCCCTCTGCGGCGGCCGATCTGGATCGCTTCGTGACCGCCCCGCAAGTCCCCATCAAATCCACCAATGCGCCCGGCATGTCCGGTTCCTCCGTCACCGTGGGCAACTACGCCTGGTGGGTTGGCGACGAAGGCGTGAAGGCCCGCGCAAACGTGGTTGATCGCTACGCCAGTATTTCCTCGGCCACCAATAACCGCATCCGCCTCCAGTCCGCCCAACGACCCGCCATCGAAGCGATGACCACGACCGGCACGGACGGCCTTGCCACCACCTACCCCGCGAATGGCACCGACGTTCCGCGCGTCAATACGCTCGGCCAGTTGAGTTTTCTGAATACCACGGATGCCACCTACCCAACCCAGCTGCGCACCCGCTTCCACGACCTCACCACTTCCTCCAGAGGCGTCCTCGCCGACGTTAAAAACGGCGGATTGAAGCGCGATCTGTCCTATATTCTCAGCCGCCCCAATGCAGCCGCGCTTCGCACCGCGCTTAACACCACCCCAACCGGCGCCTCCGCCTTCACCCCCGCACCGCTCGCCACTTATAACACTCCGCTCTCGGCCGTAACCACGCCCTATGCGACGGGCTATCCGGATATCGTGAGCCCCTACAGTCCCAATCCGTCAATTATCCTCGATTTCGAAGGGACTCAGGGCTACCCGGGCATCTTCGACTACGGCCCGACGTGGGAACAACTTTGGTCGTTCTTCAACATGGGTAATCGCACGACAGCCACCCCGGCCGGCGTCTTCGATCCGACGGGAACTGTCGCCATCGCCCGCCCCGTCAACGGCACCCAGGAAGGGATTTATCCGCTCATGGTGCAGGCCAAGGTATTTTACCGCCTGCGTATCATCGGCACTGCCGTCTGGGTGGATGTCATTCCCCAAGTCGTGCTGGCCAATCCCTACAACGTCACCCTCGCCGGCACCTATATAGTAAAACTGAACGTCGCCAGTGACCCCGGCATCAAAATCAGGGTCGGCCATTACGCACCCGATCCGATCACCGGAGATTTGGTTTTCGCCTACAGCGCGGTCGATCCGACCATCCCGAACGGACACAAGGCGGTCAACGGCTTCATGGGCAAGACCCAGCTCACCATCAATAGCACCGGCATCGCCCCCGGCGAAGCCCAGATATTCACCCTCAATGCCAATGTGACGGTTCCCAACATGACGGCTGTCACACCGGCACCCATGGTCAACGATTACGATCCGACCACCGCCCTCTCCTACGACACGGGCATCAGCATCGTCTCTCCTGAAACCCATGCCGTCCTCTACACAACGAGCACCGGCATCGCCGGCGAACTCTACGTAAACACCGACACAACCACCGACACACGGGCGATCTTCATCAACACCTACCGGTTTTCCGGCAGCGGAATGGCCCCTTCTGGCAACTTGGTTGATCCCGTTTCCAGCGGCGTCCAGCAAGGCGGCGGCATCTGGTTCACCTACTGCGACGGCGCCTGCCTCGGGCCGCAGCAATCTCCGTTTTATCAGGTCAACTACCGGTCCATGCTGATCTCCTCCGCCGGTTACTCCACGCCCAACAACCATCCGCTTCAGTGGGTCCACTCATCCGTGAAATACGGCGTGCTCGGCACCAACGACAACACCCCTCACCCGCTCCTTGCCGCCAATCTTATGAGGCCGTCCGGCAGCCTCTCAACCACGCGCTGGGCCCTAATCAACAATGGCGAAGGCTCCGACTACACCGTCGCTCCGGCATCCATCGGCGGCCCCTCCAGCACCGTCGGTTTCAGCAATCTGCTCTTCGATATTCCCAGACCCGACCAATCGCTCGCCTCGCTGGGCCAGTTGCAGCATTTTAACACCGCCGGTCATGCGACCGGCCCGACCATCAACGGAGGCCCTGGAGTCATCGTCCACCAGTGGCAGGTCAATTATCCCATCGGTAATTCTTACCCCAATCCTCGCGTGCCCCGTAATCAGCTGTTCGATTTGCGCGGCGAGTATTCCTACAATTACGACGGCTCCTATCTCTGGAACGATGTCCTTTGGGACCGGTTTTATTTCTCGTCATATCCCAGCTCAGGCGCCTTCGATTTCGGCTCCGCCACCGATAAACTCATCAACGCCCGCTACACCCCCTTCAGGGACACCGGCGCGGTTCCGTTGAACGACCCGACCAAGTTCCGCGGTGTTTTCCTTGCCGCGCAAAACCTCCTCGCCGACGGCACGTTCAACATCAACTCCACGTCCATCGACGCATGGAAAGCCATGTTCTCCTGCCTCAAGAACGTGCCCATCGGCGGCGAAACCATCCCGGCCAACCTCTCCGCGCCTTTCGCCCGCACCCTCAACATGACCGGCGGCTCCACCTCTTCAAAGACGGGCAACACCGACAACGCCTGGAAAGGCTTCCGTAATCTTACCACTGCCGAGATCAACAGCCTCGCCGAAGAGATAGTCATGCAAGTGCGCCGCCGCGGCCCGTTCCTCTCGATGGGCGAGTTCGTCAATCGCCGGCTGAGCCTGGGACGTCCGCTTCTGGCCTCCCCTGTTGTGGACACATTCGGGCTGGGTCTGAGTGGCGCCCTGCAAGCGGCCATCGACAAAGTTCTCAACAAAACGACCGACATTCCGATCGCCCCCTTCAATGCCAAAACCGGCCTCCCCACCGCCAACAGCGGATATAATCTCGCGGATGCCGACTACCCCATGGCCAGTCGCATCAGCGGCTTTCCCGGATACCTCCTGCAAGCCGACGTGCTCTCCTCGCTCGGGCCGAGTCTGGCGGCGCGCTCCGACACCTTCACCATCCGCACCTACGGCGACACGGTTAACCCCGTCACCAGTGTCGTCGAAGGACGCGCCTGGTGTGAAGCCGTCGTCCAGCGCACTCCGGATTATGTGTCTCCCAAAAATGGCGCGACCGGCAACGCCCCCGATGAAGCCGCCACCGATCCGAACAACGCCACTTTCGGCCGTCGCTATCAAATCGTCAGTTTCCGCTGGCTGGGACCCAACGACATATGATCGCCCTCCTTCACCGCTCGATTTTCACCCTTTGCCTTTTGCTCTTGGCGTTGCCCGTCCGCGCCCAGCAGCCCGAAGCCCCGAAACCCGCTAAACTGCGTTTCATCTTCCTCGATGAATCCGCCGGTGCCTACTCCCTGAAAATCGGGAGCCATTACCAGCAGATAAGTTCGAAGCCTTACGTCATCAGCCCGGTATTCACGCCCGCCACCGATGACCGCCTCGACATCTACAAAACCAACACCACCCCCGATCCGATCACCGGTAAAATCGAACGTGTCAAGATCACCAGCGTCACCCCGCCCGCCGACACCACCTCCGCCCTCGTCGTCGTGACTCCGCGCCCCGCGCAGCCCGGAGTCACCCCCGTTTACGGCGTGCAATTGATCGACAGCTCCATCGCCCGTTTCCCTCTCGGCTCCATTCGTATTCTCAATCTTGGCCGCGTCACCATGGCCGCGCAGTTCGGATCATCCCAAATCGTCGTCCAACCCGGATCATTCCAAGTCGCCCAACCGTCCGCCGACCGCCGCTTTCGAATTCTCGCCAAGATCGCCGCCCGGTCCGGCGACAATTGGGAGCTGCGTTCCGACAATCTCATCATCCTTCATCCCGATGAACGCGTGACTGGCGTCTTCTTTTATTCTCCCTCCGGCATGATCCACACCTTCACACGGGATGAAATTCTGGAACACGGCCCGCCGCCTCCCGGCCACTTCTGGCTCACGTATTCGGACGCACCGTGAGCCCCTCTCAGTGAAAGCAGCCTATTGGGTTACTTTCACCTTCCCCCCTTTTCATGCACTCTCCCGAAATCTCCACCCTCTTCACCCGCTGGCGCAATCCCTCCAACGGCGTCGAAAGCCTAGTTCTCACCAAACGCGCCGCGCCAGTGCAGCAGTCGTTTTATTATACGAACCAGAGCTTTTCCGCCGACGGCCGCTTCCTCTGGCTCCGCTGCGGCTTCCCGCCCGAGGGCGGCCGGCACTCGCAGCAGGTTCTCGGAGTCGCCGATCTCGAACGCGGCGAACTCCGCGTGTATCCGGAAACCCAGTTCCCCTCGGAATCCCCGACGGTGGATCCGTCCACCGGCGAAGTCTATTGGGGCAACCACCTCGACACCTGGAAACGCGGACCGCTCGCAACCGACCGCGCCGTGCGCGTGAACAGCTTCCCGCAGGAGCTGGCCGTCGGCCGCCTCGAACGCCTCGCCACCCATCTCACGTTTTCCGCCGACCGCCGCACACTCAACATCGACGCCCGCTTCATCCAACCCGACGGAAAGGCCGTCGCCTGCATCGGCGAGCTTCCTCTCGACGGATCGCCCTTCAAATTGTGGCAAAAGATCGAAGACCGGTTTCACGATCACGGCCTTTTCAGCCCGACCGACCCCGACGTGCAGATGTTCGCCCACGAATATTGGCAGGACCACGCCACCGAACCCTTTGATGGCCTCCGCCCCTATCACCGCATCTGGCTCATCCGTCGCGGCGAGCAGGCCAGCCCGCTCCTCAAGGAACCCGTCAGCCACAGCGGCCACGAATGGTGGGACCCCGACGGCAAACACATCTGGTATCTCCACTACGGCGTCGGCGTAAAAAAGGTGAACATCGCCACGCAAGCCGAGACGCTTGTCTGGCCCGGTGCGCTCTCGCACGCCCACTGCGACCGCACCGGCCGCTACCTCGTAGCGGACCGCATGGACTCCCCCGGCAACCCCGATTGCCATGTGATCTTCCGCGACACCGTCACCGGCAAGGAAGTCGAAATCGTCAACCGCGGCCCGCTCGCCGCCCACCTGACGCAGTGCACCCACCTGCACCCGCATCCGCAGTTTTGCCTCAACGACCGCTACATCTGCTACACCACCGCCGTGCATGACCGCGTCGATGTCGCCCTCGTCCCCGTCACCGACCTGATCACCCGCACCGCCTGACCCCTCCGCCTCTTTCTCTTTCCTCTTAATCTTTCTCTCCGGCTCCGCCCTCCGACATCTGCGCTCATCTGCGTAATCTGTGGTTAAAAATCAGCCCTCTTCCATGTCCGCTTTTCTCTTTATTCTCCGCCCCGCCCTGGCCGCCGTCCTCCTCGCGCTCTCCCCCACGCTCCACGCGCAAAACACCGACGCCACCGACACCGCCCCCGGCGTCGGCGAACCGGCGGCCGCGTCAGCTCCCGCTCTCTCCACGCCAACTATCCCGTCCACCCCAGTCGCCCCAGTCGGACCTTCCCTGCTCGCCAACGGCGATTTCTCTGCCGCCACCCAAAATCCCCTCTGGCCCGACGGCTGGACTCACGACACGACCCAGCCGATCACCTGGGAGAAGGAAGCCAACGCCCGCTTCCTGCGCTTCGTTTCCCAGACTGAAGGCCAGCTCGTCCAGTTGTCGCGAACCCTGCCGCTTTCACCCGACGTGAAAGGCCTCGTCCTCACCGTCCGCTTCCGCATCGCCAACTTCAAGTTCGGCACCTCCGGCTCCGGCGCCCCCTCCTACTCCAAGGACATCCATTTCACCTACAAATTCCTCGACGCCCAAGGCCAACCCGTCCCCAAGGGCGGCGGCGGTTTCGTTCTCGATTCCCACGCCCAAAACTGGACCGACGTCAGCCGCCGCTTTCTCGTTCCGGAAGGCGCCACCGCCATCCAACTCATCCCCGTCATCGCCCAGGTCAAGTCAGGCACCCTTGATCTCGCACAAGTCAGCCTTTCGCCCATGCCCGCCGCCGAGACCGAGGCGCTGGCGCAGGCCCCTCTTCTCACCGCCAAAAAACAAACCGAGGACGAAGCCGAGATCCTGAAGCCCCTGGAGCTCCCGTCCAAAACCCCCGAGATCAAAGTCTCCGGCAACCGGCTCGTCACCGCCGCCGGCGCCGACGTGTGGCTGCAAGGCGTCAACGTCCCCAGCCTCGAATGGTCCGCCAAGGGCGAGAGCATTCTCCGCTCCGTCAAGGTTGCGATCGACGACTGGAAAGCCAACGTCATCCGCCTGCCGGTGAACAACAGCTTCTGGTTCGGCCAAGGAAAAGCCCCGCAAACCAGCAACGACCAGGAAGCCTACCGTCAGGTGGTGGACAACGCCATCAAACTGGCCGCCGCCCGCGGCGCCTACGTCGTCCTCGACCTGCATCGCTTCCATGCCCCCGAGGATAACGCGGTCGAGTTCTGGAAGGACGCCGCCGCCCGCTACAAAAACAACCCCGCCGTCCTCTTCGACGTCTTCAACGAACCGACCGGCATTCCGTGGGATGTCTGGCAGAAAGGCGGCGAATTTCAGGTGAAACAAAAGGGCAAGGCCGAGCTCCTCACCAAACACTCGACGGGCATGCAGGCGTTGGTGGATGCGGTCCGCAGCACCGGCGCGAAGAACATCATCGTGGCCGGCGGCCTCGGCTACGCCTACGACCTGAGCGGCGTCCTCAACGGTTTCGCGCTCTCGGACAAAACCGGCAACGGCATCATGTATGCCACTCATTTCTACAACTGGCACAACGGTTGGCAGAAACACTTCCTGGATGTCGCCGCCAAGTATCCCATTCTCGTCGGCGAGTTCGGCGCGGACATCCATAAGATGTCGTTCATCCCCGCGAAGAATCAGGAAGACCCCTACACGTGGGCACCTGACGCCCTCGCCCTCGTCCAGAAATATCACCTCAACTGGACAGCCTTCTGCATGCACCCCAAGGCCACGCCCGTGCTCATCAAGGACTGGAGCTACGAACCCACACCTTTCTGGGGACAGTTTGTGAAAGATGCCCTCGCTGGAAAAAAGTTCGAGCTGAAAAAAATGCGATGATCCGCATCCGCCCCGATTTTCACACAAGCCTGTAAAGATCACCTGATCCCCCGCACCTCCTGATTTCACCTTTCCCCCAACCGCGCCACCTGCGCGGACAGCTACTGCTTTCCCCTCATACAAAAATATGAATACAAAAAACAACACACCCCGTCGCCGGTCTCGCACCGGCTTCTTGCTGGCCGCCCTCGCCCTTCCCCTCGTCATCACCACCGGTCTCCGCGCCACGACCTACTACCAAGTCGTCAACCAAAGCGGCTCCGGCAGCTGGAATGACCTGCCTGCCTGGAACACTGCGTCTGACGGCACAGGCACCGCGCCGACCGCGATCAACGCCACCGACGACTTCGTCTGCAATAAGACCGGGTGGGTGCTCCGCACTCCCGCCACCAGCTTCGGCGGAAAATCCCTCACCCTTGGGCCCGCCAGCCACTCCCTGCTGGTGAAATCCGGCACGACCAACATCACCGTCGCCAGCGTCATCTCCTCGGGCGCCGCCGCGATCAGGAGCGGCTCCAACAACAGCACGCTCACCATCACATCCTACCGAAACGATTCGGGCACGACTCTGCTCGCCAATCACTCCGCGACCAACGCTCTCTTCCCGCTCACCATCGGCACGCTCACCGGCTCGGGCAACTTCAACCTCACCGGCTCCGTGACCGGCGTGATGAAGCTCACCCTCACCGACGCCACCAGCTACCTCGGCACGATCACGCTCACCTCCGGCAAGCTGGAGTTCATGAACGCGCTCTCCTCCGGCGGTTCGCTCGTCGTGGTCACCGCCTCCGACGTGACCACCAACTTCGCGGTCACCTTCACCGGCCTCACTATCGCCGGCACCGTCATCAACCCCGGCACCTACGCCGCCAGCACCCTTGGCTTCCTCGGCACCGGTACCGTGACCGTGCGCACCGCCGCGACCTGGTATCTCACCGGCAACCAGGCCGGCACGCAGAACTGGACCAGCGCCTACCTCTCCTACTGGAACTCGCTCGCCAACGGCACCGGCGTCGCGCCCACGTCGATCAACGCGTTCGACAGCTACGTCAACCAGGGCTCCGCCCGCGAACTGCGCACGCCCGGGACCGCCTCCACTTTCGGCGGCGGCTCGCTCACGTTCTCCGGCACCGCGAAGCTCACGCTCAAGACCGGCGCGGGTGCCGTCAGCACCATCCCCGCCTTCATCACCTCCGGCACCCCGAGCATCGCCAATGGCGCCGGCAACTTCCGTGAAGACGTCGCCGTCGGCGACTGGGACATCCCCTCCGGCTCCACCAAGCTCTCCGCCGCCATCGGCCGTAGCCTCGGCTTCACCATCGATTACCTCACCGGCACCGGCGGCTTCCAGACCCAGAACGGCGGCGCGTTTTACCTGAGCGTCAATCACGGCGGCGGTTTCACCGGCCTGCTTGACCACGCCTCCGGCTCGCTGCGCTTCGAAAATGCGTTTTCCACCCGCGGCGCGCTCAACGTCGGTTCGACCGCCACCGTCACGCTCGACCAGCAGGTTTACTTCACCTCGTTCACCGTCGCCGGAGTCGCCCAGCCCGCCGGTATCCAGACTTACGCGACGCTCCACGCCGCCTACCCAACCCAGTTCCCCTCCGGCTCTTCCCCGGGCCTTGTCGGCGTCTATACCCCGGGCGCGGCCCCCATCCCGATGCACGGCGTCAATCTCTCCGGTCCGGAAAACGGCACCAATGTTTTCCCCGGCGCTATCGGCACCAACTACATCTACCCCACCGCCGCCGATTTTGATTACTACCACGCCAAGGGCATGAACCTTGTCCGCATTCCCTTCCGCTGGGAACGCATGCAGACAAGCCTCAACACCGCGCTCAACACCGCCCAGCTCGGCTACATGGACACCGCCATCGCCCTCGCCTCGGCACGCGGCATGAAGGTCATCCTCGACCTGCACAATTACGCCGAATGCAAGGTCTCGGGCACCACCTACAAACTCGGCACCGCCGGCCTCCCCGTCAGCGCCTATGCCGACATCTGGCGCCGTCTCGCCGACCACTACAAGAACGAGCCCGCCATCTACGCCTATGACATCATGAACGAGCCCAACGGCCTTGCCGGCGGCGTCTGGGTGACCGCCGCGCAGGCCGCCATCATGGCCATCCGCGAAGTTGATCTCAACCACGACATCATCGTCGAAGGTGAATCATGGGCCAACGCCTGGGGCTTCGAGGCCAAGAACCCCAACCTCCAAACCCTCCGCGATCCCCTCGACCGCATCATCTTCTCCGCCCACTCCTACTGGAGCGACGGTGGCGCCGACACCTACGGCACCTACGATGCGGAAGCCGCCTACTCCACGATGGGTGTGGACAACGTGAAGCCCTTCGTGGACTGGCTCAAGAAATACGGCTTCAAGGGCTTCGTCGGCGAATATGGCGTGCCCAACAACGACGTCCGCTGGAACACCGTCCTCGAAAACTTCATGGCCTACCTCGATTCCGAGGGCGTCAGCGGCACCTACTGGGCCAGCAGCCCCTGGTATGTGAACAACCTTAACTGCATCCCCACGTCCAACTACACCGTGGACAAACAAGTGATCAGCGTCCTCCAGAACCATCCGTAAGCTCGTGACCCCAAAGGCCGGCGCCACAACAGCGCCGGCCTCTTTTTTGTTCTCTTTCTCGCTCTTCCGAAAAATCTGGAACCTGAAGTCCTGCCCTCCAAAATTTCAGGTTTCAGGTCTCAGGTCTCTCCTCCCTCCCCCATGCCAGCCGCCTCCTCCGCTCAACCGTGAAGGCCATTGGCCGAAACCGCTCCCAGAGAATCGCCCCATTGGGCGACTCCATGAGTGGTTAACAACTCCGTCTTCCGTCTCCGCATGCCCACCCTCCGCGCCATCCTCGGCCTCCTCCTCCCCTTAGGTATCCTCCTCCCCGCCCTTCACGCCGTGCCGGAAGCCATCCGCCTCGGCGTCCTCCAAGCCACGCCCGCGCAAGCCCCCGCCCTGGTGAACGCCGGCGTCACCCTCACCGTCCTCTCCGTTTCCTGGGACCGCTTTGAACCCGCCGCCGGCACGCCCGATCCCGTCTACATCCGCCAGCTCCGCGCCGACCTTGACGCCTCCCGCCACGCCGGCCTGCAGGTTGTCCTCGATCCCGGTTTCCAATATCCGCCCGCCTGGCTCTTCGATCTGCCCGACAGCCGCTACCAAAACCAATACGGCTCCGCCTTCGACGACCGCCGCTCCGGCATGCACGTCGCCAACTCCGTCTTCAACGCCGCCATCCGCGAACGCCAGGCCGCCCACCTCGCCACACTCTTCCGCGAACTCGGTGCCGACTGGATCGCCGTGCGCCTCGGCGGCGGCTGGTTCAACGAACTCAACTACCCGCCCGCCACCCACGAAAAAAACGCCAACTGCTACTGGGCCTTCGACGCCCTCGCCCAAGGTGCCAAACCCGGCCTGCCCGCCGGCATCATCGCCTGCCCCGTCCCCGGCTGGAAACCCGGCGACGCGTCGCCCGACCACGCCTCCGCTCGCCGCTTCCTCGACTGGTATCTCGCCAGCCTGCAAAACTACCACGACTGGCAAATCGCCACCGTCCGCCGCCTCTACGCCGGCCCGCTCATGATGATGTATCCCTCCTGGGGCATCCGCCCCGGCCAACTCGAACCCGCCGTCACAAACGACCTCTCCGGCAGAACCTCCCCCGAGAAAAACGGGGAGATCCAACGCGGCTTCGACTTCGCCCGCTTTATCGGCGGCATCCGCGATCCCCAAGTCTGGGTCCACTGCACCTGGCTCGACGCCAACCCCGGGTGGAGCGACGAAACCAGCCTCGATCCGGCCCGCTGGAGCCCCGTCCATTACCTCGCCACCCTCGCCCGCCAGCACACGCCCACGCTCAATCTCTCCGCCGAAAACACCGGCGGCGGCGGCCCCGAAATCCTCCGCCTCTGCGCCGAACGCAGCCGTGCCTACGACCTCAAAACAATGTTCTGGGCCTTCGCACCCGACCTCTTCGACGGACGCCCTCCCGAGTTAAAAGACCTCCGCCCCGCCTTCGCGCCGAACTGATCGCGGCTGGACAGATCATCGACTGAAAGCGCAAGGTCACCTGACATGAACTCATCGCCCCAAGAGCTCACGGTCGTTTTCAAAACCCATCTCGACATCGGGTTTACCGATCTCGCCCGCAAGGTGGTCTCGCGCTACCACAAGGACTTCATCCCCGCAGCGCTGGCGCTTGCCCGCAAAACCCGCTCCAGCCCCAACCGTTTCGTTTGGACCACAGGGTCTTGGCTTGCCTACCGCTACCTCGCCGACGCCGGACGGCCGGAGCGCAAACGGATGGAGGAGGCCATCGCCGAAGGCGACTTCCACTGGCACGCCCTGCCGTTTACGACCCACACGGAATTGCTCGACCCGAGCCTCTTCCGCCTCGGCCTGGAATTTTCGCAAAGGCTCGACGAGCGGTTCGGCCGGAAAACCATCGCGGCCAAAATGACCGACGTGCCCGGCCACACCCTCGGCATGGTTCCGCTCCTCGCCGAGGCCGGCATTCGCCTTCTGCACCTCGGCGTAAACCCGACCTCCGTGGTACCTTCCGTTCCTCGCGTCTTCCGGTGGAAAACCGGCGATTCCGAAATCGTGGTGATCTATGAGGAAAACTACGGCTCGACCACCCATTTGCCCGGCGGCGTCGGTCTCCGCATGAACCTGACGGGGGACAATCTCGGCCCGCAGAACCCCGGCCAGATTGACAAAGTCTACGACCAGCTGCGCAAGCGATTCCCGGACTCCCGAATCAAGGCAGGCAGCCTGGGCCCGGTCGCCCAAACGGTCTGGGAGAACCGCGCATCCCTGCCCGTAATCACCTCGGAAATTGGCGACACCTGGATTCACGGCGTCGGCACCGACCCGCAGAAAGTCGCCCGCTTCCGCGCCTTGAGCCGCCTGCGCACGACGTGGATCAAACAAGGCGCCCTGATGGAACGCCAAAACCACGACCTCGCGTTTGGCGAGAAACTGCTCCTCGTCGCCGAACACACCTGGGGCATGGACATCAAGAAGCACCTCCACGACCGCAAGGCCTGGAGTCCGCGCAAGCTCAAGGCCGCGCTGTCGGCGCCCAACTTTCGCGCCGTGACCGCGTCCTGGCGCGAGCAACGCGCCTATCTGGATCAAGCCGTCGCCGCGCTGCCCGCAAGTCTCCAAGCCAAGGCAAGGGCATGCCTGCCGCCTCCGCCCAAGCCTTTTCGTTTAACAACATCCACGAGAGTATATCCCGGTGAATCCTTCACCCTGGGCCCTTGGGAAATCGCCATCGACGATTCCGGCGCCATCTCCCGACTCCGCCAGGCGGGTCGGATATACGCCGACGCATCGCATCGTCTGGGGGCGTTGGTGTATGAGACATTTTCGGCCGACGACTACCAACGGTTCTACCGTCAATACTGTCGCCTCAAGGACTGGTGGTGCTTGGCGGACTTCACCAAGCCCGGCATGAGCGGATCGACCGCATGCCGCTACCGACCGCGCGTCCATCGCATCGATCTTTCGAAAAAACACGATTCCGCGCAGATCGCGCTCCGCTTCCCCGCGGCGGCCCAACGGCTGGGCGCGCCGGCGGATGTTGTTCTCCTCATTTCAGCCCGCCCGCAAGACTTGGACATGAATCTCCAATGGACGGGAAAACCGGCCAACCGTCTGCCCGAGGCCCTCTGGTTCCACCTCAACCCGCGTCTCTCCGAACACACCTGGAGCTTTGAAAAACTGGGGCTGGGCGTGAATCCCGCGGACGTCGTCAAAGGAGGCAACCGCCACCTGCACGCCGTGACCGGCCCGGTGACCGCGGCCGATTTCTCCCTGACAAGTCAGGACGCGGTCCTCATCGCGCCCGGAACGCCCCGCCTGCTCGATTTCACCCGGCAAAAGCCCCGCTTAAACCAAGGCGTCACGTCGGTCCTGTATGACAACCTCTGGGGCACAAACTTCCCGATGTGGAACTCGGAGGACGCCTGTTTCCGTTATGAACTTGTCTGGGAAAAAGCGCATGCCACGGCCTGACGCGCACGTCTCCTCCCCCCCGGCGGCATCAGCCGCCCCTCCGCTCAACTGTGAAGGCCATTGGCCGAAACCACTCCCAGAGAATCGCTCCGTTGGGCGATTCCATTAGTGGTTAAAAACTCCGTCTTCCGTCTCCGCCTGCCCCCCTCCATCCTCTTAATCTTTCTCTTTCTCCCCTCCGTCCTCCGACTCCTGACGAAAGATTAAGATTAAGAGAAAGAGTAAAGAAAACGATCCCCCTGCTCCCCGCCTCCGCCATGCGCCCGCCCGTCATTTTGGTTCTGGCATTGGGTCTCCTCGCCTCATCCGCGACCTCCCTCTTCGCCGCGGCCCCTCCGCCCGCCCAAATCTACGAAGCCGAAACCGGCCTCCTCCTCGGCCAAACCCGCCTCGCCCATGAAAACCCCGACGGCACCGGCCGCACTTGGATCACCGGCTTCGAACACCCCGGCGACGGCCTCGACATCGCGATAAAAACGCCCGCCGCCGACTACTACTTTCTCGACCTCGGCTATGCCTGCGGCGGCGACAAACGCATCCCCGTCTCCGTCAACGGACGCGCCCAAGGCAGCCGGTTCTTCCCCAAAACCACCGGATTCGCCGAAGCCCGCTACGGCCGCGTCTTCCTCGACGCCGGCGACAACACGATCCGCATCGGCACCGACTGGACCTTCATCGACGTGGATTTTATCCGCCTCTCGCCCGCCGCCGCTCCCGCGTCCTTTCACCTCTCCGCCACACCGGTCAACCCGCACGCCTCGCCCGAAGCCCGCCAGCTGTTCACCACGCTCACCCGCGAATTCGGCCGCCACACCTTCGCCGGCCAGCACGACTCTTCCCCTCGCGATTCCGACCGTCTCCAACACATCGCCGACCTCACCGACGGTGCCGCCCCCGCGATCCTCGGCCTCGACCTGCTCTACTACTCCAGCATCTGGAACCACCCCGACGGCGACGGCGTGATCGAAACCGCCCGCGACTGGGCTCTCCGGCGCAAAGGCATCGTCACCCTCTCCTGGCACTGGTTCTCCCCCGGCGGCAGCCGCGAACCCGTCTGGGATAGTTTCTCCACCCTCAAGACCCTCTTCGACGTCGACCGTCTGGCCGACACCACCACGCCCGAGTATCACGCCGTCATCGCCGACCTCGATCGCATCGCGGAAAAACTCAAAGTCCTCCGCGACGCCCGAGTCCCCGTGCTCTGGCGTCCGCTGCACGAAGCCGAAGGACAATGGTTCTGGTGGGGCGCCCGCGGACCCGAGGCCACCAAGCGACTCTACCGCCTGATGTTCGACCGCTTCACCCGCGTGCATCACCTCGACAACCTCCTCTGGGTCTGGACTTCGACCGACAGCCCCGCCGCGCTCGACTGGTATCCCGGGGATGATCTCGTAGACATCATCGCGACCGACCTCTACGCCCCTGCCGGCATGTCTGGAGATTACTTCACGACCTTCGACGGCCTCCGCGACCTCTACGCCGGCCGCAAACCCCTCGCCCTCGGCGAATGCGGCGCAATCCCGACGCCCAGCCCCCAAGCCCCCTGGCTCTGGTTCCTAGCCTGGGACGACTTCATCACGCGCACGGACACGAATCCAGCACTCCGCATAGTCCAAACCTACTCCGATCCTCGCGTGATCACGCTCTCGCGCCTACCTCCTCCATAATCAGCTAACCCTCGCCAAAATTTCGGCAATCGATGCGGTCGTGAAAAACCAGAGCACGCACTATTCCATCGTCCGTGCCGAGGCTCAGGCATGGAAACAGCGCCCCTCGGTGCAAACCGCCTCGCTCGTGATCAACCCCAGGATCGATTCTAAAACCCAGCGCCGGATTCAATGCTCGGCGCCAAATCAATCGTTCTGGCGGGCAGTTGGTCGAGAACCGCAGAAACACGACGCACCCCCACTTTGGAACAAAGTTTTCCCCAATCCCGTAATATCATCAGCCCGCGCCTTCAATTAACGCTAACCAGCTCGGAAAACGGAGCGTCTTTCGCTTCGAATGCAGGTGGCGTTAAGCGATCCGTTACCTTTTTCAGGCGTATCGGAAGTCTGAGTTCAGCCAGCGACGACTTGGAAACGCTTAACGTTCCGACCCCCTTCGCCAACCTCCGCACGGCCGTGCGGCCTTCCTCACTGTTAAACCATTCCACCACGCCTGCCCGATCAACCTCCTCTGTCAGAGGCGTGAGCACATGAATCCAGTCGTCCGCTTGCGCCTCCAGCCCCGACGGCACGAGTGCCGTCCTTCCATAGCAGCCGGCACCCACGCGCACGAATAGAAGTTCTCCAGGCTTCACGACGGACTGGTCGCAAAACATATCGCCGCCTCGCGCAATGTACGCACAGTTCTGATCAAGTCGCAGACCACCTTGTGGTGCCAGGTTTTTGGCGCGAATCAGCAACACGCGTCGATCACTTGGCCGTTCAAAAAATTCACGCTTTTCGCCATAAAGCGCATAGCCCGTCCGAAGACGGAACAGGTCCCCCAAGCGCATGGATGTCGTATCGTTTTCCGTGGTCGAAGCGTGGGCCTCCGCCCTCCAGTCCTCCGAGTCGGCCAGAACCACCTGCTTCCAGCGGGGTTCCTCCTTTCTCCAGTCAAGGAGACGTAATGGCTTAAGCTCGCTCAGTTCCTTGCATTCCAACAAAGCCGTGGGCTCGCGATAGGGCTGAGCCGAGATCGCCAGCCTTCGCGCAACAATCAGATTCGTTTTGGCCGTCGTCCCATTAAAAATGCCGCGTGGCAAACTGATGATTGCCTCAACATGAGCCCGGCAAAGCAGCCAGTCCCGCACATATTTGAAGGGCTTGTTACTCAAGGGACCATCCGGAAGAATGATGGCCATTCGACCGTTTGGTTTCACGAGCTTCCAAAACAGTTCGATGAACAGCACCTCGAGACACTGCGATTTTCGGCCGGCACCCAAGTCGTAACCCTGAAGCAAACTCGCACGTTTTTCGAGACTGGCCTGCGCACTGAACGGGGGATTTCCGATCACCAAATCATAACTGCCCCAATCGGCTACCAGTGCAGACAGCGCATCCCCTTCAACCAACCGTTTGCCCACCAGTCTGCTCACCATGGTGGCATAGTTCGGATCGATCTCACACGCATGCAGCTCAGCTCCCCTGGGCGCCGTTCTCAAGAAGGAGCCGTCACCGCAACTCGGATCAATCACCCTGTCTCCGGCGCGCACTCCGGCCAATCTAAACATGCATTCCGCAACTATCTCAGGAGTGAAAAATTGACCGATCACACGTTAACGGGACGAAAAGACGTACAGGCATCAAACTAGAAATTGGCACGGTGCCAAAAAAAGCGAACACATGGGGCCATGTATCATCATTTTTGATCAAATCACCCGCCCGGACGTCAACCCGCCTGACTTTGTTCCTACAATCTACCGTAATCCTCACGCCATTACCCTGCCCAACCCGCAATCTGCTTTCCCCGCTTCCGGTGAACGCTAGAATTTCCCGCTTCCCCATGATCAATCTCATCCACGCCACCCCTTCTGAAACCGAGATCGCCGCGATTCTCGCCGCAACCGCCGGACGGCCCGCGCTGCCTCTCCTCGGCGACCCCCTCTGGGCCGCCGCGCGCGACAATCCCTCGGTCTCGTCCTGGCTGCCCCAGCTCACCACCAGCGCCATCGTCGAAGCCGATGAACCCCTGCCCGCCCTCCCCGACGAACTCTACGCCGACTTTTTCAAGACCGGCGCGCGCCTGCCGTTTGAGAGGCCTTACTTCGAGCGCCGCCGCCGCCTGAGCCGCGCCGCCCTCGCCATCCTCCTCGGCGACCACGCCACCCGCGACCGCCTGCTGCCGTCTTTCCTTCGCAAGCTCGGCGAGATCATGGACGAGACTTCCTGGTCTCTGCCTGCACACGTCTGGACCGAGCCCACCGGCAAAAACCCGTGGATGATCGATCTCTTCGCCGCCGAGACTGCCAACAATTTCGCCGACATGCTCGTCGTGTTCGCCGCCGTGATCCCCGCCGATCTCGTGCACCGCATCAAAACCCGCCTGCACGTCCAGATCTTCGAGAACTACGTCACCCCCCGCGCCGGATTTACCTGGCTCAACATCACCAACAACTGGAACGCCGTCTGCCACCAAGGTGTGCTCGGCGCCGCCCTCGCCATTGAGGAAGACCACGCCCTCGTCGCCCGCATGTTGTCCCTCGCTGCCAGCCGCTTGCCCGCATTTCTCGGCGGCTACGGCGCCGACGGCTCGACCTCCGAAGGTCCCGGCTACTGGTCCTACGGCTTCGGCTGGTTCAGCGAACTCAACGCCCAGCTCGAACACCGCACGCACGGACAACTCTCCGTCTTCGAAGGAGACGCCAAGGTCGCCGCCATCGCCCGCTTCGCCCCTCAGATGACATTCGCGGAGGGCCATCTCGTGAACTTCTCCGACGGTGGCCGCACCGGTCGTCTCAGCCCATCGCTGCTCACCTATCTCGGCCAGCGCCTCGCTGATCCGGTGCTCGTCGCGCAGGGCGCCGCACTCTACCGCCATCAGGCCGCTGCGGGGCTCGATCTGAACATCCTCCGCACCGACTTCTTCTACCTCACCCGCCTCGTGCTGCGCGCGCCCGCTGCCTCCGTGATCACAAACGCCCGCGAGCCTGTGCAACCCGACTCCTATTTTCTCGATTATGGCGCGATCGTCGCGCGCGGCGCGGACGCACGCGGACACCTCTGGGAGTTTTCCGCCAAAGGCGGCCACAACGACGAACACCACAACCACAACGACTGCGGCAGCTTTCTCCTCAACATCGACGGCGCGCCCGTGCTCATCGAAATCGGCGCACCGGAATACACCCGGGGATTTTTCAGCGACAAACGGTATGACTTCCTCGCCGCCCGCTCCCTCGGCCACTCCGTGCCCCTCGTAAACGGCTGCGAGCAACCCGCCGGCCGCGAGTTCGCCGCCACCATCCTCAAGACCGAAGTCGGCGGCGACCGCGTCGAGTTCACCGTCGATCTCACGAAATGCTATCCGCCCGCCGCCCGTTGTAAAAAACTCCACCGCACCTGGATCTTCGAAAAATCCGCCGGCCTTCTCACGGTCACCGATACCTACGAACTGGATGGTCCAGGCACGATTGAGTCCCTGCTCATCTGCCAGGACGCCGTCACCCGTGACGGCGCGAATGCCCTCATCGCCCCGCCGAAAGCCACGCTCCGCATCACGCCGGCCTCCGGCACCCGACTCGCCACGGTCGAAACCTGCGACTACCGCGGCCACCAAGGCACCGACGAAAAGATCCAGCGCCTGCGCTTTTCCCCGGAGCCCGGTGCCACCACGGCGGGCTCCGTCAGCTACTCGGTGGCCATGGCATAAGACCGCCTGCAGTCCTACTGCGCGGGCGGTTGAAGCTGCCAGCTGCGATGCGTGTATTCCATGAGCTCGATACGGTTGCCGTCGGGATCGGCGGTCCACATCTGGAGCGAATGATCATAGCCGGTGCGAATCTCGCCCACCTCAAGACCGCGGCTGAGCAGCGTCTTCTTCAAGTCGGCGATGCCGGTGACCTCAAGGCAGAGGTGACCGTAGCGGTTGCCGGCATGGAGCGGGTTCAGATCGCCGCCCCACTGCCTGGCGGCGAGCACCTGGTCGAATATCTCGATGAACGTCGTGTCGCCGCACGCAAGATAGGTGCCGTAGGTTGCGCCGTCGGCGTTGACGAACGTGAACGCGACCTTGAGGCCCAGCCCGTCACGATAAAAGGCGACCAGTCGGTCGAGGTCGTTGGTGATGAGGCAAAGATGGGCGAGACGGCGGATCATGGGTGTGCAGGCGCTTTTGGCGGAAAGATAAAAACCAGCTTACTCAGGCGGTGATCCCCTGATAAAAATCAACCAAGACAGTTTGTCACGTAATACGTGACAAAC
>FJVV01000349.1_pt1 | contig 19154 bp, 20 predicted proteins | sample 1011911 | NCBI WGS metagenome assembly FJVV01 (sample SAMEA3912450, study PRJEB9761) | metagenome | biome: forest; material: soil | place: USA | collected 2011-06-22 | depth 0.1 m
ACCGCGCGGGTGATCTTGCGGGTGACGAAGGTTTCGCCGCGGCGCGGGGACTCGTGGTTGAAGAGAATGCCGTTGGAGGCGTGGAGATTGTAGGACTCGCGGTAATTTACGGTGAGCCAGTAGGCATACATCTTGGCGCAGCCGTAGGGAGAGCGGGGCCAGAAGGGCGTCTTCTCGGTCTGGGGAACCTCCTGCACCTTGCCGAACATCTCGGAAGACGAGGCTTGGTAGAAACGGACTTTCTTGACGAGGCCGGCTTCGCGAACGGCTTCCAGAATGCGTTGGGCGCCGAGGCCGACGATGTCACCCGTGTATTCCGGGACATCGAAGGAGACACGAACGTGGGACTGGGCACCGAGGTTGTAGATTTCGTCGGGCTGGAGCTCGTAAAGGAGTTTCACCATCTGCACCGAGTCAGCGAGGTCGCCGTAGTGAAGGAACAGGCTGACGCCGTTGATGAGAGGATCGTTGTAGAGGTGATCGATCCGGCCCGTGTTGAAGGTGGAGGCGCGGCGGATGACGCCGTGAACCTCGTAGCCTTTGGCGAGCAGCAGCTCGGCGAGATAAGATCCGTCCTGTCCGGTGATGCCGGTGATGAGGGCTTTCTTCATGAGAAGGGCGAAAGTTGCGTCACGTCGTGGCTTCGGGCAAGTCCGTATGCGTGATAGAGTCGGAGTGGATACCCAACACTTTCCGTGGATAGCCGTGACATCCGAAGCCCAATGGGCGAAGGATGGCGGAGAGGGAGGGATTCGAACCCCCGGGACCTTTCGGCCCAACGGTTTTCAAGACCGTCGCGATAGACCACTCTGCCACCTCTCCAGATGCGCCGAACGGAAAATCCTCCGTGCGCGGGCGGGTTGTCGAGCTTTCTTACGGCTTACGCTTGCCGAAGAAAAACATCAGCCACACGCTCAGGGCCAGCATGAACACCAACCACCACAGGTAGCGCAGTTCGCGAGCGGCCAGCTCCACAAAGCCGAGCACGCGCGGAAATATCAGGCACAACGCGACCACCAACGCCACGAAGGTGGTGAAGATCGCGAAGGTGCGTTTACCGGAGGGGCTCATTTACGGACCGGTGAACCTGCGGGGGCGCTTGCGGGTGTGCCGAGTGGAAGGATGAAGTTGGTGCCGGAGTTTTCTCCGCCGCCGCCGATGACGAGCGGGGCTTTGCCGTCCCACTTCTCGACGATCTGCAGCTGGATGAGTCCGGGCGTGTCGCGGAGCGCTTCGCCGCGGATGCGGATGGCCTCGGCTTCGCCCTTGGCCTTGATGATGGCGGTGTCGGCCTCGATCTGGGCCTTCTGCTGGGTAAAACGGGATTTTGCGGCTTCCTGCTCCTGAACCATCTTCGACTCAATGGCGTTTTCGAGTTCCTTGGAGAGGGTGATATTTTCCAGGACGATATCCTCGATGTCGAGGATGGCGCTGACCTTGTCGCGGGCGGAGGCGAGGGCCTTGACCTTGATGTTTTCGCGCTGCTTTACGATCTGTTCGGCGCTTTGCATCGCGGTCACTTCTTTGACGGCCTCGAGCACACGCGGCGCGATCAGGTTTTCGAACGGGTCGCCGGAGTATTCCTTGTAGATGCGCACGACGGAGGCCTCGGGGATGCGGTAGAGCACGCGGAGCTGGATGGTCACCTGCTGAAGGTCGGAAGAGTAGCACTCGGCGGGCAGTTCGCGGGCGAGCTGGCGGACGGGAATGGGGATGATGGCCGAAATGAAGGGCTGCTTCGTGCCGAAGCCCTCGGGTTTGAACTGGTCACTGACCTTGCCGAGGGTGACTTGCACGCCGCGAAAGCCTGGCTCGACCACGTAGGTGGACTGTGCCGCCGCGATCACGAGGACGAGGATGATGATGGCCGCACCGATGAGTTTGCCTAGCGAGCTGGGATTCATGGTCGGGATAACACTTGCCGTCATCGGCTTCCGCAAGCGCAACCTCACTACACTGTGGCGCGCATTTTCCATGACTCCTGCGTTGATCCCAGGCGGTGGGCCCGCAGGGTGAATGAGTGGCGTTTGAAAAACACCTGCTTGTTGATGGGACAAATCTGCTGCATGCGTGGCCCGAGCTGCGTGCTCTTATGAAGCGTGATCGTGGCGCGGCGCGTTCGCAGCTCGTGCAACGGCTCAGCGCGGTGCACGACGCGGAGCAGGCGAGAGTGACGCTGGTATTCGACGGGCGCGGTGACGAACTGGTGGTCGAACGTCCGTCGGGGCACGTTACGTTTAGTGTTCTCCACACGCCCTCGTCGCTCACGGCGGATGACGTGATCGAGCAGCTCGTGGGCCGCGCCGCGGATGCGTCGCTCTGTCATGTGGCGACAGGAGATCAGGCGGAGCGCCAGACCATCGAGGCGGCGGGTGCGGTGTGGGTGCCGCCAGCCGATCTGGCCGCGTGGGTGGGGCGGGCGGAGTCGCGCCTGGCTTCCGACTTGAAGGGAAACAATCGCGCCAACGCTGAGAAGTGGAAGGCGCCTTCACCATGATCCCGAATGGACGCTCGATCAGTTCAGATGTATTCGTTGTGGCCGAAATGCAGGGGCTCTACGGGCCGTTTTCATTTCCGGAACTGCTGCTGCAGAAAATCTGGGCCCGGCGGGACTTTTCCGAGTGCGATGCACGGACGCTCGATGGGCGGACAGTGGTGATTTCGCATTCCGGCCGCTGGAACCGGCTGGGCGGACCGGATTTCAAAAACGTGCGGCTGCGGCTGGACGGACAAGAAATTGTTGGCGACGTGGAGGTGCATCTGCGCGAGGCCGATTGGACGGCGCACCGTCATGCCGCTGATCCGGCCTACGGCAACGTCGTGCTTCATGTGGTGCTGTTTCCTCCGGCGGATGCGTGGACTGTCGGCTCGCAGGGGAAGCGCATACCGGTGCTGGTATTGTTGCCGCTGCTGCATCGCGGGCTGGAGGAATATGCGGCGGAGGACGCGGTCGAGGCATTGGCCAGTAGTCCGCTGGACTATACCTATGGGGCACTCGCCGCGTTTGAGCCTGCGGAACTGACCCGGTTGCTGCGGCTACATGCGGTCGCGCGTTGGAAGGAGAAGGTGGGTTTCGCACGCGAACGCATCCGTCGGCTGGGGTGGGAGGGGGCCTGCCATCATGCCGCGCTGGAAATCCTCGGTTATCGTTTCAACCGTGCTCCCATGCTGGCGGTGGCGACGGAATATCCGCTGACGTCATGGCGTGGTGGAAAACTGGAGACGGAGGGGATTTTTGAGGCGCGGCGTGAGCGTTGGGCTTTGCAAGGTGTGCGTCCGCTCAATCATCCGTGGCTACGGTTGCGACAATACGCGGCGTGGGCGGCGGCGCGTCCGGATTGGCCGGAGCGGCTGCATGCCCTCGGTGGCGTTTTGCGATCTGCAGCGGAGTTGGCGGGCGAGGGGAGCACAACGCGAGTTGCGCGAAAGGCCGCACGACTCACGGTGTTGCGCGAGCGGTTGGCGGATGAACTCTGCGCCGATGAGATGACCGGCAGCCGTTTCGACAATCTCGTGTGTGACGGTTTCCTGCCGCTGCTGGCGGCGGATGCGGTCGGCGACACCGGCTTGGGGCTGGAGGCACTTTGGCGCGAGTGGTTTGCGGGCGACGCTCCGGCGGACCGCGTTCGGCTGTTGCGGCGATTGGACGTGTTTGGAGGTGCGTCGAAACCGTCTGCGCACGGACCGTTGCAGGGCCTTTTGGGCTGGATGCTGGCGCGCGAACGGCAAAACGGCGGGTAGGCGGCGGCTTCCCTCGNTAGGCGCGGGACTTGACAAGATTTTACCGCACAAGCTACCTTGACCCTTTCTATCAACGTTCACTTTCAAAAAGGTGGGCCTCTGGCCCGCTTTTTTTTTCTAAAAATCACTACCTTATGAGCAGCGAAATTCTTTCAGTTCTCGAATACATGGAGAAGGAGAAGGGGATCGGTCGTGCCGACATGATCTCGGCGATCGTAAACGCCATTAAAGCGGCTGCCCTCAAAGGAGTTAACTCCGGTCAGGAGTTGAAGATCGAGATCAATCCCAAGAACGGCCAGCTCCACGCCTGGTCGGTGCTGAAGGTCGTTGATTCCGTGAGCAATCCGCGTGCGGAAATCCACGTCGAAAAGGCCCAGGCACTCAAGCCCGGCGCGGTCCTCGGCGACCTCGTCGAAAAGGAAATCGACCCCGCCACGCTCGGCCGAATCGCCGCACAGACCGCCCGTCAAGCCGTCATGCAGAAGCTTCGCCAATTCGAAAAAGACCGCATTTACGACGACTTCAAGGACATGGTTGGCAACATCGTGACCGGCACGGTTCGCCGCAAAGAGCGCAACGACATCTTCATCGATCTCGGCAAGGCCGAGGCCGTCCTCTCCGGCAAGGAACAGGTCCCCGGCGAGGAATACCAAGCCGGTGATCGCATTCGCTGCCTGCTGCTCGCCATCGAGAGCACGCCCCGCGGCCCCGAGCTCATGCTCAGCCGCGCAAGTCCGAAGTTTGTCCGCCGCCTCTTTGAGGTAGAAGTTGCCGAGATCGCCGACGGCACCGTCAAGATTGAGGCCTTCGCCCGCGAGCCCGGCTACCGCACGAAGATCGCCGTCACCAGCACCGACTCCAAGGTTGATCCGGTCGGCGCATGCGTTGGCGCCCGCGGCGCCCGCGTGAAGACCATCGTTCGCGAGCTCAACGGTGAAAAGATCGATATCGTCAACTATTTCGCGGACCCGAAGCAAATGATCATCGAGGCGTTGAAGCCCGCCGTCCCTCGCGAGATCCAGCTCGATGAGAAGAACCACCGGATCATCCTCAAGGTCGCCAACGAAGACCTCGCCATCGCCATCGGCCGCAAGGGCCAGAACGCCCGTCTCACGTCCCGCCTCATCGGCTGGCGCCTGGACATCGAGGAATTCCACGTGGTGTCCACCGACCCTCGCGCGACCGCCATCGGCAACCTCGTGAAGACCTTCGGCCTCGAGCCGGTTCTCGCCGAGCGTCTCGTCGGCATCGGCATCAACTCGCCGGCCGCCTTCGAAGGTGTCGGCGCGGACGATCTTGTCGACGCCGGCTTCTCTTCCGAGGAGGCCGCAGCCATCATCAGCCGCGTAGGCGGAGCCCAGTAATTTTAAAGAAATCCGCGCAGACTTTTACGCAGCAAACCCAGAAGAATGAGTATCCGCATCCACGAATTGGCTAAGAAGATCGGCATGGACAACAAAGCGTTGTTGGCCTTGCTGAAGGAGCGCAAATTTGACGTCAAAAGCGCCTCCAGCACGGTCGACAACATTTCGGCGGAGGCCCTCGAACTCGAATTTGCCGCGTTGGCTCCCGCCGTCGAAGCCGCGCCGCCCGCCGTTGTCGAGGTCGTCGCACCGGTTGCCCACAAGGTTCCTTCGGTGAAAAGCGCCGACGATGTCTTGCGCCAACGCGAAGAGGCCAAGGCCGCCGCCGCTTCGCCCAAGCCCGTGCCTGCGATTCCGTCTGCGCCGGTCGCTCCGTCCCCCGCACCCTCTGCTGCTTCTGCGCCCCGACCGATCTCGGTTCCGCAGCCGTTGCCTCCGCGTCCGGTTGTTTCCTCGCCGCACGCTGCTCCGTCCGCGCCCAAGGCCGCTCCGGCCTTCGCGGTCAAGCTGCCTCCGGCGCCGTCCGTGATTTCCGCTCCGCGCCCCGTATCGGGTCCGGTTTCCGCACCCGCGCCGCTGTCTCCTCCGTTCGTCGTCAAGGCTTCTCCGTCCCCTGTCTCGGCTCCGTCGGCACCTCCCGCCATTCCATCCGCGCCCAAGGCTCCTTCTCACGTCTCCGCGCCGGGCAATCCGGCCATGCCGTCTACGCCTCCGTCCCAAGTGGTGACCATCACCACCGAGGGCGACGTTAAGATCATCCACATCAAGCCGCCCATCATCGTTCGCGATTTCGCGACCGCGCTGGGCATGAAGCCCTTCAAGCTCATCTCCGAGCTGATGGAGATGGGGATTTTCGCCTCGATGAATCAAACCATCGAAGAGCCGGTTGCCGTGAAGGTCGCCGAAAAACACGGCTTCATGCTTGAGATCAAGCACCGTGGCGAGGCCGCCCAGCAGATACAGCAGACGACGCAGGAGAAGGCCAAGGTTAAGGAAAAGACCGCCGCCGAGGATGAGGTCAAAAACCTCACCATGCGTCCGCCCGTGGTCTGTATCCTTGGTCACGTTGACCACGGTAAAACCTCGCTCCTCGACGCCATCCGCAAGGCCGATGTCGCCGCAGGCGAAGCCGGTGGTATCACGCAGCACATCGGTGCCTACCAGATCGAGCACGCCGGTCGCAAAATCACCTTCCTCGACACTCCCGGCCATGCCGCCTTCACGAAGATGCGCGCCCGCGGCGCCGATGTCACCGACATCGCCGTTCTCGTGGTTGCCGCCGACGACGGCTTCATGCCGCAGACGGACGAGGCCCTCAAGCACGCTCAGAACGCCGCCGTCACCCTCATGGTCGCGGTCAACAAGATGGACGTCAAAGGCGCCAACATCGAGCGCGTGAAGCAGCAGATGCAGGAGCGCAACATCGCCCCCGAAGACTGGGGTGGCGAAACCGTCACCGTGCCCGTTTCCGCCATCAAGGGCACCGGCATCACCGACCTGCTCGACATGATTCTCCTTCAAGCCGACGTGCTTGAGCTCAAGGCGAATCCGAAGACCGCCGCCAGTGGCATCATCATCGAGTCCCAGATCGACGTCGGCCGCGGTCCGCTCGCCACCGTCATCATCCAGCGCGGCACTCTTAAGATCGGCGACTCCATCGTGTGCGGCCCTCATTGGGCCAAGGTGCGCGCGATGTTCGACGACCAAGGCAAGAACATCAAAGAGGCTCCTCCCGCCACGCCCGTGCGCGTGATCGGCTGGTCCGGCGCGCCCGACAGCGGCGCCGAGTTCACCTCCGTCAAGAACGCCCGCGAAGCCGAAAGCCTCGCCGAGGATGCCCAGCATCTCATCCGCAAGAACACCGGTGTCTCCGACGCCGCTCCCAAGGAAGTTTCCATCGAGAGCCTTTTCGCCAATATCGCGGCGACCCAGGCCAAGGTGCTCAAGCTTATCATCAAGACCGACGTGTTCGGCTCCACCGAGGCCGTGCGCAACGTCCTCGAAAACATCAAGAGCTCCAAGGTCTCCCTCGAAATCGTCGCCACCGAGGTCGGCCTCGTCTCGCGCACCGACGTCCTCATGGCCAGCGCCGCCGGCGCCGTCGTCATCGGTTTCAACACCAAGCTCGAAAACGGCGTCACCGCTGTCGCCAAGCACCACAATGTCCGCATCGAGACCTACGGCATCATCTACGAACTCGCCGACAAGGTGAAGGAGATGATGGCCGATCTGCTCGATCCCGATCTCAAGGAAAACAAGACCGGCGCTGCCGAAGTCCGCGCGACCTTCCCGCTGGCCAAGGGCTTCGTGGCCGGCTGTCTCGTCACCGAGGGCAAGATCACCCGCAACGCCTCCGCCCGCATCCGCCGCAAGAAGGAGATCATCTTCGAGGGCAAGGTCGGCACGCTCAAGCGTTTCAAGGACGACTCCAACGAAGTCCGGGCCGGCCTCGAGTGCGGCATCAAGATCGGCGATTTCAACGGCTACGAGATCGGCGACGTTCTGGAGTGCTACGAGATCCAAAAGGTCCGCGCCTCGCTCTGATTGCAGAAGTAATGAGTAGTGAGTAGCGTGTAGCGAGCATCCTGAAACGAAACGCTCAGCACCTACTCACTAGTCGCTACTCGCTACCCACTACTTCACCGCCGCCATGTCCACCCGCACTCTTCGCGTCAACGAGCTCATCCAGCGCGAGCTGAGCGACATCCTCCGCAAGCAATACAAGGAGGAGGCCATCGCCATCACCATCACCGGCGTGCAGGTGACGCCCGATCTGCATGAAGGCAAGGTCTTCATCGCCGTCACCGGCGAAGAGGAAGACGAGGTCAAATGCCTCCGCTGGCTCAAGCACAACTCCAAGGATTTCCGCTTCGAGCTGGGCCGCCGCATCGTGCTCAAGCACATGCCCGCCTTCATCTACCTGCTCGACACCTCGACCGCCCGCGGCAACCGCATCCTCGGCGTGCTCGACGACATCGCCCAGGCGGACAAAGCCAGGGCCGTCGCCAAAGAATCGTCCGACCCAACGCCCAAGCCCCAGGAGTAACCCGTGGATTTGATCTATCCCGAATTCTACGACCGCTTCGCGGCGTTCCTTCGCGCCCTTGAAGGCCGCAAGATCGTCGTCATCGCCCACGCCCGTCCCGACGGCGACTGCATCGGCTCCCAAGTCGCGCTCGCCCGGGTTCTGAAGACGCTCAATCTCGACGTGATCTGCGCCAACCCAGATCCCGTGCCCCGCCGCATCGAGTTCGCGGTCGGCGACACGCCCATCGTGCGTTTCGACGGACTTCCGACCGGGGACTATACCGCGATCTACGTGGATTGCGCCGACCAGTCTCGCGCCGGCGAAAAGTTCAAGACCCGCTTCCCCTCGCCGTTCGCCAACATCGACCACCACCTGTCGAACATTGGTTACGCCGAACACAACTTCATCGACGTCGGCTCCGCCGCCACCGCCGAAATTCTCGCCGGGCTTTTCATCGACCATCACCTGACGGTCGACGCGCAGGCGGCCCAGGCGCTCTACACCGGCATTGCCACCGACACCGGCCAGTTCCGTTTTCATTCCACCTCGCGACGCACGTTTCTCATCGTCTCCGAGCTGATGGCGCGCGGCGCCCAGCCGGCCGCCGCCGCCGCCGAACTCTACGAACGCGAGACCGCCGGGAAACTCCAACTCCTCCAGCGCTTCCTCGCCTCCTTTCGCCATGAGTGCGGCGGACGCGTGTGCATCGGCACTCTCCCCGAGGGCATCTATCAGGAAACCGGCACCAGCGCCGAGGACACCGAGGGCCTTGTGGACTACGCCCGCTCCATCGACGGCGTCGAGATCGGCGTGCTCATCGAGCAAAACGCGGGCGCCATCAAGGCCAGCCTCCGCGCCAAGGATCCCGCCTACCGCGTCGATCAGGTTGCCGGCCTCTTCAAGGGCGGCGGCCACGCCTGCGCCGCCGGGCTCAACGTCAAAGGCATGACGATCCCCGAGTTTCAGGACAAACTCGTCGCCGCGTTGGCGAAGCAGATCGCCGACGTCGACGCCCTGAAAAAATCCTCCTGATGCTCGCCCCCGCCAAAGAACTCGATGGCGTGCTGCTCATCGACAAGCCCTCCGCGCACACCTCGCACGACGTCGTCGCCCGCCTGCGCGGCATCCTGCGCATGAAGCGTATCGGCCACGCCGGCACGCTCGACCCGATGGCAACCGGCCTGCTCGTCGTCCTCGTCGGCAAGGCCACGCGCATCTCCCAATACCTGATGAGCGTGGACAAGGAATACACCGGCACCATCACGCTCGGTTCATCCACCAACACCCAGGATGCCGAGGGCGAAGTCTTGGAAACGCGCTCCGTGCCCGAATTGTCCGAGGCCGACGTGCGCGCCGCGCTCAACGGTTTTCTTGGCGACCAATACCAGATGCCGCCGATGTTTTCCGCCATCAAGATCGCGGGCAAAGCCCTCTACAAAAGCGCCCGCGCCGGCGAGGAAGTCGTGCGCGAGCCGCGTTTCATCCGCATCTCGCAGTATGATCTCACGCGCTGGGCGTCGCCCCAGCTGGACTTCCGCGTTCTCTGCACGAAGGGCACCTACGTCCGCACGCTCGCGCACGATCTTGGCCAGCGCCTCGGTTGCGGCGCGCATCTTTCGGCGCTCCGCCGCATCGCCTCGGGCAATCTCAATGTCTCTCGCGCCGTGACGCTGGAGCAGTTGCAGAAGATGTCGTTCCCCGAGGTCGAGAAAGTGCTCATCCCCGCCTACGAAGCCGCGCCCAGCGTGGCTCTGGGAGGCTAGGAGTCGGGAGATTCCTGAAAATCAGCGTGGCAATCCGGTGGCGGGCGGCTAGCTTGCCACTCGCGTGGACCCCCGCTGTTACAACTCCCTCGCCGAAGCGTCTGCGCTTCCGTTGCGACCCCTGCATCTGGCTATCGGAATGTTCGACGGCGTTCATCTGGGGCATCATGCGGTCATCGAGGCGGCGGTGCATTCCGCGCGACGCTGCGGCGGACTCTCCGCCGTGCTGACGTTCTGGCCGCATCCGAGCCGCCTGTTCCGTCCCGAGAATCCCGTGCGGCTCATCATGACGCCCGCGTTGAAAAACCGACAGTTATTCAAGCTCGGGGTGAATGCGGTGATCATGCAGCCGTTTGACACCGAGTTCGCCGGCATCGCCGCGAACGAACTTCTGCCCCGGCTCAAGCATGCGTTGCCGGGACTCGTCACGATCTACGTCGGTGAAAACTGGCGCTTCGGCAAAGGCCGCACCGGCGACATCAGCGTCCTTCTTTCCGAGGCGAAAAAACACGGCATCAACGTCGTGAGCGCCCAGCGCATCAACCAGAACGGCGAGCCCATCAGCAGCACGCGCATCCGCGGTTACCTGGAGGAAGGCCGCATCGAGGAGGCCAACGGGCTTCTGGGATACACGTATTTTGCGGAGGGCGTGGTCACGCCGGGCAAGCAGCTTGGCGGCACCATCGGTTTCCCGACGTTGAACATCATCTGGGAGCCCGATCTGCGTCCGCGCCTGGGTGTGTATGCCGTGCAGGTTTACGGACCGAAATCCACCGTGCCGATTCCGGGCGTGGCGAACTACGGTCTGCGCCCGACGGTCGAGCAATCCACCGAGCCGCGCCTGGAGGTCAATTTGCTCGGCGCGTGTCCGTTTGACCGGGGCGACAACCTGACGGTGGAGTGGCTGGCTTTCCTGCGTTCGGAGATGAAATTTTCGAGCTTGGAGGCGCTGAAAGAGCAGATCGGAAAAGACCGTGAAAATGCCGCGGAATTTTTCTTGCGCTGAAGTGGGGGAGTCCTGCTTACTCTCCGACCTTTCGGACCCTTAGCTCAGTTGGTTAGAGCGTTTCCTTGACATGGAAGAGGTCACTGGTTCGAGTCCAGTAGGGTCCACCATTTTAACAAGTCGTTAATTGGTAGAACGAAAGGGAAGTTGAGTTGCCCGAAAATAGGCCAACTCCTAACGAAAATACTAACACGTCCGGTGCTGTGTTAGATTGTTTTAGATGCAACCAAAGCGAAGTAGGGGCGTTATGAAGACTTCAGCGACTCGCTCCAATGTGCCTCGCTGATGATGTAAAGTTCATGCCCGCCGTCGCGAAGTTCAACCGCCCTCTCGATCTTGCGGCCGTAGCTCGTGTGAACCCAATCACGGGACGCAAAGTGGCCGATAAGGACATACCGGGTCTCGGAGCGTGGTTGCTCGTGGACAACACCACCCCGTGCCGTGATGACATCCCACACCTTGGCTCGCGTGCCGTAGGCGCAGCGGCCGGTAACGACGAACTCGGCGCCGGCGTAGCTGATGGCCGGTGCTGGCTGCGTAATGGGCAAGGAAGCCGAAAGATCCTCGATCCCCTCTTCATCCGCAGCAAGTCCACCAAGCGATTTCATGATCCCGGAGAGTTCATCCCTTTCGGCATCATCAATGACGCCATCCGCAAAGATGGTATCGAGCCGTTTTTTCAGAAGATCGAACGGGAATACGGGTTCGCGATCAAAGTAGGTCGTTACCCAAGTACGAAACACCGAGGCCTCCTGGTCGGAGACAACCCCGTCGATCAATATCCCTCGGCATAAGCCGATGAGTTGGTCGATTGCCTTGCCCTGGTTCTGGATCAGCGCGGCGGGAAACTTGTAAATCGGTTGACCGTTTTCGTCTCTTGGAACCGTGCTCACAGGGATAATGGAGCAATTGGCTCAAAGCCCCGCGCGTTCAGCTAGGCGCCGCCGGCGGGCGTATTCTGCGTAACCGTCCTTAAGTAAAAGCTCTTTGAGCTGGTTGCGGGAATAGACCGAGCCGGCACGGACACGATCCAACTCCACGTTAAGCTTATCCCAAGCATCGCCCTTCTCCTCGGTGAGAGCGTGTTTAGCGTCGTAGAGCAGGCCGAGCAGCCGTGCTTTATCCTCGTGGCACGGCACAATTAAAAAGACGTTGATTCATCTCGGCGACCATCGCGGGGGTAAGGTCGCTATCCAAACTGCGTTCCAGATCGGCTAGTTCATCAACGCAGGCTGCGAGATCACGGTAACTGGCACCCAAAGCAGAGAGTTGTTCGGCATCGTCGTTTTGAAGACGGGCAAGAAGCAAAGTGCCAAGACCACGTGCAACCGAGACTGTCCCCTGAAAAAACTGGCGGTGCTCTTGAATGCCAGCTGTTCCGAGGAGCAGATCCTCTTCAAGCATTTTTACATAATCGAAGAGATCCAACCAACGGCCGGCAGTGCGTAAGACATGGCGACTTCGCTGGGCGAGGTCTCGTTGTATTTGCGCCATCTGCCTAGCGGCAAAGCGCATGTCAGGGCTGGCTTGCTCATTGAGCAACAGCTCTGGCTGCAAAGGGGGATGCGTAACGGGCATGAAGTAAAATTACGTATCGACTGCCAACTGGCAACAAAAAGCCCCACTACCTTGGAGGGGCGTGGGGTGATTGTTACAAAAAGCCGCCCAAGAGTCACCAAGGGCGGCTGATAAGCTTACGCAGCGAACTGGAGCAGCATTTGTCCGCAGCACCCATCAAGGTGGATCGGGAAGGCTTTGGCGCAGATTGGCCTAATCCTTACCCCAGTCCTACGATGACGGAAGCTGCAGCGGAAAATGATCCGACCGCCGCATCTGTGACAGGTAGTAATATTCATTGGGAATAAGTTCTAATGTTTTGAACTTGTGCCCCCCTTCCTGACGGCCTGACATTGTGTTTGCTGACTCACGTCTGACCGCCTCCTTCCCGGGGGTTTAGGATGGGACTCGCTCTATGCCCCCACCGGCTGTAACCGGGAGGGGCTTTTTTCTTGCTGCGCCAAATGATCAGCGGAAACCGCCTGGCGCTTTAGTAGGTATCATTGAAGTATAGGTTTCACGGTAGGCCTCCGAAGAATACGAGGGCCGTCCGCTACGCCAGTCACCCTTTGCCTCCGCCACAAGCTTCTCAAGAGCAACTTTCTGCCAAGTTATTCACCGTGTATATGTGAATAAGCCTGTCCCGATACGGCTTGACTGACGCCGCGGCAAAACTGCGCGTCAGGTCGTTCGATACTTCTCTATGAACGCGTCCATGTCCGTGCGTTTTATCAGGCGGACGCCTCGCCGACCTTGGCGCCCCTTTATGAGCGATGACGGCAGGCGCTCTTCTTCGCGGGTTGCCCACTCGTGGAGAGTGCTGCTCGGGATGCCGTAGATCGCCGCCATGAGCTTCGGCGCATTCTTCGCGCCGATGATGCCCTAGCATCGCCTCTGCTCTCTGTTGGTTAATGCCGGTGCGGATGCCCAACTGAGTCCGCAGTTACTCAAGTGTCGCTGCGAGTCACATGACCGTAGTATTGCAAACCCAGTTGTCGGAAGCTCTGTAATAGAGAACGGTCATGAGTAAAACCTTTGATACGGTAGATCTCAAAGTCGCAGAGGCTGAATTTTTTCTGCGCAAAATGTCGGAATGTAAATTCGACTTCGCCGAGTTCGGCTTCTACTTCAGCGCCTTTCTCTCCGCAGCAAGAACCATCACTCTAGCACTGCAGCAGTTCGATCATCTCAGCGGGTTTGAGGAATGGTATGCCACACATCGGGAAACGTTGAAGAGGAACCCGATCGCCAAGTTTTTTCTGGATACTCGTAACGACCATCTGCACGGCGGAGGTTATCCTGTCCGTGGCGGCAGCAATAGTAAGGGCGTCCTCACTTTTCACTTTCGAGACTACGAGCACAACAGTGGAGAATTAGGCACCGATGATGTTATGACCAGATGCCGAGCCTTCTTCCTCTGCCTAATCGAAATTGTATTCGATTGTTACCTAAAGCTCGGGGAACAGATTAATCCGCAGCAACATTACACGGCCGAACATTTCTCAGTCCTCGGGAAAACAATAAACGATGCGGAATTAGAACTTTTTGGATGGACCATGGAGTCCTTAAAAAAGGAGGGTTGCGTTGACGCCGACAGATGGAGTGTGCTTCGGAAGCAAGTTGGAGATTGTCAGATCAATCACCGGTTTCACGCTTATTTAGGCAAAGTGACGCCACAGCCTGTTGAGCCGGAGCATTACCAAGACTTCGCTCCTTCCGATGAAGACAAAGGCTGGGTGCACATTCCGGCAGGATTTAAGACAGCTGAAGAATGGATAGCTTTCGTGGGTAAAACCAGAGGTAAGGTGTGACCAACTCCGTATGCCTAATCGTAAACGCTGGAGCGGTGCCCGACGTCCACCACGATGACGATGCACACGCCGTCTTCTAGGCGGCAGAGGATGCGCCAGTCGCGGACGCGGTAGCGCCAAAAGCCTTTCAGGCCGTGCCGGAGTGCTTTTCCGTGAACGCGAGGATCGGAGGAGCCTTTGATACGTGTCTCAAGGTAGGCTTTGATTTCCGCCGTGGCCGAAGGACCGAGGTCGCGCAGTTTGCGGACGGCTTCGGGCGTGAGTTTATACTCCCAACTCACGCCATGCCTCCTCGCCGGTGAGGAGATTTGCGCCGCTTTTCACATGGCGATCCCAAGCGGCGGTGACGGCGCGGTAATCGATTTCATCTTCCACGGCCTCACGGAGCGCGGTGGCGATGCGTTCGAGCTGGTCGAGGCGGGAGTCGTCACCCTTGGCCTCCGTGCCTTCGAGGGCGGCACGCTTGATGTAGGCGGTCGGACTCAGCCCGCGCTTGCGGGCGGCGGCGGCGATGAGCTTTTTCTCAGCCGCAGTGAGGCGGATGGAGGTAGGCTTGGCGGTCGTCGTGCTCATGCGCTACAAGTGTAGCTCAAGCGGAGGCGTGTCAAATTGAACCATAAACGCCGCCTTCGACGCGGTTAACCCTTATTACTTGTTAATGGCTGCGTCGATTAGCCGGCGAACCTCTTTCGGATCGTAAGCTTGTTTCACCGGCATATGCAGAATCGGCAGTGAGGCCGAAGCGAAAACGGTGTCCACGAATGTATCACGGGCGGTGCGGCTTTCTGCTTCGTGGGAACTGTCGTCCAGCTCGATTCCAAGCACCGGCTTGCCGTCGGATTTCTGAATGAGGAGGAAATCGACGTGCTTTGCGTTGATCTTGTTTTGCGCCCGTTGCCAGGCACCCCGCTCCAGGCCTTTTTTGACGCCGAAGATGTCGGCCAGCCGGACTCTGCCGGTGATGGTCAACCCTTCGAAGTCCAATGACTCAAGCACCCCGAAAAATGAACGTTCCGCAGGCGTAAAGAGGGATTTCCGGAGGACATAGACGTCGGGCTGGGCGAAGTCGCCGATGCCTTTTTTGGCAAGATGGGCGCACACGAATCCCGTGATGATGACGACCACAAGAAATACCCCTAAAATGATGTAAAGCACGTGTGATTAAGCCCAAGGTATCATCCCCGACTCAATCTATTTACGGGACAAAACGCCGCCGGGCTGGGCGGCTCGGCGGCGAGGGGCAAGACGTCCGATAATTACCAGCCATCGCTTCACCGCACGCGCACGTCCACGACCACGGACAGACCCAGGCGCAGGCCGGAGCCGACGGCTTTCAGGCTGTCGGCATCCAATGTGATTTTAACGGGGACGCGCTGGACGACTTTGTTGAAATTGCCGGTGGCGTTGTCGGGCGGGAGCAAGGCGAACTGGGAGCCGCTGGCGGGTGAGAGACTGTCCACCGTACCGTGGAGTTTCAGGCCCGGCAGCGTGTCCAGCGTCACCTCGACGGCTTGGCCGGGGTGCATGTGGGTGAGCTGGGTCTCCTTGAAGTTGGCCATGATCCACGCGTCGAGCGAGGCGAGCGACAGCAGTGTCTGTCCGGCGGCGACGTGGTTGCCGGCTTCGACGGCTTTATTACCCACGCGACCGTCGGCCGGGGCGGTGAGAGACGTATAGGTCAACATGCGCTCGGCCTCGGCCAGGACGGACCGGCTGATGGCGACATTCGCAACGGAGGCATCGATGCGGGCGCGCAGGGAATCGATTCCCGCCTTGGCGGATGAGACGGTGGCTTGGGCGGCGGCGAGGCTGGCCTGATTGGCGGCTTGGGAGGCTTCGGCGGTGCTAAATGAGCTGCGGGCATTGTCGAGGTCGGACGCGGCGATCACACCGCCGGCGGCGTAGAGCTGTTCGTTGCGCGTGAGAGTGAGTTTGGCGAGGGCAAGTTCGGCCTCGGTCTGGTGAACCTGCGCTTCGGCTTGGGTGGCCTTGGCCTCGGTCTGGGCGATCATGGTGGTGGAGAGACTGATGGCGGCGCGGGCTTCGGTCTCCTGCGCCTGTACTTGCACGAGCTGGTCGCGGGCTTTTTGGACGGCGAGGGTGAATTGCAACGGGTCCAGCCGCACGAGCACGTCGCCGGCTTTCACGGTCTGGTTGTCGTTGACGAGCACCGCCTGCACCTGGCCGCTGATCTGCGGGCTGACCTGATAGAGGTGGCCGGTCACGTAGGCGTCGTCCGTCTCCTCGTAGTGGTAGGCGTGCACGCCGAAGTGAATGAGCCAAGCCAGCAAAGCCACGCCGGTGACGGCCAGCGTGACGGGTTTCCAAAGCGGTTTGCGCGGAGCGACGGGAGGCGTGGCGGGAGGAGTTACAAGGAGATCGGGCATGGTGGAAAAGGAGAGGGGTTGATCAATGCGCGGCGGCGGCGGCCTCGCGGTTGCCGCCCTTGTTGAGAAGGAGGAGCAGCGGGAGCGTCACCACGAAGGCGGCGGCGACGTAGAAAAAAACATCGGCAAACGAGAGCAGCATCGCCTGCGCGTTGATGGTCTGGTCGAGCACCGCCATCGCCTGTTGGTGGACGAACACGGGATCGGCGGAGTGGCGCGAGAAGACTTCGCCGGCCATCTGGACGCGTGTGACAACCTCGGGGTTGGTGGCGGTGACTTTTTCAACCATTACGGCGCGGTGCACCGCCTCGCGCTGGGCGAGCAGCGTGGTGATGGCGGCGATGCCGATGCTGCTGCCCATCTGGCGGGTGAGGCTGTAGAAGCCGGCGGCGGCGGCGATCTCGCTCTTCGGCAGCGAGCCGAGCGTGGCGAGACTGAGCGGCACAAACATCATCACCGCCCCGATGCCGCGCAGCACGAGCGGCAGGAAAAGCGAATCCGTGCCGGTGTCGGGGTTGATGTCCGCGAGAAGGAGAGCGGTTCCGACGGTCGCCATGGCGCCGATGCCGACCAGCAGGCGGGCGTCGAATTTGTTGGAGATCTTGCCCATCACGATCATCGCGACCGCCGAGGCGAACGCGCCGGGCATGAGGACGAGGCCGCTTTGCGTGGCGCTGAAATGCAGGAAATTCTGCACGAAGATGGGCACTGCAAACATCACGCCGTAGAGGCCCGCCCCGAGCACGAACGAGTAGGCGCTGCCCGCCGCGAGCGTGCGATGCCGCAACACCCGCAGGTCCACCGCCGGTGTCGGGGTGGTGAGTTCCCGCCAGACGAACAACACGCCGCCGACAAGGGCGCCGGTCGCCATCAGCACGATGAAGCGTGAACTGAACCAGTCGTCCTGCTGGCCTTCCTCAAGCAGGGTTTGGAAGCAGCCGAGGCCGACGGTGAGCAGGCCGATGCCGAGCCAGTCCACGCGGCTTTCCACGAGATCCTCGGCGCGGTCGCGAGGCAGAAAAACCATCGTCATGATCACGGCGAGGATGCCGAGCGGCAGGTTGATAAAAAAAATCCAGCGCCAGCCGAGCGTGTCGGTAAGCCAGCCGCCGAGCACCGGGCCGAACGCGGGGCCGGCGATCACGCCGATGCCGAAAAGCGCCTGGGCGGCGGGTTGTTCGCTGCGAGGGAAGGTTTCAAAGAGCAGCGACTGGGCCTTGGCGAGCAGTCCGCCGCCGCAGAACCCCTGAAGCACGCGGGCGAGGATCAGCATCATCAGGCTGGTCGAGAGGCCGCAGAGAACGGACGCCGCCGTGAAGCCGATCAGGGAGAAGAGCAGGTAGTTTTTTTTGCCGAAACGGTAGCCCAGCCATGCCGTGAGCGGGATCATCACGACGTTGGCGCACGCATAGCCGGTCGAAACCCAGCCGGCCTCGGAGAGCGTCGCGCCGAGGTTGCCTTGGATGTCGGGCAGGGCGACGTTCACGATGCTCGTGTCGATGACTTCAAGAATCGCGCCGAAGGCCGCCGTGAGTGCGATGACCCATTTCAAGATTCCCCGGTCCGCCAGTCGCGCGGCCATGGGGCCGAGCAGGCTGCGATCCGAACCATATAAACCAGCCGCCGCCGCGCTCACGTCTGAATTCCTTTCGGTGCGAAGCCGGCGCCTCGCAACACCAGTTCGACGGTCGCAAGCAGGTAGTCCTCGGCCGAGTATTCCAATTTGATGTCCCGCGAGGCGCGTTTGAGAATCCCGGTGAACAGCATGCCGGAAAACAGGTCGCCGAGGATATCCGGCCTGATGTTCGTTTGAAGCTCGCCTGCGCCGCGGGCGGTTTCGAGGCGTTCGCTCAGCGCGGCTTTAAGTGGCCGGAACACCGCCTTGAAAACCTGCCGCTCGTGGTCGCGGTGATGGTGGTGAATCTCGCCCAGCATCGTGCGGACGAGAGGAAGATTGTCCGTGAGCAATTTGTCGTAGGCTCGGGCCAGGGCGACGAGGTCTTCGCGAAGATTGGCAGTAGCCACGGACGGAACGATGGCCACGGGAAGGGAGGGGGTGCCGAAGTTTTGCCCTACGACGGCGGCAAGCAGCCGCTCCTTGCTTTTGAAGTGGCGGAAAATCGTGACCTCGTTGACGCCCGCTTCACTGGCAATCGCCCGAGTTGTGGCTCCCGTCAGCCCATTTTGGGCGAAAATGTGTGCCGCCGCCGCGAGAATGCGGTCACGGGTGTCTCCGCTTGGCGCAGGTTTGGCGGTCTTCATGCAAGCAACTGCTTGCATGCTTTTGGGGAATCGCAAATCGAAAAATGATTTTCTGGCGGACGGCATGATGACGAAGCGAACGGATAGGTGCGGGCCGCGCTTGAAAGTTGCCGGATTTTTTGCGCCCTAGGGCCATGCTTCAGTCGCTCCGGATCAAGAACCTCGCCCTGCTGGAAGAAGTCTCCCTCGATTTTGAGGCCGGCTTCACCGTTGTCACGGGCGAGACGGGCGCGGG
>FJVV01000831.1_pt1 | contig 19096 bp, 11 predicted proteins | sample 1011911 | NCBI WGS metagenome assembly FJVV01 (sample SAMEA3912450, study PRJEB9761) | metagenome | biome: forest; material: soil | place: USA | collected 2011-06-22 | depth 0.1 m
CGCGGCGGTCGTGGCGGGGCTGCCGGTGAAGATCAACATGGTGGTGCAGCGCGGGGTGAACGATCACGAGGTGGTCGCGATGGCGGAGCATTTTCGCGGTCGGGGGCAGGCGTTGCGGTTTATCGAGTTCATGGACGTGGGCAACACCAACGACTGGCAGCGCGCGCAGGTCGTGCCATCGAAGGAGATCGTGGAGCGCATCGGCGCGGTGTGGCCGCTCGAACCGGTCGGTCCGGCCTATCGCGGCGAGGTGGCGGCGCGGTATCGTTATGCCGACGGAGGTGGTGAGATCGGGCTGATTGGCTCGGTGACGGAGCCGTTTTGCAAGGACTGCAACCGCGCGCGGCTTTCGGCGGACGGGAAGCTTTTCACCTGCTTGTTTGCCGCCGCCGGGCACGATGTGCTGGGAGTGGTGAGGGCCGGAGCAGACGAGACGGCGTTAAGGAAACATCTGGCGGGGCTTTGGACGGGTCGGCGCGATCGTTACAGTGATGAGCGAGCGGAGCTGCTGGCGAGCGGGACGGTGCGTCAGAAGCCGGAGATGAGTTATCTGGGCGGATGATTTAGCCGGATTGGCGGACGGTTGGCCGGGATTGCCCGGGACGTGGAAATGGCTTTGCTCGCAAGAGCGCTTCGTCCGCGCCCGCCCCTTCAACCCCATGAAACCTTATCTGCGCGTCACGTTGGTTTATGCCCTGTTCGGCGTCCTGTGGATTTTTTTGTCCGACCGGATGGTCGTGATTTTGGGAGGCAATCTTGAGGGCGTCACGTTTTTACAGACGATGAAGGGGTGGATATTCGTCGGGTTGTCTTCGCTCATGCTGTTCGTGCTCACCCGGCAGGCGTTCGAGGCGCAACGCCGTGCGGAACGCGAAAAACTCGAGGTGTTTGAAAAGACCGTCGAGGGATCGTGCCACATCCTGCTCAACTACCTTAACCAGATGCAGCTCGTGATGATGGAGGCGGAACAGTGCGCGGCGTTTGACCGGAAGATACTCAAGCTCGCGAACGCGGCCTCGGACGAGGCGACGGAAGAGCTCAAAAAATTGACGAATATCCGGACGATCACCGCCGACCACATCGACTCGGTGGTTTACGAGAAGCTTCGTCAGCGAAGTCCGGATACAAAATGAGGCTCGCGGGGGAGGCGAAACTCAGCGGGCCTGGATCAGGTTGAGAGATCCGGAGAGGGTGACGTTGCCTGAACCCGGGATGGGCGGCAGGACAAAGAAGCCCGCGCCGAAATCACTCTGAAGCAGAAGGACGCCGGAGAATTTTTCGGTACGTTTCACGGTGGCGCCGGGTTTGGTGAGACTGGGATCGGTGAGGACAAACGTGCCGGAGAAAGTGCCGGTGGAGGCGTTGAGGGTGAGCTTGAGGGCGACGGGGTTGACGGCGGGGGTGACGATCTTGTTTCCGCCGGCGAGGGTGACCGTGAAGGAGCCGAGGACGGAGGCTTGCGCGCCGAGGTCAAGACCGGGGTCGCCGAAATCCAGGTTAACATTGCCGGCGCCGGCGGGGATGCCGAAGATCAGGGAGCCAGAGGCAGGCGCGGTGTAGAGACCGCCAAGAATGCCCATGGGGATGGGACCGAAGCCGGCGGAGTTGGCGTAGGCGGCCGAAGTCGTCGTGCCACGCAGCCAGCTCACTGCGCCGGTGATGGGGGAGGCCGGCATGCTTTTGGGCGGAAGCGAGAAGAACCCGAGGAAGGAACCGGCGGGGGTCTTGATCGGGGCAAAGAGCGGCATGTTGCCATCGGCGGACAAGGTAGTGGTGCCTTTGATCGCGGGGGTGCCGTCGGCGGGTTGGAGCATCCACGTTACGGACCCAGCCGAGGTGACGGTGAGGGTGCCGATGCTGTAGCCGTAGGGCCAGTCGGAGTTGAAGGGAGTTACCAATGCGAAGGTGTAGTTGCCCGCGTAGGTTGGAGCCGCGGCCTTGCGCCAGGCGGCGATGCCGATGGTGGAATCAAGGGCTCCCGCGACACCGGAATCATCCAGCGGGATTTCGAGATACATTGAAACCGACGGAAGGCCCTTGCGGACGATGGTGATGGTGGCGGTGGCACCGTCGCCGGGCGCGCCGTCCAAGGCGCCGGTGAAGGCGTAGGCGGTGGTGCCCTGGGTGAGCCGGCCGGTGAGCAGACCGGCGGCCGTGGTGGTGAACGTGAGCGCGTTGCCGAGATTCTGATTGAGGGTAGGATCGCGGTCGACGGTGCCGTTGAAGATTCCGACGAGGGCGGCGGGCAGGGGGGAGACCACGAGACTGGTGGTGAGCGTGGTGACGAGACCGAAGGCATCCGTGGCGGTGAGAGTGAGAGGGAAGGTGCCGGTGACCGTGCTGCGGCCGCTGATGGCGCCGGTGGAGGTGCTGTAGGTGAGGCCCTTGGGCAGGCCGGTGTAGCGGTAGGTGTAGGTGCCGCTGTCGGTCGTCAGTGGGGCGGTCACCATGGCGCCAAGGCGGCTTTCAAAGGAGGAGGGCGCGCTGACGACGGGAGGCGTGCGCACCGCGAAAGTGATGGCGCCGGCGGGCAGCGGGTCGCCGTCGAACGTGGCGGCCAGAGTGTAGGTGCCGTTGTCGGCCGAGGTGACGTTGGTGATGGCGAGTGCCGCCGTGGATACGCCGGTGATGCGGGAGGAATTGGCGAGCGGAGAACCGTCAAGCGACCACTGGTAGGAGTCGATGGGGCCGGCGGCGATCAGCGGTGCGGTGAAGGTGGCGCCGGGGTTGGCGGCCTGCGACTGGGGGCTGGCATTATAGACCACGACTTTCGCGGGATCTGTGGTCACACCGCCACCCAAGTTGGTGATCGTGCAGGTGTAGGTTCCGGCTTGGGCCAGGAGGATGGTCGGGAAGTTCAGGGTGGCGTTGATGGCGCCGGCGACGGGGCTGCCGTCTTTCTTCCATTGGTAGGAGATGGATGGGCCGGTTCCGGCGGTCGTGAGCATGACGGCGGAGCCTTGGGGGACTACAGAGCCTGTCGGCTGAAGCGTGATGGCGGGCGGAGTGACCACGACGCCGTGGACCTTCAAGGTGGCGGAGATGAATTGACCGACATCGCCCTTGGCCGCGTCACGGATCGAGAGCGTCCAGGTGCCGGCGGATGATTCGCCCCAATGACGCACGCTGGTGAAAGTCCAGTCGGGGTAGTCGGTGCCGTCATCGTATTTGGTGGGCGCGGCCAGGGTGCTGACGACGCCGGACGGGGAGGTGAGCTTGATCTCAAGGTCGCCGCGATACGGATGGTTGATATCAACCGTCAGCTCGACGTGTTCGACGCGCACTGCGGAGCCGGAGCCGAGGTCAAACGGGATGGTGATGGCCGCTCCGGCATCGGGAATGGTCTGGGCCGCCGAGGAGGACGAGGTCAGCACCGTCTCCGTTCCGAGGGGAATCCATGTGTTGGCGAGGTCGGTGGCTGCCTGGGCGTTGATGAGGCCGCCGCCGTAGTAAGTGTGCTGTTTGATCAGGGGCAGGCCGGGCTGGCCGCCATCGCGGGTGACCCAATCGGTATCGGCGGGTTGGATTTTAGAGGAGGAACGCAGGAGGATTTCCTTTACGTCGCGCCAGCCGAGGGCGGGGTTCCCTTCGAGGATCAGGGCGATGACGCCGGCAACGATGGGGGTGGAGGCAGACGTGCCCGCGAAGGTTTTCGTGTAGTTGGGGTCTCTCAGCTCGCCCTTGGTGAAGCCCGTGTTGTAGCCCTTGTTTCCGACGAGGTCGGTGGTGATGATTCCGATTTTGGCGTCGCCCGGGGCGCAGACCACGAGGTGAGCGCCGCCTTCGCTGAAATAGGCCGACGCGGCCTGGTTGGTGATGGCACCCACCGGGATGACATGCAGGTTCGACGCGTAGGCGTCTTTACTGCCTTGGTCGCCGTTCGCCTTGCCGTTGCCCGCGGCCCAGACGTAGATCGTGCCCAGTCCGCCGCGGCCCGTGGTCGTGTTGGTGGCGACAGCGCTCAGCCAGAGGGAGCCGGCTTCGCCCAGAACCCACGGAGTGTCGTCGGCCGGACCCCAGCTGTTGCTCTTGATCTGGATGACATCGCTTTTCCAATCCATCGCCTCGGCGTCGTCCTGATCGGTCTCGGGGAGCGCGATCAGGCGCAGGCCGTAAAGGGTGGCCCTGGGAGCCGCGCCCACCACGCCGATGCCGTTGTCGCGGGCGGCGGCGAGACCGGCGCAACAAGTGCCGTGCCAATCCTGGGTCACGTCGGGCGAGGGATCGGTGTCGTTGCCATTCCAGTCGTAATTGCCGGTGGCGGCGACATTGGCGACCAGATCGGGGTGGCTGATCTGCAGGCCGTCATCCACGAGTCCGATGGCGATGCCGGTGCCATCGAGGGTCGGCCAGATGGGTGTGACATTGATGTCGATACCGGCGGTGCCCTTTTGCTGGCCGGTGTTTTTCAGGTGCCATTGCTGGGCGAACAACGTGTCAGTGGGAGTGGACAGGGTGCGCTTGGCACGCTGGCCGGCGAGGAGAGGAATGGCGGAGGAGACGTGGGGGAGCTTTGAGAGGAGTGCGGCGATGCGGAGAGGCTCGGAGGGATCAGAGGAGGCAATCTGGGCGATGGCGTGGCCGTGAGCGTAGGAAGGGGTTTGCCACGCGGCGAGGCCGAGGGAGGCGGCGGCAGATTGAACGGCGGCGAGATCGTCGGTTTGGATGTGGACTTTCATGGTCACGATTCGGCGGCTGCCCTCGTCGTGGGGTCCGGTCAGGGGATAAAGGACAAGTTGGGGCTGGAAGCCGGTTTGGGCGGCGAGTCCTCGGGCGGCGGAGAGCAGGGCGGGGAGGTTCGGCTGCGCGGGAAGACGGTGGACGCGCTGGGTGCCCGGGCCTGAAGGCACATAAAGTTCGTCGAGGGCGATGGCGTAGGTGTGTTCTGATTTGCCATCGCGAAACGTCCAAACAGTTCCCGCCGGAAAGCTGGCGGGGTTGATCTGCGGACGTTCGAGGTGCTGATGGACCTTCGCCGTCAGGATCGGTGACACGGTGTCGGGAAGGAGTTGCCTGCTGATGTGCGGTGCTGCGAGCCAGAGGCCCGCGAGAGTAAGGGCGGCGACTGACAGGGCCTTCAACGATGACTTGAAAACGCGCACGGGATGACGATTGGTTTATGACAGCATGCCGGATCGCACCAACGGAGCAAGCAAGCTGCTTGGGGAGCCCGTTTAATAAAAGACGCCGGGCGGTTTGGAGGGGTTCACTTAATGGTCGGAATGATCGTCGGTCCCGTCGGGTGCGTGACGGATGTCCTAAAAACAAAAAGGCGGGAGCGACGAAGGGTCGCTCCCGCCTGCAAGGGGCAAGATTTATGAATTCCGCTTAAGGAGCGGACTGGCTGAATATGATGGAGCCCGAGGTGGTGTCATTGGCAGAACCGGGGATGGCGGGCAACACGAAGAAGCCCGCGCCGAGATCGTCTTGGAGGATGAGGACGCCGGAGAACTGCTCGCTGCGCTTCACGGACGAACCCGGTTTAGCAAGGCTGGGATCGGTGAGGGTAAAGGTGCCGGAGAAGGCGCCGGTGGCGGCATTGACGGTGAGCTTGAGGCCGGTGGGGGACTTGGGAGCGACGGCCTTGTTCTTGCCCGCGACGGTTAATGTGAAGGCCGAGAGGCTGGAGGCCTGGGCGCCGAGATCGACGCCGGAGCCGCCAAACTCAAGCATGGCGTTGTTGACCGAGCCGGGCAGGCCGAGGATGAGCGCGTCCGCAGCGGGTGCGGTGTAGAGACCGCCGTGGAGCATCATCGTCAAAGGACCGAAACCCGGGCCGTTGGCGTAGAGGGTCGAGGTCGTCGAGCCTCTCAGCCAGGTGACCGAGCCGATGATCGAGGAGGCCGGCGAGCTGTTGAGCGGAAGCGAGAAGAAGCCGAGGAAGGAACCTGCGGGGGTCTTGACCGGAGCGAAGAGCGGCAGGTTGCCGTCGGCGGACAAGGTGGTGGTGCCCTTGAGCACGGCGGTGCCGTCGGCGGGCTGAAGCGTCCAGGTCACGGCGCCGGTCGAGGAGGCGACGAGGGTGCCGGTGCTGTAGCCGGCGGGCCAGCCGGAGCCGGCGGGGGGTTCCAAGGCGAAGGTGTAGTTGCCGGCGTAGGCGGGCGTGGTCGCGGCCTTGCGCCACGCGGTGACGCCCACGGTGGAGTTGAGGGTGCCGACGGCACCGGAATCATCCAGCGGGATGTCGAGATGCAGCGAAAGGGAGGAAAGGCCCTTGCGCGGGATCGTGAGGGTGGCGGTGGCATCGGCGCCGGGTGCGCCGTCCAAGGCGCCGGTGAAGGCGTAGGCGGTGGTGCCTTGGGTGAGCCGGCCGGTGAGCAGGCCGCCGGCGGTGGTGGTGAACGTGAGAGTCCCTCCGAGGTTTTGGTTAAGGGTCGGGTCGCGGTCCACGGTGCCGTTGAACACCCCTATGAGGGCGGCGGGCAGCGGGTCGATCACGAGATTAATGAAGAGCGTGGTGACGAGAGCGGTGGGATCCGTGGCGAGGAGAACGACAGGGAAGGTGCCGGGGACCGTGGTGCGGCCGCTGACCGCGGCGGTGTATATGTTGTAGGAAAGTCCCTTGGGCAGACCGATGTAGCGGTAGAGGTAGGGGCCGTTGTCCGTGGCCAGAGGGAAGGTCACGGTGGAGCCGATCCGGCTGTGAAAGGAGCCGGGCAGGCTGACGGCGGGAGGGACGTGCATGGCGAAGTTGATGGCTCCGGTGGGCAGCGGGGCTCCATTGAACATTGCGACCAAGGTGTAGGCGCCGTTGTCGGCGGAGGTGATGCCGGTGATGGCGAGCGTGGACGTATCGACGCCCGTCACGCGGCCGGAGTTGGCGAGCGGCGAGCTGTTCAAGGACCACTGGTAGGAGTCGATGGGGCCAGCGGCAATCAGGGGGGTGGTAAAGGTGGCGCCCGGGTTCACCTTCTGTGACTGGGCGTTGGGGTTGTAGACCGCGACTTTCGCCGGATTGGTGGGCACACTGTCGCCCAAGTTGGTGATCGTGCAGATATAGCTGCCGGCTTGGGCCAGCGTAATGGTTGGCAAAACCAACGTGGCGTTGGTGGCGCCGGAGACGGGGCTGCCGTCTTTCTTCCATTGATAAGAGAGTCCGGGACCGGTGCCGGCGGTCGTGAGTGTGACGGCCGAGCCTTGGGCGGCGGGGGTATCTTGCGGTTGCAGCGTGACGACCGGAGAAGGGACTGCGACGCCGTGGACCTTCAGGGTGGCGGAAACGAATTGGCCGACATTGCCCTGTGCGGCGTCGCGGATGGAGAGCATCCAGATGCCACGAGAAGTTTCCCCCCAATGCCTTACGCTGGTGAAAATCCAGTCGGAGTAGTCGGCGCCGTTATCAAAGTAGGTAGGCGCGGCGAGAGTGCTGACCACGCCGGATGGGGAGGTGAGTTTGATCTCCAGATTGCCGCGATTCGGATGCGTGATATTGATCGTCAGTTCGACGTGTTCGACGCGCACTCCGGAGCCCACGCTGAGGTCAAACGGTATTTTAATCGCCGGGCTGGCGTCGGGGATGGTATGGGGCGTCGAGGTGGATGAGGTCAACACCGTCTCGGTGCCGAGGGGAGTCCATGTGCTGGCGAGGGCCGTGGCGGCCTGGGCGTTGATGAGGCCGCCGCCGTAGTAAGTGTGCTGCTTGATCAAGGGCAGGCCAGGTTGGCCGCCATCACGGGTGACCCAGTCGGTATCCGTGGGATGGATTTTGGTGGAGGAGCGCAGAAGGATTTCCTGCACGTCGCGCCAGCCGAGGGCGGGGTTGGCCTCGAGCATGAGGGCGACGACACCGGAAACGATGGGAGTGGCGGCGGAGGTTCCGTCGAAGGTGTTGGTATAGTTTTTGTCGCTGAGGTCGCCGGACGTGCCGCTGGTGTTGTAGCCGTTGTTGCCGGTGAGATCGGTGGTGACGATGCCGGTGGGCGAGGACTCTCCGCCGGGCGCGCTTACGATGATGTGGGCGCCGCCTTCACTGTAGGAGGTGGATACGCCTGTGTTGGTGAGCGCGCTGACGGCGATGACGTTGATGTTGTTGGCCGTGGCACTTTTATTGCCTTGGTCGCCGTAGGGTTTTCCGTTACCGGCGGCAAAGACGTAGATCGTGCCCAAGCCGCCGCGACCATTGGCCGTGCCATAGGCGACGGCATCTTTCCAAAGAGATCCCCAATCATACAACCGATCTTCTGGATAGTAATCAGTAAAAGTATACGGCCCCCAGCTGTTGTTTTCGACTTGGATGGCCGGGTGTCTCTCCCACCAGTTCATCGCGTCGGCTTCGTCTTGGTCGGTGATATTGTCTCCGGCGACTATGCGCAGACCATAAAGCGTGGCTTCGGGGGCTACGCCCGCCACGCCGATGCTATTATTCAAGCTGGCGGCGACGAGGCCGGCGACGGCAGTGCCGTGAAAATTCGATTCCTTGGTAACATCTGGCGAGGGATCGGTATCGCCATCGATCCAGTCGTAGTTTCCAGTGGAGGAGATGTTGCCGACCAAATCGGGATGATCGAGTTGCAGGCCTGTATCGACGATGGCGATGCCGATTCCGGTGCCTTTTAGGGTAGGCCAGACGGGGACGACGTTGGCATCTATGCCGGCGGTGCCGTTCTGCTGCCCAGTGTTAAGGAGGTGCCATTGTTGGGTGAAAAGCGGATCGTTGGGCGTGGTTAGGGCGGTAGGCACAGAGAGTTTTCCCGCGAGAAGAGGGGAGGCGGAAAGGACGTGGGGGAGTTTGGAGAGGGCGGCGGCGACGCGGAGGGGCGCGGAGGGGTCGTCGGAGGAGACTTCGGCGATGGCGTGGCCGGGGGCGTAGGAGGGTGTTTGCCAGGCGGTGATGCCAAAGGAGGAGGCGGCGGACTGAACGGCGGGAAGGTCGTCAGTCTGGATGTGGACCTTCGTGGTCACAATACGGCGGCTGCTTTCGTCGCGCGGTCCGTTCAGCGGATAAAGAACGAGCTGGGGTTGGGTTCCGGTTTGTGTGGTGAGCCCGTGAGCAGTGGAAAGCAGCGCGGCAAGGGTTGGCTGCAACGGCAGGCTGTGCATGCGCTGTTTCTGCGGGCCTGCAGGCACATAAAGTTCGTCCAAGGCGATGACGTAGGTGCGGCTTGAGGATTTTCCATCCTGCAGCGTCCAGACGGTGCCGGCCGGCAGCGTCGCCGGATCGATCTTCACGCGCTTGGGGTATTGGTCAACCTGCGCGGGCTGAGGGGCTTGTGCGGTAGGTGACCCGACCGCCGAATAGGTGGATTTATCCGTGGCTGCAACCGTCTGGGAGGCGGTGTCGGGGAGGAATCGCTTGCCGATATGTGGGGCCCCGAGCCAGAGGCCTGCGAGGGCGATGACCGCAACGAGAAGCTTAAGCGATGATTTGTAAGCGCGCATGGGATAAGAAATTCAGGGTAAAACGAAAGGCGGTATCCCTGATCGCAGGGCCGCTTAAAGCAAGCTGGTTTGCATATACTTTAAGATAAACAGGGCGCTGACTTATGTTATTTAGCGGCCTTAAGGGTGAACCTTTCCGGAAGGGCTCAGGCAGCCACAAGTCGTTCACACAAAGCGAGCAACCGTTCGCGTAAGGGTTCGCTTCGCGAGGCAAAAACGCGCTGGTGGCGTTCATACTCGGCGCGGCCTTCCGGCGTCTCGATGGCGATGGGCTCGAAGCCCAGCGCGCGCAGGTCGTAGGGGCTCGCGCGCATGTCCGTCTCGCGGATGTCCCGCGCCAGCGCGAAGCAGTCGGCGGTCAGTTCGGCCGGCGTGAACGGCGCGAGTTTGAACGCCCACTTGTAGAGGTCCATGTTGGCGTGCAGGCAGCCGCGCTGCTCGTTTTCCAGCGAGGTTTCGCGGGCCGGCTGCAGGCGGTTGAGGGGTTTGGCGGGCGCGGTGAAAAAACGGAACGCATCAAAATGCGTGCAGCGCACAGGCTGGCTTTCAACGATGCGGGCGAGCTCGTCGGGCGGAAAACGCAGCGGCCAGGCGTTGTGGCGGATTTCGTCGGGAGTTTGTCGATACACCATCGCCCACTCGTGCAGGCCGAAGCAGCCGAAGGCGGGTGCGCGTGTCGTCGTCGCCGTGAGCAGGTCGCGCACCCAGACGAGCGATTCGCGGCGTTTCGCGGGAAACGCGGACGGTTCAACGCGCACGCCGTCGGGGGTTTCGCGGTATTCGGGCCAGCGCAGGAATTCGCGCGCGCCTTCGCCGGCGAGAATCACATCGGGTCCCGGATGCCACTGGCGCAGCCACGCCGACCGGAAGGCGTAATAAGTAAAAAGAAAATCGTGGACGGGATGCTTTTCGCCGCGCGCCGCTCGTTCCTGGTGCGGATCGGTCCACGCGCGCACGCGGGTTTCGTGCGCGTGTTGCCGTGCGCGCCACTCGGGCTCGGCGAGGACGGGTGTCGCGGCCGCCTGCGCTGTGCCGGAAGAGATCATCGCGCGGACAGGCCTGGCAGCAGGCGGCGCACACCTTCGATCGGCGGCTCCGTAAGCGGGCGGAGGCTGAGCGAGGAACGGGTGGCGAGGACCTTTTGTACGGCGGAGTGGCAGAGGATGGGACCGCTCACGGCGGCGCGCAGGTTGTCGAGATTCCAGCCGGCGAAGAGCTTGGTTGTCACGTCTTCGGCGAGTTTCAACAGCTCGGTGCAGGACTCCGTCACGATGAGTTGGGCGGTGGGATCGCCTTCCGAAGCGAGGCGGAGGAGCGCCGGGGCGAGTCCGGCGATCTGCCGGTTGGGTTCGGCGTGCTTGTAGAAGAAACGCGTGATGTCGTTTGCGCGTGTCAGGCCGGTGTGGTCGCGGACGAGCGTCGAGAGGCTGGTGGAGAGCTGCCAGCCCTGCAGCTCAAGGAGCGCGCGGCTGATCGTGCGGCGGCCGAGGTCGTAGCCGCTGCCGGGATCGCCGAAGCGCCAGCCGGTGCCGCCCGCGTAATGGAACGTGCCGTCGGGTGCCTGGGCGGCGATGAAGGAGCCGGTGCCGCCGTGCAGGACGAGGCCGGGCTGTCCATTGGTCGCGAGGGCGAGCACAGGACGCGAATCGTCGAGGGTGGTGACGCGGCCGTAGTCGCCGGCGCCGGTGAGATCGGCGGCGGTTTCCTGCCAGAACTCGGGCGCGCCGGCCATGCAGAGGAGCGTGTGGCTGACCGAGCCGGGTTCTTGGACGACGATCAGCGTGCGCAACGCGATGTCGAGCACTTGGCGGGCTTCGTCCGGGCCGGCGACGCTGGGGTTGCACCCCGGAGCGAGGTGGCGCGCGACGATCTGGCCGGCGTCATCCACGAGGATGAGCTCGGTCTTGGTGCCGCCGCCATCAACGCCGATTTTCATGTGGGGGGACAGAAGGGGTTATAGGGAACTCAGGAAATAAGGAACGGAAATGAAAAACAGCTGAGAAGAGTTGCGGTTCGATTCCTGATTTCCCCATGAAAATTCTCATCCGATGAGTTTGCTCAGGCGGGTGCGGTATTTTTGGGAGAGCTCGATGTTGGCTTCCATGCCGCCGGGGAGATTTTGGCTGCGGACGAGCGGCAGGTCGTGGCCGTGGTCGCGCAACCATTCGAGGACGCCGAGCTTGAGCAGGTTGAGCAACGTGCAGCCGATGAGCGTCGAGGTGGGGCCCGCGAATTGGCCGGGGGAAACTTCGGTGATCGCGTCTCCCGAAACGCCGAGGTTGTCCAACGTGTAGTCGGCGATGGCGTGGAGATTTTTGCCGCCGGGATGGACGGTCTTCGAGGTCGTGCTCATGGCGAGCGAGGTGAGGCCGACGACGGTGAGGCCCTTTTGCTTCGCGTAGAGCGCGACCTCGATGGGCGAGGCGTTTTTGCCGGAGTTGGAGATCACGATGATCGTCTCGCCGGCGCGCAGGCCGTAGTGGTGGTCGTGGCGCTGCGCGAGGCGCGTGCCGTAGCCCAGGATGTTTTCACTGAAACCGTAGCCGGGATCGAAGAGGCCGGTGACGGGCATGAGGCCGCCGGCGCGACCGATGATCTCGCGGGCGATCATCTCGGAGTGGCCGCTGCCGAAGGTATGGAGTACGCCGCCGGCGGCGATCGACCGGCCGATGATCGGCGCGAGGGCGTTGAGCGTGGCGGCGTTTTTTTCGCGCGCACGGGCGAGGAGGTCGGTGGCGGAGGCGAAGTAGGAATCGGCGAGGGACATGGAACGCGCCGCGCGGCGGCGCGAATGACTAATGACCAATGACCCTCGGCCAATGGAAGACGGAAATGCGCGGGATCGCTCAGTAGAAGAACGAGACGCTGATGGAGCCGAAGACGGAGCGGTCGGTCTGGGCGTAAAACTCCTTGGTGCGGTAGGCCTGGGAATAGGTGAGCTGCCAGTGTTTGGTGCCCATGCCCATGCCCGCGAAAAGATCGGCGACGAGGGGTTTTTTATCAACCGAGGGACTGTCCTCAAACGTGTTTCCGTCGAGCGTGATATCGCGGGCCACGGCGCGGCCGTCCACGGCGGCAAAGAGGAAAATGTTGAAGGGCGCGCGGGCGGTGGCGTTGGAATCACCCGACGGGCGGATGAGGTTGCTGCCGAAATCGGCGGGCAGCCGGTAGCCGCTGCGCACCTCGAAGCCGGTGTTGGCGTAGGTGGAGACGTTGCCGAGGCTGAAGCCGGCGTGCGGGATCAAATCCGCACCCCAGGAGTCGTGCGCGTGCCCGGTGGAGAAGCGGTATTTGCGTTCGTAGACGAGGTTCAGGCCCGGCTCGTTGTGGATCTGGTGGCTCCAGCCTTGGGCATGATCGGCGTCGATGATGTCGTGAAAACCATTTTGAACCTGCCGGCCGAGCGCGGCAGGGCCGACGGTGCCGGCGTTGATCTCAAACACATCCAGCCGGGAGACGCCGCCGGCGTTGGCGGGTGGATGGTAAACTTGAAACGAGACCCCCAGGTAGAGCCACGCGGCGTAGGGCCGGTCGGTGGGGACGGGTGTCGCCAGCGACGTATCCTTGGGCGTGTAGATGTTCTGGCCGATGGAGAGGCCGAGCTTGTAGGGCTGGTCTGATGACACGAGACCGCCGAGGCCGCGCGCGATCCAGCGCACGGGCGCGGGCACGGAGTCGTCGGTAAAACTGCGCAGGTCGGTCGAGAGCGCGGAGAGCTTGAAGCCGTTGGTGTAGTGCTCGTCGGTGCCGGCGAAATATTTGTCGTTTTCCGAATAGACCGTGACGGAGCCGAAGTGCAGGTGGTCGTCGGTCTGCACGGGCGAAGCTTCGGATGCAGCGGGCGCGAGAGTCGCGGCGGTCTGGTCCGCACGCGCGGCGAAAGGCAGCAAGGCCACGACAACCGGCAAGACGGCGAGAAATTTCATGAAAGACGCGATTCCGGTCCTGACCATTAAACAATCGGCGCGGTTAACACTCACGCCTCCCAGCGTCCGTAGATGCCGCAGGGCAGAACCTTGCCGTCCGCCTGGATCGGGATGCCGACTTCGCCGCCGGTGAGCGTGCCGCCGCGGCCGTGCATGAGCTCGGTGAGGAGGTTCACGACTACGGTGGGTGAGAGGCGGGCGGTGTAGGCGTTGATGAGGAGAAAAAGGGGGTTTTCCACGAGGAGTTCGCCGCACTCGCGGATAAGCGTCCAGAGATGGTCTTCGAGTTTCCACATCTCGCCGGTGCTGCCGCGCCCGTAGGTGGGGGGGTCCATGATGATGGCGTCGTAGCGCTTGCCGCGCTTCAGTTCGCGCCGGACGAATTTCAGGCAGTCGTCCACGATGTAGCGCACGGGCGCCTCGGCGAGGCCGGAGAGTGCGGCGTTTTCCTTGCACCACTTCACCATGCCGTCGGCGGCGTCGATGTGGGTTACGCTCGCGCCGGCCTTGGCGGCGGCGCAGGTGGCCGCGCCGGTGTAGCCGAAGAGATTAAGGACGTTGACCTCGCGGCCGGTGGCGCGGGCGGCCTTGATCTTCGCGCTGAACCATTCCCAGTTGACCGCCTGTTCGGGAAACAGGCCGGTGTGCTTGAACGAAGTGGGGTGGATGCGAAACGTCAGCCCGAGCGATTGGTAGCGGATGTTCCAGGAATCGGGCAGTGGCTTGCGGTAGTCCCAGCGGCCGCCGCCTTTTTCGCTGCGGTGGTAGTAGCCGTCCCAGGCTTTCCACTCGGGGCCGGAGTGTTTCGGCCAGATGATCTGCGGATCGGGCCGCACGAGCACGTAGTCGCCCCACCGCTCCTGCTTCATGCCGCCGCCGCAGTCGAGCAGTTGGTAATCCTTCCACTGGTCGGCGAGGATGAGGGAGGGGCGTTGGACGGAGGCAGCGGACATCGTGCCGCGAACCAACGCACCCGCCCGCACCCTGTCGAGCGCCTTTCATGGGCGCATCGGCCCGCGTGGCATTTGGAAAAAAACACAGGGTGGGTTTGACTCATCGGAATCGCGGCTTAGCCCCTTTTATTCAATGCAGTGGAAACCCTTCTTTTTTATGGTCTCGGTCTTGGTCGCGCGGGCCGATGTCGTCGAAACGAAGGACGGTGCCCGCCTCACCGGTAAAATCACCAAGGTCGATGGCACCACGGTGACGCTGGTCACCGAGTATGCCGGCAGCCTTGCCATCAAGCAGAGCCAGGTGACCGGCTTGCAGACGGATCACCCTGTTTTTATCCGTCTTAAGGACGGCACCATCCTGTCGGGCGTCCTGACTCCGGCCGAAGCCGGTGGCGTTCGCGTGAAAGATACGGACGGCACCGTCGCTTCTCCCGCCGTCGCCCAGATAACCGGCACCTGGGCTTCCGACGAAACCGATCCTGCCGTCGTAGCCCTCCGGCGCAAGTGGTCCTACGAGGCCGACGTCGATGTCACCGGCAAATCGGGCAACACCGAGCAGCTCGGCACGGCCTTTGCCTTCCGGGCCCTCCAGACCGGCCCCCACGACAAGCTCAAACTCTACAGCGCCTACAACCGCCAGAGGACCGACGGGTCTGTTTCGGTCGACCAGTTCAAGGCCGGCATCGACTACTCCGACAACTACTCAGGTCGCCACTCCTGGTATGTGCGCGACGAAGGCGGCTACGACCATGTCAAGGACATCACCGTTTATAACACGTCCGCCGCCGGTCTTGGCTATGACTTTGTCCAGCGCCCGCTGCACCTCCTGACGGGCCGCGCCGGTTTGGCGTTTCGTTACGAAAATTATAAAAACCCCGCCACCGAGGATATTCATGCCGCCGCCTTGGATTTTGGCGTGCACCACGAATATACGTTCAACAAGTCAAAACTCGTAAACAATCTGTCCTATACGCCGTCGATAAACGATTTCAGCGACTTCCACTTCGAGCACGAATCCTATTACGAGATCCCCCTGATGGACCCCAAGTGGAAGCTGCGCCTCGGTATCAGCCACGATTATAACAGCAAGCCGGGCACGGGGGTTGAACGCCTCGACACGACCTACTTCACTCGCCTCGTGCTCGAGTGGCAGTGAGCGGCCTGGTCGTTCTTAGGGGTGGTTCTTCGCCGATAACGTCTCCGCCGGCGCGATCCACGCCGGGTGATGAGCGCCATCCCGAAGGATGGCGGTCCTCAGTCCTGTGCAGGAAAGCCTGCCGCCGCCGACCGCCTCGCCGTAACCGCCCCAGCGGTAATCCCTCGGGACGCCGGATGATTCCGGCATGAACGGGGTTGAGGTCGATGCAACATGGCCGGAGGCCACGAACAAGACTCCATGATTAACTGTTAATTAAAATAGGGAAACCCGTCGATTGCATTATATTGACGCAGGGCAACGGCAGATGCGAGCAATGGAGGATGTTGCTACCTCACGCATTCTCCGTCCTTCGATTGAGTGGCACATTCCATTTTTCCAAGACTCTTGAGAAGGTTTCCTTGGTCACGGCTGTCTTTACGGTGCTGAATTCAGCCTTCATCGCTCAGGATGCCATCCATACGCCCTTGGTCACAGGAGGACTTCTCGGCGGCGAAGCCGCCCTCGATGCGGGGACCATCAACGGCCAAAGTCGAAGATAGCAAAACACCCTGCCGCCATGTCCGCCTATCGCCTGCCCCTCGCATCGCTCGCCGTGTTCGGTGCGACCCTCCTTGTCTCGGCCGCGCCGCCGCCCCCGCTCACCGCCGCTTCACTCCTGCCGGTCCCGAAGACCGCGATCCTCCGTGATCCCGACTGGCACATCTGGGGCGCCTCGATGCTCCGCACCGCAGACGGCACCTGCCACCTCTTCTTCGCTCGCTGGCCCAAGGCCCGCACCTTCGGTGCTTGGGTCAGCCATTCGGAGATCGCCTACGCCACCGCCTCCGATCCGCTTGGCCCCTACGTTATTCATGGCCGACTCTTCGGCGGCGGTTCCGAGCTGAATCCCCACGTCTGGGATGCCGTCGCGCACAACGCCCACGCCATCGAAGCCGACGGGCGCTACTACATCTTTTACACCGGCAACACCGCCGACGGCTCTTGGTGGGGCCACCGCAACGCCAATCGCATCGGCGTTGCTTTCGCCGATAATCCCGCCGGCCCGTGGACGCGGCTCGACCACCCCATCCTCACCACCACGCCCGGTTCGTGGGACCACCAGGTCGTCAATTCGCCCATCGTCACCCGCGGTCCCGATGGGAAATTCTACATGGTGTATAAGGGCGTCGCCGACGGAGCACAGCCCGCCGGCGGCAACGTTCGCATGGGCCTCGCCATCGCCGACCACCCGCTCGGCCCGTGGCACAAGCAGCCCGGCACGTTTTTCGACGCGCCCGGCGTTAAATTCCCCTCCGACGACAACTTCGTTTGGGCGCAGGACGGCGCCTTCCACGCGATCGTCAAGGACTACGGCGGCCATTTCCAAAACAAGTTCAAGGAAGCGCTCGTGCTCTTTCGCAGCGCGACCGCGCGCGAGTGGGAACTGGAGCCGGGAGACCCGGTGCTCACGCCCTTCCGCATCGCCTGGGCCGACGGCACCGTCACGCCGCACGTCGCGCGCCTCGATCAACCCCAGCTCTGGCGCGACGCGTCCGGCCAGCCCGCCGTGCTCTTCCTCGCCGTCAAGGAAACCGGCGACGGGAACAACGACGATGTTTCCTACAACATCCAAGTCCCGCTCCGGGTGCCCGCCCGCTAGCGCGGTTTGAGCAAACCTGTAGCGGCTTGATTTTTGTAAGGCCTCACCTTGCGTGAGGCCGCTCGGTCTTTGTGCCTTCAAATGATCGGCCTGATACAAGGGGGAGCGCGAGCGACCCGGGATCTGGAACTGGCGCTCCCCGCTACGATTGGAAAGCTCAATGAAGAGGACGCTCTCGTGCTTCTCCGCCATACTCGGCGTAGCAAATATTAGAACGGAGGTCGGGGGTTGAGCATGGGGGCGGTTTTATATGCCGCGATGACAGACGTGAGGCTCACATCGCGGCGTAAAGCCGCTACAAGAATCATAAGGCGCAGCGTGCGATGGCGGTGAGATATGCGGACTGAGTCAGACAGTCTGCTAGACGGGGCGTAGCCAGGTGGCGTAGCGGCGGAGGCCTTCTTCGAGGGCCACTGACGGGGCGTAGCCGAGGTCGGCGCGGGCGCGGGTGAGGTCGGCCCAGGTGCGTTCCACGTCGCCGGGTTGGGCGGGGAGGTGGCGGAGGTCGGCGCGCTTGCCAAGGATGCGTTCGATGGTTTCGACGAGGGTGGTGAGGGTGACGGGATGGTCGCCGCCGAGATTATAGACGCGGTAGCCGGGCTGGAGGCGGTCGAGGGCGGAGAGGATGCCGGCGGCGGTGTCGGTGACGTAGGTGTAGTCGCGGCTGGTGGAGCCGTCGCCGTAGAGTTCGATGGGGTGGCCGGTGAGAATGTTTTGGACGAACTTCGAGATGGCGAGATCGGGGCGCTGGCGGGGGCCGTAGACGGTGAAGAAGCGGAGGGCGGTGACCGAGAGGCCGTGGAGTTGCGCGTAGATGCGGCAGAGATTTTCGGCGGCGAGCTTGGTGACGGCGTAGGGGGAGGCGATGGTGGTGAGGGCGTCGGTTTCGGCGAAGGGGACCTTGGGGTTGTCGCCGTAGACGGAACTGGAGGAGGCGAGGACGATGCGGGTGACGCCGAGGGCGAGGGCTTCGTCGAGGAGGTTGAGGGTGCCGTTGATGTTGGTCTCGACGTAGAGCTGGGGGTTCTGGATGGAGGAGCGGATGCCGGCCCGGGCGGCGAGGTGGAGGATGGCGTCAGGGCGGAAGGTTTGGAGGGCGGCGCGGACGGCGGGGCGGTCGCGGAGGTCGGCATCGAAGATGCGGGCGCCGGTGTCGGCGGCGTTGCGGCGTTTGACGACGGGGTCGTAGAAGTCGTTGAAGTCGTCGAGGAGCGCGGTGGTGTCGCCGCGGTCGCGGAGGGCGTCGAGGGTGTGCGAGCCGATGAAGCCGGCGCCGCCGGTGACCAAGACTTTCATGAGTGATGTCGGAAGCTGAGAGCTAAGAGACTAGAGTTGAGAACCAGAAGGAGGAGAGCCGGAATTTAAACGCGGAGGGCGCGAAGGACGCAGAGTAGGACATGATGGGTTTGTTGCGGGGGCAAGAGGTCTGCGTGGGAGAATTTTTATGATATGGGGGTTCGGGTCTCTGCGCGCTCCGCGTCCTCCGCGTTTAAAAATCTGGATCCGGGTTTTATTTGCGGAGTTTTTCGAAGAGGTCGAGGTAGGTGCGGGCCTGGCGGGTGGGCTCGAAGGCCTGGCGGGCGAAGATGATGGCGGCGGCGCCAGCACGTGCGCGGAGGGAGGGGTCTTCCAAATAAGGGAGGAGGGCGGCGCGGTGGGCGGGGATGTCGCCGGCGGGGACGACTTCGCCGGTGACGCCGGGCTGGATGCATTCACTGACGCCGCGGGCATCTGCGGCGACGACGGGGAGGCCGTGGGCCTGCGACTCGATGAGGAAGTTGGAGAGGGACTCGGCCTTGGAGGCGAGGACGGCGAGGTCGGCGGCGCGGTAGAGAGGGCCGGGATCGCGTTGGAAGCCGAGGAAGCGGAGGCGGTCACCGACGCCGAGGCGGGCGGCGAGTTCGGTGCAGGCGGGGCGGGTGATGCCTTCACCGGCGAACCAGAGCTGCCAGTCGAGGGTCTTGGGCAACGTGGCGGCGAGTTCGACGAGGGCGCGCTGGTTTTTCTCGGGGCGGAACATGCCGACGCAGAGGAGGACGAC
>FJVV01000876.1_pt1 | contig 19063 bp, 18 predicted proteins | sample 1011911 | NCBI WGS metagenome assembly FJVV01 (sample SAMEA3912450, study PRJEB9761) | metagenome | biome: forest; material: soil | place: USA | collected 2011-06-22 | depth 0.1 m
CCGTCGCCTCCGGCGCCACCTTCGGCGGCAGCGGCACGATCGGCGGACTCTCCACGTTCGAATCCGGCGCGCATCTCGCCCCCGGCAACTCGCCCGGCACGCTCACCTTCACCGCCGGCCTCACGCTCAACGACGGCGCGCTCCTCGATCTCCAGCTCGGCACGACCAGCGACTTGGTCGTCGCCTCCGGCGGCACGCTCTCCTCCGACGGCACGGTCACCGTCAATCTCTCCGACTCCGGCGGCTTCACCGCCGGCACTTACGATTTTATCGACGCCAGCGGCGCCACGTTGACCGGCATCGACGCGACGTCCTTCGAACTCGGCACGACCATCGCCGGCTACGACTTCACGTTCACTCAGAGCGGCAACCTCTTCCAACTCGTCGCCGTGACCGCAGCCATCCCCGAACCCGCCACCTGCGCCACCCTTCTCGGCGCCGCCGGTCTCGGACTGGCCCTAGTCCGCCGCCGCCAGACCCGCTCCTGAGACTCCCGCCTTGCGCGCACCGACAAGCCGCGCTCACTTGTCGGCTTCATGCAACTCACCAAGCACTGGGCCGCGCAGCTCGACGACTACGTGATCGACCTCGGCTGGTCAGCCGACGGCTCCCTCCTCGCCGCCGCCGCGTCCTCCGGCCCCGTTTCCCTCTTCGCTTCCGCCGACGGCGCGCGCGTTGATCTCCCCGGCCACGACGACGGCGCCAACTGCCTCGCCTGGCACCCGTCGCAACCCCTCCTTGCCACCGGCGGACAAGACTCGAAAGTCAAATTCTGGGACACCACCACCGCCCAGCACACCTCCTCCGCCGAAGTCGGCGGCGCTTGGATCGAGCACCTCGCGTGGTCGCCCGACGGCACTAAGCTCGCCGCCGCCGCCGGCCGCCAACTCGCATTCCTCCGCGCCGACGGCTCCGCCCTCCACGCTTTTCCCCTCGCGCCAAAAACCATCAGCGCCATCGCCTGGCAACCCGCCGGCGGCTGCCTCGCCTCCGCCTATTTCGGCGGTGTGTGCCTCTGGGATGCCGACGACTTTATCGCCCAAAAAGAATTCGCCTACGCCAACGGCATTCACGCCCTCGTCTGGTCGCCCGACAACCGCTGGCTCGTCTCCGGCAACCAGGACCCGAGTGTCCACCTCTGGCTCCCCGAATCCACCGAGGAATTCCACATGAGCGGCTACGAAGGCAAAGTGAAGGAACTCTCCTTCGACCGTGATTCCCACTGGCTCGCCACNGGCGGCGGCAAAGACGCCTGCCTCTGGGACTGCACCGGCAGCGGCCCCGAAGGCCGCGAACCCACCATGCTCCCGCACGACGCCAAGGTCTGCGCCGTGGCCTTTCAAAACGCGCACGGCCTCCTCGCCACCGCGAGCGCCGACGGCGTGGTCCAAATCTGGAGCCCCGAGCGCCCGAAGCCCCTCCGCGCCACCGTAAAGATGCCCGTCCCCGCGACCAAACTCGCCTGGTCGCCCGACGACCGCTGGATCGCCGTCGGCAGCGAAAAAGGCGTCGTCTACGTCCTCAAGTGCGAAGGGTGATGCCTCGGCGATAGCGCACCTTACGACTTGCAGCATGATTGCATCCCGATTTCCGTAATAGCCACTCATGAGACTTTACGCCTTCGCTTTTTTCGCCTCGTGCCTGCTCGTTTCTTCGGTCTTCGCTGAACGCTTCGGCAGCCAGACCAACGTCACGTTGAAAGGAGCCTATTACTTTACGGGCACGACCTCCATTCAACCCCTGCCCAACGGTGACACTCGTGACACGGAAACCCATACAGTCGTCACGGTCACCAATGCCACCATCCTGCAGGCCATGAAAAATCGTAGCCTCATCCCAAGCACTTCCGGCTACCAACTCGTCATGGTCGCCCACGCTCACATGGCCGACGGCATACGTTGGTTTGCGATCAAAGGCACCGGTGAACCCGTGGCAGTGCCAACGGATATCTTCGATCTCTCCGTCAACGACGGCCCCGTCAACGGCCAGTTCACTGTCGACAACAATGCCGCCCTCAAAAGCCTCAGCCAGCAAACCCACAACTCGGCGACGATCACCCAAGGTGATTTCAGCGGCACCAGCGTCCTTTCCCAGACGTGGAAATCCAAGGCTGTCAAAAACGGCGCGCTAACCGATGCCGTCGAACTCGTGACGACAAACGGCACCTTCAACGGAACAATCAATACCGGTATCGGCATGATCGATTTCCAACTCACCGGCGCCAAAACCGTAGACCTCACCCGCTTCGGCATGGCTTCGTTGACCAACCTCCCAGGAAACGGATCAAATGGTTCATCGGCCGAAGCCGGCACCATCACCACCGGCTTTTCGGGCTCGGGTAGCATTACCCTCTCCGGCAACAACACCTATAGCGGATCAACTACCATTAATTCAGGCACCCTCGTGCTTGGCACCATCCCCACCTTCTCTGGCGGCATAACCATCACCGGAGGTCTCATCAACGCGTCCAACGGAAGTTTTGCCATTATTAGCACCCTCACCATCAACACCACCACTGGCGGCAGCGCCACCGGCCTCGTCGTGGATGCCGATGGCAACGTCACCCAGTTCCCCACCTTCGGCAATTCTCTGCCCGGCACCTTGGTCATCATCACCTTCTCCGGCACCCACACTTATACCCACGATGCCGATGACGTCTGGACACTGGTAACGCCATGACCGCCCCGTCTCAACCCGTCGTCGAGCACGACGAGGCCAGCAGACGCTTCATTATCTCCACCGACGGCCATCTCGCGCATGCCGACTACACGCTCGATGGCGAACGCATCGTATTCACCCACACCTTCGTCCCGCCCGAACTCCGCGGACGCGGACTCGCCGAACACCTCGTGCGCGCCGGTCTCGCCCACGCCCGCCTGCACAAGTTCCGCGTCATCCCCGCCTGCTCCTACGTCGCAACTTTTATCGAACGCCACCAAGAGTTTCGCGACCTGCTCGCCTGAGCCGCCATGCACCGCTTCATCCCCGCCCCCGGCGAAGCGACGCCCGAACTCAACCCCGGGCACACCGCCGCGATCAAGCGCTGGACGCGCGACATCCTCCGCCTCCCCGAAGACGCAGTCGTCACCGTAAGCGAAGTCCCCTGCGCGGATGCCAGCTGCCCGCTGGTTGAGACAGCCGTCACCGTGTTCGACGCCACCGGCACGCGCCTCTGGAAATTCACCCGCCCCCGCGTTGCCGTGACCAAGCTCATGGTGCAGCAAACCCTCGCCACCCCGCCGGCACGCACCAAGTCCTAGCAAAGGCAGCCGTCCAAGGCCGCGCGGATCGCCGCCTCATCGAGGCCGACGCCGATAAACACCAGTTCCTGCCGTCGGTCGCCATGCGGCTCCGCCCATAGCGCGCGAATCGATTCTGGTCTCTCATCGAGCCGAGCCTTCCCGTTTTCAATCAGCGCCGCCCACCACGGGTTCAGCGTATCATGGCGCACCACCCCGCCCGCCACCGATAAAAACGCCATCTCGTCCGGCTGCTCGCGCGTCCAATAAAATCCCTTCGCCCGCAGCAACCCTGGCAATCCCGTTTCGATCAACGCATAAAACACCGCCTGCACAAACGGCCGCCGCGCCTGATAAACAAAGGACGTGATGCCGTATTTCGCCTCGTGCGCCGGCCGCGTTTCCGCAGCCGGAATTTTTCTCACGAGACTGCCCGCGGGTGCCGCCCCGACCGCATTCAGCTCCCACACCCACCGCGCCGCACCCAACGTTGCCGTGGCGTCGAACCTCACGCGCCCCAGCAGAAACTCGCTCGCGATCTGCCCATGCTCCGTGCGTGTGATCTCGGCGCGCGCATTGAGTCCGCGCAGGATCGCCTCGGTCCGGTCGGCCTCCTCCGCCGTCACCCGGTCGCACTGATTCATCACCAGCACATCGGCGCACTCGACCTGCTCCAGCATCAACTCAAACACCGGCCTCCCCCCTTTGGGATTTAACCGCTTGGGATTTAGGATTTCCGCCTTCGCGGCCTCCGCCGCGAAGGCGGCGGCATCGATCACGCTCACCAACGCCGAAAGCGTGGCAAAGTCGCTCAGCGTGCGCCCAAACGGATTTTTGCGCGTAAACAACGTCGCAATCCCGCGCGGCTCGGCCACGCCCGTCGTCTCGATGAGAATGTGTTCGTAGCTCCCCGTCGCCGCGAGTTCTGCCACCGTCTCGGCCAGCTCGTCCTTGCTGGAGCAGCACACGCAGCCGTTGCCCAGCTCCACGATGTCACCGGTGCTTTCAAAGCCCGCGCGCACGACCGCACCATCGATGTTCAGCGCCGCTACATCGTTGACCACCGCCGCCCACTTCCGTCCCTCGGCCTGCCCGAGCAGATGCTTCAGCAACGTCGTCTTGCCCGCGCCAAGAAACCCGCAAAGCACGGTCACCGGTGGTTTGGCAGAAGGAGTCATCAGTCCGGCATGCTCATCCCCGCCAGATCACCGAGCGGTCAACCTGCGCCAACGTCGCGCAACCGGTGAGAGCCATCGCCGCCTCCAACTCCGCCCGCAAAATATTCAGCACGTGCGCGACACCCGGCGCGCCCGCCACCGCCAGACCGTGGACGCACGGACGCCCCACGAGCACCGCCTGCGCCCCGAGTGCGAGCGCCTTTAACACATCCGTCCCGCGCCGGATGCCTCCGTCGAGCAGGATCGGCACGCGCCCGCCCACCGCATCCGCGATGCCGGGCAACACCTCGATCGTCGCAGGCATCGTATCGAGCGTGCGCCCGCCGTGATTCGACACGATCACGCCCGCCACGCCCTGCGCGACCGCCTGCGCCGCGTCCTCGGGCGACATGATGCCTTTCACGAGCACCGGCAAGGTCGTGAGCAATTGCAGCCACTCCAAATCCTTCCACGTCGGCGCAGTCGCCGCGAGCGCCCCGCCAAACACCGCGCTCTCCCCGGCCTTCGCCTCCACCGGCCCTGCCGACGTCGCGCCGCGCAAGTTCACCGCCTCAATCCCCTGCGGCAGCCGGAAGCCTGCGCGGTTTTGACGGTTGCGCACCCCGCTCACCGCCGCGTCCACCGTCACCACTAGCGCCTGATAACCCGCCTCCTCCGCCCGCCGCACCAACGTCCGCGTAAACTCACGATCCGGCAAAATCCCCATCTGAAACCAACGCGGCGCGGTCGCCTCCACCCGCGCCACGTCTTCCATCGCCACGCTCGCATGCACGCTCAGGATCATGCCCGCGCGCATCGCCGCCGCGCCGAGCGCCATCGCCAGCTCACCCTCGGCGTGCGCCAGTTTCTGATACGCCATCGGCGCGACAAAAATCGGATGCTCAAACGTGTGGCCGCACACCGTCACCCGCGTGTGCCCGCCCGCCAGCGGCGCGAGCACGCGCCCGCGCAACCGCAGCCGGTCGAACGCCGTCCGGTTCTCGCGCAACGTGATCTCGTCCGCCGATCCGCCTTCGAGATACGCCCACGCGTCCGCCGTCATCCGCTCGCGCGCCAGCGGCTCGTAGTCGGACAAGGCGACGACGTCGGCGGGAATGCGTTGAAGGGGCGGCAGCATGGAAATCAGTTGCCGGAAGGTTTGCCCGCGGCCGCCGCGCTGGCAATCGCGCGCAACCGCATTTCGACTTCACCGAGACTGCTCAGAATCATGGTCGCCCGCTCAAACCCACCCGCGTCCACATCCGCGAACCCGCGTTGCACGATGGCCTGCCGCGCCAGCTGGACCGCCGTCTCCGCGATCTTCACGCGGGCCGGATCATCCCCCAGATGCTCAAGCAAAAATTCACCCAAGAACTGCGGCTGGTGCGTGCGGTAGAGCCATGCACCCAGCTCAAACAACCGCGTGTCCGCCCCGTCCAATCCCCGGGCATCCTGCGCCCAGGCACGCGCCACGGCCAAACCCTCTTCAACCAAATCGCCCGCTTCGGCCAGTCGTTCGGAACGAGTCGCGGGATCCTTCCGGCCAGCCGCCCCGAGACCGCCCGCAATAACTCCCAGCACCTGCCGCGCTCGCAGCCCCAGCCTCGCCGCGCGGATGTCCGCCGCCTCCAGCGGAGACGTCAGCGCCAGCGCCTCGCGCAACGCCGCCAGCGCCGTCTCGGTTTCAGCGGCGGCGCTTCCAGCCTGCCCGAGATTCAAAAGCAAAGCCGCGAGTTCGAGCTGCGCCAATGGCTCGTCTGCGCCCAGCAACCGAAACGCTGCCACCGCCTGCCGGTGGGCGATAATCGCGCCCGCCGCGTCGTCCTGCAATGCCCGCACCAACCCGCGATTCGCCCACGCCGAAGAAAGATTGCGACGCGCATCCGGCTGCGCACCGGCCAGCGGCTCAAGCGTGGCGATCGCCGTATCCAGCGATTTCAACGCCTCCGCATACTCCGCCTCCCCGCCGATCCGCAGCAGGCCCACGCCCCGGTTCATCCACGCCGCGCCGAGCGCGTTTTGATTTTTAAATTCCACCGGCTGCCCGTCCATCAACGCGATCGCCTGTTCGTAGGAATGCACCGCCTCCTTCAACGCCCCCGGCTCGCCCAGCCGTAGCAGCGCGCTTCCGCGATTCATCCAGACCACCGCGAGTTCCTCCTTCGCGGCATCACCCGCCGCCGCCAATTCCGCGCCCAGCCGCACAACCGCCTGATCGAAACACCGCAACCCTTCGACCACCGACTCCGTCGTATCGTGCGCGATCAGCAACCGTCCGCGCATCAACCAAGCCGACGCCCACACCGCTCTAAAAGGATTCTCGCCCGCCGCCGCCAACTCCGCCGCCGATTCTTCGGCCGGCAACATCACCATCGCCCGTCCGCACGCCGCCAGCGCCTCCGGCAAACGCGCTCGATCCCCCGAGCGCCAAGCCAACTCTGCCGCGCTGAGAAACTCCCGTGCTTCCGCTTTCAGATGAAACGTTTCAGGTGCTAAAAAATCGGTCATATGACGGGACCGAGATAGTCGCATCGGTCTTCACCTCGCAAGAACCAATCCCCCTTATAAATTATAATCACTTTATTGATAATATGATAAGAGATAATAACCGCCCGAATAACTATCTCCTCATTTCCTTATTGAAATTGAGACTGAGTATTAATTATAGCTTGCACGCCATGAGAAGGAGTCTCAGTAAGGATGCTTTTCCCGATGAACTCCTTCTCACGAGAGACGCCGTCCGCTTCCAATCCTTCCCTTTCCTCAAAGGCTTCCTCCGGTCTTAACCCGACCGTCAAAAAACTCGCCTTCATTCCCTTGATGATGGCCGGCGCGATGAGCACCCAGGCCGCCGACACCTCGCCCGCACCGGCCAAGGACGACGCCACTAAAACCGACGACGTGGTCTCGCTGCCCACCGTTGAAGTCCAAGGCGCCAAACCCAAGGAGCTCTCCTCCCCCAAGTTCACCCAGCCCCTCATCGACACGCCCCAGACCGTCGTCGTCGTCCCCAAGGAAATCTACCTTGAGCAAGGCGCGAAAACCCTGAGCGACGTCCTGCGCAACACCCCTGGCATCACCTTTGCGGCTGGCGAGGGCGGCGGCGCGGCCAGCACAGCCGGCGATTCCTTCTACCTGCGCGGCTTCGACGCCTCCAACAGCATCTTCATCGACGGTGTGCGCGATACCGGCGCCTACAGCCGGGACGTTTTCAACACCGACCAGGTCGAGATCGCCAAAGGCTCCGCCGGCTCCGACGTCGGTCGCGGCGCCGCCTCCGGCTACATCAACATCGCCACCAAGACCCCTCAAGCGGAAGACTTCGTAACCGGCACCACCAGCTACGGCTTCGACGACACGACCGCCGAGGCACGCAAGCGCACCACCCTCGACTTCAACCAGACTCTCGCGAAAAGCCCCGTGCCCGGCACCGCTTTTCGTCTCAACGCCCTCTGGCAGGACGGCGGCGTGACCGGTCGTCAGGTCGCCGAGAACAACAGCTGGGGCATCGCGCCTTCGCTCGCCCTCGGCCTCGGCACGCCCACCCGCCTCATCCTCGCCTACCAGCACGTCGAGCAGCACAACATCCCCGACTACGGCCTGCCCTACCCCCTCTTCCCTGGCTACGCCCCCGCCCCTCCCAATGCCGGCTCTACCTTCCACGAAGGCATCCCCATTGACACCTTCTACGGCTTCAAAAGCGACTACGACGACGTGAAGGACGACATGTTCACCGTGCGCCTCGAACACGACATCACCCCCGACGCGAAGCTCACCAATCAAACGCGCTACAGCGACACCCACCGCGAAGCCGTCATCACCGCGCCCGCCCAAAGTTCCACCCCGCCCTCCGGTTCCGCACTCCCCTACTACGACCCCGCGACCGGCATCCTCCGCCGCAGCCGTCAGGCCACCGAACGTGATACCGCCATTTTCTCCAACCAGACCAACTTCGCCGCCACCTTCGATACCGGCCGCTTCGAGCACGACCTGACCAGTGGCATCGAGGCCTCCCGCGAGACTGCCTACAGTCCCACCTATGACTCCACGCAAGCGACGAACCTCCTGCTGAACACCGCCCCCTTCGGTTCGCCCGCCGTCAACATCCCGAACCCGTTCTTCGATCCCACGCTCGCCACCCCGATCGGCTCCCCCAACCCCAACGCAACCCCGCTCACGCCGCAGCGCAACGGCGCCGCCTTCGGCAATCCCCTCGGTTATACCGACGCTGCGATCAACACCCTGGCGACCTACCTCTTCGACACCATCAAGCTCAGCCCCCGCTGGCTCCTCAACGGAGGCCTCCGCTGGGAATGCTACCAAGTCAATTACTACAGCCAGTCCACCAAGATCACCGCCGCCAGTAATCCGATCTCCGCCGGCCCGCCTCCCACCAATACCCCCGCCAACGCCACGCCAGCCGGCACGTTCACCCGACTCAGTTCAAAAGGCTCCGGCTCCCTCCTCAGCTGGAAGTCCGGCCTCGTCTACAAGCCCGCGCCCAACGGCAGCCTCTACATCGCCTACGGCACCTCGATGACGCCCCCCGGCACCAACTTCACGCTCTCCCCCACGGGAGCCAACAACCCCGACTCCGATCCCCAGGAAACCATCAACTACGAAGCCGGCACCAAGTGGGACTTCTTGAAAGGCCGTCTCTCCACGACCGCCGCCGTGTTCGAAACCAAAAACAGCAACACCTTCGTCAACGACCCCATCCTAGGCTCCATCCCTACCGGAGAACAGACCGTGAAAGGCGTCGAACTCGGCATCACCGGAAAAATCACCCCCGACTGGCTCGTCTTCGGAGGCGTCGCCTACCTCGACAGCGTCTACAATACCGGCAACGCCGCCTCAGGCACCAACAGTGCCCAGACCGGCGCCAACCTCCCGCTCACGCCCGAATACTCCGGCAATCTCTGGACCACCTACCGCTTCCCCATCGGCCTGACCCTCGGCGGCGGCGCCCAATACATGGGCGAGACCGAGCGCCTTGATCGCAACACCACGACCGCCGTCGGCCGCACCATGCCCGATTACTGGATCTTCAACAGCGTCGCCTCCTACGCCGTCAACAAGCACCTCACCCTGCGCGTCAACGTGAACAACGTCTTCAACGAGCAGTATGTCCAAAGCTTCAACAACAACGGCGGCCGCTTCACCTTCGGCGCCCCCCGCAACTACGTCCTCTCCGTCGACTTCGCCTTCTAAATGAAGGACGGACCTCCCGGTCCGTCCTCCCTCCGGTCTCTCAACTCTCATCCCTCAACTCTCAACTTCTCTCCAGTGATCCACGCCATCCCCGACATCCTCACGCCCGCGCAGCTCGCCGAGGCCCGAGCGCTCCTCGGCGCGGCTGAGTGGGTTGATGGCAAGACCACCGCCGGCCACCAGGCCGCCCGCGCCAAGGACAACCAGCAGATCCCCCCCACCCATCCCGCCGCCCGCCAGGTCGGCGAGATGATCCTTCGCGCCCTTGGCCAGAACCCGCACTTCATCGCCGCCGCCCTTCCGCTCCACATCCTGCCGCCCATGTTCAACCGCTACACCGGTGGACAACAATTCGGCTCCCACGTTGACGGCTCCATCCGCCAAGTTCCCGGCACCGGCCACCGCCTCCGCACCGACCTCTCCTGCACCCTCTTCTTCGCCGATCCCGCCGACTACGACGGCGGCGAACTCGTGATCGAAGATACCTACGGCTCGAAAAGCGTGAAGCTCCCCGCCGGCCACATGGTGCTCTATCCCGCCACCAGCCTCCACCATGTCACGCCCGTGACGCGCGGCGCGCGCTTGTGTTCCTTTTTCTGGATACAGAGCATGATCCGCGACGACGGCAAACGCACCCTCCTCTTCGACCTCGATCAAGGCATCCAGCGCGTCGGCGTCACCCTGCCCGCCGATCCCGCCGTCGTCCAACTCACCGGCGTCTACCACAACCTCCTCCGCCAATGGGCGGAAATGTAAGCCGCCATGCCCGCCGCGCTGCCAACTCCATCCGCCCGCAAACGGCTCCAGCACGCCGCCTTTCCCGTCGCGCCGCGTTCTCCCGGCTCGTCGCCTGCGCCCTTCCGCCCCATCGCCACCAAAACCATCGGCTTCGCTCCGATCATCACGTTCATCTTGTGGGCAGGATGCCTTCTGGTCGGCGGACTCGGCTATGCGCTTCCCTACTCCCGCCCGCAGCCGGCGGCGCCCGAGCCGGCTCCCGTCACGGCGGAAAAGATCACCGTCGAACTGACCGCCGACCCGCTGCCCGCGGCCGATTCCACCACGCCGCCCGATCCGCTGGCGCTGCCGCCATCCGCGCCGCCGCTCGCCGTGGCCGCCCCCTCGCCTGCCCTCGCTTTCCCCCTGCCGGTCACCGGCCCCGTGCGCATCGTCGACGCCGCCCATGCGTCCTCTTCCACGCAAACCGCGCCCGCCTCCGCCACTCGCAGTTCCCCCGTCCAACCTCTCGTCTTCGGTCGCGGCGAAGGCCGCCAACCCGCGCCGACCTACCCGGCCGCCTCCCTCCGCCAAGGCCAGGAAGGCACCGTCAGCGTCCGCTTCAACGTCGCCGAAGACGGCCGGGTAACCGCCGTCGCCGTCGCCTCCTCCTCGCCCTGGCCTCTCCTGGATGAAGCCGCCCTCCGCGCCGTCCGCGAACGCTGGCGCTTCTCCCCCGGCGCCGCCCGCACCTACGAAGTCGCCATCCACTTCACCCTCCAAAAATAATCTCCCGGCGGCATCAGCCGCCCCTCCGCTTAATCGCGAAGGCCATTGGCCGTAGCCGCTCCCAGAGAATCGCCCCATTGGGCGATTCCATTAGTGGTTAAAATCCGATCTCCGATTTCCGACTCTCAGCCCTAGCCTCTCAGCTCTCAGCCCTCCTCCCATGTCCTCCCCCCTTTTCGCCAACATCGCCTTCGACCTCTTCCTGCGCGGCGGCCCCGTCATGTGGCCGATCCTGCTCTGCCTGCTCGCGGCGCTCGTCGTCGTCCTGGAACGCTCCCTGTGGTGGTGGGCCCTGTCCCGCCGCAGCGACTCCGCCCCGCTTGAAGCCGCCTTCACCGCCATCGCCGAAGGCCGTTTCTCCGAGGCCGAGCAACTCACCCGGCCGGCCGGCGATCCGTTTCTCGCCACCGTCCGCGAAGGCCTGCTCCACGCCCACAGCTCCCTCCTCGGCGCCATGCAGCTGCGCGCCACCGACGAACTCGACCACGCCGAAAAACGCCTCTGGCTCCTCGGCACCTTCATCACCCTCGCCCCCCTGCTCGGCCTGCTCGGCACCGTCACCGGCATCATGCACTCCTTCAACTTCGTCGGCGGCGAGGAACTCGCCGCCACCAAGGTCAGCGGCGGCATCGCCGAGGCCTTGATCGCCACCGCCTGCGGCCTCGGCATCGCGATCCTCTGCCTGCTCCCGTTCAACTTCCTCAACCGCCGCCTCGCCCACTTCCGCGCAAGGCTCGAGCGCACCATCAACCACGTCGAACTCCTCGTCGAAGCCGCCAGGCACCACGGCCACGACCTCGACGCCTTCGCCCGCGACCGGGCCCTCTCCACCCGCTCCGCCTCCGGCTCCGTTTCTGGCTCTCAGCTCTAGCCTCTAAGCTCTCAGCCCTCCGACCATGCCCGTCAAACTCGGCTCCAAGCTCCCGCCCGACTCGGCGGAGGCGCGCATCGAGATCATCCCGCTGATCGACATCATGTTCTTTCTGCTCGCGGCCTTCATGCTCGTCAGCCTGAGCATGGTGCACTTGAAGGCGGTCAAGGTGAACCTCCCCACCGCCACCACCGCAACTTCGGAAAGCCAGAAGAACCTCGTCAGCCTCACCGTCAGCAAAGCCGGCCTCGCCTTCCTCGACGGCAAGCCGGTCGGCGAACACGAGCTCGCCCGGGCCCTCTCCGCCCGCCATCAGGCCGACCCCACTCTCCGCGTCACCATCAGCGGCGACGAGGATGCCCGCCATGGCGACATGATGCGCATCCTCGACCTCGTCCGTTCCGCCGGCATCCAGCAGGTCGCCTTCGAGACCAAGTCCGCCTCCCAGCCATGAGCCGCGCCCTTACCTGGATCAACCTCCTCGGCGTCCTCGTCCTTGCGAGCCTCTGCGTCCTGCAATGGCGCGCCAACCGTTCGCTCAACCTCGACGTCAACCGCCTCGAGCAAACCCGCCAAACCCAGTCCGCCAAGATCGACGAACAAGCCGCCGCCCTCCGCGGTCTCACTTCCGACCTCGAGCGCTTCCGCGAACAACTCGGCTCCTCCACGCTTTCGCAAAAGGACGCCGAGACCAAACTCCGCGCAGCCGAACGCCTCGCCGCCCGGCTCGCCAACGAACGCGACCAGCTAAAGGAGTCCATCGCCCAATGGACCTCCGCCGTCACCGCCCGCGACGCACGCCTCTCCGAGGCCAACACCCGCATCACCGGCCTCGCCTCCCGTCTCAGCGACACCGTCGCCACTTACAACGACCTCGTCAAACAACTCAACGACGCCCGCGCGACCGCCGACAAACCGCCCTCCACGCCTTGACGCCCTCCTTTCCCTGGCGGCATCAGCCGCCCCTCCGCTTACTCGTGAAGGCCATTGGGCCGTAGCCGCTCCCACTGAATCGCCCCGTTGGGCGATTCCATTAGTGGTTAACAACTCCTACGCCTCCGTCGCCTTCATGTCCCGTTTTCGCAACACCCTCTTCTGGCTCCACCTCGCCGCCGGCCTCACCGCCGGCCTCGTCATCGCGCTGATGGCCTTCACCGGCCTGTGCATGTCTTTCCAGCCGCAGATCCTCGCGTGGGCTGACCGGGACGCCGCGCGCGTCGTCCCGCCCGCCGTCACCACCCGCCTGCCCGTCGCCGACCTCCTCTCCCGCGTTCGCGAAGACTGGCCCGACGCCAAGCCCTCCGCTCTTACCGTTTACGCCGATCCTGCTAGCGCCGTCACCATCGCCCTCGGGCGTGACGGACTCGTCTACGCCAACCCTTACACCGGCGACTCCGTCGAGCCGCCCTCTAAAAAACTCCGCGCTTTCTTCGACTTCATCCTTCGCGTCCACCGCTGGCTCGGCGGAGAAGAGCAGGCCACCCGCAAGATCACCGGCCACATCACCGGCGCCGCCTGCGCCGTCTTCCTCGGCCTCTGCGTCACCGGCCTCACCCTCTGGTGGCCGCGCCAATGGACCGCGCGCGTTCTCCGCCCCTCCCTCTGGTTCGTGCGCGGCGCCACCGGCAGGGCCCGCGACTGGAACTGGCACAACGTATTCGGTTTTTGGAGCCTCCCTCTCCTCATCGTGATCACGACCACCGGCCTCCTCATGGCCTACAAACCCCTCGCCGATCTCCTCTACAAAGCCCCGCCCGCTCCCGTCATTACCCGCCCCGAAGGCGCCCGCCCGCTCGCCCCCGCCGCACTCATCGCCCTCGCCCAAACCACCGTCCCCGCCTGGGAACAAATCACCCTCCGCCTCGGCAACCCCCGCCGCCCCGCGCCCGCCACCCCTCAGCCGCTCAACTCCGATCTCTCAACTCTCAACTCTCAACCCTCAACTCCGCCGATCACCCTCCTCATCCGCGAAACCGGCTCGCTTTCCCCCGTCCCGCGCCAGCTCGTCGTCAACCCCTTCACCGGTGAAATCCTCCGCAACGAAAGTCTCTCCAACTACCCGCTCGCCCGCGCTCTGCGCATGCTCGCCAAACCCGTCCACACCGGCGAAGCCGGCGGCCTCGTTGGCGCAATCTTGGGCGCACTCGCCACCCTCGGAGCACTCGTCCTCGTCTACACCGGCTTCGCCCTGAGCTGGCGGCGCTTCTTCACGAAGCGCCACCCGTGATCGAGGCAGGAAGGAATCTCCCATCAACTACCCCGGCGGCATCGGCCGCCCCTCCGCATAACCGCGAAGGCCATTGGCCGAAGCCACTCCCAGAGAATCGCCCCGTTGGGCGATTCCTTTAGTGGTTAAACATTCCGATTCCGACACTCCTGCCCAGCTTAGAGCTTATACCTCAACCCAAGCGAAAACAGCCATTCGGGCATCAACTGCATCCCGTTCACGCGCTGGTAAACCGGCACCTGCAAAAACGCGAACACGTCCAGATCGTGCCGCAGGTCCACCGTCACTCCCGGACTCACGCTCACGATGGTATCCCCGCTGTTGTCGTAGTCCGCCTGCGCCCCGCCCTCGCGCCCGTCGAAGCGCACGTTCACCTGCAACTCCGGCGTGACGCGGCTCGTGTTCAGCCAGCGCACGCCCCCGTTCACGCTCAGGCTCGTGGACGGACGGAAATCCTCCCGCTCATCCAGAGGACGCTGGAGCAATGCCTGCGCAAACCAGCCCACGTTCACCGTCGGCCGCCCGAAGTAGGAAAGCCCCGCCAACGCATCCGTCGTCCCCGTGCCGAGCTGGAGACCACGATCCAACGGATTGCCCGCCTCCGGCCCTCCATTAAACGTCTGGTGAAATCCACCGGTCGGCAGCTTCACCCCGAACTGCACGCCCCAACCACCACCCTCCTCGTGCTTGAACAGATACCGCCCCAGCACCCGCGTGTCACCGATCCCGTCCGCGTGCGACGTCGAGGCCGTCGTATCGCCCGCTCCGATTGAGCTGTGCCCGCGATCATAATACGGCAATTGCACCGACACGCCCCAGTTGGCGTTCACCGCGTAATCGAGCCCCAGCCACACATTGCGGTTGAGCGTGCTCAGCTGGATTTCCTCCGCGTTGGGCAGCGGCAGGCTGCCCTTGTCCACGCTGTGCGTGCCGCTGCGCAGATCCGTCTGCTCATAGTATTCGTAACGCACATCCGCCTGCAGGCCGGGCTTGTCCCGGTATCCCTGCAAAGCCCAGTCCGAGCTCAGCGAACACCCGCACACCGAACAACCATAGCCGGTTGAAATGCCGGCCGAGACGATCAACCCGACCGCCCCCGCCTTGATAAAACGAAGTCCAAAGGACTTCGGAAACACAGACGCCAAACCATTGGACGAAACAAAAGAGTTCATAAAAATACCGGCGCACAAACCTGCGGAACCCGCGCAACGCCCCGCGCCATAAACAGGCGTCACGCCAAAAAATAAAACCTCCTCCCGCCCATTCCGCTAAGCGGAAGAAGTCAGACGATATCCCAAACCGCGCAGGCTCGCGGCGGCGGCGTTGGCACCGGATCAACTCGCATCTCGGAAAATTCATGTCGCGCCACCGGCCACGCCTCCAAGGCAGGCGCGAGCACCACGGATGCGGTGCGATGCGCGATCAGCACGATCTTCTCGATCTCCACCGACGTCGCCGACGGAGTCTTCGCCGAATCATCGGACGCCTCGCGGGCCTTCAACACCGCCACGCAAAGATCACACGGCTTGGCCGGATCAAACGTCCGGGTCAGCGCCTCGCCCGCCGACATCGTCTGCGCATAGCCCGCATACATCCGCGTCCACGCAAACACCTGCACCACGTCCAGCAGCCCGCCGCTGGCGCAGAGCCAGGCAAAAAGCAGACCGCATATGCTGAGACGAAAGCGCATCCCACCGACAAAAACACGACTGCCTTCCATGGCTATCCCAAATTCATCAACTTAAACTACCAGATCCATGAGGGACTAATATCCCAACAAAGTTACGCTTGATTACGTGCAAGAAAAAATGACGCAGTCTTTATCGGAAGTCTCCAGCACAATGCGGCCTAGCTCTCGAATCTGCTCATTTTCGATGGCCAAAGTCTGAATGTCCGTGAATTCCGCTGAGGCGGAAATCACAAGATCACGTTGATCGAGGAGATCATTTAGCTCGTCGTTGTTCATACTATGGGGAGTTTGGTTTGGGCTTCGATTTGCATCCGCAAAGCGGTGAGATCTGATGGGGTTTTGCACGTCGGGCAAGTAAAGATATTATTAGCAGGAAAGGGCACGCTCGAAGCGACAATCGGCTGTGGCTTGCCAAGGTTTACCTGAATCTTTGTGTTTTTTTTACACTTTGGGCACTCATAGTCAATTTCCGCAAAATTAGCCCCAGCCGCACGTTTCGCGCCAAGTTGTTGTTGTGGCGGCGGCATAGCGGTAGCCGCATTATTAAAGCGATAAATTTGTGACGCTGTTGTTTCAAAAACTTTCACCATGTTCGTATCAAAAGACATGCGAAGTAGGATATGGTAGCGGCGAATCGCGTCATTCAACTCCGGTATGTCCTCAAAATTTGTAATTTTAATACCCATGTTTGTGAGGTCTTGAATTTTTATAGACCTACCATGCGACAGCCATTTGGCGTGTGAACCGAGTTCCCCGGCAATTCTCCCCGCACGATCTTTTCGTTCGGTTTCTGTAACAGGCGTGCCAGCACTTTCATGTTTCACCCAATGCTTAAACTTGCATGTTTCTAGCCATTTGGCAGCCAATTCTTTCCCGAATTTCAGGGCATTACGTGCCGCCTCAATTTCACCAGGTGAGACCGCTTGTAGAATTGGAATGTAAGCACGATTCAGGTATCCATCTCGTTGACTTTCTTGTTTTATTTTTTCTAGACCTTCCAAAAAAGCCTCAGCTGAGAAATTTTTTCCGTTTCTGTTAACCTGTGCGTCAATTGGGCCGAGAGCCGATAACGGCCCCATCAGTATTTCATCACCGGCCATAACCATAATAGTGCCAGCGCTTTTTGCTGTTCCAGGGACGATGAAATTTACGGTCTTATGCCTACGCCGAAGAAGCCCTACAATATCTTCAGTTACTTCACCAGATCCTCCGGGAGTCTCCAAAATAACATCTAGTATGTCTCCTTTGAGGCTATCCAATTGATCCGCAATGGGAACGAGATCAGCATTTTCTATGGAAGAATTTGGTTTCTCCACGGCAGACGCTATCACCAATACATCGCTTTTTCGGAAATCAGAAATCCGCTGAAGCTGCTTTTTTCTCTCAGCAGTGAAAGCTTGGAATCCTTTTAGCGTATCCAGATAATTGGAGTAGATGCCCATGTGTAACGAATATCTTTAAGCCCACTAACACTGTCAAATGCCAATCGTTTACGCAGTTATTCACCAACTGCGTTAATATAGCCGCCCCCCCACACACACTCTCTCTCTTTATCATCTGACACAGGCGGTAAAACACATGGATATATCAGGGCATGAAAATGCAAATCTGATCAGAAGTGATCGCGGCCTGCTATGATCTTACAATTTCATTAACAATAAGTTAAGTTTTAGACGCCGACAACATCCCTCCGCCATGAACCTCCGCCCGCTGACCCCGTTTCGCGCGCTCCTCGCCTGCCTTGTATTCGTCCCGCTTGTTCGCGCTGCCGACGACTCCCCCGTTTTCATCGTCAAAAACGACCTCATCGCTTCTCCCACCGCGCCCGGCTCAACCACTCCGCAGCTCGTCAACGCTCCCGACGGCACCGTTTATCTTTCTTGGCTCGAACCCGCCGCCGCCCGCCACACCGCCCTGCGCTTCGCCCGCTTCGACGCCGCCACGCGCACATGGAGTCCCGCCCGCACCATCGGCGAAAGCCTCACCCAATCCGTCCCCGCCAATCTCATCCCCCGACTCGCGGTCTCCTCGGCCAACACCCTCGCCGCCCTCTGGCATCCCGCCGCCAACCTTGCCACGCTCACCACCTCCACCGACGGCGGTGCAAACTGGAGCAACCCCGTCGTTCTCAACCGTCCGTCCCGCCTCGCCACCCACGCCACACTCCAGTCTTTGCCCGACGGACAACTACTCGTCACCTGGATCGAGCCCGAAGCAAAAGGTGGCGTCCTCCTCGCCCGCACCGCTGCCCAAGACTCCGCACCGGTCGTCGTCGATCCGTCCGTGAGCGCCGGTTGCACGCCCTCCCTCGTCGTTTTCCCGGATGGCAGCGCGCTCGTCGCCTACCGCGGACTCTCGCCCGACGGCGTGCGCGACATCCGCACCGCCCGTTTTCACGACGGCCGGTGGGATGCGCCCGCAATCCTGTCCGCCGACAACTGGAAACCCAGCCTGCCCTCGCGCAACAGCCCCGCTGTCGTGGCACGCGGCCCCCACGTGGCCGCCGCCTGGTTCACCTCCGCCGAAGGTGCGCGCGTCAACGTCTCCACCTCCGACAACGCCGGCGCCCAATGGCTCATTCCCAATCGCGTGGACGACATCGCCCCGCTCGGCTTCCCCGGCCTCGTGCTCTTCGACGATGGCAGCCAGCTCGTCTCCTGGATCGAACGCACCGCCACCGGCCAGGTCATCCTTCTCCGCCGCATCTCCGCCCGTGGCAACCTGAGCGTCCCCGTGCAAATCGGCCTCACCGTTGACGGCGCGCCCCCCGCCCTCATCCGCCTAAAAGACGGCGACACCACTCCCTCCCAAGTCCTCATCACCACCCTGAATCCCCCGCCCTCCTCATCGGTTCCGTCATCCGGTCTCTCAACCCTCAACTCTCAACTCTCAACTTCCTCCTCCGCCTTCATCACCACCCGCCTCATCACCCTGCCTTCCGCCGCCGAGCTCGCGGAAACCGATCCGTGCAACTGCGACCCGCGCGCCGATGATGTGCGCGGCTACCCGATCAAAGGCCGCATCGTCTCCATCGACTCCGCCAGCGGCACCTTGCAACTCGACCACGCCGCCATCCTCGGCGTGATGCCAGCCGGCACGACCACCCTGCAAGTCGGCCCCGAGGTGCTCCGCTCCGTTCAACCCGGCACCACCATCCTCGCC
>FJVV01000282.1_pt1 | contig 18766 bp, 15 predicted proteins | sample 1011911 | NCBI WGS metagenome assembly FJVV01 (sample SAMEA3912450, study PRJEB9761) | metagenome | biome: forest; material: soil | place: USA | collected 2011-06-22 | depth 0.1 m
GCGCGGTGGGGTCGCCTTTTGTGTTACGACCGATGCCGAGCTGCGGGGCAAGGATGGCGGCGGGCACGGTCCCTTCAGCGATGCGCGCGCGCACAAACAAGCCGGGGAAGAGTTCGGTCTTGGGATTGGGGAACAGGGCGCGGAGTGTGATCGAATTTGAGGTCGGATCGACGGTGATGTCGGAAAACTGCATGGTGCCCTCCACTGAGTAGGCACTGCCGTCGTCGAGAATGAGATTCACCTTGGCGCTGTCCGCAGGGGAGCTTTCCAGGCGGCCGGCGGCGAGGGCGCGCCGGAGGCTGAAGACCTCGGTGCTTGATTGAGTCAGGTCGACATAGAGCGGATCGAGCTGCTGCACGGTGGCGAGAAGGGTTGCGGCGCCGGACTGGACATAGGCGCCTTCGGTGACCGAGGAAAGGCCGATGCGGCCGGAGATGGGGGAGGTGACGTTGGTATAACCGAGGTTGATCGCGGTGGTTTGCACGGCGGCATTGCCGGCGGCGACATCGGCATCCGCAGCCTGAAAGGCGGCGAGGGCGTTGTCATAGTCCTGCTGGCTGATGGCGGTTTCCGAGAGGAGATGCTTGAAGCGGTCCTCTTGAAGGCGGGCCAAGGTGGCGGAAGCTTGGGCGCGGGCGAGACTGGCCTTGGCACTATCAAGGGCTGCCTGATAGGGCGCGGGGTCGATCTGGTAGAGCGACTGCCCTTCCTTGACATCGCGGCCCTCGGTGAAGAGTTGCTTTAGAACAATCCCGCTGACGCGGGCGCGGACTTCGGCGATGCGATAGGCGGAAGTGCGGCCGGGAAGTTCGCGGGTGAGGGTCAGGGGCTGGGCTGCAACGGTGACAACGCCCGCCTCAATGGGCGCGGGAGCGGCGGGTGCGGAAGTTTTTTTACTGCAACCGCTCAGGACAAGAGCGGCAAGGAGCATGGCGGCGGGAAGAGCGTGTTTAAACGACATGGTGAAAAGAAAAGAGTGTTCGTTGGACCGAACGCGGAGATCGTAGCGATAATCGGAGAATTTGCACGTCGGTCAGTGTAATTCTTGGCTTAACTTCATGAATTTCAGTTACCACCACTGGTGTTTGCTGGCGGCATTGAGGGCATCTTCGAGTTTTGGCAGGTAGGGATGCCAGAGCCGTTCCCATTCCAGGCTGAGCAGACCGCGGTAATCCGAGGTTTTCAGCTCCGCCATCAAGGGGGCCATCGGAAATTCACCGTCGCCGGGTAGCACGTAGGTGCAGGGGTGGTTGCCGTTCAGGCGGCTTACGCTGTCTTTCACATGAATATGCACCGTGCGGGTGCCGACGGCCCTCCAAGTGGCGACCGGATCCTCACCTCCTTTTTTCCAGGTGTGATGGGAATCCCACAGGAGCGCCGCGTCCGGCACCGCCGCGGAAAAAGCCTGCAAGCGCGGGGTAGTGACAAGCGCGTCGTGTGTTTCGATCATCAGGTTGACGTTCCAGTCGTTTGTCCGCCGGAGTTCGCGCCACCAGGCGAACATTTCTGCCGCACGGGCGATCTCGGTGGTGTCGCCGGTCGTGCCTCCATCGAAGATGCGCAGCCAGGGTATGCCCGCTGCCTCCGCCCACGGAACGTAGGCGAGCAGAGCCGCGCGGTCTTCAACCTTGCCGTCGATCAGCCGAAAGGAGGTTCCGAATGCGCATACTTCGAGCCGCAGGTCTTGCAGGTGTTTTCCCCAAGCCGCAGGTGTCGCGAAGTGACTGGTCAGCCAGCCTGTGAGATCGGTGGTGCCGGCGAGCGCGCGCAGCTCGATGGTTTGCATGCCATGGCGTCGGGATAGAGTGGCGACCTCATCGAGGGTCATCTCTGCGCATCCCAAGGTGGAAAACGTATGCTTCATCATAGGGGCAACCACGATGCCGTGACGTGCGCCGGCAGCGCAAGTGTCGAGGTGGCGGTGCGAGGCAAAAACAAATGGCGGCGGATTTTGATTCCGGTGGCGGCGGGTTATCTGCCTAATGCGCGTTTCCTCCTTCATGCGCCTTCGCCGGATCACGCTGCAGCATTTTCGCAACATACCCTTCGCCGAACTCGTGTTCGACGGACGGCAGCAGTTTTTCGTCGGTGACAATGGTCAGGGGAAAACCAACCTGCTGGAAGCGGCGGGCTTCGTGAGTGCGCTGCGGTCGTTTCGCACGGCGGACACGCGCATGTTGATCGCGCATGACCAGCCGGAGGCGGCGCTGGCATGCGAGTTCGATCATGAAAAACTCGGGGTGACGAAGCTCGTCATCAAACTGCGCCCCGGTGGCAAAGAAGTGTGGTGCGACGGCGAGAAAGTCACGCGGCTGGGCGACTATCTCGGGCGTTTTCCGACAGTGGTCTTCTCGTCGCAGGACCAGCAGCTCGTGCGCGGATCGCCGGGACTGCGGCGGCGGTGGCTGGATTTCACGCTGGCGGCGATGGACACGAATTATCTGCGTTCGCTGCAGGCCTACCACAAGGCGCTGGCGGAGCGAAACGCGCTTTTGAAACGCAATGGAGGGGCGGGGGAGCTTGGAGCGTTCGAGCGTCCGCTGGCGACTGCGGCGGCGGAGTTGCAGGTTAAACGCACGGCGGGCGTGGCCGAATTGGCGGAGCATGTCACGGCGGCCTACGCACAGATCGCGGACGGAGCGGAGCGCGCGGGGCTGCGCTACATACCCGACATCACGGCGGAGAATGCGCATGCGTGGCTCGGGGTGTTCGAGCGTGGAAGGGGACGCGACCAGCAGTTTCGCACGACGCTGGCGGGACCGCATCGCGACGATCTCGGATTTACGCTGGATGATCGGACGGCGCGCGATTTTGGCTCCGAGGGACAGCAGCGCAGCCTTGTGCTGGCGTTGCGGCTGGCCCAGGTGAGTTTCTTTCGTGAGCGCGCAGGCGTGGAGCCGCTGCTGCTGGCGGACGATGTGTTGGGAGAGCTTGATCCGGAGCGCCGTCGCCGGTTCTGGGCTACCTTGGGAGAGGTTCGACAGGTGATCGCGACGGGCACGAGCCTGCCTGATGTTGAACTGGGCACGTGGGAGGTATTTCGGGTGGCGGGCGGCACGTTTGCAAAGGAGTCCGCGCCATGAACCTTGAACCGTGGCAACTGGCGCTGGCGTTTTTAGGAGCTCTGCTCGTGGGTGTTTCCAAGACGGGGATCGCGGGTCTAGGGATGCTGTTCGTGGTGATGTTTGCGAATGTCATCCCGGCCAAGCAGTCGAGCGGGTTCGTGCTGCCTCTGCTGATCTTCGGCGACGTGGTCGCGGTGTGGTCGTATCGCGCGCACGCGAAGTGGGCGCACGTGTGGCGGCTGATGCCGTGGACGGCGGCCGGCGTGATCATCGGTTATTTTGCCATGGGGCGGATCGACGACCGGCAGGCGCGCGTGTTGATCGGCGTGATCATTCTGGTGATGGTGACGGTGCAATTGTGGCGGCGCTCGCGGTTGAAACCGGGGGAGGTAGAGGAGATGGGCTCATGGTTCGCCCCGACGATTGGTGTGCTGGCGGGGTTTACCACGCTGGTGGCGAATGCGGCGGGTCCGCTCATGGCGATCTATCTGCTGGCGATGCGCCTGCCGAAGATGGAATACGTCGGCACGGGTGCGGTCTTTTTTCTGCTGCTCAACTGTTTCAAGGTGCCGTTCATGGTGAATCTTGGGCTGATCACGACGGATAGTTTTGGCTTCAATCTGATGCTGGCGCCCGCAGTTTTTATCGGGGCGATGCTGGGTAGAAAGCTGCTGCCGAAGATCAACCAAAAGCTGTTTGAAAACCTCGTGCTTGGCCTTAGCGCGGTGGCGGGCCTAAGATTGTTGTTCTAACCACGATGGCACGCATGAACGTCAGGCAGATGTGGGCGGCGAAGCTGGCGGGCGAGGCGATGCCCGCGCCGAAGGCCTTGCCGGCGCGGACGGTCGCGACTGGGGTGCAGACAGGGTTCACGTTGCAACGACCGCCGTTTCAGGGGCAGGTGCTGGGGATTGATCCGTCGTTGCGCGGGACTGGGTTGGCGTTGATCGAGTTCATGCCGTCGCGCCAGCCGGTGTTGTTGCGCTGCCAGACGTTGAAGATCCCGGCGAGCCGGCCGATGTCCTACGCGTTGGGTGAGATTCACCGGGCGGTGGCGATTTTTCTGGCGGATTTTGACGTGCGGCACGTGGCACTGGAGCAGACGATCTTCGTGCAGAATTTTCAGACGGCGCAGATCCTCGGCGCGGCACGCGGGGCGGCGATCTCGGCGGCGGCGTTGAAGGGGAAAGATGTTTTTGAGTATGCGCCGCTGCGCGTGAAGCAGGCGGTGGTGGGCGCGGGGCGGGCGAGCAAGGAGCAGATGGCGCGCACGGTCATGGCCTTGCTCGGTCACGGCCGCACGCTGGCGCTGGACGAGGCTGATGCGGCCGGCGTGGCCCTGTGCCATGCGTTCACTTGGCGCGAGTGAGTGTGGGCGCAAGAAATGCGCAGTGAATGGCAAGGCGGTTTCATTGCTTTCTGCGGTTCGCAGGCACAGCATCGGGGAGGTAATAATTTAAGCCCGTGCGCACGTTCTTTTCGTTTCGTCCCAAAATACTGGAAAGCTTGGCCGATTATTCGCGCGAGCGGTTCATGAGCGACCTGATGGCGGGACTCACGGTCGGCGTCGTGGCTCTTTCGTTGTGCATCGGTTTGGGTATCGCGGCAGGCGTCACGCCGGCGGCGGGGCTTTATACGGGAATCATCGGCGGGTTTTTGGTTTCCGCGCTGGGCGGTTCGCGGGTGCAGATCGGCGGACCGGCGGGGGCGTTTGTGGGGCTGGTCGCTTTGCTGGGGCTTCAGCTGGGGCTGCCGGCGCTGCTCGTCTGCACGATGATGGCGGGCGTCATTCTTTTTTTGATGGGGGCGTTCAAGCTGGGTTCGATCATCAAGTTCATCCCGCAGCCGGTCACGATGGGGTTCACCTGTGGCATCGCCATCACGATCATGAGCACGCAGGTGCGCTCGTTCTTCGGTCTGCAACTGGCGGTGGAGCCGGCGGAATTCCTGCCAAAGATGCTGGCTCTGGCGAAGGCGTTTTCAACGGTGGAATGGCATACGGTAGCCTTGGGACTTGTCTCGTTGTTGGTGATCGTGCGCTGGCCGGTAACATGGGGCAGGCGTGTGCCGGGCTTGATCGTGGCGGTGATCATCGGCATGCTGATGGTGTCGCTCCTACACTGGCCGGTTGAGACGATCGGGAGCAAATATCACGGTATTCCGCAGGGGTTGCCCAAGTTTGCGCTTCCGTTGGTGAACTGGCGGATGCTGGCCGATCTGATCGTGCCGGCGTTTACCATCGCGATGATGGGTTCGATCGAGTCGTTGCTTTCGGCCGTGGTGGCGGACGGGCTGATCGACGATCGTCATGATTCGAACCAAGAATTGATGGCGCAGGGTGTGGCGAATTTTGTGGTGCCTTTTTTTGGAGGCATTCCGGTGACGGGAGTAATTGCCCGCACGGCCATGAACGTTCGCTGCGGGGCGGCCTCTCCGGTGGCGGGTATCATCCACGCGCTGTTCCTGCTTCTTGTGCTGCTGGTCGCGGCGCCACTGGCGGCGGATATTCCTCTGGTGTCGCTCGCGGCGGTTTTGCTGATCGTGGCCTTGCGCATGGGCGAGTGGGACGAGTTTCGCTTCATGGCCAGGCGGCTCCAGGGAGACGTGCTGGTGTTTCTGACGACGTTTGCGCTGACGGTGTGCTTCGATCTGACGAAGGCTGTGGGAATCGGCATGATCCTGGCGGCGGGACTTTTTGTGAAACGAGTGGTGGAGACGACGCAGGTCCAGGCGATGACAGGGGAGCAGGGAGAGCCGGGGCATGAGCAGATCAAAAACCTGCCGGCGGACGTGGTGGTTTACCGGGTGTTTGGCGCCTTGCTTTTTGGGGCGGCGGACAAGCTGGACACCGTGCTGAGGCGGGCGGGCGGCGGCGTCAATGTCATCATCCTCCACATGGAATCGGTCACCTCCATGGACACGACGGCGCTTGATCGTCTGGAGGATCTGCACGCCAAGCTGCACCGCCACGGGCGCCACCTGATTCTCTGCGGTCCGCACACGCAGCCTTATTTCATGATGGAGAAGGCGGGCTTTCTCGACGTGGTCGGCGCGGACAACGTGGTGAGTGACATCGACGCCGCCGTGGCGCGGGCGAAGATCTTGTCGACCGCTCAAAAATAACGAGGCTGAGCCTTACGAGTTGGAGCCGAGGGCGGCCTTGATGACTTTGCCGAGCTCGGTGGCGCGGTAGGGCTTGGATAGATAGCCGACAAAGCCCATGTCGTAGTAGCGACGGGCCATTTCCTCGCTGTCGTAGCCGCTGCTCACGATGGCGCGGACCTCGGGGTGCAGGTCGCGCAGGGCCTTGAAACATTCTTCGCCGCCCATTCCACCGATGATGTTAAGATCAAGGATGACGGCGTCGTAGGGACGGCCGATGTTGAGATATCGCTTGTAGAAAGAGATGGCGTCGGCGCCGTTTTTGACGATGTCGTAGGTGTAGTCCAGGCTCGTGAGCATCCCGGCGGTGAGGTCGCAGATCTTGGCGTCGTCATCCATGAACAACACCCGGCCGGTGCCGAAGCGGAGGGCGGGGGCGCGACGGATCGGCGCCTCGACCGGCCGGCTGGCCTGCGGGAAAAACAAGGTGAAGGCGGTTCCTTTGCCGACGGTGGAATCGACGCCGATCTGGCCTCCGTGCTTGCGCACGATCGCGAGCACGGTGGCGAGGCCGAGGCCGGTGCCCTGCTTCTTGGTGGTGAAGAACGGCTCGAATATTTTCTCCAGGTTTTCGGCGGATATGCCGGCGCCGTTGTCCTGCACCTCGATTTGCACATAGGGCCCGGCGGGGAGCGGAGGAACCTCGCCGTCGGTCACGACGACGTTGCCCGCGCGCAGCGTCACCGTTCCTGAACTTTGATCGGGCATGGCCTGCACCGCGTTGATGATGAGGTTTTGGAAAACCTGGAGGATCTGGCCGCGATCGACCTCGATCGGCGAGGTGCCTTCCCTGACCTCGACGGAGACCACGGCGGTGCTGCCGGCGGCGGCGATGCGCACGCTGTCCTGGAGAATCTCCGCCGTTCCTACGACCTGTTGAATCGCGTTGGCCGACGATCCCTTGGAGAACATGAGAAGCTGGCGCGTCAGGGACTTGGCGGCGGAGCAGGCGCTTTCGGCGTCCGCGAGCCTGGAGTAGTCGCGGTTGTCCTTGGCCTGCGATATTCCCCCGAGAATCGTGGTGAGCAGGTTGTTGAAATCGTGGGCGATGCCGCCGGCGAGCTGGCCCAGGGATTCGAAGCGGTTTGCCCGCACGATTTCCTCGGGGCTCAGGGACATCTCCTGCGGATTGCGGAAAATCACGACGATGCCCAGGGGTTTTCCCTGCTGATCCCATCCCTGGCGGGCGGTCCAGATGATCGGAGCGGGCACTTTGCCGTTGGCCGACACCAAGGCGTGTTCGGCATAGAGGCGGGGGGTTTCCTCGACGGCGAGCACGAGGTCGACCGCAGCGTTGTCAGACTTGCCGTCTTCCTGCCGGACGAGCCTGAAGACATCACCGAGCTTGAATTTGCTGGCGTCTGCCAGGGACCAGCCGGTGAGGTGTTCTGCCTTGGGATTGAGGTAGACGATGCGGGAGTATTCATCGGTGACGACAACGCCTTCGCCGATGGCACCCAGCATGGAGGACAGCATGCCGGCGGGCATGAGCCCTCCTTCGCCACCGGGGGGCAGGGCGAAAACAAAGCCGACCACCCGCACGAGCTCGCGGCGGCGCGACCACTGGCGGTGCGCGCCAAGCACGACGGATATTTCCTTTCCGTCCGGTGCGCGAAGCTTGAGCACTTGGGAAAAAAACGGCTGGCCGGGCGCGGGGGTGGAGAAAAATACGTTGATGCCTTCGTCCGCGATGGTTTCGGGCAGGGCCTGCAGCAGGGTTTTGACGGAAGGCTCTTCGACCCCGTTCCCCCAAAGGGTCCCGCATGACGGGGAAACCCAATGAGTCTGGGTTGAAAAATCGAGATCGAACAGGGCCAGCCGTCCATCCGAGGAAAGACGTTGCAGACGGTCCTCGTTGGCGAAGCTTTGCTCCTCAAGTTCCTTGCGCTCGGTGATGTCGAGAGTGACCCCGAGCACGCGCTCCAAGCCGCCCGTGGACCCGATCAGGCGCGTGCCGATGCATTGGATCCACACGTAGTGGCCAAGTTGGTGACGCACGCGGAACTCGACGGAAAAATTATAGGCACCCGCACCGCTGTGCTTGCCCACGCGGTCGGGCGCGGCCGCGGTATCCTCAGGGTGAATCAGCTCGAGCCAAGCCTCATAGGTATTGGCGAGGTCAGAGCCGGTCTTACCGAGCAGGAGTTTCCAGCCCGGGGAGTAGTCCGCGCGGCTGGTCGTGAAATCGACATCGAAGAAGCCGAGCGTGCTGCGTGCGGCCAGAAGATCCGGACCGCTTTCGCCTGTGGTATTGGAAACAGCCGAAATGATGGCGGGTGCGGGGGCGGGAAGCGGCGCCGGACGAATCTCGGCGAAGTAGGCGGTTTGGTCGCCGTGCGCCGGGTGAATGCGTAGAAGCACGTCAACGATGCCGGAGCTGAAGGTCCGGGCCTGCAGGGACAGGGGGGACGTGACCGCGGTGGTGAGGAGCGCATCCCACTGGGCTTCCTGCCAGCCTTCGTCGCTCGAGGTAACTTCAAAGCTGAAAAGATTGACGACGGGCATGCCGGTCAGGCTTGCGGGGTCGGTTTTCCAAAGGAAAACGGCGGCGGAATTAGCGGTCCGAACACGGCCCAAGGCGTCAAGCGTCAGCAGAGCCGAAAGCGGCTGGGATGGGCTTTCGGTTTCCTTTAAAGATGGAGGCGAGGTTGGTTCTGGGAAATTCACACGCGAGAGTAGTGACGGCACGCAACATCGAGGGGAGCGATGGCGGACGCGTATCAAGAGGAAGCGAACTTCCGTCGGAAACTTGCCCTGATTGCAGGCGGTGCGACAATCTTATTTCACTCCGCGTGAGTTATCGCGCTTTGTTCCATGCGAGTTGCAGTTGGCGGCTGTCCGCCGAGCCAAGCGCGCACACGTCCGGCGAGGAAGGAGATGTAGGGGGGTTGGTCGTTAAGGCAGGGCACGTGCTGGAACGTTTCGCCGCCCGCATGCATGAACATCTCTTTGCCTTCGACGGCAATTTCCTCGAGCGTTTCCAAGCAGTCCGTGACAAAGGCGGGGGTCATCACGAGGATGCGTTTCTTGCCCTCCTTGGGCAGACGCACGAGTTCGTAATCGGTGTAAGGCGTGAGCCAGGGTTCACCGGCGAGGCGCGACTGGAAGGAGAGCGCATGCCGTTCGGGGGCGATGCCGGCGCGTTTGACGAGTGTCTGGGTGGTCTTGGTGATCTGGGCCTTGTAACAGGTGGCGTGCGCGGCGCTGCACGTGTTACAACAGTCGGCTACGAGCGTGCAGTGAGCCTTGGAGGAGTCGGCCTTGCGCAGGTGCCGCACAGGGATGCTGTGATAGGAAAACAGGAGGAGATCATGCGGCTGGGAGAGGTAGGGGGCGGTGACTTGGTAAAGCGCCTCAATGTAATCGGTGTCCTGATAAAACGGCTGCACACTGGTGATTTTGAGAGAGGACGCGACGAGAGCGGCTTCCTCGCAAACTTTGACCACGACGGTTTCCCACGAGGACATCGCGTAGTGCGGGTATTGAGGGAAAAGCAGGAGCTCCTCGATGCCATCTGCAGCGATTTGGGAGAGGACGGAAGCGATGGACGGGGTGCCGTAGCGCATCGCCAGATAAACGGGAGTCTCGGCTCCGAGATCAGCCGCGAGTTTGTCGCGGACTTTTTTTGAAGTGACGATGAGAGGGGAGCCTTCGGGCGTCCAAATCTGTTCGTAAGCGTGGGCGGACTTCTTCGGGCGGGTGCGAAGAATGATGCCTTCGAGCAGCAGCCAGCGGAATGCGGCAGGCAGATCAAGGACGCGCTCGTCGCCAAGGAACTCCCTGAGGTAACGGCGGACATCGGGAACCGAGGTTGAAGCAGGGGAACCGAGGTTGACGAGAAGGACGGCACGCTTGGGCATGCGCGGATTGGTCGGAGATTTCCGACGGATGTCAAATGGTGCGCGGTTATGCCTGCATCACCCTGATGGAGTTCTTTTAAATCCTATATTCGCAGGCTGCTGATCATCGCGATCAGGCGGTGGATATTTTCGGGGGCGATGCGGTCGGTGACGACGGTGCGCGGGTAGTTGTGCTCGATATCGAGATGCAGGCCCTCCTCGCTGCCGGGGCGCACGAAATCCTCGATGAAATCCATGCCGCCTTTCGGTTTAATCCAGCGATAGTAGGGATCGGGGTCTTCCGACTCGATCACGATGTGATCGTGGAGGAAGACGTTGCAGTAAAGCGTGAGGTCGCGGAACGACGCGAACCACGTGGGAGGATTTACCAGCTGGTCTCGTATGATAAGCGTCATCGAGGAATCCTTTTCAGCATGGCGACTGCCAACATGGATGCGGGGGTGGTTTTTATTTCGATGGATAGGCGGGGATGATGAAGGCGGGTGCTTACCCCAGTTTTGACTTTTATCCGTGAGTATCCCTGTCATCGGTGGTCTACCTTTATTTTCTATGAGCACACCGCGTAAACCTGTTCTTCTCATCATCCGCGACGGCTGGGGCAGCAACCCGCATCCCGAGCAGGCCAAGTTCAATGCCGTGGAGCTGGCCAAGAAACCGGCCGACGACGCCCTGCGCGCACACTCGCCGTTTTCGCTGGTGAGCGCCAGCGGTCTTGATGTCGGCCTCCCCGACGGGCAGATGGGCAACTCCGAGGTGGGCCACGAAAATATCGGCGCCGGCCGCATCGTCGACCAGGAACTCGTGCGCCTCAACAAGCTCTTCTCTGAAAAACAACTCGCCAATAACGCCACCTGGCACGGCGTCGTCGCCCGCATCAAGGCTTCGCCCACCGCCAAGCTCCATCTCATGGGCATCGTCTCCGATGGTGGCGTGCATGGCATGCTGGAACATCTCTACGGCCTGCTCGTGCAGGCGAAGCTCGACGGCATTCCGGCGGATCGCGTGTTTGTCCACGGGTTCACCGACGGCCGTGACACCGCGCCGACGAGCGGTCTCGGCTTCATCCGTGCGGTCGAGGCAAAGATCAAGGAACTCGGCTACGGTCGCATCGCCTCCGTTTGCGGTCGCTTCTGGATCATGGACCGTGACAACCGCTGGGAGCGTGTGAAAAAAGGTTACGATCTGCTGACCGGCCGTGCGTTTGCCGCCACCGCGACATCTGCCGAGGCCGCCGTGCAGAATTACTATGACCATCCGCTCAGCGCGACCCAGCACGGCGACGAGTTCGTGCCGGCGACCGCCATCGTGGGAGCGGACGGCAAGCCGATCGCGACGTTTGCGGATGGCGATGCGGTGGTGTTTTACAATTACCGCGGCGACCGCCCTCGCGAAATCACGAAGGCTTTCGTGATGGATGATTTCAAGGAGTTCGACCGCGGCGCGAAGCTCGATCTCTACTACGCCACCATGACCGAGTATGAGGCCGGCCTGCCGGTGAAGGTCATCTCGCCGAAGCCGCCCAAGTTGAAAAATATTCTGGGCGAAGTGGTCTCCAACGCCGGCATCGGGCAGTTCCGCTGCGCCGAGACGGAGAAGAACCCGCACGTCACGTTTTTCTTTAACAATTATCGCAAGGATCCGTTTCCCGGGCAGGAGAACGCCTGTCCGTCCAGCCCCAAGGTCGCGACCTACGACATGCAGCCCGAGATGGCTGCCGCAGAGGTAACCGCGTTGGCGAAGGCTGCGATTCTGTCGGGTAAGTTCGGCTTCATCGCCGTGAACTACGCCAATCCCGATATGGTGGGTCATACCGGTTCGTTGCCTGCGACGATTCAGGCCTGCGAAGCCACCGATGCCGGCGTGGGCGAGTTGCTGGCGGCGTTGAAACAGATGGATGGCAAGGCGCTTGTGTGCGCCGATCACGGTAATGCCGAGCAGATGTGGGACCCTGTGCTCAACGGGCCGCATACTGCGCACACGCTTAACCTCGTCGAGGTGTTTGCCGTGGGCGACGGGCTGGTCGCGGGCAAAACCAAGATGCGCACAGGCGGACGTCTGGCGGACATCGCTCCGACCATCCTTGCTCTCATGGGCCTTCCCAAACCGGTCGAGATGACGGGCGAAAGCTTAATTCTAAAGTGATTCGGAGCTGCTCTGCGTGCGGATCGGATTTCCTATCCCGCTCAGAGGCTGGCCGGGTTACGAGTGCAGGATGGCGTCGTGTTGAAAAACCAACACTTGGGTGCCGGGTGAGGTGGCTTGCAGCGTGTTGACCATGTCATCGGTTTCCACGCCGATATCATCAAGGATGACCATGGCTGCGCGATCCCATTTCAGGCGGTTGCGGGCAAGGGCCACGGAAGGCATCCAGACTACGGACAGCTTTCGGGGGTCTTGCCGTAGGAAGTCGCCGACCGCTCCCACCAGCGAGGGGCGCGAGGTGATCACAAACACCAGCCTCTGAAACGCCGGATGCATCTTTACGGATAAAATGGCCGGACTGCGAAAAACAGATGAGCGGGTGGGCATGGGTGGGTGGTTGAACTGTCATCAGCCTATCGGGTTTGCGGTTTTTAGCATATCAGGCGTTCCCTCCCATTTCGCTTGGGTAAACACCCCTGTGCACCTAGGTGATTTTACACGGGCAGAGTTTAGATTTGCCGTCATCGGGCAGCGTGCGCTTAGGTGAACGACTTTCGACAATCATGAAGCGCACCCATCACTGTGCCCAGCTTACCCTGGCCGATCTCAATGCAACTGTCTCGCTCCTCGGCTGGGTGGATTCCATCCGCGACCACGGGGGCATTCTCTTCATCGACCTGCGCGACCGCAAAGGCATCACGCAGGTGAAATTCGATCCGCACACGAATCCCGAGCTTGGTGCGCAGGCCGCGCACATCAAGCCCGAGTCCGTCATCGGCATCTCCGGTGCGGTCGTCGGTCGCCCCGAGGGCACGGTCAACGCCCACTTGCCCACCGGCGCCATCGAGGTCGATGCGAGCGCGCTCACGATTCACAACATCTCCGATACCCCGCCTTTCCCGCTCGACGACATCGGCGGCGACAAGGTCAACGAAGACCTCCGTCTCACCTACCGTTATCTCGACTTGCGCCGTCCGAAGATGCGCAAAAATCTTCAGGTGCGTCACCGCGCCGCGAAGTCCATCCGCGACTACTTTGACTCCCAAGAATTCATCGAAGTCGAGACGCCTGCGCTCTTTAAATCCACTCCTGAGGGTGCGCGTGAATACCTCGTGCCTTCGCGCATTCACCCAGGCGAATTCTACGCTCTCTCGCAGTCGCCCCAGCAGTTCAAACAGATCCTCATGGTCGCCGGCGTGGAGAAATATTTCCAGATCGCCCGCTGTTTCCGCGACGAAGACCTGCGCTCCGACCGCCAGATGGAGTTTACCCAAGTGGACGTCGAGGCATCGTTCATCACCCGTGAGGATGTTTATGCCCTGTTCGAGGGCATGGTGAAGAAAGTATGGCAGGACGTGCTTGCGGTGGACATCCCCGCGCCGTTCCTGCGAATGCCCTACGTCGACGCGATGAACCGCTTCGGTGTGGACAAGCCCGACCTGCGTTTCGGCTTCGAACTCACCGATCTCTCGGAGACGTTCAAGGACTCTGCCTTCAAGGTCTTCCAATCCACCGTGGCGGGCGGCGGCGTCATCAAGGCCGTCAACGCCAAGGGCCTCGCCGATCTGACCCAAGGCGAGCTCAAGGCGCTCGAAGACATCGCCAAGTCCCTCGGTGCGAAAGGTCTCGCCTTCATCAAAGCCGAAAAGGGCGAATGGAAATCACCCATCGTGAAATTCTTCAGCGACGCCGAAAAGGCCGCTATCACCGCCAAGCTGGGGGTGGAAGAGGGCGACATGGTATTCTTCGCCGCCGCCCCGTGGGACAAGGCCTGCGCCATCCTCGGTCGCATCCGCCTCGAAGCCGCCCAACTCCTCTCCAAACGCGGCAAACTTATCATCCGCGCCGACGACTGGAAGTTTCTTTGGGTCATCGATTTCCCTCTCATGTCCTACGACGAAGAGCGCGGCGGCTACGCGGCCACGCACCATCCGTTCACGGCGCCGGTGCCGGAGGATGCGGCCTATCTTGATACCGACCCGAAACGCGTGCGAGGCCAGCACTACGATCTCGTGCTGAACGGCATGGAGCTCGGCGGTGGTTCGATCCGTATCCATCAGCCCGCTCTTCAGAAAAAAGTTTTCGAGGATGTTCTTAAAATTCCGGCCGACGTGGTCGAAAGTCGTTTTGGCTACATGCTCAAGGCCTTCACTTACGGAGCGCCGCCGCATGGTGGCATCGCCTTCGGTCTTGATCGCATGGTCGCGCTGCTCTGCGGCACGACCAGCATTCGCGACGTGATCGCCTTCCCGAAGACTCAGAAGGGCCAGGATCTCATGGCCCAGAGCCCGACTCCTGTGACGGCCAAGCAACTCAAGGAACTTCATATTCAGACGGTGATCCCCGAATAATCGAAGTGGATCGGGTATCGGCAAGTTGCTGATCCCCTTGTTTAAATAAAAGCCGGGTCCTCTTTTAGGGGGCCGGCTTTTATTTTTTTCGGGATGATTCCTCTGGTGGAATCTGGGGATTTCTTTCCATGGCATAGGCTGTGCTTAATCGGTGTTTCGTTTCCTTGGCGGCAGGTATTCTGCGCTCTTCCAAACAAAACTAAGAAAATTACTACCTATGAAGCTATGGCCTAATCCCGGATTCCGGGTTTTTAAGTTCGCGACTCTATTGATGGTTTCGCTGATGTCGATCGCGCCACTTTCGCGAGCCGCAGAAGCCGCGAAAACGCCTCCTCAACCTACGATGGAACAGCGCATGGCTGATGTGGAGGCTTACATCAACAATACGGGCCGCACGCCTGATGTTGCCTCTAAAATCCCAGGGCCTGGACCTGGCCACAATGCGTGGTTGCTGACGAGTTCGGCGCTCGTTCTGTTCATGACGCTGCCTGGTCTCGCCCTTTTCTATGGTGGTTTGGTTCGTCGTAAGAACGTTCTCTCGGTGCTCGCCCAGTGTATGGCGATTACCGGCCTCGTCACCATCCTCTGGTGGGCCGTCGGCTATAGTTTTGTGTTTGGAAATGGCACGCCTTACTTGGGGAATCTTCAATTCGCATTCCTCAACGGCGTCGATGGCATGCCCAATACGAATTACTCTTACTGGGTTTCACAGAATGTATTTTCCATGTTCCAGTTGATGTTCGCCATCATCACCCCTGCCCTGATCGTCGGGGCGATTGCCGAGCGCATGAAGTTTACCGCCATCGTGACCTTCATCGGTCTCTGGATGCTGGTGGTCTACTTCCCCTTGGCTCATATGGTTTGGGGTATTGATGGTATGATGAACGGCGTGTGGAATGCCGACGCCAAGATCCCGGCAATCGACTTCGCCGGTGGTATGGTGGTTCACATGTCATCGGGTTGGTCTGCCCTTGTCCTCTGCCTTATTCTCGGGCCTCGCATCGGGTTCGGCAAAGAGCCGATGGCTCCTCATAACATGGTGCTCTGTATGGTCGGCACCGGTATGCTCTGGGTCGGCTGGTATGGATTCAATGCCGGTTCTGCTGTCGCCGCTGACGTTATCGCCGGTGCTGGCTTCCTGAACACCACGCTTGCCGCTGCTGTCGCCTCGTTCTCTTGGGCGACTTGCGAATACATCATGCGTAAAAAGGCCTCGGTCCTCGGCTTTTGCTCAGGCGCTGTCGCCGGTCTGGTTGTAATCACACCCGCCGCCGGTTTCGTCACCCCCAACGGTGCGATGATCATCGGCGTTCTCGCCGGCGTCATTCCCTTCCAGTTCTGCATGCGTCTGAAGGCCTTCTTCGGTTACGATGATGCTCTTGATACCTTCGGTGTTCACGCCATCGGCGGCACCTTGGGCGCTTTGCTCACCGGTATCCTCGCCAGTCCGACCATCAATGGTAACCTTTTGGCTGATGTTAATGCCGCCGCCAAGACCAACGGTCTCGCCGCAGCCGTCGCCGACGGCACTCTCTGGATCACCCAGTGCAAGGCTATCGGTGTCACCTTGGTTCTTTCCACGGTGGGCACGGCGGTTATCGCCTATTGCATCAAGGGTATCATGGGCCTCCGTCCCAGTGCCGAGGTTGAAGAGCAGGGGCTCGATATCAACGAGCACGGCGAAGAAGGCTATTCCAACTGATTATTCCTCACGGGTCGGCAAGGTCAGGGTATTCTGGCTTTGCCGGCCTTTTTTAATCGATTTACTCCCGGTAAATCTGATTCGGCTGATATGAGAGCTACGATTGATCCTTAAACAACCTGTCAGGGTTTAAATAATATAACTCAGAATGAAACTCATTATCGCCATCATCAAGCCCTTCAAATTGGAGGAGGTTAAGGAGTCTCTTGCCGAGATCGGAATCGAAGGAATGACTGTGACCGAGGTCAAAGGCTTTGGTCGCCAGAAAGGGCATACAGAGATTTACCGCGGTTCTGAATACACCGTGGATTTTCTGCCAAAGGTTAAATTAGAGATCGTCGTCTCCGATGAAATCGTTGGCAAAACCGTGGATGCCATCGTTAAGGCCGCCAAGACCGGGAAAATAGGCGATGGCAAGGTCTTCGTAATCGGCGTGGGGGAGGCGATTCGCATCCGTACCGACGAACACGGTGACGCGGCGATCTGAACTCCGTCGATTTTCTCAAAAAGAGGCCGCTCCTTTGGGGACGGCCTCTTTTTTTTGGCCCCTTGGGAGGGCCCTACTTTGTTCATGAAAAAAAGTATGCCAGGGAACGGAAGCTTGCGCCCGCCGTCGGTTGGCTTTACTCATCGCAAGAACCCCGAAATTCTACTCTGAATGAAACTCATCATCGCCATCATCAAGCCCTTCAAGCTGGAGGAAGTTAAAGAAGCCCTCGCCGAAATCGGTATCGAAGGCATGACCGTGACCGAGGTCAAGGGCTTCGGCCGCCAGAAGGGTCATACGGAGATTTACCGCGGTTCCGAATACACCGTGGACTTCCTGCCAAAAGTGAAGCTGGAGGTTGTTGTTTCCGATGATCTTCTCTCCAAGACGGTCGAAACCATCGTCAAGGCCGCCAAGACCGGCAAGATCGGCGACGGCAAGGTCTTCGTCCTCAATATCGAGGAAGTGGTTCGTATCCGCACCGACGAGCGCGGCGACGCGGCGATCTGAGTTCGCCATCGTCTGTTGATTTTCAAGCCGACTCTTTTCGGGGTCGGCTTTTTTATGCCCGCGTTTGGCGGGGCGTTACTCGGCCAGCTGGTCTGCCTGATACCGGATCGCCCGTTGATAGGCACTGATGCCGAGATCTTCGCTGGTTTCGACCAACGTCGTGAGCAGCAGTTGCATGGCCTCGGCGTGGCGGCCTGCGCTGTGCAGGGCCATGGCCAGAAAGACCTCGAACTCGAGGTTTTCAGGGAACTGCCGCCGTCCCGTCTCCAAAACCTCGATGGCGCGGACGGCTTGGCCGCTGACACGCAAGGCGGAGCCCAGCCCGATCAACGCGCCGGAGAGTTCGCCTGGCAAAAGCCCGAGGGTGACTGCCTTTTCGTAAAGAGGGATCGCGTGGGCTGTGCGTCCAAGCGTGTCGTGTGTCCAAGCGAGTTGGTAAACGATCTCGGGGACGTTCGGGTGGCGGGCATCGAGCTTGGTGAGCAGGCCAAGCACATGCTCGATCTGTCCGCCGTGGCGCGCTCCGATGATGGCGTCGAGTTCTGATTTCCAGGCGGACATGGTCGGCGGGATCGAGGTGTGGGAGCCCGTTTATGGGCGATGTGATGGATACGACAACATGGCTGGTCTTCGTATGATTTTCATCGCCCGCAAATGGGCCTTTACCTTCCGAATCAGACCTTGCGCTCGATCTTCACGGGCAGGGCTCGGCTTTTGATTTCATTGACGAGACGCGCGAGGTAGTCGGCGAAGGGCAGAGTGCCTTCGTCACCCTTGGCGCGGCTACGCACGCTCACCGACTGTGTCTCAGCTTCTTTCCCGCCTAGGACGAGCGTGTAGGGGACTTTCTCAAGTTCGGCACGGCGCAGTTTTGCACCGAGTTTCTCATTACGGTCGTCGAGGGTGACGCGGATACCTGAGTCGCGGAGCTGCTGTAGAAGCTGCGTGCCGTAGTCGCCGATCTTGTCACTGATGGGAGCGAGGCGAACTTGCTCGGGCGCGAGCCATACGGGGAAATCGCCGGCGAAGTGCTCGATCAACACGCCGCAGAAGCGTTCCATCGAGCCGAAAGGCGCGCGGTGGATCATCACGGGGCGGTGTTTTTCGTTGTCGGCGCCGATGTAGTGGAGGTCGAAACGCACGGGGAGGACGTAGTCCACCTGCACGGTGCCGAGCTGCCACTCGCGGCCGATCACGTCCTTGATGACGAAATCGATCTTGGGGCCGTAGAACGCGGCTTCACCGGGCTCCTCCGTGAAGGGAACGCCGAGCGTGGAGGCGGCGTTGCGGCAGGCGGATTCGGCCAGGTCCCATTGTTCGGGGTTGCCTGCGAATTTCTTGCCGTCGGGATCGCGCAGGCCGACGCGCACGCGGTAGTCGGACATGCCGAGCGTGGTGAGCACGGTTTTAACGAGCGAGAGACAGCCTTGGATTTCGGTGGCGACCTGCTCCTGCGTGCAGAAGAGGTGGGCGTCGTCCTGGGTGAA
>FJVV01000235.1_pt1 | contig 18538 bp, 7 predicted proteins | sample 1011911 | NCBI WGS metagenome assembly FJVV01 (sample SAMEA3912450, study PRJEB9761) | metagenome | biome: forest; material: soil | place: USA | collected 2011-06-22 | depth 0.1 m
AGCTTACCGACAACACCATCNTTTTCGTTTTNGGCGANCACGGGNGGGGCATGGCCCGCTACAAGCGCTGGGTCTACGACACCGGCACCCATACGCCGCTCATCGTGCGCTGGCCCGCGAAGATCAAACCCGGGACGGTGCGCGACGACTTGGTCGCCTTTTTGGATTTTCCCGCCACCGCCCTGGCGCTGGCCACGGGCAGTGTGCCCAAGGAATTCGAAGGCCAGCCCATGCTCACACCCGAGGGCACCGCGCCCGCCCAAGCTCGCAAATACGTGTATGCCCACCGCGACTACATGGACGAAACCCTCGATCGCATCCGCAGCGTGCGCGATGGGCGCTACCGCTACGTCCGCAATTTCATGCCGGAGTTGCCCTATGCCCAGCGCATCGCCTACATGGAGCTCGGCGGCACGATGAAGGCGTGGCGTGAGGCCAACGCCGCCGGAAAACTGAACGCTGTCCAAGCCCTCTTCTTCGCCCCCACCAAGCCCAAGGAAGAACTCTACGACTGCGAAGCCGATCCCTTCGAAGTGAACAATCTCGTGGCCGACCCCAAACTCGCCGACAAACTCACTGAACTCCGCACCGAGCTCGACCGCTGGCTCGCCTCCACCAACGATTTCGCGGGGCGCATGACCGCCGAGGAGATGGTGGCCAAGGGCATCATCCAACCCCGTGACGAAAAATACGAAGCGCGAAAGAACGGGGCGGAAAAGTAGGCACGCCCGACGCCGGATCATACTTTCCAAGAGTCCACAGCTTTATACCCCCGGCTCAAACCCCTTTCGGTATTCCTTTGTCAGCAGCTTGTCCGCGTCGGGGGCGTTGGAGAACTTCAGCGCGGCGGCATCCCATTCCAGCTTCCGGCCCGGTAGCCGGGTGGCGATGTTGCCCAGTTGGACCGCCTCCGCCAGCGGCCCCGCGTAGTGGAAGCCATCCGAGGTGCGTTCATTGGCAAGCACCGCATCGACCCAAACGTGGTAGTGATTGGCACCTTTGACGTCCTCGATCTTGTGGTCCTTGAATTTATCCAGCGGGTAGGCCGTCGGCATGCCCACGTGGGGCAGGACGATGGTTCCGCCTTCACCGATGAACAGGCTGCCGCCACCGGGGAGCTTCTTGCCCTCGGGCATCTGCGCCAGCGCGAGGTCGGGTTGCCGNCCGCCGTCGTACCAGGTCACCGGGAGGGTCGCGCCGCTCGTGTATTTCGTGCCAGGAAAGACGTAGCTGATGGTCTCGGCGCCCGGCCACGTCTCCTCATGGAGTCCGTCGTTTTCAACCTGAAGATGGAGCGGCGCCGTGAGCTCCAGCGCGGTGAAGACCGGGTCCAGCACGTGGCAGCCGAAATCCCCCAGCGTGCCACCGCCAAAGTCCTGCCAGTCGCGCCATTTGAAGGGGGCATAAATATCCGGTACGTAGTCGCGCAGAGGCGCGGGACCAAGCCACAGGTCCCAGTTTAGCGATTTCGGCGGCGGAGCCACTTTGTCCTTCGGGCGGGTGGTCAGCCCCGTGAATTGGTTGCCGTGATTGCCCATCCAGGAATGCACCGCGGTGATCTTACCGATTACGCCATCGCGAATCGCCTTCACCCCCGTCNGGTACTCGCGGGCGCTGTGGATTTGGTTGCCCATCTGGGTAATCACCTTGGCCCGGTCGGCGGCCAGGCGCATCTGGCGCGCTTCCCACACCGTGTGGGCCAGCGGCTTCTGGCAATAGACGTGCTTGCCGCGCTTCATCGCCGCGAGGGCGATGAGGGCGTGCCAATGGTCGGGCGTGCTCACCTGCACGGCATCGAGCGTGTCGCCCAGCTTCTCAAACATCTCACGGTAGTCGCCAAAGGTCGGGACGCCCGGAAACTTCTTCAGCGCATCGTCGAAGCGCCCGCTATCGACATCGCAAAAGCCCACGAATTTCACCTTGGGATGAGAGCCAATCTGGCCCAAATCCGAGAGCCCCTGGCCTTTGCAGCCCATGACAGCCACTTGCAGTGTGGAGTTCGGCGAGACGGACCGGAGGATGGCCGGAAACGCGAGCGCGGCAGCGGCAGTGCGGGTGAGGAAGGAACGGCGGGAGACATTCATGCGCGGGGATAATCGGGGAAGGGCGGTTTTCTTGGGGGTCAGGCTTGGAGCCACTTCACGGTAACTGATGCTATGAGAGCAACTGTGACAGCGTCAAAACATACTGGCCACGCTCCTTGGAACCACCTGAACCAGCGAATGACTGAGAACCAAGTTCCTGTTCGAGACGGTTTCTTGTTTGCCCTGATACTTGGTCCGGGGAAGTGGCCAATTGAATCGTAATCCCGTCGACGGGTCCCTCACTTGCCTCCGCGAGTTCTAGGAGCCGCTGACGCCCGAAGAAGGCGCCGTATGGCGCGCCAAAAAATGTCAACCAAAAGACGCCCAGCAACTCGCGCGAAATATCCAAGCTCGGTGTCGATGGCTTCTTGGAGCAGATCACATCTTTCCGATCGGCGTAGGCGTAGAAAGGTGCCAGTTGCTCGTTTCCAAACTGAAAAAGCTGCACCAAAACGCTGCTGCTATTCGCCAGCTTTTCGGGAACGTGGAGAGTCAGCATGTTTTCGCAGATTCTACCGAAGGAGTCTTGGCCGGTGCGGTAGTGCCAGATCTCCATTTCGACTTTCGTTTTCGCGAATTTTCCAAAGACCCAACGGCTGTCTTCACGCTCGCCGAATTGGACTACGTAACTCCCTTCTCCCTGCTTGGTGTCAGCATTCCGCCGTACCGGATCATTTTGATCAAGTTTGGCGAGCCGGTCGCCGAGTATGCTTTCCAGACCGATGAGAAACCTATCCCATCGTTGGGGCGAATCCCAAAGATTGATCGAGTAAAAAGTGATCCAGACATCGCCATCGTTCATTGAGGTAGGTCCATTCTAAAGAGCGGATTGTTGGGATTGTCGAATGCTCTTTGGAGGGGACCTGAAACACGGGCTCCTGGGGGAAGGGCCACATCTACGCGCCCACCTTTCCCGACCAAATCGGCGTAGTCTCGGAGTTGTCGGGTAAGAGACTGCGACTTCACATTTTTCACCTCAATGACTCTGGTGGGAAGTCCAGTAACGGGGTCACGAGCGGCGATGAAGTCCGGAATTCGAGTCCGGCCGTTCACGATGAAGGAATCGGTATTCTTATCCAATCCCGTCGCATCGCGGATGGCACCCTCACCTTCGCGCCCTAATTGACCTGACGACTTCGGGCCGTCTCCGTCGCCATCGTCTCCGCCACCGCCCGAGGCGGGAGAGGCCACCTTTTTGCCACCGCCACCGCCGCCGCCACCTCGGCGACCGCCTGCGGCCGTGGCGGGAGTGCCGCCTTTTCCGGCAAGATTTTGCGCGATTTGTCCAGGATTGCTCCGCGAAGTCCCGAGGGCGTCGTCGCCGGCGCACCTTAGACCGAGAGGATCGATGAAGCTGACCGGGTTGTTCCCCACATAGCCGTGGAGGTCCAGGCCTCCGGTTTCGCCGGCGGGGTCGCGAGAGAGCCAGCGGCCGAGGCTGGGATCGTAGGTGCGGAGGGGGGCCATCCAGAGGGTGGCCTGGCCGGCGGGCCCATGGCGCCAGTGGCCCGTGAACCCGAAATCCGCTCCCGCTCCGGCGGTTTCCGCCACCACCGTGAGTTTGCCGTAGGGATCGTAGTCGTAGGTCCCGGCGACTGTGCCGGTCGCCGTGTACACGTCCCGGATGGAATCCAAATGATCGGTCCCGTAGAGGTACGCTTGCGAGGTTGCCGCGTTCCAAAAGCCCTGCGGGTAGAACAGTTTTACCAGAGTCCCGCTGGCGTTGCGCTCCGCGACACGCTCAAACCCGACCCAGACAAAGCGGCGGTCGCTTTGAGGGGTTCCGCCCTGGTACTCGACCTGGCGCACCATGCGGTTGAGCCCATCGTATTCAAAATCGCTCTCGCTGGTGCCTTGGACGATTTTGACGAGGCGATCCTCCGCGTCCCAAGTGTAGGCGGGCCCAGAATTACTGGCGGAGGCAACGTTGGCGTTGCCATCCAGTGAAAAGTCGGTCGTGGTGGCCAGGACCGTTGGATGGATGGTGAACGGGGTGGTGGTGACCGTCCCTTCCGGGTTCGTCGCTGTGATGTTGAAAGTCCTGGGACCCGCTCCGCTCACGCTGACCGTTCCCTCGAACCGGAAGAGCGAATCCACGTAGGCGGGAACGCCATCCACATTGACCGTTCCTTGATGGTCGATCGTTCCCCAGACCCGCACTAACCCGCCGCCGCTCTTCGTCCACTTCGTCGTAACGGTTTTATCATCGATCTTCGCCACCTCGGAGTCCGTCGATTCTCCGGAATGGTGGGCGCCCTGGTCGTACACATACCCCTTTTGCGTCCAGCCCCCGCTGCCGGGCCCTGCCCGCACGACGCGGAGGAGTTCGTCCGCGGGATCGAAGGCCATCGCCCACGAGTCTACCGAGGTGGTGGGGCGCTGGGCCTGCCAGGCGGTCACGTTCCCCACGGCGTCGTAGCCATAGTCGAATTGCGAAACCATGGCGCCGCCCGAGGTCGGAACCAGGTTCTTGATTTGGGCCAGGCGCTGGCCCTGGGCCGCCGTCTGCCAGGTGAGATCCGTCCAGAGGTTTCCGTTCAACTTCACCTGATCCACCAGGCCGGTGTTTTGGAGGTATTCCGTGAGGAAGGTGCCGAAGACGTCGGGTTGGTCGGTGCTCAGGCGCCCGAGGGAGTCATAGGCAAAGCTGCGCGTGTGGCCCGCGAGGAGGGTCGTCAACTCTCGACCGAGTTCGTCGTAGCCGAATTGGACCACCTCGGTCCCGCCGCCCGGCCGCGGGGTGTTCAGTTTGAAAAGCTGCCCGGCTCCATTGACGATACTGCCGACGGACGTGGGGTAGGGGACGTATTCGAAAGTCGCAGTCCCCTGACCATCGGTGCGCGAGTCCGGACGACCGTAGTCGGGGTCGTAGGTGAACGAGACGTTCGGCGTGGCCGTGATCGGATTTTGATAGGAAACCGATTTAAGCCGATCGTCCCGGAAGTACTGGTAGTTCGTGATTTGGCCACGGCCGTCGATTTTTTGCCCGACGCGGCCGGAGCCGGCCTCGGGAACGAAGGTCCAGAATTGGCCGTCCGGAAAGGTCTTTTTGGTGAGGCGTCCGCCGTCGTCGTATTCGAAGCCGGTGGTTCGGGTTTCGCCGTCGATGATCCCGCGCAGTTCACCGCAGCCGCACCAATCGAGCGCGGTGACCCGCTGCACCGGATCGGTAATCTGATACGGGCGCCGCGCGTAATCGTAAAGGATGTGCGTGAGATGCCCGGCGCGATCTCGAATCCACTCCGGATCCAGTTTGTTATAGGTGAGTTGCTCGAACGTCCCATCGGGGTGCGTGATGGTGGTGAGTTGCTCCAAGGAGCGGTACTGGTAGGAGGTGGTGTAAGCGGCTCCGCCAGCGATGGTGCTATCGCCAATGGTGGCGGTCCCAATCAGCGCCCGGGCGGCGGTCCGGGGCGTGAATCGCGCGATGGTTTTGCCGCCAGTGACCAAGCCTCCGCTCAACTGCCCGCCCGCCCGGATATCGGTCAGAAATCCATTCGTGTCGTAAACGAACTCGGTGATTTCTGATTTTGGATTGGTGATGCGGACCGTCTGGCCACGCGTGTTGTAGAGAAGATGGGTGACGTTGCCCGAGCCATCCGTGACGGTTTGCGGGCGGTGCTTGTCGTAGTCCGCAAATTTGGCCAGGAGGATGTTTTGCCCGGCGCGTGTATTGCGAACTTCCAGAAGATCGATTTGGTTGGTGTCATACGTCAGGGTGAAGGTCCGGCCTTCGGGATCGATGATTTGGGTGGGATGCCCCAGGCTGTTGTAGGTGAATTGGGTCAACTGGGTGTCCGTCGCGGGAAGCGCGCTGGGACCGCCGACCACCCGGCCGACTTTGGAAACCAAGCTGGTGCTGAAAAGAGTCGGCCCGCTTCCGGTGTAAACCGTCCCGTTGATGTCCACCGCATCGTGCTGCCCCTGGTAGTTGTACCAAATGCGCCGTTCGAGGGCGGGTTTTTCGCTTTCAAGAAAACCTACCGCCGAGGAGAAGTCGGCGCTGTGCAGCCAATGGAAGACGTGGGCCTTGGTGTAATCGAGCGGCTGGGTCTGATACGCCTTCTTGCTCCAATAGAAGGAGTTTCTGAAATGGAGCGTTTGGCCGGTGGGAAAATTGGCGGAATGTTGGTCTCGAACACTGATCCCAATGGGAACGGGTGTTTCATCCGTCAGAACTCCGGGAGGGATGGGAAGGGCCGCGGAACCGTCGGCGTCGTAGTATTCCAGATACTCGCTGTGATTATCGGGGTCGGTGGCCTTGATGCCGCGCTTGGCACTGACATCCACGGTGCCGCCTCCAGGGGCACTCCGGCTGACGATTTGCTCCGTTCGCTCAAAGGTGGTCGTCCCGTACGGGGTGACCAATTGATGGACGAAATCAGTATCCCCTTCGTAGACAAAGGTCGAGGTGAGGCCCAGCGTGTCGGTGATATGGGTGAGACGTCCCGTGGTGTCATACGCGAACGAGGCGCCACCCACGATCTGCGGATTATAGGTGAAGGGAGCTGGGTCCTGACCGATGGGGAGCGGGCCGATGAACTCGTCCGGATAGTAGAAATCGATCCCTCCGGCCGTGGTCGAATCCTGGACATATTGCAGGCGGCCCGACTCGTCATAGCTGAGGTAAACGGTGTTTCCCTGGGGGTCGATGACCCGGGTGAGGAAGAACAAATCGACGGCCCCGTCAAACACCCGGCCGAAGCCGTAGACCATGGTGGTTCCGTCCGGGAGGTGACGCCGATATTCCGCAATATTCCGGAGAAAAGGATCCGTTCCTGGGGGCGTAATGACGTAATGAATGGATTCGAGCGTGGCCTGGCTCTCCGGCTGGACTTGGCTGGTCTCGTCGCTGTTTATGGTGGTCCCGAACCCCGTGTACGTTTCACCGCCGCCACCGGGAACCACAACTTGGCGAACCGTCAATTGCTGCGGATCGTCAATGACGTAGCTATTCCAGTTAAAGGCCGTCTTGATCCCGAAACTGGTCCAAAAGACCCCCGTGGTTTGGGTCGCCTCACGTTGGTTATATACCACTTGCAAAGCCATCGCGGGACCAAAAGAGGGCGTATAGAAGGACGGGACGTCTTCGATGCTCAGACTGGCCAGCAAAGAGTGAAAATTATAGGTGGCCATGCCGCAGGGATTTCCCGAGGAGCGGGGCTTCAAATCACTGGGCCGGGTGGCGAATGGATTGCTGGAATTGACCTGACCCTTGCCCCAGACGGTGGCCGCTTCGGCTTCGCTGACGCTGCGCCAGCCCGCGGGGAGGGGACCGGCGGGAACGAGAAAATAGCCGCTGGTCTCTTCTTCGAGGGCGGCGGAGGTGGCCGAAAGGGAATCCTTGAACGTGGTATCCTCCACGAGGTAACGCTCCCCGACCGGGCGAATCAGGGCGGCAAAATGCCCGGCTTTCCAATGCAACACGCTGGGGAAGAGAAAGGGCGCGCCGGGGTCGCGGTGCGCGGGCTGCATCTGCAAACCGACTTTGGCGGCGAGTTGGTTGACCTGGGCGAGCGAGGTGCCCTGCTGGGTTGATTGGGCCGCCACAATGGCCGGGTGCCCGCCAAATTTCGGGTCTTTGGCGCGCAAAATCCGATCCAAAGCAAAAGGACCGCACTTAAACGCGACCGAGGGACGGTACAGCATCAGTTGAAGCCCTTGGCGGGCGCCCGCGAGCATTTCGGTGGCCGCGCCGAGGACCGGGCGATCTTGCGTCTCCAAAAGTAATTCGCCGAGACGTTCGAACCGGCCCAAGCGGGCCAGGAGGGCGGCGAGTTCACCGAGCCCTCGATCCACCGTGGCGCGCCCTTCCGGTGTAGTTTCATTTTTACCCAGAGCCCACGCCCTTTCATAGCAGTCGAGAGCGCGCAGCAGGTAGCCGTCCCGGTATTGCTTGAGCCCGAGATTGATCCAGATGCTCACCGCCCAAGGTGAATCCGGGTTTTGTTCCAAAAATTCTCGGAGGGGACGATAGTCGCCCGGCTGGGCGGACCAAGTTCGCAGAGCCGTTCGCAGGGAGCGAGTGGTCTCCCGATGCTTCAATGCGGAGAGCGCGGCGCGCCCGTTCATTTGGTCGGGCGTGCGGACCGGGATGAGCTTTTCTTGGAGGAGCAGGTCGTCCAACCGGCTGTCGCTCGTGGATTCCAAACCGGGAATTTGAGCGGGAGCGGCCGCGACTGGCGCGACGCTGCTGAAGAGCAGGCTGCCAAGCAGGCCGAAAGAGGTGCGTGAGGCGACGGATTTGAGCAGACGTAGGATCATGGGAACAAAAGGTTGCAGCTGGCCGGGCGCTCGCCCGGATGGTGATCAAGAAGATGATTTTCGAACGAGCCCGCCTAAGGGGGGCCGAGGAGCGTGATTTGCAGCCTCGCTAATTTGAGCGAGGGATTGGTGGGAAACCCGTCCGTGTTGTCGGGTTCTCCATCTCCGTCCGTGTCGACGAGCAACGGGTCGGTGCCCAGCGTGTATTCCTGAGCGTCGGTCAGGCCGTCCCCATCTTGGTCAGGATTGGCTGGAGCGAAGGCGAACAGGGTTTTTAGCTGTCCGATATTGGCTTTGGCGAAGTCCTCGTCGTCGGTGGTCGCGGTCGTCCACGGGTATTTCACGGCGCGGTGCTCGGCGATCATCCGGTCCCAGAACGGCTGGGCCACGTTCTTCAACTGACCCAGATTGGCGATGGCGTAGTCTTCCGTGCTCGAGGTGATATTTTCCACGCGGGTGCCGCCCGCTTGGAGCGTGCTCCAGGCGTTGATCATGGCGGTTACCGTGGCTCCGGCACCATTGGTGAGGTTCGCGTCGAATTCCGCGGCCGCACAAAGGGCCATCCACTTCAGTTGGCCGAGATTGACAATGCCGTAGTCTTCAGCCGGGAAGGGCTGGCTGGTACTGGAATCGATGCGGTAGACGCCGCGCGAAGCCCACCACGCGGGGGGGGCGGCGAGCGCGGAAGACGGCAGGCCGACAAGACAAAGAAAACTCAAGAGTTTCAGCTGGCGAAAGAGAGTCATAAGGTTGGATGGCCGGGTGTGGAATTGGCGAGGCCAAGGCCCAGGAAAGGTCGAGCGGGGGACAGGAATGAGTGGCTTGCGTCTACGGAGGCGTGCCACCGGCGAAGATCCCCATGCTGACATCGCCGCGGGGAAGAATCCGCTTTTTGGCAAGGGTGATGTTCAGCGCCGGCTGCTTGGTGTTCGTGATGTTTTCCTTGGAATCGAAGGCCACGTTGACGGTCGTCCCCACCGGTTTGAGGACGATTCCAAAATTCGAAGATGGAGTGGTAATCCAGTCTTTCACCAGAGAGGTTACATCCAGGGCAATGAACTCGTCCGCGTCGGCCGTCGCGAGGGTAAAGCTCCCTTCCGCCACGGTGTCTGAAAGGGCCTTGGTGTTCCAGGAAATGGAGCCCCCCGTCGCCGCCACTCCGCTGCCTTTGCCTTCAATCCACGAAGCGAGGACACTGTAGGCGGAAATTGTGCCGGCCGCGGTGACGGTATTCGGGTAGAGGCGAAGGACCGCGCGCTCCACATCGTCGGCGACCGTTCCGGCCGGAACGAAGGCGGCGACGTTGAATTTCAAATAGGACCACCGCACGGAGGTGGTGACCCCACTGACGTTCAGATTGACATGGGCTCCGTAGTTGAATCCGGCGTTGGCACTGGTGCTGATGACCATCGCGTCGTCGGCAATGGGCACGTCCACGGCGAAGGCGGGAAGTGAGAAGAGGCAGGATGCGGTGACGATGAACGGACGGAGGGGCCTGAGGAACAATAGATAATTCATGGCGGTGGTGTAATTAAACGGTCCGAAGAGTCAAATGAAACAAACTCACGGAACAGGATTAGAAATGAAGCAAAATTACTGCCAATTTCGAGCCGAATTCATATTTCCTTCGAAGAATTTTTGATGCCTATTTTGCTGTTTTAGAGGATATTATGATCGATGATTTTGTTTTTGTGACGCGAAAAATGCGACAGCAAAACTCGAGCATAGTTGAAGGGTTTTCGTGGGCTGTTACGGAATACTGGGCGGATTTTTGGGGAAACTGAAAGGACGGCTTCGCGCGTGCATGCGGGTTTCGTCATCTTGCGGACCATTTTTTCGCGTTCTTGCAACAGCGTTTGTCGGCGCGGCCGGTTTTGCCGGGGCGCGACAGTAATTCCTACCAAATCGAAACGAATTATTTTATCCCTGAACGGACTCAACGGCTTGCGAAACTAAGGACGGTCGCTCTATTGCCGTCATCACAGCAGCAGACGTTGCCACTTTTCCTTTCTTTTCATTCTCAATGACCCGCCTTTCCTACTTGCCCCGCTTTGTTGCCGGAGCCGCTGTATTTTGCGCCGCGTCCCTGCGCGCAGCGGATCCGGTGTTTCCTGCGCACCCGGATGGGACGGACACGCCGTTGACCGTCCCCATCGGAAAGACCCTGGTTCTGCCGGTGCCGTGCGATGATGCCGACGGGGACGTGCTCACGTACACGGTCACTTCTTCCAATGCCCGGGTTTTTGCCCGGCTGAAGACCGGCAATCCGCACGTGAAAATTCACGTTCATACGGACAATGACGGGTCTGGATCGGCGTATGATGGCGACCTCGAGTTCGAGTTGTTCCGCAGTTTCGCTCCAGAGACGGCCGCTTCCATCGCGGGGTATGCGCAGGCTGGCTACTACGACAACGTGACCTTTCACCGCATTGTGCCAGATTTCGTGATTCAGGGAGGCGATCCCGCCGGGACGGGGTCGGGACAGGTCTATCAGCTCGATGCGCAGGGGAGAATTGTCTATAACACGCAAGGTTCNCCCACCGTTCTGGCCGACTACAACGAGAACTACAAGCTGCCCAACGAGTTCAGTCCCGAGTTGATTTTTAGTGGCCGGGGTCAGCTCGCCATGGCGAACTCGGGATATGGAGGAGGTTTTCAATACACGGGAAACCCTCGCTACTTTACCGCCAACTACGACGCGACCAACGGCACCCAGTTCTTTATGACCCTGGGGCCGCAGCGGTTTCTGGATTTCAAGCACACCATCTACGGGCAACTCGTGCGAGGCTTCGATACCATGACCAAGCTGGCCACGGTTCCGACGACCAGCCGGGTGACCTCCAATGATCCGAACAATCCGAATTACCATTTGCCGGCGCTGGATAATCGCCCGAATTCGGACGTGAAGATGACTTCCGTCAGTGTCGCTCCCAGTCGGACGGATGCGAGTTTGTTCGTCACGGCCATCGCCCCGGGGATGAGCACGCTGAAGGTGACGGCCACGGATTCGGCGGGTCACAGCGCGTCCCGGCTCATCGCCGTGACGGCGGTGGCGGATACGACCAATGATCCGCCCATTTTGGAGCCGCTTCCCCCGGTGGTGATGCCGCTGGGCGGAGTGCCGGAGATTCAGTTGCACACGNTCGATTTGGAAAGCGATGCGGTGAGCGCNCGGTTTCCGGTGGAAGACGGCATTAACCAGCAGGTTATTTACGCCGGCCTCAATGCCAATAATCTCCAAGCAGTGGCTCCGACCAGTGAGCGGGCCTGGGATTTGGCCATCAGCGTCGCCGGGCTGAACGATCCGCTGACGACGTCCAGTCCTTTCTCCGCTTCGCGTTTCCAATTGCTGGAGGTGGGCATTGGAGACCGAGTCATCTCAGCGGCACCCGAAACGATCGAGGCCACGGCGGGCGTGGCCACGGGGACGATTACGGTTGCCACGTTCCGGCACGGTGGTCTCAATTCCGCTCCGGCGGATTTCAATGCCACGGTCATCTGGGGCGATGGGACCAATGGGGAGTTTTCGACGGGAAACACGCCGACCGTTACGGTCGTGCGCTCGGTCGCCAACCCTTCTGTTTTTGAGGTGCGCTGCGCTCACACGTACACCCACCCGGGAAGCTACCCGCTGAAAGTGGTGGTCGACGGCCCCTTGGGTGCCGTGGGCAAGGCGAAGGGCTCGGTCGCCGTGAATGCTGCGGGAGCGACCCTCAAGGCGCTCGGGGCGGATCTCGAGTTTAACGCCAGCCCGCTCTTTTCGGGACGCCCGGTGGCCACCTTTACGGATTCCACCGCCGGGGCTCTGGCGGGCAACTTTTCCGCGCTGATTGATTGGGGCGACGGCCAGCGGCTGCCCGGGGTGATTCGCCAGACGGGCGTTGGCCGCTTCTCCGTGTTCGGCACGCATCGATATTTGGACCCGACTCGGTACGCGGTGGCAGTGCATATTCATCGCACCGCGCCCGCCACGGACGTGGTGGCGTGGTCGAGCATCAAGATGGGGGGCTTTGTGGGCCCGGCCCAGGTGCCACCCTTCGCCAAGGCGAACATCACCAGCTACTGGTCGGGTGCTCCGACGAAATTCTATCGCGGAAACGCGGTGGACGTGCTCGGGACCTTGTTCGTCATCAACGGAGGGCAAAAGCCGACCACCAAATGGAAGCTGCGGACGTGGCTTTCGACCGACGCGGTTTTGAATACCACGGGGGCGAATCCCGACATTCCATTGAAAATGGGTCCGCTCACCAAACTGGTCACGGAGATCCCGTTGAGCGCGCTGCCGCCTGGTGGTGGGGGAAACTTCGGCTTTCAAAACAACGGCACCAACGCGGACTTCACCATTCGCATGCCGGCGGGGGAGACAGGCGCCGGTAAATATGTCATCGCGCAGTTGGTCTATAATGACCCCATTACCGACCAAATGGCCGTGCCCAAGGCGATTCCGTTTGGCCCCCTGAAGGGCATTATTGTTTCCAGCCCACTTTTCACCAATTCCTATTCGCTCGCGTTGAAGGAAGGTGCCGTCGGAACACCGCAGCACACGGCGACCTTCCGGGTGAAGCTGGACACGCTGCCCACGGCGGATGTCAACATTCCCCTGGAAATTATCAATACCAGCACGGGCGCGGTGGACAATACCCGCGCCACCCTCGATCAAAGCAGTTTGACCTTCAATTCGACCTTTGGAACAAGCGAGCAAATCGTGACGGTGACGGTCGTGGATGACGCGGTCCACAATACCGGCGGCGCGAATTTCGTGATTCGGGTGAAACCGGCGACCAGCACGGATACCCGGTTCAGTGGCATGGACGGACAGGACATCTCGCTCACGGTGACGGACAACGACTAAATGAAGGCTTTCCTCCGCCGACTTTTCGGCAAATCGAAAATCAAAAAAGAAGCGCCGGTGACTCCACCGAAGAAGGCGGAGCCCAAGCCGCGCAAGCGGACGGATTCGTCGTTCGAGCCCCTGGAAGGGCGTATCGCCCCGGCGCTGCTGCTGAATCCTTCCACGATCCAGTTCAAGGATGTGGATGGGGATCTGGTCACGGTCACGTTTTCAAAGTCCATCTTCACGCAAACGGGCACGCCCTTGAATGCCAAGCTGGATCAAGTTTTCCAGTTTAAGGATCCCGCCCAGCACGTCCGTCTGGCTGCGGATGGTGGCAGTGCCACTGACGTGGGAGAACTTGCGCTGATCGATCTGACGGCTCTGGGAACCGTGAACCCCTCGTTTAAGTCGAATCTCACCATCACCGCCACCCCGCAGGGCGGCATGGGCAACGATCTCGTGAACATCGGCTACATCAAGTCAGCCACGAGTTCCGCCTCCGGCAATGCCTTGGGAAATGTCATCGTGGATGGCGATCTCGGGCGGATCGATGCGGGCGATCCCAGTGTGGCGATCGGACTGGCCTCGTTGACCGTGCAGTCGATGGGCGCAGTTGGCGTGACGTCGCAGCTCGCGAGCGGCACGCTCAAGAGCACCATTACCGGCGGACTGGGGAAACTCGTCGTGAAGGGGGACTTTGTGGATGAGGTTTTCAAGGTGGCGAATGGCCTGCCGAAGACGGCACCCGGAAATCTCGGCAGCGTCACGATTGGTGGAAAGCTGCAAGTGAGCGCCGGGACCGTGACCACGGACATTGCCCAAATTACCGCGGACGGAAACATCGGTCCCGTGCATGTGGGAACGACGGCGGCGGACGGGATTTTTGGCGGGACTGGCGCGAATACGGCGCTGATTAAGGCGGGTGGAAAGATCGGAACGGTGACCATTATCGGCGATCTGCGGGGCGGGGCGGGCAAGGACAGCGGGGAAATCAATGGGGCCACGTCCATCGGCAACGTCAGCATCAGCGGGGACTTGTGGGCCGGCGCCGGGGAGAATAGCGGGCGGATCGTCTCCGCCGGGGGCATCGGTGCGGTGACGCTCGGAACGCTCCATGGGGACACCACCTTTGGCTCCAACGGGGCGGGGGTCGCGGGGAAGAATGCTGCCACCATCGTGGCCGGGGGCGCGCTCACCAGCCTGACCACGCGCGGCGGGGTGCTGGGCGGCGCGGGCGTAGGCTCGGGTTCGGTCTCGGTCACCGGACTCCTGGGCAAACTTTCGATTGGCTCCGTCGTGGCGGGGGCGGTGGGCAATGGCAGCGGACATATCTCGGCAGGCGCTCTCGGCACCGCGATCGTGGACCAAACGCTGAACGGTGGGGTGGGCGATGCCTCGGGCTCCATCACCACGGTGGGGAACCTCACGAGCATCATCGTCAAGAATTCGCTGGGAGCGACCGCCGCGCTGGTGGCGGGCAAGGGCCTCTCGAGCGGGGCCATTTCGGTGGGGGGGAATCTGGGAACGGTGACCATCACCGGGAATCTGGATGGCCTCCGGGGCGGCGAACTCGATGGCCACCTGGTTTCCAATGTGGCTCAGGTGCCGGGCGTCGGGGCGGCCAGCGTCCAGGCCGGTGGCAGTATTACGAAGCTCACGTTGACGGGTGCTTTGACGGGTGGGCCCAACGAGAGTGTAGGTTCCATTACGGCGGGAAAGACCATCGGAACCCTGAAGGTTACGGGCAGCCTGTTTGGCGGCGCCAATTTGAATTCCGGCAGCATCGTCGCTGGGGGGCGCATCGCGAGCGCGACGATTCAGGGCACTCTGCAAGGTGGCGCGGGGGATAATTCCGGCGCTCTTATCTCCGGCGTGGACACCGTGCAAAATGGTGATCTGACCAAAGCCGTGATCAACGGCGCCATTACGGGTGGCGGCGGGATTGGCTCGGGCAGCGTCCGGGCCGGGGGGCGGATCGTTTCCCTGACCGTCGGCGTGGTCGGCGGAGTATCCTCCAATGTGCTCCTGCAGGGCTCCACCGGAGGGAGCAGCGGGGCTATTTTTGGCGACCTGGGGATCGGTTTGATTAATATCCTGGGGAGCGTGGCTGGGGGGACGGGCTTGAACTCGGGCGCCATCGTGGCGAGCGGCGCGGCGGCCACCATCAAGGTTGCGGGCTCGCTCACGGGCGCCGTGGGCGATGGTAGCGGGTCCATTCAGGTCCACGACCTCGATCTCGTTGCCAGTGTCCGTGCGGGGGATCTCGCCACCCTGATCATTGGGGGTGCCGTCACGGGGAGCAATGGCAGCGGGTCCGGCCAGATTTTGATCGAGGGCACCGCCAAGACGCTCACTTTGGGCGCGCTGTCAGGTGGGGTGGGTGCTTCGAGCGGGAGCATCTCGGTCGGCAGCGGGATCGCCGCCATGAATAACAATTTCACGACCATCGGCGGTGCCGCCAGCATCACGATCAAGGGGGCGCTGACGGGCAGCACTGGCCCGGGCAGCGGTACGATTGATGTGGGCGCCCGCCTCGGCGCGCTCGTGATCAATGGGGCGGCGAACAATACGGCGGTCACGGTGGGGCGCGATCTCGGCAAGCTCACCATTGGCGCCGCAGTGGATCACCTCCTCGTTTCCGCGCAAGGGCAGGCTCACCCCACGGCGAAGACCGATTTGACCATCGGTTCCATCACCATCCACGGCGCGGTGTCGAATTCCACCCTCCGCGCGGGGTATGATCGCTTCGGCAACCCGGTGAACGGAGGCGCGCAGATTGGGAAGGTGAGCATCACGGGCGATTGGACCGCGAGCAACCTCGTCGCCGGGGTTCAGGACGTGGACCAGGATGGCTTTGGCGACCTCGACGACGTCTCGATCCCCACGATGGGCGGGCCGATTTCGAAAATTGCGGGCATCATCATCACCGGAAACGTCACCGGGACCGGTCCGAGCGGAGACCATTTCGGATTCACGGCGAAACAGATCGTGAGTGTAAGAATTGCCGGCATCCTCCAAGCCCTCACCACCGGGCGCGACACGATTGACCTTGCCGGAACCCCCGTGACCAACGACACGGCAATCCGCGAAACCGCCTAGCCCTTTTACCGGCCATCCGGGTCTCCGCGATTTTTGCATCGAAGACCCGGCCGCCAATTGAACAAATCAACGTCCGCTACAGACACACCCGACCCGACATGACCAAATTGCCCCAAATGATCGAGCTTCTGGAAACCCGCATCGCCCCGGCGGGGATCATGGTCGCCAACCCCATTTTCGATATCACCGCCGGGACCGGCCAGACCGGCGCGAGCATCGATCTGGGCAAGTTGGTGGATGCGTCCAAGAGCTACCGCACGATGGTGGAATTCGTCACCAATTACACCATCCCCGGCCAATCGTCGCCGGCGGTCATCCAGATGGAGTTGTTTGACGACAAGGCTCCCGTCACCGTGGCGAATTTCCTGCACTACCTGAATAATCCCAACAAGGCGGCGGACTACGACGGCATCATCTTCCATCGGTTGGTGCAGGGCTTTGTGCTCCAGGGCGGCGGCTTCAACGCCTCGGCCTTCACGACCCACATNGCCACCTTTCCGACGGTTCACAATGAGTTCGATGCGAATGACCCGGAGCGTTCGAACATCGTCCAGACGGTGGCCATGGCCAAGGTGGGGGCCGACAACGGGGGCGGCCCGAATAGCGCCACCAGCGAATTTTTCGTCAACCTGGCGAACAACGCGGCGAACCTCGACGCGCAGAATGGCGGCTTTACCGTTTTCGGCCGCGTAACGGACGCTTCCATGCCGGTCGTTAATGCCATCGCGGGCCTTTCGCTTTATAATAGCTCCACTCCGGTTCAAAACTACAGCGGTGGCCTGCCGACCCCGTCCCAGTTGATTTCGATTGTGGACGCGCACGTGGTCACGCCCCAGGCTGGCGACGCCGGGGGGGATACCTTTTCGATCGATAGCATCACCGATGCGACTTCTGGTCTCGCCACCAAATTGGTCACCGCCAAGCTCAATTCCGCCACCAATCAACTCGACCTGAAATTTGCGCCGGGTGCCACCGGGGTGGCGAAGGTGAAGGTGAAGATCAGCAAGACGAACGAGGCCGACGTGTTCGACGAATTCCTCGTCACCGTGAAGCCCAATTTGATCACGGATGTGGTGGCCGACGGGTTGAAATCCACCTTCGTGCCGGGTGACAAGGGCACGGCCAAGGTGCAGATTATCAACAACGGTGGCGGCGTGGCCAAGGGCAAGGTGAGCGTGAAACTCTACCTCTCGAAGTCCAACGGCACGGCCAGCGACGAACCCGGCTACACCCTCGATACGAACACGGACATCCCACTCGGCGAACTCGATAACGTCAGCATCAATGTGCTGGCGGGCAAATCCTTCACCGTGCCGGTCAAGTTCACCGTCCCCGGAGATTTGCTCCAGGATGGCTCCCAGTACCGGCTCGTCGCCAAGGTGGAGAGCGGGACCGTGGATGAGCTGTTCACCGACGACAACGCCGGAAACTTCGTGAAGCAAACAGTCTCCGCGACCGATCCGACCGTGTTGCACACGTTCAATTTCTCTTTTGGCTCCGTCGGCGGGCGCAGCAAGGTTCCGGTCACCGTGCAGGATGCCGATGGCCAGAACATCACCTTCCAGTTGATTGGGCCGGGGACGGGAAAAATCGTGAAGAATACCGATGGCACCGTGGATGTGACCGTGAGCGGCACCACGGCGGCTTCCACCCTGAAACTGGTGGCGGCCAAGGGCATCGTGCCGGACATCGATGATCTCTTCATCAACGACACCATCGGGAGTGTCTCACTCGGCAATACCCATCTTCATGGCCATCTTACCGCCAGCGGCGGGGCCAAGAGCATTGTCTTTGGCGATCTCGGCAACACCGACGTGGCCACCGCCCAAAATAGCAGCGACAAGACGCTCTCGATCGGGGCCTTTCCGATCCCCACGCAAAAACTTTCGCTGAGCCTCGGCAACGTTCACGACTACAGCCTGCAGTCCGACATGCCCATTTCCAGTCTGGTGGCGAAGACTTGGGCCAATGACGCCGTCAATACCTCCGCCAACCTCATCGGCGCGCCGTCCATCGGCACGCTGAAAATCGCCGGAGACCTCGAGGCCAGCGTGACGCTGGTGGATGACGTCAAACTCTCGGTCTTCAGTGTCGGGGGGGCGCTGCATGGAGTCACCGTGCGGACCTCGGGGGATGTTGGAGTCGTAACCGTGGGCGACCTTTCCTCCAGCCAGTTCTTCGCCGGGTTGGCCGCCACGCCCACCCAGCTCAGTGACTTCGCCGCCGGCGACCAAATCGTGAGCTTCACGGTGAAGGG
>FJVV01000060.1_pt1 | contig 18361 bp, 16 predicted proteins | sample 1011911 | NCBI WGS metagenome assembly FJVV01 (sample SAMEA3912450, study PRJEB9761) | metagenome | biome: forest; material: soil | place: USA | collected 2011-06-22 | depth 0.1 m
CGTCATGGCCACGCACGAGAGGGACAGCACCATGAGCTGGTCCGACCAATGTCCAGGAAATCGGCATACCAGCTTCACGAAGATAGCCATCCAGAGTCCCTGCAGTCCCGCGAGCCCGGTGAAGAAGATAACCTTGGAGAAGGCGTAGGCCGTGAAGCGCAGCCCATTCATGCGCTCCTTCTCGTAGATGAGTCGCTCTGAGGCGATCTCCCGTGCCCCGTTGTTCGTGCCGGTGAGCCCCAGCAGGATTACTTGAAAGAGAACCAGCCCGACCACGAGATTGGCCGCATGCGTCGCCTCGCGCTGGTGCCGCATGCTCTGCTGGAGCGACTCCAGGAAACCCGCAGTGGAGTCCAACGCCATTCCGCTGATCTGCGGCAATCCGCCCAGCGCGAAGATGGCCACGAGCATGGGAAACCCGAACGTGATCCCCGCCATGGCCAGCAGGTTGCCCCGGTCGCGCCAGAACAGGCGCCAGCGACGGTGCAGGAGCGTCCACGTCTGCGAGGCCAGTTCTGACGGGCCCGTTCCGTGAGCGACATCCTCCGCCCCATCTTCTCCGATGACTCCGCCCTCGGCTCCGATGGCCTTGCGCGCGTCTGACCAGCGCTTCCGCCATGCCTCCACCGGCTCCGCGTTCAGCCGCTCGTAGAGATGCAGCGGGTCGGTGATCCCGAAGTGCCTCAAAAATTCTGAATAGGTCCCCTGGAAAAGCAGCTCTCCCTGGCCGAGCACCGTGATCCGGTCGAAGGTCGGCAGCTTCGAGAGATTGTGGATGATGCAGAGAAACGATTTTCCCTTTTCTTGGGCGAGGCCGCGCAGCACCTCTAGAATCTGGTCCTCCGAGCGCGGGTCGAGGCCCGAGGTCACCTCGTCGCAGACCAGCCACGCCGGGTCGTTCACCAGTTCCAGCCCCAGTCCGAGCCGGCGCAACTGCCCGCCGGACAGGTTCTCCACTCGCGTGTGTCGGGCATCCCCCAATCCGGTCGTCTTGAGAATCCACTCCATCCGGGGGAGCCTCACCTCAGACGGCCTCACGAGGAGGGCCAGCGCGTAGGATAGGCTCTCCTCCACCGTGAGCTTGGGGTTGGCGATGCTGAATTGCGGGGCGAATCCGACCTTGCCGGTCAGATCTGCCGGCTCACGGACTGCCCTGCCGTCGAACTCAATCAGCCCGGTGCTCGCCTCCAGACCGAGCAAGGCTTTCGCGAGCGTGGTCTTGCCGCAGCCCGACGGCCCCACGATGGCGTGGAGGCCCACGCGGGGAAAAGAGGCATCGACTCCCGCCAGCAGCGTCTTCGATCCGTCGGGCGCGGTGACGGTCAGTCCTTGGGTGCGAAACATCGGGCTCAGGTCATTTCGCGCTGCCGCTCGCCGCTGCCGGAGCGCTGCCTGCGGTAGCGCGGCTTTCAAGTATGTTCCCGCACAGGCGCACGATACCGTCGTCCGCGAAGTAGCTTGCCGGATATTTGTCCTTGGCCGCGAGGAAGGCCAGCAGCGCATCCACCGACTTCCCCTGCTTTTCCTGATCGTCCGCTTGGGCGATCAGCGATGCGAAGGCCGAGGCCTTCACGGCAAGGTCCGACCGCACCTGATTGATCTGCAGATCGTCGGGAGAAGCGCGATAGGCGCGCTCCACGATTTCCCAAGCGCCGAGAACGTTCTTGGTCCGTTCCAGCTCCTTGGCTTGCGAGATGGCGGTTTCCACGCGCTCCATCCGGCGCATGATGTCCGTGAATTTCTTCGTTCGGTCCGCGTCGTCATGCAGTGCCGCCGCGTAGCGGAACCGATCATTGTAAATTGCGCGAAACTCGTCGTTGGCCAGCAGGCGGTCGAAGTCCTTGCCCGCCACGTCAACCACATCGGAACGCTGCTCCATCCCGGTCGAAAATTTGCCGATGGCCGGGTTCGAGGGCCAGGCAACCATCGCCGCCCTGATGGCGTCCTCGGCGTCCTTCATGTTGCCCTGCTTGGCCGCATACCCCGCCTGCTGCAGCGCGAGCATGCTGGTCTGCTTCGCCGCGACTATGATGGCGTTCGGCTTCACTGCGTCGAAGTCGGGGACCTTCGCCTTGATTTCAGTCATCAGTGTTGAGGCTCGATCAAAGTCCTTCGCTTCAATCGCATTAGTGAGGTCCGCCATCCCGTGCACGGAGGCGCGCAGCTTGTCCTTCTGGTCGATGGGGAACGTCTTCACCACGGGCAGGAACTCGCCCAGGTGGAAAACCTCCATCATTCGCAGCGAGGCCTCATAAATTTCGCCTTTGTCCAGCAGATGCTGAACGGCCTTGGAGCCTGTATCCACTTCCCGCATGGCTTCGCGCGTGAGCGCCTCAATCGCGGAAGTGGTTATGCGGATGTCGGCGCCGCCCAGCAGTTGCTTCTTCAGCCCCTCCGCGGCCTCCATGTCGCCCTGCTCGCCCGCGAAGAGGTAGCGGTAGAAGTCCAGGGCGATCAGGACGTGCTGGAATCGCCGCTGGGCGAAGAACTGCAGAATCATCCCCTGAAATTCGAGTTTCTGGTTCAACCGCGAGGTCGTCTCCAGCTTCTCGTTGTCGGCGATCCGCTTCTCCGCGTCATCCAGCCTCTTCTTGTAGGGATCGGTCGCGTAGTCGCGGGTGGGGGCCGTTGCGGTTGCCGACTTGCTGTTGCGAATGTTCTCCAGGACCGCGTTGCGGTCCCAGTCCTTGTTGCGGGTGATGTTGGATTCCGCGCTTTCCCTTTTCTTCTCAAGATCCTTGTTGGTTTGCAGGATGTCGCGGATTTTAGAATTCGCCTGCCAGTAGCTGATGAGGCTGTTCGCGAGGGTCTCGCTCAGTCGCGAATCCCCGTCGTAGTCGGCCGCCTTGTAGAGGAGCCTCCATGCCTGGGCGATTCGCTGGTCCAGCGTGCCGCCCTTGCGCCCCTGAAGGGTGGCGGAGATTTCGTCCAGGGTCTGATTGTAGGCCAGATCGGCCTCGCCTTTGGCTTCTGGCGTTACGAGGTATCGCTCGAATCGGCCCAGAAGCACCTTGGACGTTCCGGGATCGAAGGTTTTCCCCTGCCAGGTGACATTGCCCGTCTGAGGGTCGAACATGCCCAGTAAATTCGGCCCGCTTGGTCCGCCGGCGTCGGGTGACGGCGCCGCGCTCGACGAGGAGGGGGCGCTCGGGGGCGTGGCTGCTGCGGGCGCGACGGCCGCCGCCGCGCTGGCCGTTTTGTCCGCGTCGGGAACTTGGGCTCCTAGGAACGGCGAAGCGATGAGGGGCGCGATAACGGCGATAAGCCTGGGGAGACGGGACATTTGGAAATAGTTTTCGGTTCGCATAATATGCCTTGTTGGGGCGACTAGGTCTGACGCCTCACAGCTTGCGGAACCCCGTGAGTGACAGCAGTCCGTCGCTCTCGACCTGCACGGTCAGGGCGTAGAGTTGGCCGGGCTCGGGATTGAAGTTCGGCACCTTTCCCCCGTCGAGGAACGGCACCAATTTGTCCGAGGCCGTGTCGCGTGCGAGGATGATCCTTCCCACACCCGCCCGCATCTCCAACTGGCGCTCGATGCGCGCCTGAAGTTCGTAGCGGTTGCCGGCCAGCCCCCGCGCGTTGGACACGTAGGACTCTGCAGGAAGCTTGGGCTCGCGCGTTCCGAACGCATGCCATCCGAAGAAGGCGATGCCGCCCAAAAGAAGTATCCCGCCTAGGATGCCGCCGATTAGGAAGAGTTTAGAGGGCTGCGTTTGTTTGCTCATCAGCGTTCGTATCTTTGATGGGTTTAATAGGCGGAATTTTTGAGAATGGGTGCGCTTCGCCTGTTCGGAAAATCCATCCTGCTAGCACAAGCAGCACCAAGTTGCGCGCCAACAGCCATGGGTAGCTTGATGGCTCGCTCGAATGCCCGAAGCATCCGCAGGAGAGCGTCAATCCTCGTGCCCAGGCCGAAACGGTTGCCCCTACGAAAGACAGCAACATCACGCCGAACAAGGCGCTGGCCGGCTTAGTCCACTTTCGGCCCCACAGCAAGGCGACCGCAGAGGTGATCTCCAGATACGGCAGCCAGATCGAGCCAAGCCAGGCCCATCGGTATGGCAGAACCTGAAAGGATTCGATGTCTTGAAGAAACATGTCCGGTGCCATCGCCTTGCGTGCGCCGGCCCAGAGAAACAGCCCGGCCAAGAGCAATCTCCCTGCATGATGGGCATAAATCGGCCTGCGAAAACTAGAGGGAAAGGTTACAGCAGGAGGAGACATGCAGGTGAAATCAGGCCCAGAGTCGGCCAGCTGCACCATGGACAGCAAGTGAATTTACGACAGATTAAATCATTTTCGTTAACTGGCATCAGCGATGCTAATTCATAAGGGAAAAACGTGTTACAGTTGTGCCAATTTAATGCGTCTTCTGTTATTTATGTTGCATCTCAATTTTGGGATACTAGCCATCCCCATCTTTAAGTTATGAATCTGCGTTTAAATACCATCGTCTTTGCGAGCTTGTGCTTGTCGCTTGGGCTCTTTGCCCAAACTGACCCCGGCACCAACCCGTGTCATCCGTGTAACCAGCCCAACCCTCCAGCTTGGTGTGATGAGGATGATGGCCCCCCTGACGGCGACTCCATGCCGGTTGGGCTACTGGTTGATGATATGCCGGAGACAGTGATGGTTGACTGATCGTTTGATCGGTTGATTCCCATGACGACGCGCCGTCTTATCCGGATTGTAGGAGGATTGATCCTCGCCTTGGCGAGTGGCTCGATTTCGCGCGCCCAGGCCGATTTTACTTTTGAGTATGCCCCAAAGCGGTTGGGTTCAGCGGATAAGTGGGGCTACGCGATCTGGCGGACTGCCTTGGGGCAGATAAGTCTCAACAGTCAGAATATCCCGATCAATCTTGTGTTCAGCAGCGATCCGCGGATTGCGGCAGGCATTGTAGGCAAAGGATGGAATCTGCCTTTCTTTGATTCGGCCCTTGTAGAGGAGGGGCAAGGCACCCTGCGCTGGCATCGGCCGGATGGCCGAATTTTCTATTTTTCCCGCGAGCGAGGCGATACCAGCGTAAAGCAGACCAGACGGGATGCCCCTGAGGAGTTCCTGTCCGGTAGCAATGCGTGGAGGGCGGAACGCACGCCGAAGACTCGTCATGTCGTCCTTACGCACGTTAGAACCGGCGCGCAGTTAATCTATGAGGACGGGTTGCTGGTGAGGTTTTGCCTCGTCAATCCCTCTGGTGATGGCGCCCAAAGCTACTCCGTCAGCTACGATGCCTTTCGCAATCCGGTGCGCCTTTCCGTTTTTGGGTCGGGCAAAGTGCTGGCCGAGTTCGATTGCGGGGGCGGGCGGTTGGCGAAGACGTTGCGGATCGGGGATAAGACCATTCCGTTTGCGTATATCGACGCTTCTCTTAACCAATTTCCTGCGGGCCCCTACCTGAGCCAGGTTGTCGAGGGGGCGTTGAGTCCCCTGTCCATCAACTATAAGTCAGAAGGGTCCAACGCCAATGGCATTCGCTTCGAGAGGCTTCTGACCAGCGGTGCGAAGACCGGGATGATTTGGACCGCAGGCTCTGGTTTTTTGCGCGAGGATGACAGCGGGACCTACAAGGTCGAAAACCCAAGTCTCGCAAACAACGGACGTGCTGCGGTCCCCTCGAAAGGTCGCAATCAGACGGCACCGACCGACTATAATTGGAAGCCGGACGAAGCTAAAATCACACGGACTGATCGTCAGGGGAAATCTGAATATGCCTATAATGATAGGGCCAAAGGCATTGATACCCGCACGAATAAAGAGGGCGTTGCGACAATTACTTATTATCTGCTCACACCTGGTCCTATGATGGGAAGGGTTCGCAAGATAGAGGAGGTGAAGGGAAAGCAGGTCACGGTCATGGAGCGCAATGCCTATGATGAGCAGGGGCGGATGGTCCGGAAAATCGATAAAGAGGGAGCCCAAACCGTATGGGAATATCTCAATGGCGGAGACTTGGTGCGACAAATCGTGAACGGGACATTGACGAATGAAAAGGTATATGAAAATGGGGTCTTTTTGGCCCGTAGAAACTACGGGATTGATGGCATAAAGTCTTACGTCAGTTCCAGTGCGCTAAAAAAACTTGGGGTGACCGCAGCTGATGTCGAAAATTTATTTAAATCAAAGAATAATGAAGATTAACTCACTGGCATTTTTACTGTTGTCCTTATGCGTGCTTGATCGTGCATCGGCGACTATAACGATGGATGGGCCTGACGCCACCATTATGAAATCCGACAGCGGTTATGATTTATCGGTGACTGGTGAGATAGATTCTACATATACGGCTGATTTGCTGTGTTGTGGAAGCGCCCCTGAGTATACAAGCTACCCCCCTGAACACGACGAATTTGATGCTTGGGCTTTTGCGTGGGAAGGTGATGTAACCGATAACGGTGACGGCACCGCGACGCTTTTAGCCGATACAGTCGGAACTAAAACCGCAACCGTTCATGTAACCACCCATTGGACATGTGTAGATACGAGCAATGAACTGGACGTGACGTTTGATCCTCCTACTAATACGTATAACGTCGTTGCAGTGGAAATCGAGATTAACAATACCAGCACCACAGATGACGATGGGGTGATTTTGCAGTCGGTCCCGGTCAGCCAAGTAGATCTGTCGGTTCCCTGTCGGGCGCGGATTGTGGGGACTTCTGCGGCCACTGCGGTTACCTTGAATTCGGCTGGACATAAAATCAAGTTTGGCTCCAGCTCCTCCTCCGTGGCGGATTCATACGATGTTACGTTGCCAGCGGATTCTGGGTGGGCTTCTTTTGTGATTTCTGGGGTTACGGCCAGCTCGGCGATGAACGATGAGAGCATAACGGCTGCTTTGGGGACTGCTGCGGCGTCAACATCAGATGCGGTTTCAGTGGCTTCGGTCACTGTGTATTCCTTTGGAAACCCAACTCTAATAGTGTCTAATTCGTTCCCGTATGAGTTGATCACCTTACACGATGGGACTGGCTATAAATTGTCAGGAGATTTCTATCAGAATCATCATGCGGTTTTGATATCATCGTCCGCAGAGATTATGCCATCTGGCGCAGATAGGACAAAAGCGCCCTTGACCTATTATTATATTGGGCCTGCGCAGAATGCTAATTTTACTTCTGGGATACTCGAATTGACATATGATACCCCATCCATTACTTATTCATATAGCAGTGTGACGGGTTTGGTTGTGCCTCAAAAAATAGTCGACACTAAGTCCCTTTCTGGGCCATATTTGGATTCACAGACGGACAATCGGCCATTCATATATCCCCTAGGTCAATTCCCTTATGCAAGAGTTCTTCCCCGTTCTAGTTCGAGTGGAACTGAACTAGCTATTGTCGGAGATTCCCCTGGGCTGGAAATTAAAATAGCTAAGGATGATCTCAAGCCTAATCCTAGTGGCTCTGGCAATGTCAATGTTCAGTATCATCCTGCGGGAATCCGGGCGAAGATATTCTTTAAGACGTGGACAATTGCGCATGATATTGTAAATAATAAAACTATCCCCTTGCTACAGAAGACGTGGTCTGTTGATGTATCTTGGACCTCTTCTGGAGGTGTTTCTGGTGGAACTGATGTTAGCGCTTCTGTTTCTGCACTGTCCAGTCCGGATCCAGTCTTTGTGGCTCCTACGGCTGACACTCAAAGTTCGGGTCCTTGGACATCCACGAACAGTTCTGCAACTACAACCCTAAGCTATCCCTAAAATGAATAAAAAAATCCCATTTTTTGCATTAATTGCTACAATCGCTTATTCCTATGGATTCTCTCAAATCAATAATGATGTGGATCATATAAGAGAAATCGACTCGGTTTTTTCGTTGGCATTAGCACATGAAGCGAATGTAGCGCCAACTCCTTGGGCTATTGGGGTTTTTAATAAACTCGCATCACCTTCCGTGGATGCGCGACAATTGGAGAAGGATTTGCCTGGCTATAAAAGCTCTCGGCAAGGGGAGATTCTTACTGCCATAGGTAGCTTGAGCATTAAATGGTCGTCGTTTCCTGAGAAACGGCCATTATGGGGGTATTATGTCGAGGTAAATGGTCAATTTGGTGGAATTGGGCCTCAATCATTTAGTAGTCCCTTTTTATCGAAAAACATCACTGCTGTCTTTCAGCTTCCTCAGAAAATATACTATGAATTTGATCCACGCGGACTGATTGGGGGTGGGATTATTGTTTATCAGATTGATCCGTCTTGGGTTGAGAGTATTACCGCCGTGTTGACGCATAAAGAGTCTTTGACTGATCCTGATATACAGCCATCACCATTTGGTGAATTATGCCGCTTTCTAGAAGTCCTTCGTCTTTCCTCGAATAATCCACAGTTGGCGGATGTCGGGCGTCGCCAGCTTGATAAAGTCCTTAAGCAAAGGACGGATGAGCGATTGGTGGAGGCACTATTTTATCTTGCGATCAATCCCGCTGTGAAAAATCCATCCGACCAAATTTTTTGGGAGTTATTGAAATCTAGTATACGAAGTGGAGTTGTCAGTAGGGAAGCGGGGGCAAGATTGGTAATCGCGTTTTTATGTTTTACTAAGCTGCCTGATGAAAAACTAGCGGAGATAGTCTCTCTAATAAGTCCTCCCTCAGTGAATGGAATTTCTTATGATGAAAAAAAACTCTCGTTAGAAGATAAGCGTGTTATTGAGATTCTTGCTATTCAGAATCAATATTCCCGTTGAGTTTGTCTTTTGCCATGGCGATTGCTTTCATGGGGCATTCAGCTGCAATCGCAGCTATCCTTCTGGGATCTTATGCTTCATATTGGCTCTCCTAGATTTCTAATTGAGTAATGTGATCACTTGGAAATATATAATTTTATTCTCTTTACTGGGCCTTTCCATGCGGGGTGAAGTTCTATGGGGAAGCAAGTCGCAGGAGCTTATTGCGACTGCATTTGATAAGAAGATTGAGTTTATTTTTAATTTCGAAAACAAGGGAAAGTATCCAATTGAGCTGTCGAAGCCGTCGGCTAGCTGTGTCTGCACACTCCCAGCCCTTGCTAAAACCCATTATGATCCCGGTGAAAAGGGCGTGCTACGTGGCTTTATAAATATCAATGGAATGAATGAGCTAAGTGCTGCTAAAATATATGTTAAGTGGGAGGAAATCGACGGTGACATTCGCCGTCCGTTTGAAGAGACGCTAGAACTCAAAGTTATAATCCAGGAAATCGTCACCGTTGTTCCCAGCATCACCTTATGGAGAAAGGATGGTGATTCGTCGGAAAAGGGGGTGCGTTTGGAGGTAAAGCAGGCCGCCGACCTTCCCCTTAAATTGGTTGGCTGCGATAGTGATGCCTTTACCGTCAAACTTACCGAAACAGTTCCCGGTCGGGCCTATGATTTGAAGGTGTCTCCCGTTTCCGCAAAAAATAGCGCTCAGGGCATAGTCACAATCGAGGCCGTTGCCGCAGACGGAAAGACTCTGAAGTTTTTCGCGCACTTACTCGTTCGCTGAACATGGGGCTATCCATCCGCATTCTTCAGCTTGTCGTGATTAGTGCCTGTCTTGCGCTCTCCGCCTGGCGTCTGCACCCTGATAGGAATCACTTCAATCTCGCCCACTGGCGAATAGCGGAAATCACCGCGCGCGAGCTGGCCTCGCTCAATTCAGTGCCATTGTTGCTGGACGCCAGAGAGGAAGAGGCGTTCGCCCAAAAGCACATGCCGGGGGCGATTCACCTTTCAGGCCAGAAATGGGACGATGAACTGCCCACGTTTCTGGGCGCATGGCAACCGGAGTCCCCTGTAGTCATTTATTGCAACGGGCAGTCCTGCGGGGCCAGCAAGCTCGTCGCGCTTCGATTGCTCAATGATCTCCCTGCGGCCAATATCTATGTGTTAAAAGGGGGCTTCCCTGCTTGGGAAGCATTTCAAACTTCGTTGGGCACCTCAAAATTATGACGGTCATACGCAGATACACTTTGTCGCTTCTAATTGGCGTGCTGGTTTCCTCCACGTCGTGGGGCGAATTGATTTCGTTGCAGCAGCTCCCGCCCGCCAACCTCACCAAGGCGGACCTTTACTCTGAGAAAAGCCTGCCCGCGACCAACGGAGTCGTCGTTTTGTGCCCCGGAATGAATGGTGACGGGAAGATACTCGCCGGTGAAGAGCCTTGGCGCGCCTTCGCAAAAGAGCATGGATTTGGGCTGGTCGGCGTATCGTTCTCATCCCCTCCGGAATTGCTCTACGGGAAGCCGGCCAAGGGCTACTATTATCCGGAGCAGGGCTCCGGTGACGTCCTCATAAAAGGTCTGCGCAAGCTTTACGGGAAGGATGTCAAAATTCTTATCTACGGGTTTTCAGGCGGAGCCCAGTTTGCTGGGCGTTTTGTGGACCAGCATCCCGATCTTATCCTCGGCTGGGCGGCTTACTCTGCCTCGTTTTGGAGTGCTCCCATTGCCGCCAGCCCCACGAGCCCTCCCGGCATCGTAGCGTGTGGAGACTTCGACAGCGAGCGGTATGGGCCTTCATTTGCGTATTTCCAGCAAGGACGCCGCAAGGATGCCCGGTGGACGTGGATAAGCTTGGGGAATGTCGGACATCTTCGCTACCGTAGTTTGGAGGTGTTCATCCGCGCGTATTTCGACGCTATTCTAGTTGGGCATTTTAAGGACGCGTCATGGCTTGATGCCGAAACCAAGCAACCGATCACGGAAAATGACAGACTGCTCAATCCGGCGCTTTCGGTATGGCTGCCGACACCCGAGATCGCTGCCGCTTGGCTCAAGCTGCATCACCCGTGATGTAGGCCTGAAGACTAAGTCAAAAGATACCCCTATGAATTTCACGGCGCGAGAGCACAATCCGACATGCTGTCTGCCCTTCCTCTTGGACCGCGTGCTTGCCCGCATGTCATTATGGCTTCTGGTGATGTGCCCCATCTTGGCGATAGGGCTGTGCGCGCAAACGGCTCCCGTTCACCAATCGGGCGACTTGGTGGATGGGGTCATTTTCTACAAGCAGTTCGTCAATTACGGCCCCGGTAAGGACAGCTGGATCAATTTCGCCTTGAGGATGCCTCCTGGGTGGAAGCAGGGGGGCGCCGTCCGCGGGGTGATGTGCGTGTGCACGTGGAAGGATACGCCGGACGGGGTTATGGGCAATCTGCGAGGAGCCAGCCCTCTGATCCAGTGGGCCGCGAAGAACAATTTCGCGCTCCTCAGCTGGTCGCGGCTCAAGTTCTACACGACCGGCACCAGCAACGACGAGATGGACGAAAAGACGGACGACAAGTGGTCCGAGCAGTTCGATGTCGCTGCCCGCAAGTGGGAATACGCCATCCAGCAACTGACCACCAAATATCGCCTGCCATCCAAGGATTTCCTCATAGACGGGATCTCCGGCGGAGCCCAGACCGCTCACCGACTCGTCTTGCGCAAGCCGCAGTATTTCGCGGCCGTCCACATCCACGTCAACAGCTCCTATGACGTGCCCACACCCGCCGCGAGAAACATAGCTTGGCTGGTGACCACGGGCGAACGGGAGTTCGGCTACCAGGCCTCGCATCGATTCTATTACAGTTCTCTCGAATTGGGATATGCGATGATCTACAAGGCCGGTGAGGGGCTTGGGCATTCAGGGAGCCCGGAGATCGATAAATTGGCTGTGTCCTTCTTCGACTACATGCTCCCCTTCCTGCCTGACTACCGCGACAAGGATCCGAAGGGAAACGGGGACGCGCTGCGGCTCATGAGACAGCCCCGTTATGTCGGAGATTGGCTTAACCAGCAGGCGTTCCCTTTCGAAAAGGCGCACCTCGTCGAGGGCCGCTACCAGACCGCCCTGCCGACCAGAGAGGTCGCCGTCGCCTGGGGTCCTCTGATCGAGAAATAAAGCCGTGCTCACGTCACTATTCGAAAGTCGCTTCGACTTCCTGGGGCTGGGCGCGGGCAGCGCCAACAAGAGCGCTGCCGTCCTTGCCTGCGCGCTCGTGTCGCTGGCGTGGTTCGTTCTCCAATCCCGCCGTCGCTGGCATGTCGTCGGCCTCGCCCTCGGCTTGGCGGTCGCCATATTGCTCGTCGCCACCAAGTCGCGCGGCGGGCTGATTGCCGGCGCGGCAGGCATGGCCGCGATCTTCGCCGTCTCCCGCCCGCGCCTCTCACGCTTTTGGGTCATATCCCTGACGGCCGCCGGTGCCCTCTTGGCCGTCTACGGCACGATGCACGGCGTCTGGGGCCGCTTTGCCTATGGCGACGACTCGCGCAGCGATCTTTGGCGATCAGGGCTGGCGATGCTCTGGGACGCGCCCGGAGGGTGGGGCGCCGGAAACGCGAGAGACGCCTACGCCCAGTGGTATCAACGCGTCGGCGACGGGCGCGGCTACCTCTCACTCGTGAACTTCCACCTGACGTGGCTCGTCGAGCACGGCATTGCCGCTCGCATCGCCTACGCGCTTTCGTGGGCCGGTCTCTGCTGGCTGGTCTGGCCAAGGAAGAACGCTCCGCTCCTGCTCACAGCCGCTGGAGTCTGGCTGGCATTCTTCGTGGCTGCTATCTTCAGCACCACGGCGAGCGTCTGGCAGGTCTGGGCCTTGCCGCTCGCGTGGCTGGTTGCCGCCTTGGTTTGGAGAATTCGCCGGAGGGAGTGGGCAAGCTCCAAGTTAGCCCTCCGCATCAGTGGTGTCGCTTTCGTCGCTCTCGGGGTCCTTCATGTCATTGGCTGGAGGCTGAGCGACGGGCGCTTGGTGGAGGCCGGCTCGCAGATGGTCAAATGGGGCGACGCCAAGCCGAGCTTCGTCTTATACGATCCCAATCCAGACGTGCTTGGCAACAAGTGGGGCCAAGACATTCGCGACCAGTCTGATTCGGTTCAGGTGCTCTATCTTGGAGCGACTGTAAGTCTGACAGGGCAAACTCATGAGACTTGGATTCTCTCTGGTAGTGTGCCGGACAAGCTGCCGCCCAAGAGCCGAATTTGCATTTTCAATATGCCAGCTTCCCCCCAATTGCTTCAGTGGCTACAGGCGCAGATGCCGAGCGCGGTTGAGGTCGTGCTCAGCGACAGCCTTGGTGATGCGTTGCAAACTGCGGCGTGGTCCGAGTGGTCGGCCAAAGACAATAAAGTGGCCTTGAAAATCATGGGGGGCACGGGACTTTACGTCCCCGATTGGCTTGGATTAGCTATGCCTTCACGAAAAGTTTCCCGATTCCGCCCCTGAATGACGATTTGTTTCCCAAAGATCCCGGCATACTTGATGGCTTTTCCTAGAAGCACGTATTCCGCGTCTTGGTAATCGGCGGCAAAGGAATCCTGATGGAGGACGATAGCATTGTTGCCGCTATTCCGTATGGTGGTCACGAAATCCGGCAGCTTGGTTTCTATCTCAAGTTGGAGCGCAACGGCTTTCTCGTTTGGAGTCATGGGCGGCGTGGGGTTACTATTTGGAGAGTGGGGCCGAGATGGAAAACCATTCCTGGGCCTGTTCCGGTGTTACCAGTTCGAGATATTCGCTTCTAATAACTTGAGGGCTGTTGCCGGTCTCTTCTGCCACTTTTGCGATGTCGCCTAAAATCGCTAGACGATAACTCGTGTAGCAATTCCTCAGGGCATTGCGTTTCATAGGAACACCAGAGTCTCTTATGGCGTTAGAGAGGGCTTCGCTGAGTGTTTTGGCGGACGCATAATCAGGTTGGACTTTCCCTTTGGTAAGTGCCCCTGCGGAAATCCATGTTCTGAGATTGGGTAGGATCTGGATGATGCGTCTGGCGCGCAGTTTTGTTGTGGCATGCTTCAGCTTGATCCAACCGCTGGCCAGATCCACCTCCTGCCAGGATAGCTTGAAAAGCTCCTCGTTGCGAATGCCGCTAAATGCGCGCAAGGCGATGCACGGCCTCAATGAGGCAGGTATGCCATCCATGATTTTTTGCATCTCCGCAGGGGTGTAAATTTCCGTATCCTTTGTCGGTTCCTTGACGCGGATCGATGACTCTGCCGCATGGGGCAACCAGTGGGGGAGGGCTTTGGCTTTCGTCTTCGCGTAATTGAAGAGCTGAACTACGGCTGCCCGGTAATTATTCTGCGTGCGTGGTTCCAGTTTCAGTTTTTTAAGCCATAGGTCGATTTCAGCGGTCGTGAGGGTATCAATCGTCCTTTCGGGGAAAGCCTCATGGAACTGCTTCAAGCGGGTGACGAGATCGTTGATGTGATAGGACCCCGCGCCCTCGTCTCGTTTTTCCTGGATAAGTTTCTCGACCATTTTTTGCACCAATGTGACCGAAATTTTGTCGCCCGCGTAACGAGTGAAGAATTGAGCGGCTTGAACCAAATGCGCACTGCCGCCAGCGCGTTTGGCCTCCATATACTCGGTGATCGCGGATGGGAGGGATATGCCGATTTCTTTGAGGTTCTCGATGGCAGAGCAGTAATCTTGAGTTTGCTCAGGTGTCAGAAGCCTGGTCGTCATGGCCCCGTTGGCCACGGCGGTTGCGGTTGTTTCCGCCTCTGTTCGGGCCTCCGTCAGATCAGCGAATTTCTTCCGAATTCTTTTCCCACCGAACGTGTAGGTGAGAGTGTAGGCGTCGTAACTGACGGTCTTTCGAGTGCCGTCTTTCTTCTGGGTATCCGGGGTGTGGTAGATTTTAACGACGGCGGCACCGCGCTTAATCTCCAGTGGGAATTTAACTTTTGGCATGCCGATTTGTCACTAAAGCGTCACGAATTGTCAATTTCACGGCACTGGCTCGGGGTGGCAAATTACGTAAATAAAAAAACCTGCGTGGGTTGCGCAGGTTTTAAAAGTGGTGCTCGGGAAGGGACTCGAACCCTTACGCCTTTCGGCACACGCCCCTCAAACGTGTGTGTCTACCAATTCCACCACCCGAGCATTTCTAACGAAGGGAAGGCGGACTAAGATAAATGTTAGGAACCGTGTAAAGCACCGAAATGCATTTTCCCTCGGCAGGGAAACTGCTTGCTACTCCTCCGCCTGCGTGGACAGTCAGGCTGCGCATCCGCGCTTCACAGACAGCCCTTCCGCCAAAACACTTACGTGGGATTTTTCCCGCACCGCCTTAGTATGGACGAGACGCCTTCAAACGACAAACCGGCCAAAGATTTCAACAAGATCGATCTGGCCCAGCTTCAAAGCTTCAGCTTTGGAACCCAGTGGACCCAAGACAAGGCTTCGCCAGCAGGCAAATCCGATGGAGGCCGCGAGCCTCGTCGTGACGACCGTCCGCGCCGTGATGGCCCGGGCGGAGGTCCTGCCGGTGCGCCGCGCGACCGGCGTGGTTTCCGCAAGCCCGCCGGTCCCGGCGGAGAAGGCAATGCTCCCGCTTCGCCTGCTTCGTCCGGTGCACCGCGCGAAGGTCGGGGCGGCGGTGAATTCCGCGGTCCCCGTAGTGACGATCAAGGTCGCGGTGAATTCCGTGGCGGTGGTCCCCGTCGCGATGGTCCGGGCGGCGGAGGTCAGCGTTTCGGTGGTCCCCGTGAGGGCGGCGGTTTTCCCGTGCGCGACCAGGGCCCCTATATCAGTCCGTTTTTCAACGTCGTTTTTTATCCCGAGGACACCGGCTTCGCCGCGCTGGCCAAGGCCATCCGCACTTCGTGCCGCACCTACGAGCTTTTCGAGATCGCTCGCGTGATCATCGGCAAGCACGACCGCTATGTCGCGGTCATTCAGCACAAGGTTCCCGAGGGTGCGCCTGCCGACGCTCCGAAGCCCGCGCCATTTGCCGTGGCCGTGCCGGACGGAGTGCCGTTCGAGAACGAGGCCGCGGCCATCGCCTACGTCTTGGACAAACATCTCGGCCAGTTCTTCGACGTCGCCGAGGTCGAGGTCGAGGCGCCCAAGGGCAATTTTCAAGTGGTCAACAAGTGCATGGTCACGGGCGAACTGCTCGGGCCGCCCAATTACCATCGTTACACCCAGATCGTGCAGCAGCACCATGCGGCGCACATCAAGATTTCATTTGAGGCCTACCGTGGCCGCATCGAGTCCGTTCGCGAACCCGAGGCTATCGCCCAGTGGCTGGAGAAGATGAAGAAGGCCACGCGTTACACGTGGAAGCTCTCGCCAGCTCCCGCGCCCGTAGTGCTCGCCGAGGGTGAGACTGCTCCCGAGCCGGTTCCGGCTCCGTCGTTTGATACGGTCGAGGAAGCCAAAAACTTCCTGCTTTCACAGGCGCGTGACAAAGTCGTGCGCACCACCGAGGCGGTTCGCTTCCACGGCAAAAATATCGAGACGCTGCCGCAGGGCGAGCTTCGCCGCTCGCTCGAAGGCGCGTTGGAACGTCAGCGCCGCTTCCCGCTCGACACCGCCAACGCGTTGCGCGGTCGTCTGCGTCGCGAAGGGTTCACAATCTTTAAGAAGGGCTCGAAGGGCATCAGCTACGTATGCGCCGTGAAGCGCAAATTCCGCATCCCCGGCCAGGTGTTCGCCGACTCCATCGGCGCGCTCATCGCCTTCATCGAGTCTCACCCGATGATCAAGGCCAGCGAGCTGGCGGACAAGTTCCTTGGCTTTTCGGCGCCCGTCGCCGCCAAGCCGGTCGAAGCCGCCGCGGCACCTGTCGAAGGTGCGACGACGGAAGAAGCGGTTGCCCCCGTGCCTGTCGCCGCTCCGGTTGTGTCGCTCACGGTCGAGCAGATGGCCAAGCTAAACCGACTGAATGGCGATCTTCGCTGGCTCGTGTCGGAAGGCTATGTCACCGAGTTTATCGATGGCCGTATCTTCGCTCCTCCGGCGGTCGTCGAGGCGCGCAAGAAAGAGATCGAAGGTGCTGAGCATGACCCGGAGAACTTTCCCGAGGTGCCCGCTTCCGAAGCGCCCGCCGCCACGACAGCATCAGCGGCACCGGCAGCCGAAGCGGCTCCCGAGCCGTCCGCGACGGAACCGGAAACTCCGGCGAGCTGATTTACGAAGGCCGTCCTTAACCGGACGGCCTTTTTTATGCCCTCAGGCGGATGGTGTGCTGTTCGTCAGACGTGATGCCGAGATCGAGGTGAAGGGCGTTCGCGGGAATCCAAGCGGTGATCTTTTCGGGCCATTCCACGGCAAGGCACCAAGGGCTCACGAGGAAGTCGTCGAGCATGAGCGCGTCAATCTGGTGCGCGTTTTCAAGCCGGTAGGCGTCGAGATGGACGAGGATGCGCCCCGCGCCGCGATGCAGATTGAAGATGGTGAAAGTTGGACTCGTCACTGTCTCGGCGACGCCAAGACCGCGCGCCAAGCCCTGCACGAACGTCGTTTTGCCTACGCCAAGGTCCCCGTGGAGGGCGAGGGTGGTGTCGGGGGGCAAGGCTGCGGCCAGCTCGCGTGCGAGCGCGTGGGTTTCGTCGGCGGAGGCGGTGACGACGCCTTCGCGAAGTTTAGCGAAGATGCTCATAACCGTGGATGGATTTAAGATCGATGTGCGTGGACGAAGCCGTGCGAGCAAACCGGCCGATGCAGCTCAGGCGGGTTTTGAATTTTCGCTTCCACGAAGATTCAAAGGCGATGCGGTCGGTGCGGGAGGCGACGGTGAACAGGAGTTCGTAATCTTCGCCGTCGGTGAGCGCGTGGTGAAGCGGAGTCTTTTCGCTGGTGCGTGCCAGGCGGCGTGCAGCGCTGCTGACGGGAATGGCAGGGCCTTCGAGCGCGGGGACCGAGCCAAATGGCGTGAGTGCGGCGAGGTCTTTGGCGATACCGTCACTGAGGTCCATCATGGAGCGGACTTCGGATTGGGTGGCGAGCCAGCGGCCTTCGTCGAGACGGGGCGTAAACGTGTAATGGTGGCCAAGCAGGCTGCCGCCGAGCGTGCCGGTGACGTAAATCCAGCCGCCGTTTCTGGCTCCCTGTCGTGTGAGCACGCGGTCGGTGGAAGCTTCTCCGATGAGGGTGAGGGTGGCGGCGAAGCCGCCGGATTGATGGGAGATGTCTCCGCCGACGATGGGAACCCGATAACGGCGAGAGGCCGAGGCGAGTCCGCGGTAAAAAGCGGCGAGCCAGCGGGTGTTGATCTTGGCGTCGAGAGCGAGAGCGACCACGGCGGCGCGGGGATGTCCGCCCATGGCGGCGATGTCGCTGAGGTTGCGCTTGAGGAGTTTTTCGCCGACGGCGCGCGGCGGCACGGAGTCGTCGAAATGTTTTCCGTAGATAACGGGGTCCACGGTCACCAGTTGTCGGCGGGGCGAGGCGGGCAGCACGGCGCAATCATCGCCGATGCCAAACGGAGTGGCGGGCGAGGTGTCGTCCAGCCAACGGCGGATGGCGGTGATGAGTTTTTGTTCGCCGAGAGCGGAAATGGCCTCGGCGGGATTATCGGTGAACGGATGCACGACGAGCGAAAGCCTAGCTGGTGACGCCCGCCATGATAAGCAGGATCGTGTGGAGATTAAAAAGGCCATGGGCGATGATCGTCACG
>FJVV01000845.1_pt1 | contig 18356 bp, 16 predicted proteins | sample 1011911 | NCBI WGS metagenome assembly FJVV01 (sample SAMEA3912450, study PRJEB9761) | metagenome | biome: forest; material: soil | place: USA | collected 2011-06-22 | depth 0.1 m
GCCGCCGCCGATCGCGCGGGCCAGACCGCAGCCGCCGCGCAGGCCGCGCTCTCCGACCGCACCGAAACCGCCAATCGCGCCATCCGCCAGCTTGAACGCGGCTCCGGCGGCTCAGGCAGCGTGACTCTCCCGCCCCAAGCCCAAGCCTCCGACCTCGTCCTCGGCGCCCAACTTGCCAGCGCCATTCTCGCCACCCCCGAGGCCGCCAAGCTCGCCAACACCATCGTCAACCGCGTCCGCCGCGCACCTTCCGGAGCCGCCAATGTCGTCATGCCCGCCGACCTTCGTGGCGCCGCCGACCGTCTGCGCGCGTTGCTCGCCGCCGCCCTCAACGACGATCACCGCGACGAAACCGTGCGCCGCTTTAACCCCGAGGACATCGATCCCGCCTACCGCGAGGCCGTCGAAGCCTACTTCGAACGCCTCTCCCGCGAAGCGCGCAAACAACCATGACGTCCACCGTCGAGTCCTTCTCCTGGCGCTTCGGCGGCCCGCTCTCCGGCCTCCCCCCCGCAGTCGCCTGGTCGATCCTTGGCGCCGTCGGCGTCGCCGGCGTGGTGTGGATCATCCTCGGCTACCGCCGCACGCTCGTCTCGCTCACTCCGGGCCGCCGCCGCGCGTTGTCCGCCCTCCGCCTCTTCGTGTGGCTCCTCCTGCTCGTCGCCCTCGCCGGCCCCACCCGCGTCCAGCGCACCTACGCGCAAAAAGAAACCCGCCCCCTCGCCGTCGTCATCGACCGCTCCGACAGCATGACCGCCGCCGATAACCGCGGCGCCCGCCGTGCCGACGACGCCCTCCGCCGTTGGCGCGCCCTCTCCCCCGCCGCCCTCGAAACCTACGGCACCACCAAGCTCTTCGCCTTCGCCGACGACTTCGTTTCCATCGCCGCGCCCGACTCCTCGACTCGCCTCAACACCGGCCGCACCCGCCTCTTCGGCGCCTTGCAACACACCCTCGCCGAGGCTCCCCCCGGCGGCTGGGGAGGCATCGCCGTCCTCACCGACGGACTCGACACCACCGGCGAAGACACCGCCGCCGCCCTCAACACCACCGTCAGCACCGCCCTCGCCGCCGCCACGCCCGTCTTCCCCCTCCCCGGCCGCAACCGCTTCGCCGGCGGCGAATTTCTCTCGTTGCGCGATCTTACCATCCCCTCGCGCGTCCCGCCCCGCAGCTCCTTCCGTCTCGAAATCACCCTCGACAGTTTCCAAGCCGCGCCCCGCACCCTCCCGGTCCGCCTGAAGGTCGGCGACACCTGGCGCACCCCCGAAACCCTCCGCCTCGACGCCGGCCGCCGCGCCCTCACCTGGAGCGTCGAACTCCCTGCCGGCGCCCCCGGCGTCATCCCCCTCGAACTCGTCGCCGGCACCGCCCCCGACGCCCCCCGCGCCCATGCCGAGGTCCTCGTCGCCAAGCCCGACTCCACCCGCATCCTCTACTACCAGGGCGCGCTCGATTGGGGCTACCGCTTCCTCGCCGACATCCTCCGGCGCGACCCGGCCTTCTCCCTCACCACCATCTTCAACCTCGCCCCCGACGGCCGCCGCCGCACGCCCGCGCAGGTTGCCACCCTGCCCGACCTCCCCGGCACCGCCGCCGGCTACGACGCGTTCGACATGGTGGTCCTCGCCAACGTCGCCTCCACCCAGCTCTCCCCGGCCCAACAGTCCGCCCTCTCCGCCTGGGTCGGCTCCGGCGGTGTGCTCCTTTTCCTCGCCCCCGACAACGACGCCACCCGCGGCTTCGCCGGCTCCGAACTCGAAAAAATGCTCCCTGTCGTCTTCGCGGAAACCGAAAGCTCCGCCGGCGAAGATCCCAACGTCACCGCCTTCCGCGAACGCATGCGCCAGGTCGGCGGCTCCCGCGAAAGCATGGAAGTCCCCTTCGCCCGTAACGCCGTCCGCGACACCCGCAACGCCACTCTCTCCGCCTTCGCCTGGGAACCCGGCGCCACCGATCTCTTCGGCTCCGACCTCGCCAAAACCGCCCCACTCTTTGCCAACTACGCCCAGGTCGCCCGCGCCAAACCCGGCGCCGTCGTCCTCGCCCGCCACCCCCGCGATCTCACCACCTCAGGCACCGAACGCGCCATCCTCCTCGCCTTCCAACGCTACGGCCGCGGCCAGAGCGCCGTCCTCACCAGCGACGCCCTCTGGCGCTGGAAACTCAACCAGCCCAGCACCGAACGCGGCGTGGAAAAATTCTGGCAAAACCTCCTCGCCTGGCTCGGCCGCGAACGCACGCACAGCCTGAGCTTCGACCACGCCCCCCTGCTGGCCCCCAAAGGCCGCGAACTCCTCGTTCGCGTCACCGGCGCCACCGGCCCGCTCACGGTGATCGCCCGCACCGAAGTCCTAAACCATTCCCCCACCGTCACCCTCGCCCCTGCCGGTGAGGAAAAAGGCGTCCGTCTCTACCGCTGGACCCCCGCCGCCGACGGCCCCTGGATTCTCCTCGCCCGCTCCGGCGAAGGCGACCCCGTGCGCCACTGGCTCACCGTCGCCGACACCCCCGTCGGTGAAACCTCCGGCCTCCCCTCCGACGAAACCCTCCTGCAGACCCTCGCCCAGCGCACCGGCGGCACCCTCCTCGGCGACACCCCGCCCCCCTCCTGGCGTGGCGGCGCCGGCCAGGCCGCCGCCCTCCTCCGCGAAACCGCCGAACCCCTCTGGCATCAGGGATGGATTCTCGCCGCCATTCTGTCAGCCTACGCGCTGGAGCTGGTCCTCCGCCGCCGCTGGCAACTCCTGTAATCAAAACTCAACGACAAGGACCCGTATGAATCGCAAAGAATTCCTCCGCCTCATGGCCGTCGGCGGCGCCGCCTTCCTCGGCGGCAAGGTCGTCGCCCGCGCCTCCGACGGCCTCGTCACCGCCAAGGCCGGCCCGAGCATCCCCTGGGGCCGCCTCCGCTTCCGCGGCCGCGACATGGATCAGGGCGTCGACGCCGACGACTGGGGCGTTCATCCCAACGGCGACCTCAATCTCATCCAGCACCTCGACGAAAACACCACCGTCAACATCGCCTCCAAGTGGAACGTCGCCGACGTGTCCAAGCTCGACCAGCTCCAGCAATACCCCTTCCTCTTCATGCACGCCGAGGTCCCGCCCGACCTCGAAGACTCCGAGCGCGCCAACCTCCGCGAATACCTCCTCCGCGGCGGCTTCCTCTTCGCCGAAGACTGCGTGGTCGGCAACGGCCGCATGGGCCGGGATTACAGCAACGACCACCTCTTCCGCCGCATGGCCGAAACCGAATTCGCCAAGATCCTCCCCGAGGCCAAACTCGAACGGCTCCCCTTCGACCATCCCGTCTTCCACACCGTCTACGATTTCCGCAACGGCATGCCCCACATGCAGGGCACGCCCCACGGACTCCATGGCCTTGTCCTCAACGGCCGCGTCGTCGCCCTCCTCAGCCCCAGCGACCTCCACTGCGGCTGGACCAACGGCGACAACTGGTTCGGCCCCGGCCAGAACCGCATCGCCCTCCAGATGGGCGCCAACATCTACGCCTACGCGATGACGCGCGCGTGACCGCCGTGACGCGCCGCCTTCTCCCGCTGCTGGTCTCCCTGCTGCTTGCCGCCGGCGGCCTCCACGCCGAATCCGCCTATACCTCTTCCGTCAACCCCGCACCGCCCCGAGGAGGCCGCGTGGGCTGGGCCCGCCTCATCACCGACGACCCGCAATGGAGCCGCCACACCCGCAGCGACGGTGAGCTGTCGGTGTTCATCCGCAGGCAAACCAGCCTGAATCTCGATCCGGTCTGGCACAGCGCCTCACCCGCGAACCTTGAAGCGCTCTGCAACTATCCGCTGTTGTTTTCAACCGACCTCTCCGCAGTGAAACGTCCGGCCGAGCGCGCCAACCTTCGCGAATATTTCGCCCGCGGCGGCTTTATGCTGGTGGACGCCTGCATCAACACCACGGAAGTCAACCCGGACCCCGACCGTTTCCTTGCGAACAACCAAGCCGCGTTTGCCGATCTCCTGCCGGGATGCCGGATAAAGCCCCTCACCGCCGACCACGAAATCTATCGCTGCTATTTCAAACCCCGCGACACCCCGCCGCACAGCTATATGAATGGCATCTTCGACCCGAATTGGGCGAAACATCCGCTTTATGGCGTCTATCTCGATGATCGTATGGTCGCGGTTATCAGCCTGAGCGGACTCCAATGCGGGTGGGACCATATGACTGCCGGCGACCATGCCCAACAATGCATGCAGATGGTCGTGAACATCTACGTTTACGCCATGACGCGATAGCGCAGACGCGGCGTCCCGCCGCATTTCCGAAATCCCGATCCCACGCGGCAAGATGCCGCGTCTATTCATCACAACCCCAGCAGCGAGCCGTTGCGTTTCAACCACCGCTCCGCCTCGCGCCACTCGGGGCACACTTCCTCGACGCGCGCCCAAAACCGGTCGGAGTGGTTCATCTCCTTAAGATGCATCAGCTCGTGGTGAATGATGTAGTCGCGCACAAAATCCGGCGTCTGCACGAGCCGCCAGTTCAGCGAGATCACCCCGCCGATCGTACACGAGCCCCAGCGCGTGCGCTGGTTGCGCACGGTGATCTCCGTCACCTCCATGCCAGTCACCGCCGCGAGTTCCCACGTGCGCGCCGGCAGCTCGATCTTCGCCACCCGCAGCAGATGCGCCTCCAACGTCGGCCGCAGATCGCCGTCGAGCCGGGGCACGCGAAACACATCCGCCGCCAGGCACACCTGCGGACGCTCCCCGTCCACCGCCTTGCGGATCTCCGTCATCTCGCCGCGCCAAAGCACATGCGCGCCCAGCGTCCACACCGCCGCGCCGCGCGGACGCTGCCGCTGGCGTTCCCGCGCGCGCTCCAGCCACTCGCGATGCTCCTCCACAAAAACCCGCGCCTCCCGTTCGCTCCCGCGCATCGGGATGACCGCCACCGCGACCCCGTCGCGCCGCAGCGTGAGCCGGTAGCGATGCGCGCGCGGGCTGCGCTCGAACACGACATCGGGACGCTCTTCCGCAGACGGCGGCCCCTTGTGCACGCCGGCCTCCGGCGCGAACAGGCCGAAAAGACTTTGTTGCCCGGGATCGTTCACGTTTGAGCCGCGAGTAAACGCATCCCCGCGCCCGGCGCCAGTTCCATGTTGGCCCTTTTCTCCATCATAGCCTCACCAGCTCCCACTTGAAACTCCCCTTGTCCACCTCCAGCCACGCGAAGCTGCGCACACCCACCCGAGGATAGGAGATGCAGCCGGGGCTCAACCAGCGCGTGCCCCGGACATCAACCTCGTCGCGCGGCACATGCAGATGCCCGTGGAGCAATACCCGCACCCCCGCCGGCGCCCGCCTCGGCGGAATATGCACGAGATGAAAGGTTACCCCTCCGCGCGTGAGGTCGAGCGTGAGCGGCCAGCCCGCGTAATCATCGTTATTGCCCATCACCACCTTCAACGGCACTCCGGGCATCTCAAACTCCACCAGCGTCTCCGGCGCGCATACGTCGCCGAGATGCCATATCTCGTCCGCCCCGCGCAAAAGCCCCGGCAGTTCCGGTGGATACCGGTCATGGGTGTCGGCGATGACCGCGATGCGCATCCACCCGAAGGTGCACGGCTCGGGCCCGATGTCATGCGGTTTTCACACCCATCCGCGAAGACCCGAATCCAAATTGGGACACTACCTCCAAAGGCAGCGCGTTGCTATGCGTGGGGCTACTCCGACGAAAAAGGGAAGCCCGGCGATATTGAGGTCGTCACGGTCTTGGAGATCCCGCCGGTCGATTCACCCCAGACGGCAGTCAAGGTTGCGATTGCCTCTGAGGCTCGCAGACGGCGAGGACCTTCCCGCCTATAAAAAGAACAAGCCGCAGAGGTTAATCTGCGGCTTGCGGGGGAGACTTTTACGTGGCCCCCAATTGCCTCGCGGCAAGGAGTTGTCAGGTGAAACAAGTGCTCTTTATAACCCCGTTGGCAAGTCGAATGTTTGAAATTGAGTTGTGCTCCGGCCTTTTTTATAAAGTCGTAAACCCCGATGACCCAAGTGCCTCCCCGCCGAAAACTTGTCGTATACGTAGATGGATTCAACCTTTACTACGGACTTCTGAAGGCAAATCCGCAGCTGAGATGGCTTAACCTAAGAAGAATGATCGAGAAAATGTATTCTCGTGACGAAATCGTTCATATTAAGTATTTTACCGCACGGGTTGATGATGACGGAAGAACCACCCACTCTGATAAGCGCGTAAGGCAAAATACTTACTGTAGTGCCCTTCAGAATACGGGGGTTGTCGTCATCGACGGACGGCTGGAATACCGCGATAAGCAATGCAATGCCTCACATTGCACCCTAGAAACTCCGAGATATTTTAGAGCCCCCGTCGAAAAAATGACCGACGTTAACATCGCCCTGCATTTGGTAGACGACGCAGCGACCCTAAATCCGGACGTATTCGTGGTAATATCAGGTGACACCGATCTAATTCCGGCGTTGCAACGGATTACCCAAATGGGGGCCAGAACGGGAAACAAGGTCTTGAAACGGGTGCATATTCCTTGCTCGGCCGAGGCCTTCAAAAACCGTCGTGTCGACGAGTTTGGTCTTAATTGCTGGATTACTAATCGTCTGACAGAGGAAAACGTTTCGGCAGCCTTGTTCCCAGAGCAGATACAAGAAGCGGGAGCGGTGCTAACGAAGCCCGCCAGCTGGAACTAAAGCGGATACCGTAAGATCCGTTCAGTTCTTAAAAGCTTCTTCGGAGCCTTCTCGGCCATGACCTCCAGAGGCAGCGGAGGCATTGAAGGCTCAAGCAGCTAGGAAGCTGTCCGGCTCTTGAACCCTCGGGTCTGAAGTGATAGAGGGACACGCCGTAAAACGGACCTTGGGGCTTGGTTGATGGTTTTAACGGGGCCGTGTTTTTCTTTGGCTTGTGCTCCAGCTTTAATGGGTGACCTCCGAGGGCTTTGAATCGTTTCCTCAACAGCTCTCCGCGTTCGCTCGTTTCCATGGAATCGGCCTATGCCAGACCCATCCAGAGAAAAGGCTTATTTCAAATTAGGACACTACCCCACCAAACCCGCCCTTGACACCCGCCACGTGCTCGGGCACTTCGGTCACCTCTTAACCACTAAAAGACCATGCAACCCACCTTCCGCCCGCACCGCCTAAAACGCGCCCGCAAGATCGGTTTCTTTGCCCGCAAAGCCACCAAAGGTGGCCGTGCGGTCCTCGCAAACCGCCGTCGCAAAGGCCGTAAACGGCTGACCGTCGTCTAAGCTGCGTCCGCCTTCCGGCGTAGCAATTTCCTCCCTGTCATGCGTTTCTGCGCCGAGCAACGTCTACGGCGCCAGTTGGATTTCCAGCACGTCAGGACCCTCGGGCGCCGCCATGATTGCGGCGCCTTTATGCTTTGGCACGCTCGCCGGGCAGACCTGACGGATGACGCACCTGCCCCGGCCGCCCGCCTCGGCGTAGTTGCCTCCCGTGTCGCCGTGGGCAATGCCGTGCAGCGCGCCCGCGCCAAACGCCGCCTTCGCGAAGTTTTTCGCAACCATCAGGAACTTGTGCCCGCCGGACATGATCTCCTTCTCGTCGCCCGCAGCTCGCTCAATCGGCTTGAGTATCGCGAGATCGAACGAAAGTTCGTGGACGCCTGCCGCAAAATTTTCCCGCCCGCTCATGCCTGATACTCTCAACCAACTCCTCCGGCTCGCCGCCCGCCTTCCCGCGCGCGTGCTCCTCGGACTGGTCTGGCTGTATCAACGCACGCTCTCACCCGTGCTCCCGGCGGTCTTCGGCGCCGCCTGCGGCTGCCGCTTCCACCCCACCTGCTCGCACTACGCCGCCGAGGCCGTCCGCACCCACGGCGCGCTGATCGGCGCCTGGCTCGCCATCCGCCGCCTGCTCCGTTGCACGCCGCTTCACTCCGGCGGCTTCGATCCCGTGCCCGCCCGCGCTCCCCGCCGCGCAACCCGCCCCGTCTGCGTGCGCAGTTAAGCCTTTCCCTTCCTTCACCCGCCTCCAGCCTCTCCCTTTTCATGGACAAAAAGAACACGACCATCGGGGTCCTCCTGCTCATCCTCGCCTTCGGCAGCCTTTACTACACCAGCAAGCACGCGCCCCAGCCGGTCCCCGCACCCGTCGCCACGACGACGTCCGCCCAGACGACGCCCTCGACCGCTCCCGCCGGCGGCCAGCCGGAAGCCACCGCGATCAACGCGGTGCCCGCGACGCCCGCCGACATTCCCGCCTTCGCCGCCCTCGTGAGCGACCACCCCGGCGCCACCACCACCACCCTCGCCAACAACTACCTTGAGCTGCGCCTCACCGACTTCGGCGGTGCGATCAACAACGTCGCCTTTAAAAAATACGCCGAAACCCCGGGCGGCGCCGAGCCGTTCGTCTTCAACCAGACGCACGCCGCCCCCATCCTCGCCTTCAACAGCTTCCCCGGCCTCGACCAGAGCGCCCGTTTCCAGCTCGTCAGCGCCACCCCCACCGAGGTCGTCTACCGCACGATTCTTGAAAACAGCATCGAGGTCACCCGCCGCTACACCCTGCACGCGCCCGGCGACACCACCGGCGACCCCTACCGCATCCGTCACGAGACAACGTTCCGCAATCTCACCGACCACGCCATCCTCTCGCTCCCCAACGTCCTGAACCTCGGCACCTCCGCCCTCGTCAGCTCCAACGACGCCGGCCTCTACCTCAACGTCGCCACCTACAACGGCGATAAAGCCGTCGTAACCGAGACCAGCGAGTTCAGGGGCGGCGGCTTCCTGAGCTGGTTCGGCAAGGAAAACCCGCCCAAGTCCATCATCGAGCACCCCGGCCCGGTTGTCTGGGCCACCGTTAAAAACCAGTTCTTCGCCAGCATCTTCACCCCCGAGAAGCCGGGCACCGGCATCATCGTGCGGCCGGTTGAACTCCCTCCCTTCAAAGGCAGCACCCAGCCCAACCACGGGTTGACCGGCAGCATCAAGCTCGACCTACCCCCGCTCGCCGGAAACGGCACCGTCTCGTTCGCCGGCGACCTCTACGTCGGCCCCAAGGAATACACCCGCCTGTCCAAGTTCTCCCACAACGAGGACAAGGTCATGCAGTATGACCACTACTTCTTTAATCGCATTTTCTTCAGCGGAGTCATCGCCCCCGCGATGAACACCCTGATGAACTGGATGCACACGTTCGTCGGCAACTGGGGTGTCGCCATCATCCTGATGACGCTCCTCCTGAAGGTTATTTCACTCCCCTTCACGCTCGCCGCCTCCCGCTCGGCCAAGCGCATGCAGAAGCTTCAGCCGCTCATGCAGGCCATCCGTGAGAAGCACAAGGACCAGCCCCAGAAACTCAACCAGGCCACCATGGAGCTCTTCAAGGAGCACAAGGTGAACCCGATGGGCGGCTGCATCCCCATCCTCATCACCATCCCGCTTTTCGTCGGCTTCTACAGCATGTTGCAAGGCACCGCCGAGCTTCGCTTCCAAGGCTTCCTCTGGGCGAACGACCTCTCCTCGCCCGACACCATCGCGCGCATCTTCGGCGTGCCGCTCAACATCATGCCGATCCTCATGGGTGCGACCATGGTCTACCAGATGCGCCTCACCCCGCAGCCCTCGATCGATTCGACCCAGCAAAAGATTTTCAAGTTCATGCCGATTTTCTTCACGCTGATCTGCTACAATTTCTCCTGCGCGCTCGCCCTCTACTCGACGATCAACGGCCTCTTCACCATCGGCCAGCAGCTCGTGGTCAACAAATACACCGTTGATCCGACTCCCACCCCGCTCGGCGTCCCCAGCGGCACCGGCAAGAGCGGCAAGAAGATCAAGAACGTCACGCCTCCGAAGAAGAAGTAAGCGGGCGGACAGCCGAGAGCTGAGAGTCCAGAGTCTAGAGCCAGAACTTCGGCTCCGATTCTTGCTCTCAGCTCTAGCCTCTTGGCTCTCAGCTTGCCTCCCGCCTCTCAGCGTTTGGCCGGCTTGACCGCCGCCGTGAGGAAAACCAACAACGTTTCCGCCAACGAAGGATTCCCCTTTGGCGCCGGGACGATTGTGTTGTCCCATGACGTGAACGTCTTCTTCCCGTCACCGCGCAGCACAATCGTCGCCCCTGAACGCATCCGCACCTGCGCGGTCACCGAGCTTTCAGCAAAAACCGGCTGATAAAAACCGGGGGGCACTTTGACCGCGACGTCCCCAGCGATAGACACGTCACCCGTGTATTCGAAAAAACCTGCGAACGTCGTCGACTGGACCGTGGCCTCAAGCTGAATGCTTCCGTCCGCAGCCACTTGGGGAAATACCATAAGCTCGGTCATAATCTCGGAATTTTTGGCAAGCCGACTCCCGCCCTCGGTCACGCTGGCACCGTAAACCTCTTTCATCCATACGCTGCGCTCCAGCCCGATGCCCATCTTCGCAGGATTTCCGTCGGCCACCGAAGCCCCTGGCGTAAACCGCACCTCTGCACCGGTAAGACGTGTTAACTCCGCCAGCGCCGCATCTGCCTGCTCTTTACTAAGTGTAACCGTTCCCTTCCGCAGCCCTGCCTCGTCCGCCAAAAATGCCAGCGCCCCTTTCGCCTCGGGCAACGCGCCGAGCACCCGCACATAACGCGCCGACGCCGTCACCTGCTGCTTCGCCACCAAGCGCGGTTTGTCCGAAACCGTTTTCTCAACAACGACAGGCGGTGGTAGCGGCAGAAATTGGGGACTCCGCCCCGAAGAGCATCCCGCACCCACCAACACCGCTGCTATCGCCGCCGCCAGACCAAGGGGTAGATTGCTCATGCGTGATCATTTTTCATCCGATCACCCATGCACCACCAGCCCAAAGTCGGACCGCCCTCACGCGACGAATGAGGTTCATTTGATAAAATATCCCGCCGCCCGCCACACACCGTCCTTCTCCTGCACGAACGTGACCGTTTCCACATCGGCCGTTTTATCCTCCGAGAACGCCGCGTTGAACCGCATCACCACATACTTGCCGGCGGGCACGCCCGGCAGTGACGTTGTCGTCTTGCACCCATCCGCCGTGCGAAACACCCGCACCCCGAACGGCCGGCGAACTTCCTCCAAAGCCTCCACCCACTTTTTCTGCGACAGCGCATCGCGAAACAGCCCCGAAGCGTTGCTCCAGCTCTCCGCGTAGCGCCCGTCGTCGATTCCCTCCAGCCACGTCCGTGCGGCCACCACCACCGCCCGCTCCTCCTCCGTGCGAGGCCTGATAAGATAACTGATCACCCTCCAACGCCCGTCCTTCTCGCGCATCAATGTGACGGTCTCCGACGCCGATTTCAGTCCGGCAAACGACGTGTCATACTCCGCCAGCCAATATACGCCGTCCGGCATGCCCGGGAACGTCTTCGTTTGCTGGGTGGTCGTGCATGTGCGGGAAATCAACTCGCCGAGCGGCTTCCTGATTTTCTCCGATTCGTCCGCCCATTTCGCTTTCGTCACCACGCCTCGAAAACTTTCCGCCGCCACCGCCCAGCTTTGCGCATAGTCACCTTTATCCATGAGCGCCAACCAGTCCCGGGACGCATCCGAAGGCGGCCCCGCGGCCGCTCCGGGCTCATCCGCACGCAAAACCACCGGCCACGTCATCTGGCGCACGGACCGCTTGCGAATCTGGAACGTCTTCACCTGCGAGAACGGCGCGTCGAAGATAAACCGCTCGTTTCTCACGGTGTCCGAGCCGGAATCGCTGTGGCCGGTCCGCTCCAGCCGCCGGCCGTCCTTCAAAATCGCGACAAAGTCGAACTGCTCCACGCCTGCGTCTTTTCCGGAATCGTGCGTCAGCATGACGAAGGCCCGGCCGTCCGTGCCCTGTCCCGGCGGCGTGAGCTGCACGCCGTTGCCCAGCGCCCGGAAGCCGTTGAAATCCACCGGCAGATCGTCCCCAAACTGCCACGCACCGGCGCTGTAGCGCAGTTGCACGGTGGCGAAGTCGGGAGTATGTCCGCGGCGACCGGCGCAAAGCGTAGCGGTGATCCAGCCAAGATTCTGGGTGTCGCCCTGCGGGGGAGAAACTCCCGAGCCCCACTCCTTTGAGGGGACGTCTAGCGGCTTGCCTTTGTCATCCAGCAGCGTGATTTGGACAATGCTTTGCGCGTCGAATTTCGGATGTGAAAACCACAGGCAGATAAATCGCTGCTCGTCGCCGGCGGCCTTGGTGTCGCTTACATCGATGCCGGTGGGCGTCGTGATCCAGTCGGGCAGATGCATATCCGCCTTGCGGATCAGTTCACCCGAAGGGATCCAGCCCGCCCAGTCCGGCCGGCTTTGGATTTCGTCCAGCCAGGCAAGGGCGCGGAGCTGCGGGAAAGCGTCATTTTGCACCGTGCCCGGTTGTGACGCAGGTTGCAAAGGCCGCACATGATCGCGCCAGGGAAATACCATCGCAAACGCCGCCACGACTCCGCCTAGAACAACCGGCCACCACCACCGGGACAGGCGAAACGAGGGAAGCACGGACAGCACCGCGCAGGCCGCCGCAAACCAATACCAGGCGCGCGCCCCCCACGGGTTGAAGAATGCCAGCAACACCGCAACCGCGGGCATGAACCGCCACGCCCAATCTTTGAGCGAGCGCTTTTTCTTCGCCTTGCCCGCGGATGATGCCGAGGCGGCGGTTTTCCCCGCGGCGTCCTCCCGGCTTTGCACGTGATCGCCGTCGTCCACCCGTGCGAGCCTGGCGTGAATGGAGGGACGGACGGTTTCCGCACCGAATGCCGTATCACGCCCGGAGCGTCTTAAAACCACCGCCGGCACAATCATCAAAACACCCATCATCAGGACCAGTGAAAGCATGTTGGCCCAAACCATGTTGGTCAGAAGCATTTCGGCCCAAGTCCCGAAAAAACGCACGGCCGCCGGATCGCGGGTGACCGAGTCCAGCACATGCAAACCGTAACCCTGCCCGCCGAACGCGTAAATCCCCGCCGCGCCCCCGCCCAGGGAAATGGAGGCCACAGCACCCCCGCCCAAGGCGGCAAGCAATGCCACCGCCAGACCTCCGAAGGAGAACAGTCCGCAGGCAATCCCTCCGTAGGCAAAAACGCCGAAGGACACACCGCCCAAGGCGATCACACCGGTTGCCGTGCCCCCGATGGCAACCACACCCTTTGCTCTGCCGCCGATGGCAATTATTCCCTTGGCGATTTGAGGGCGTCCGGTTTCTGGATCAAACCCCCTGGCAATGTGCACCAAAGGCAGACCGAAGAGCGTTGTTTTGGAACGGTATTCCAACCGAGAAACCTGCTGCGGCATGGCTTCATGCTGGGGAATGCCGCCCGCGATCGTTTCCACCCGCGTCTTCAGCTCGCTCGCCTGACCGTAGCGCAGCGCCGGTTCTTTTTCCAACGCCTTCAGCACCACCTCGTCGAGGCGCACGTCGATCCGCACCTTCTTCGACGGCATCGGGAATTTCCCCAACGGCAGCTCGCCCGTGAGCAGTTCGTAGAAAACCACGCCCAGCGAAAAAATGTCCGCACGGTGGTCCACCTCCAGCGGATGCTCGACCTGCTCGGGCGCCATGTAGTGCGGCGTCCCCATCACATTGCCCGCCGCCGTGAGCCGGGTGGATGCGGTCTCGCGCCCCATGAGTTTCGCAAGGCCGAAGTCGGCCACCTTCACGCGCCCTTTGCGGTCGATGAGCACGTTCTCCGGCTTGATGTCGCGATGGACGATGCCCTCGTCGTGCGCGTATTGGAGCGCGTCGCACACCTGCGGCACGATCTGCAGCGCCTCGCGCGGCGAAAGCCGCCCCGCCTGCTGGAGCTGGCGCAGGTTCACGCCGTCGACAAACTCCATCAGAAAATACAGCCGCCCGCCCGCCTGGCCGGATTCGTAAAGCGCGACGATGTTCGGATGGTTGAGCTTGGCCAGCGCCCGCGCCTCCTGCGCGAAACGCTCGGCGAATCCCGGATCGTTCGCCGGCGGCGTGTGCAGGAGCTTCAGCGCGACAAACCGGTCGAGCGCCGGCTGCCGCGCCTGATACACCGCGCCCATGCCGCCGGTGCCGACGAGCCGGAGGATCTCCAATTGCGGAAACAGCTTCGCCACCTCCTCCATCGTGGGCGGCGGAACGACCGGATCCGCGTTCGGCGGCAGTGTATCGCCCTCCATGCGACTCTGCGTCGCGAGATTGAGCGCCAGCAGGCAACGCGGACAAAGCCCCTCGGCGGCGCCTGCGGGGATTGGCGAGCCGCATTGAGGGCACGGGCGAGGTTCAGGCATGGTGTTCATCACCGGGTAAATCAGGAAAAAAGTCCCGCCGTTACACGGTTTGTTGAAAAATCTTCAACCGCTCAAAACCCCCAGCAGGTGCCGGACCTCGTCGTCGATCTCCCCGGCATCGGCCACGGTGTGCGCGATCTCCTCGCGAAACACCTCGCGAAAACGACGGCGCAGCCGGTGCACCGCCACGCGCGCGGCCCCTTCGGTCGTCCCGAGCGCCGCCGCCACGTCCGCATAACCCGCCGCGCCTCGCGGAGCCGTCAGATGGATTTTCAACAGGTCGAGATCCGCCGCCTTGCCCGCCGCGACAAACTCCCCGCGCAGCCGTGCCATCGCCTGGTCGAGCAACGTCATCGCCCAACGACGTTCGTAGAGCTTTTCCGCCGAGGCGTCGTCGCGCAGGCCGGCGTGGTAGCCGCTCTCGGCGAGCGCCGTGTCGAACGTGATGTGAACATGCGCGCCGCCCCGTTTTTGCGCGCGTTCCTTTTCCCATGCATTGGCCATGAAACGCTTGAACGCCACCAGCAGGAACGAGCGGAAGCGGCCCTTCTCCGGGGCGACCAGCCGGAGGACATCGGCGTCATCTTCCAGCAGCCGCGCAAAAAACGCCTGCGTGAGATCCTGCGCATCGTGGGGCGAACGCCCCTGCCGCCGGGCGAAGGCGTAGAGCGGCGGCCAGTAAATGCGGCAGAGCGTCTCCAACGCCTCGCCGACCTCCGGCGAGTGTTTTTCGCGCGCCTTCAGCACGACGGTCCAGCGGGTGGCGGCGAACCGTCCTCCGCTCGCGCCGCCGTCTTTTTGCTCAAGGGTGTTCATGGAAAGCGACCGACGGCAAAAGCCGCCGGAGCCGCCCCGTTGTCAACGCGATTTGCCCGCTTCCGTGATCGCCTACCCCAGCTCGAACGGAAAATTAACCGCGCCCAAATGCCGGAATTGCAGCCGGTGGATCCGCGCCGTGACCTGCGCCGGCACCAACCGGTGCTCGTCCATATAGGTGCGCAGTTGTCCGAGGTAGGTCTTGAGATAATTGCTTCCGAGTTCCTTGTGCGCGGCCGCCACCCGCTCCGTGGCCTCGCGCAAACCCTGGAGGCCGATCGTCTCCAGCATGGCGCACATTTCCAGGATGCGGTTGAACTCGGCCTGCACCTCGGCGATCCCGAGCGAGCGCACCTGCTCGATTCTCAGCCGGAAACCCACCACCGGCACGCGCGGCAGCACCGCGGCCGCCTGCGGAGTTTTCAAAACGTCCCTTTGATGCCGGTCCGCCACATCGTTCACCTTGATGATCACGTCGTCCAGTTCGCGGGCGGCGGCCAGCGCAAGATTGATGGACTGGTTCGCAGCCGGAGAAAAATCCTTTTTCTGCCAGTCGTAGCCCGACGACACCATGTTGCGAGCCTGCCCAAGCGAGCGCAGCAACGCCTGCAGCTTCCCATCCAGGAGCTCCAGCAGTCCCGGCCACGCCACCAGGTTGTCCAGCGCCGCCAGCCCGCGCACATAATCCGCCGACACCGCGCGCACGTGGCTTTCCAATTCGTTCTCCAAGGCGGGCACGATCAGCGCATGTAATTTCAACATCGTCTCCTGCGCCGAGGTGACCTTCACCCGCTCGTCTTTGGCGGCTTCCACCGCCGCCAGCTCGGCCGGATTCCCGATTGTGGGCAAAAACCTCGTGCGCGAACTCAACGACTGCTCGATCGCCTTCGCACGCAGCGTAAGGTCGTCGCTGAGCTCCTTGAGCAGCCGCAGCGCGTAGCGCACATGGCAGTCATCCAAGAGTAGTTCGTCGAGTTTGACGGAAAGTTGGGACATCGGGGACAAGCCTAGCAAATGCACCCACCGCCCGAGCCTCAAGCCTGCTTATTCCAAACGTCCCCCCTCAAACGATAGGTTAAAAATTAGTGTTCATAAGTCCTTATTAGCGGTTACTCCTCTTTCCCAATCATGAACGATGCGGACGATGATCTTCTCGTAAACACGCGCTCCGAACCCGGCGAAGTCGGGCTGATCGAGCCGCATGATTTCGTCGCGACCGCCCCGTTCACCTTCGATAACGGCCAGACTCTCCCCGGCTTCACCCTTCGCTACGAGACCTACGGCCACCTCAATCCCGCCCGCGACAACGCCGTCCTCATCTGCCACGCGCTGAGCGGCGACCACCACTGCGCCGGCATCCATTCGCTCAACGACCGCAAGTCCGGCTGGTGGAACAACATCATCGGCCCCGGAAAGGCCGTGGATACCAACAAGTTTTTTGTCCTCTGCGCGAATGTCATCGGCGGCTGCCAGGGTTCCACGGGGCCGTCGTCCCTCGACGCCCGCACCAGCCGCCACTACGGCATCACCTTCCCCGCCGTCACCATCCGCGACATGGTGCGCACACAGAAACTCCTGCTCGATTCCCTCGGCATCCAATCGCTCTACGCCGCCATCGGCGGCTCGATGGGCGGCATGCAGGTGCTCCAGTGGGGCATCGAATATCCGTCGTTCGTGAAACGCCTGCTCGCCATGGCCACGACCGCCCGCGAGGGCGCGCAGGCCATCGCGTTCAACGAGGTCGGCCGCCAGGCCATCATCCAGGACCCGGAATGGAATAACGGATACTACCCGAAAAGCGGCGGTCCCCGCGTGGGCCTCGCCATCGCGCGCATGATGGCGCATATCACCTACCTCTCCGATGCCAGCATGGACCGGAAGTTTGGCCGCAAGGCCGTCCGCCCGAGATCCGGCACTCCGGACTCTCAACCCTCCGCTCTCAACTCTCAGCTCTCCGCCCTTTCCGACTCCATGGAGGGCGTCGACCCCGTCGCGCCGGCAACCTCCTTCAACGTCCAATTCGAAGTCGAGAGCTACCTGCGCTACCAGGGCCAGAGCTTCATCAACCGCTTCGACGCGAATTCCTATCTCTACATCACGCGCGCGCTCGACCAGTTCGACCTTGCCGCCGCGCACGGTTCGCTCGAGAACGCCTTCGCCAAGGTCGAGGCCGCCACGCTCGTGGTCGGCTTCACCAGCGACTGGCTGTTCCCGCCCGACCAGAACCGCGCCATCGCCATCGCCCTCCTGCGCGCCGGCAAACGCGTGAGCTACGCCGAACTCTCCACCGACCTCGGCCACGATTCCTTCCTGCTCGAATCGCCTCAGCTCTACGACCTCGTGCGCGGATTCCTCAACTGACGTTCCCCATGTCCCTTCACGCCATCAAGCGCACCGTTGATATGCAGATCATCGCCGAATGGGTTGATCCCCGTTCGCGCGTGCTCGACCTCGGCTGCGGCCGCGGCGTGCTCCTCGACTACCTGAAGCAGACGAAGGACGTCTTCCCCGTGGGCGTGGACCTCGACTTCGACAAAATCTCCGCCTGCGTGCGCCGCGGCCTCACCGCCTATCAGGGCGACATGACCGCCTTCATGCAGTCGTTTCCCGCCGCCCACTTCGACCGCGTGATCTTCTCCCGCACCCTCGAGGAATTGTCCGCCCCTGGCGCGGTCATCACCGAGGCGCTGCGCGTGGGCCGAGCCGTGACAGTCGGCTTCGTCAACCACGCCTACTGGAAAAACCGCGCCGACATCTTCCTGCGCGGACGCAAGCCGCTCAACCCGGTCTACACCACCGAGTGGTTCGAAAGCCGCCCCACCAATCCCGTGAGCATCGCGGATTTTGAGCACTTCTGCGCGAGCCAGAAAATCCGCATCACCCGTCGCGCCCACCTGAGCGGCGACTGGAAAACGCCCTGCGGCCTGCTGCCCAATCTCCTCGCTGGTTACGCTCTCTACGACCTGACGCGGTGAACACCCCCGCCGCGCGGAAACCGGACTAGCCCTTCCACTTGATCAACCGCTCGGCCTGGATGAGGCACACGCAATTGCTACCGTCGGCCGTGTGCATCCAGTAGAGATCGAGCGCGGGAAACGCCTTGTCCATCGCACGCTGGAGTCCTCCCACCTCGATCAGCACCACGCCGTGCGGCAGCAGGCGGTCGCGGGCCTGCTTCAGCAGCTTGCGGATGATGTCGAGTCCGTCCTTGCCGCCGTCGAGCGCCATGCGCGGCTCGCGGTGAAACTCCGCCGGCAGCGCGTCGCAGTGCGCGCTCGGCTCATACGGCGGGTTGCTGATGATCA
>FJVV01000377.1_pt1 | contig 18133 bp, 18 predicted proteins | sample 1011911 | NCBI WGS metagenome assembly FJVV01 (sample SAMEA3912450, study PRJEB9761) | metagenome | biome: forest; material: soil | place: USA | collected 2011-06-22 | depth 0.1 m
ACATGGGCGTGCTCGGCGACGGCATCGTCCAAGGCACCGCCGGTCCGCGCGACATGCGCACCGCCCCGCTCTGGGGTCTTGGCGCACGCCCGGTTTACCTCCACGACGGCCGCACGGGCTCCCTCGACGCCACCATCAAGGCCCACGCCGGCGAAGCCACCGCCGCCCGCACCCGCTACGTCCAGCTCCCCGCCGCCTCACAGCAACAACTCCTCGCCTTCCTCCGCTCACTGTAGACCGCAACGCCGCGCCTGTTTCCTTTTTTGACACAACGCCCGGCGCCGCGTGTCATCAGGAACGGTGAAGCTCCTCAAAAAAATCCTCGTCGTCCTCGCGGGCCTCTTCATCGCAATCCAGTTCGTCCGTCCCGCCAAAAACATCGCGGCCCGCCCCTCGGAAAACGACATCACCGACCACCACCCCACACCGCCCGCCGTCAAACAGCTCCTCGCTGTCGCCTGCTACGACTGCCATTCCAACAACACCCGCTACCCGTGGTATGCGAACGTCCAGCCCGCCGCTTGGTGGCTCGCCTCGCATGTGAACGACGGCAAGGCGCACCTCAATTTCTCCGAGTTTGCCAACTACTCGCCCAAGCGCGCCGCGAATAAAATGGACCAGGTTGTCGACGAGCTCACCGACAACGAGATGCCGCTCGCTTCCTACAAACTCGGCCACCCCGACGCCCGCCTCACTCCCGGACAGACCAAGCTGCTGACCGACTGGGCAGACTCAGTCCGCCAGCAGATCCTTGCCGCCAACGGCCTCTCCGAGTAAGTCTCGCAGTCCCATGACTGCCTACGACCGCGCCCGCTCGCTCATCGACTCCGCCCACGCCGCCGACCCTGCGCGCGCACCTGACGGCCGCGCCGCCGAACTCGTCTACGCCGACCACGTCGAAACCTGGGTCGCCAAACTCATCCCCGTCGCGCCACCGATCCTGCTATTGGCCGCCCGCAGCCAGCACCTCGAACGCTGGCTCACGCCCCGCGCCACTTTTCCCGAGGGCAAGGTCGGCTACCTCAACTGGCGCCGCTCCCTCTACGTCAAGCAGGCAGACCGCGCTCGCGAACTCCTCCTCGCCGCCGGCGTATCCGCCCCCGAAGCCGACGAAGTCCGCACCTGGGTTTCCAAGACCGGCCTCAAAACCAACCCCGGCACGCAGGCCCTCGAAGACGCCGCCGTCCTCGTGTTTCTCGAAAACGAAATCGGCGCCTTCGCCGTCCAACACGCCGAGTATCCGCGCGAGAAATTCGTCGATATTCTGAAGAAGACCTGGCGCAAGCTCAGCCCCGCCGCGCAACAGGCCGCGCTCGGGCTCGACCTCCCGCCCGCCATCGCCGGACTCGTCCGCGAGGCGCTGGCCGTTTAATCCGTCCAGCTGACTTTCGTGGGAGCGAGCTTGCTCGCGATTCAAAATCCCCGCGCCGACCACGCCTCCGGAAGCAAAACCTTCTTGGGTTTCGCCGGATCGAAAAGCCCGAAAACCGCCTGCCCGTTTTTCTGACGCTCCCGCGCGAACGCCAGCAGCGCCGGCTTATACCAGCGCACCTCGTGCGGCTGTGCGTCGGGCTGGTCGATCCGTTGCAGGGTGATTTTGAATTGCGGCAGCTTGTTGATCGTCACGTTGGTCGGCTTGATGGCGGTCACACGAAAATCCCCGAGCGCGCCATTCTGCAGCAGCCAACGCGTCCGTTTCCGTGAACGCATGACCCAGAAGACAAGACTTCCACCCACTAGCGGAAAAACCAATACGAACGCACTGCCCAGACTGCCCTGGCTCAGTCGCGCGTCCTCGGGACAAGCCAGCGCGGGCTCGGTCGGACTGTAGCGCACCTTCACCGCCGCACCTTCCGACCATCGTTTTCCCGTGGTGAAACATTCGCCATGCACCGATGCGGCCTGAGCGGGCGTAAAATCAAAACCGTAGCGCATCACCTGCGCCTTGTTGATCGACATGTTCGTTTTCTCGACAGAAACAATCCGCCCCTGCGCCACCGCGGGATGGCTGGCCGCCAGTCTCCACTCATCGCCCTGTCTCCAGGGCAAAAAGACTTTCGAAAAAAGAGCCCCATCATCAGAAAAACCGCGCCAAAAACAGCCAATGACAGCGAAGCTGAATCCCGCAGCGCCGCCTTTTTGAGTGTCGTCGGCACCGGACGCGGCGCGGGCGCCGACAAAAACCGGACCAACTCTTCATCGGCGGAAAGGGGCGTTTCGCTCATGCGGCGAATCCCATCGGCCCACTATCGCGATTTCAAGCTCCGCCCTGCGCCACCCGTTCCGCCTTCGTCGCCCGCTCGCCCTCGCACTCCGGCGAACCCCGTTCCAGATCGCGGCATACCTGCGGACGCTTTTCGTAAATCGTGCAAAAAAACTCGGGGTCGCCCTCCGCTGTGCGCCGCAGCGCGAGCGCGGCACAGTGGCCGTCGGTCATTTTCATATAGGCCCGATGCCCGACGAACCGGGCCACGCGATCAGCCTCGACGCCGAGGCGTTCCCAATCGCCGCCGGTGACGCGCACGTAGGTCTCAAGTTGGGAAAAACAACAAACTCCGCAGTGGAGGCAGCTGGAGGGGTGGCTCAAAGCGCACCCGCGAGCTGTAGGGCTCTGCGGGCACATTCGGAAAGCTGCACTCTTGCCCTCAGAATGGCGAGCCCGTCGTAAACCAGCCTGCTGACCAAGACTGGTTTTGCGCAGTTTCGGTCAACCCATGCGCAGCGCACGAAGGGAATGATCCCTACAATCTCCACTTATGACGAACCCGCTGCACACCTTCCAAGCTTGGCTCGAAGACGCCAAACGCCACGGCGTTCAGGAGCCCACCGCCATGGCACTGGCCACTGTTGACGAAAACAACCGCCCCGCCGTGCGCATGTTGCTGCTCAAGCACGCCGACCAGCGGGGATTCGTGTTTTACACCAACACCGACAGCCCCAAGACCGCCGAGCTTCGCCACTGCCCGCATGCAGCCCTCTGCTTCTACTGGAACCCGCCCGGACGCCAGGTGCGTATCACCGGCCGCGTCGAACTCGTGACCGACGAGGAGGCCGACGCCTATTTTAACTCCCGTCCCTACCTCAGTCGTATCGGCGCGCGCGTCTCCAAACAATCACAGCCTCTCGCAGGCTATGCCGAACTCGAACGCGGCGTCGCCGCCGAGATGATCCGTCATCCGCGCGGCCGCGTGCCTCGCCCGGCCAGCTGGACCGGCTACCGCCTCATCCACGAGACGATCGAGCTGTGGCAGGAGCGTCCGTTCCGCATGCACGAGCGTCTGGCCTGCACCCGCCATGGCAACAAGTGGTCCGAACAGGCCCTGTATCCGTGATCCATGGCTGCGATGACGCGGGCCAAAATGACGTCTCCGCCTAGACCACGGGTTTGCGCCGGTAGAAGAGCAGTCCGGGCAGCGCCAGGCCGATCGCCAGCGCGGCAACGATAAAAATCGCCTTGAAGCCGTTGTCGAAGGCGGTCTTCAGGAGCTCCGGGCTGAAGCCCTTGCGCTCGATTTCCACCAGCGCCAGCAGCGCGGTGAATGCGTAAACGCCCGGAATCATCGGGATGATCGCCGCCACGGTGAAAACCTTGGGATGCGCGCGCCACTTTTGCGCCCAGTAGATGCCGATCACGCTGATCACGCCGGCCGCGATCAACGTGGCCCACTCAACGGGCAGCGGCCCCAGCCCGAACAGTTCGGTCTTATACAAACTGAACCGCAGCGCATGGCCAAGGGCTCCCGCGATCGCACAGTATTTGAGCGCCGGTTTCGGCACGTTGAAAATCATCGCGAAGCCCACCGCCGGCACGGCGGCGAGCCCGAAGTCCTGCAAAAGTGTGAGGAAGGTGTTCATAACCAGGTCCAGGCATTCCATGCCGCCATGGCCAATACGATGCCTCCGCAGCAGGCCAGCAGCAGCAACATCGCCATGACCGCGCGCGAGATGCCCGTGTTGATGTAGCCCTTGACCATGTCGGACACCGAGTTGATCAGCGGAAAGCCCGGCACGAACAGGAGCACGCACGCCGACATCGCCACTTTCGGACTGTCCACCCAGTGATGGATCACACCCTGCGCCGCGATGGACGTGGCCACAAACGCTGCGGTTGCGAAATTCACCAGCGGATTGAAGTGCAGCTGGGCCAGCCATTGTCTGACCTGCATGGCCACGCCGCTCGCCAAAAAGGTGACCACGAAGGTGCCGAGGTCGGCCTCCGCGCCACGCGCGAGCAGCCCCAGCCGCGCGAAAGCCGCGCACGAAAGCCCCACCATCACCGACACCAGCCAGCGCGGATAACGGAACGGTTTGATCTCATCGAGCCGCCGCGCGATACCCGCGAGATCCAGTTTCTTTTCCTCCGTCAACAGCATCGCGCGCTGCACTTCGGTGACGACGTGCATGTTGATGCCGCGATCGATATTCCGCCGGACGGTCGTGTGGCACCGGCCGTCGCGTATGGTTGTCACGGTGATGCCGTTCGCCATGAGTGCGATCTCGACCGAATCCATGCCCAGCGCCAGTCCGAGCCGGCGCGAGACAGATTCCACGAGTGCGCTTTCCGCGCTGTGTTGCAGCAGCATGACGCCGGTCTGCACGCACAGACGGGTGACCTCGCGCTGGTCGTCTTTGACCCAAGGTTGGTAGTCCGCGCTCACGCGCGCCCCCTTGGGCTTCGCGAGGTGCGGGGATTTTTCATGTGCTGGGTGGACCGGTCCATGGTTCCAAGCTTAGCAAGTTTGGTGCGGGCATCCTCCGCGTTTTTTGGTCAACCGCACGCAAATATGATCGGTCCGAACCAGGCGCTCCATGAACGCCTACCGCCGCCGCGAAACGAGCTGCAGGTCTGTCTGCAAAAGCTGGAGGGCGCGTCCGCGAATCGCCACAAGATCGATGCTTTCCGCCGCGACCGCGTCGCACCGCCAGCAACCGGCCGCATCCAGCTCCGCCTGATCGATGACCGCGCCCGCCACCAGCTCGCGCGGGGCGGCATCCGGCGCGGTGAGCGTCAGGCGCCCGCGTTTGAGATAGAAAAATGTGCGGCATAATTTACCGCGCCGGAAAAGGGTTTCTCCCGCGCCAAGACGAATCGCCCGCAGAATGTCCTCGGGTGGTGGCAGCACCAGGCTGAGGTCCCGCGGGAAAACCAGCTCGAACGTCCAGTCGATCATCACGCGCAGCTTGCGCATCACGCCGGGCAGTTTCGCCAGGTAGATCGTGCGCCACATGAACCACGCGGTGAATCCGCTGAAACGGAAGCCCAGCACCTCCGCCACCGCCTCGCGCTCGCCGATCGTCGCCAGCTGGCCGAGGTAACGATAGGTGAAGGGCTGCGGCTCCTCGCCGCGCATCACCCGCGCAAGGTTGCGTCCGAGTTGGTTTCCCTGGCGCAACGCGATCTGCGCGGTCGGCGGCGCGGGTTTGATGGTGCCGCGATCATTCCACGGCACCGCTGCGCAGTCGCCGGCCGCCCACAGCCCGGCGTGACCGGACACACGCAGCGCAGAATCCGTCGGCACGCGGCCCTTGTCGGTTTCGAGCCCGAGCTGTTTGCACAAGTCGAGCAAGACGGGATGGGGCGCGTTGCCGATGGTCGAGACGACCGTGTGAGTCTCGATAAAACCGCCGCCGGTGAAAACCACCTTGTCCGCCGTCACCTCGGCCACGCGCGTCTCCAGTCGCAGTTCCATGCCGCGCTTTTCCAGCACGCGCCGCGCATGGTCGCCCAGCTTCGGACCGATCTCGGCCAGCAGGTGCGCCTGGCTGTGCACCAGCACGACGCGCATCAAAGTCGTTCGAAGATTGGCGTAGTAGCGTTGCGCACCCTTCACGAAATCGAGAATCTGGCCCGCCGTCTCCACGCCCGTGTAACCACCGCCCACGACGACGATGGTGAGCAGGCGCGCGCGTTGCACCGGATCTTCCACCAGGTTGGCCTCTTCCAGGCGGTTGATGATGGCGGCCCGCAGACGCAGCGCATCGGCCACGTTTTTCATCGGCCAGCCGTATTCAGACATGCCCGGCACGCGGCTGAGGTCCGTCACGCTGCCGAGGGCGAGCACAAGCTGACCGAAGCCGACCTCGTGATCGCGCGTGAAACGCCCGCCGTCGAGCACGAGCGTTTTTTTCTCCCAGTCGATGTGCTGGATGTTGCCCTGCAGCACGTCCACATGGCGGCAGAACTGGCGCAACGGGTTCACCACGTCGGTCGGCGCCAGCGATGAGCCGGTGACCTCCGCCAGCATCGGCTGGAAAACGAGGACGTTGCGCTCGGCGATGAGCGCGACGCGTTTCTCGCCCGTGCGCCCGAGGGCTTTGCCAAGCGTCTTTGCGCAATACGCCCCGGCGAATCCGCCGCCCGCGATCAGCACGTCGTAGTGCATGCAGCTTTAAAAAAATCAGCGCGGTCGCACGAGCAACAGCGTGCGGTCGTCGTTGCGCTGCGCGAGGGCGGAGAACTGCCGCAAATAGCGGTCTAGCTTGTCCACCATCTTGGCGAGCGATGTCTGGTCGTGGCGGGCAAGCGCCTGGGCGAAACGGTCGCGGCCGAACTCGTCGCCGGCCGCGTTGGCCGCCTCGGTGATCCCATCCGTGTAGAGCGCAAGCAGATCGCCGGCGCGCAGCTCCACCTCCCCCTCTTCCAAGACTGCGTCGAAAACCGCGCCGTCATCAAAACCGAGGGCGAGGCCGCCCGCCGCCAGCAACTCCGGCTCGCCGCCGCCCGCCCGCAGCAACAATGACGGCTCGTGACCGGCGCGGACGTAGTTGAAGCGGTTCGTATCGAGATCAAGGATGCCGTAAAAAAGGGAGATGAACATGCCGCGCGGCATGTCCCCGTGGAGGGCCCGGTTGACGCGCTTGACCACGGCGGCGGCCCGCGGCTCGTTCGGCGCGCACAGGCGCAGCGTGGCGCGGCACGCGGCCATCATGAGGGCCGCGGCCGGACCCTTGCCGGCCACGTCGGCCATTACGAAACCCCAGCGGCGCTCATCAACCGCGAGCACATCGTAATAATCTCCGCCAAGATGGGTCGAAGGCTGCGAAAGCGCCTCGATCTCGACTTCGCCGATGTCGGGAAAAACGTGCGGACGAAGATGATGCTGCACCTCGCCGGCCAGACGGAGATCACGTTCGCGCAGGTCGCGTTCGCGATCCTCGGCATCCTTGCGGACGGTGATATCGGTGATGAGCCCCTCGTGGTGGGTCACCTGCCCGCGCGTATCGAAGCGGACCACCGTGTGATCGTCCACCCAGCGGACGGAGCCGTCGGCGCAGACGATGCGGTATTCCTGATTGTATTCGTGGTGGCCGGTCGTGGCGTGCGCATCGACCTCGGCGCCGACACGATCGCGGTCGTCGGGATGCGTAATGCCGCGGAAGCTCAAACGGCGGCTGGTGAAGTCCTCGGGCTGGTAACCGAATTGCCGGATACTCTGTGAAACGAATTCGACCGGCCACTGGTTGGCCTCGGATTTCCAGAGAACGACGACCGAGGGGGAGCGGTTGATGATCTGCTCCAGTTCCTCGCGCTTGGCCAAGGCGGCCTTGAGCTCGTCCTGCGCCTTGCGACGGATGCTGATGTCGCGCCCGACGCCAAAATAAGCGCGGCGACCATCACGGTCAGTGTAGGCGGAGCCGGTCGAAGCGTGCCAGATCCAACGACCGTCCTTGTGACGCACGCGATACTCGATGCCGCCCGCATTGGTGCCGTGTTCGAGCGTACCGTTCACAAAAGTAATGTAATGGGGCAGATCATCGGGGTGGACGAACTCGGTGTAGGGATGACCGATGACGTCGCCAATCTCGTGGCCCAGCTTGGATGTCCACGCATCGGAAACAAACTTGAACCGGCCCTCGGGCGTGATCGCGTAGAGGATCTCGCTCGCGGTCTGCAGGTAGGTGCGCCAGCGCGATTCGCTGCGCTTCAATTCTTGCTCGGCGGCGTGACGCGCAGTCACGTCCTCAAGCATCGCGAAGTGGTGGGTGACGCGGCCGGAATCATCGCGCACGACCACCACGGTGAGATCGCCCCAGATCGTGCGACCATCCTTGTGGATGTAGCGTTTCTGGATCGTGTAGCGGTCGCCCTTTCCCTGGTAGAGCTGGCGGGAAAGCTCCTCCTGCTTGTCCCAATCCTCCGGATGCGTGACACGACGGACGTTCTCGATGTCGCGCGCCTCGTCCATGGTCAGCCCGATGATCTCGCAAAAACGCCGGTTGACGTAGTTGGCCCCGGGCAGGCCGGCGGCGTCCATCTCGCGCCAGCTCAGACCTAGCGGACCCTCTTCAAAAAATATCTGCAACTGGCTGCGCGCATCGCGCAGCTGCGCGGCCTGCTCCGCGTAATCATGGGCAAGGCGCGCAGTGGACTCTTCGGCGAGCTTGAGGCGGGTGACATCCGTGCGCAGCGCCAGGTAACCGCAGGGCTTCCCGTCCGCGCCAGACATCGGCACGAGGGTGCTTTCGACCCAGTAAATATCGCCGCTTTTGGCGCGGTTGCAGATGGTGCCGTGCCAGACGCGGCCGCCGCTGATCGTGCGCCACATGTCGGCAAAAAAAGCCGGCGGGTGCACATCGGATTTCACGATCCGGTGAGTCTGACCGATCAACTCTTTGCGCGTGTAGCCGGAAATCTCGCAAAAGCGGTCGTTAACGTAGGTGATGACGCCCTGCGTGTCGGTCATCGCCACGATGGCGTGCTCGTCGATGCCACGCTTGAGCCATTCCCCATGTCGCACGGTTTCTCCGCTTGAAGAAAGTTTATCGGAAGGTGCGGGAGATTCTTCGGACGAAGCCATGGAGAAGCAAAGGAGCCAAAGGTTTAACCCCGCCCATCGGGGCAATCCAGCCTTAACGCGCGATATCAAAACAACTCGTCTGGCCATTCCGGCGGGTTCGGGGTACGCTTGGGGCATGATCACCGTCGCCACCTGCAACAACCCCGCCCACGTCCAGCTGGTCAAATCCGTGCTCAACGACAGCGGCATCGCCGTTTTCATCCCCGATGAAAACACCGCCCAGACCGCACCTTATCTCATTTTCGCCATCGGTGGTATTCGCGTGCAGGTGACCGAGGAAAACGCCGGGGCCGCCCGCGCCATCATCGCCCAGCTCGACGCCGCGGCCCCCGACAGCGACCAGGTACCGCCGGCGTTTACCTAACCGCACAGGTTGCGCGTCACCCCTTCACCGCACCCGCCGTCACACCTTTTACAAGGTGTTTTTGCAGGACGATGAAGATAACCAAGATCGGCACCGTCACGATCACCAACCCCGCGAACAGCATGCCGTAGTCGCTGCGATATTGCGACGTGATCGAGAGATTCGCCAGCCCCAGCGGCAGCGTGCGCGCCCCCGCTCCCGCGTCCCCGCTCGTAAACATAAAGGCGAAAAAATATTCCTTCCAGATGCCGATGAACTGGAAGATCGCCACCGTCACCAGTCCCGGTTTCGCCAGCGGCAGCAGCACATGCCAGAAGGCCGACACCTCCGAACAACCGTCCACCACGGCGGCTTCGTAAAGCGAACGCGGCAGCGCCTTGAAAAATCCCGCCAGGATGAAGATCGCGAACGGCAGACCGTTCGCCGTGTAGACCAACACGAGCCCGAGCTTCGAGTTGAGCAGCCCGAGCGCGCGCAGCTCGAAGAACAGCGGCACGATCGAGAGCTGCACTGGAATCATCAGCCCCGCGAGAAACAGCCAAAACACGGCTTTCCCCATCGGATGATAAAACCGCGCCAACGCATACGCCGCCATCGCCCCGAGCAGCACGATCAGCGCCACTGACGAAATGGTCACGACGACCGAATTGAAAAAATAATCGCCAAACCGCGCCTCGCGCCAGGCCCGCACGTAGTTGTCCGTCTGCAGGTCGCCGGCCGCCGGCAGGGCAAACGCCTCGCGGAAAATCGCCTCGTCAGTCTTGAACGACGAATAAGCCACCCACGCCATCGGAAAAGCCACCCACACAAGGTAGCCGGCAAGGATGGAGAAGATGAGAATGCGGGAGAATTTCATGTGTTCGGCGAGTTGCGACGGATCACATTTCCACCGCTTCGCGTTTCAGCGCGCGCATCACGGCGGCGCTGCCGATCAGGACGAGCACAAACATCACCACGGCGATCGCGGTCGCCCGCCCGATCTGGAATTCCTGGAACATCGTCGAGACCATCAGCGTGCTCAGCGTGTGCGATCCGCTCGCCGGATCCTGCGATGTGAGCAGCCAAATCATCTCGAAAGCGTTCAACCCGCCGATCACCAAAAATACCGCCGAGATCACCAGCACCTCACGGATGAGCGGCAGCGTGATCGTGAAAAACTGCCGCACTTTCGACGCGCCCTCGAGCTCCGCCGCCTCGTAGAAATCAGCCGGAATCCCCTCCATCGCCGCCAGATAAAGCACGAGGTTAAATCCGCACGCCATCCAGAGGTAGATCGGGATGAGCGCGCCATAGAGATGACCCTGCGAAAGCCATGCGAAACCGTCGAAACCAGTGAAACCGAGTTTCACGAACGTCGTGTTCACAAGACCGCCATGCGGAGCGTAGGCGCTCATCCAAAGCAGCGTCGCCGCGATGCCGCCAAGCATGTTGGGGAAAAGGAACACCACGCGAAACACCCCCGCGCCCCAGACCCCGCGATGAATGAGCGTGGCAAAAAATAACGCCGTCGGCACCACTACAAGCGCAGGCACGAGCATGAGGTAGAGATTGTTTTTCAGCGCGAACCAGAACACGTCACTCTCCAACAGCAGCCACTTGAAATTAAAAAGCCCCGCCCACGTTTGTTCACCCAGTCCATCACAACGTGTAAACGCCCACGCGAACGACACGACTCCGGGCAAAATCACCAGCGCGCCGAACAACACCAGCGCCGGTCCGACAAAACCCGTCGCAAAGCCCGCCCGCAACCGACCCAGATGTTCGGACGCGGGCAATGACGCGGTCTCTGCGGACTCGGGGGGGTTCGAGCGCACCCACGTCCGGCCAATCCACGCCACGAGTCCGGCGAGAATCAGCAGCAGCGCCGCCGTCGCGAAACCGTGGTTGATTTCCACGCGATCAGGATCGGCGCGGCGCGCCCGCTCGGCGGCGGCGGCAGCTTCGAGCTTTTCTCCAAATTCCTTCGGAGTAATCCGGCCGGTCATGAGTCGGTAACGCGCATCCGTCATGGCCTGGTTGATGAGCGCAAGCTGCGCGGCCGAGGCCGGTGGAGCCGCGTCGAACGAACCCGGACTGCGCGCCAACAGTTCGGCCGTGTCGTGCATCGCCGCGGAGTAGTCGGCAGGCCGGACCGCGCGCAGCGCGACCGGCGAATCAATCGTGCGCGCAAAGCGCTGGGCACAGGTGCGCGACGTGAGATAGCGGAAAAAATCCACCGCCGCGCGTTCCCGCGCCGGATCTCCGTTGGCAAAAAGAAAATAATAGGCGCTCTGCGTCTGGAGCGTCGCAGGATCGGCGATACCGTCCGGAAAAACCGGGAAGTTCATCGCCCCGAGTTCGAAATCGGCGGGCAGTTTTCCGCGCATCTCGTTCACAAACCACGAGGCCGACACAGTCATCGCCGCCTGCCCGTTGATGAACGCGAGCTGCGCGGCGGTGTGGGTCATACCCTCCCATCCCTTGATGAGATAACGGGTCGTAAGCCGCTGCGTGACTTCGGCCGCGCGGATAAAACGCGGATCAGTGCGCGCGCCGGGGGCGAGTTCGTTGTAGGCGCGGTAGCCTTCCGGCCCGACGAGGTTGTAATGCGCGGCGCGCAGGAACGCGTCGCCGTAGCGCATGACCACGCCGGGCAACGCGACGGGCGCGATGCCTTTGGCTTCGATGCGTTCGCAGAGGCCGAAAAACTCGTCCCACGTGCGCGGAACCTCCCAGCCGTTTTCACGGAAGCGTTTCTTATCGTAGAAAATCGTCCACACGGCGTGGGCAAAGGGCAGGCCGTAGATGGGCGCCAACGATTTCGGGTTGGCGGAGTTGGCCGTCGCAACCGTCCAGCGGTCGAGTACGCCGGGAAGAAACGTGTCGCGCCAGCGGGCGTCGCCCTCCCAATTCGGACCATCCAGATAGGACGAGATATCCAAGATGTGCCCGGTGCGAATGAGGTTCGGGTAAAGCAGCACGGCGTCGGTCGCGTCGGGATAATCGCCCGCCATGACGCGGATGCGCACTTGGTCGTTGATGCGGGGATTTCCGTGAAGGCGAACCTTCACGCCCGGCCGCAGGGCTTCAAACTCACGCGCCGTCTCCTCGAAAAATGCGCTTCCATAACCCGCGACAAGCACCGGAACGTCGAGCGTAACGGACACCGGCAAGCTGGCGGCAGGTGTTTCCCCGCGCGCCAGCGAACAAGCGAAAGCCAGCCAACCTGTGATGAGTGCGAAGGCACACCGGAGCATTGTGAAAGGATGTGTGGGGGTGGCGGCGAACGCGCCATCTCTTTTTGAAAGGAGTAGCCGCGGCATCCTGCCGCGTTGGATCGGTTGGCGCGTTACGAAACGCGGCGGGACGCCGCGTCACTTTGATGATCCCCAAAACGAATAGCGTTGCTGCGAGACCGGCAAAGGCTAAAAAATGAGGCTTCATGGGATCATCGCGGTGGGCCTGCTGACGCGGACTTTGTTACTGGCATGCCGCCGGTCTCGGGGCCGGGTTGCGAAACCCACAGGCCGTTCCCCTTCCCCTACGTCACTTCACCATGTATCAGGTCAATTTTTCCGAACAAAGCATGCTGGAGCTGAACAAGCTTGATAAGCTTGTTCAGTTGGAGGTTGTCGAGCCGCTCATGTCCCTGAAGCCAGCCGATTTGGAGCACCCCCGAGAGCCCCTCGGCCATTTCCACCGCGCCGGCCAGTCCCTCTACCGGCTACGTTGCGGCGATCATCGGTTTTACTTTGAAACCAAGGGTCCGGAAGCGCTCTACGTCACCTACATTTTACACAAGAACTCATTGGAGGACTTTCTATTACGCAATAAACTCCCCGTTTCCGAAAGCCAATTGGTGGAGCAGCATTCCAAGTTCTGGAAATACCTCGAATCGCTTACCAAATAACGCCGCCCCATGGCCAACGACGACCTCCCCCAGTCTGATAACGATAGCGACAATCCTTACAGCGTCGCTCAGGCGAGCCGGATCTATTTTCTGCCCAATCTGATGACTGCGGGCAACCTGTTCTGCGGTTTTGCCGCCTGCCTGCATTGCATCGAAGCCAGTTTCATCGTGCGCGGCGCGGAGGCCGCCACCATAATCCCGCTTGACGCCATCCCGCTCTATAAAGAAGCGGTTTGGTATATCTTCGGGGCCATGGCGTTTGACGCGCTGGATGGCCGTCTCGCCCGCATGGGAGGAAAAGAATCCCTCTTTGGCGCGGAATTCGACTCGTTGGCCGATGTGGTTTCTTTCGGACTGGCACCGGCGCTCATGGTGTTTTTCCTTATCATGCGACCCGCCCAAGGAGACCAAACGCTGCTCAGTCTGGGTGGATTGTTGGGTTTTATTTATCTCCTCTGCGCAGCCATTCGTCTGGCGCGGTTTAACGTTATCACCCACCCCCTGCTTTACCGACCCGAGGGCAAGCCAAGCAGCAAGGATTTCATAGGGCTTCCCGTGCCTGCCGCCGCAGGCACCGTTGCAGCCTTGGTGTTATTTCTCCTGAATCTCGCGGCACACGATAAGTCCTTCCAAATATTAGCGTTAGGTCTTCCTCCTTTGCTGCTTTTGGTCGCAATACTGATGGTTAGCACCGTGCGCTATCCCAGTGGCAAACAGATCGATATGCGCACCAAGACAAAGCTCACGACCCTGGTGATTTACGTTGTGATCGGTGCCGCCGTCGTGCGGTTCAAAGAATACGCGATGTTCATCGTGTGCCTCGGTTACATTTTCTATGGACTCGTCAAACACTGGCGGAATCACGGCCTCACCAAACGCACACCGCCGGTGTGAACCGTTCTCCGATTAACCGACCAATAACCGACCAATAACCAGACCCCTGTGAACAACCGCCCTTTTATTAGCCGCTTAAAATGGAGTTCTTCTCAGACCTGCGGCCTCTGTTTCACGAGCGGGAAGGTCCGGGTTATTGGTGTTCCTCGCAGCCTATAATAAGACTGATAACATATCTTATTGAACTAGCTTTCTTTTATCCTTTGTTAACTTCCGCTTCTCTCAGCTCCCGCTTCCCATGAAATTCAAGATCAACCGCGATCACTTCAGCAACGGACTCGCCCAAGTTCTCAACGTCGTCGGCTCCAAAGCCACGATGCCGATCCTGAGCAATGTGCTGATCGAGGCCGAAAAGGACCACATCTCGCTCACGACGACCAATCTGGATCTCGGCATCCGTTGCAAGATCAAGGCCGAGGTTAAGGAAACCGGCTCTGTCACCCTTCCGGTCAAGCGCCTCGCCACCATCGTTCGCGAGCTGCCCAACATCGACGTTGCCTTCGACGCTACGCCCAATCACCAGGTGAAACTCACCTCGGGTGGTTCCACTTTTCGTATCATGGGCATCGGCAAGGAAGAATTCCCTCCGCTCCCCGAATTCGGAGACGACAAGTCCTTTACTCTCGAGCAGGCCGAGCTGACTGCGATGATCAAGAGCGTGTCCTACGCGCAGTCGTCCGACGAGACGCGCTACATCCTCAACGGCGTGTATTTTAACTTCCGCGACGGCAAACTCTCGCTCGTCGCAACCGATGGCCGCCGCCTCGCCTTGATTTCCAAAGAACTTGAAGTTCCCGCCGAAAGCGCAGGAAGCATCATTCTGCCCGCCAAGACGGTATCCGAGCTCACCCGCATGCTGGACAAGGGGGAGAAGCTCAAAATCGCGTTTAATGACCGTCGCGCCTCCTTCCAGATCAACACGGACAAGGACTCCAGCGGCTTGGTCGACTCGATTTACCTCTATTCAAAGGTCGTTGAAGGCAATTACCCGAATTATCAGCAGGTCATCCCCAAGGAAACGCATCAGCGCATCAAGCTGGAGCGCGAGCTCTTCCTTCAGTGCGTGCACCGCGCCGCACTCGTAACGTCCGAGAAATCCAACTCGGTTAAGATCAAGCTCACCAGCAACCTGCTCGAAATCACCGCCCAAAGCCCCGATTTCGGCGAGGCTCACGAGTCCATGGCGATCGCCTATAGCGGTCCCGATCTCCAAGTGGCGTTCAACCCTGCTTTCGTCCTCGACCCGCTCAAGGCACTGACGAAGGACGAAGTGTTTTTCGAGCTGAAGGACGAAGTGAGTCCCGGCGTGTTCAAGACGCTGGAAAGCTTCATTTGCGTCATCATGCCTGTGCGCTTGAGCTAAGCGCTGCTCGCGTTTACCCTTCGACCATCCCTCAAGCCGTGCTTTTTGAGCCCGGCTTTTTGCATCCATGAACACGGATTACCCCCTCATCGTCGGCATGGTGCTGTTTCTTCTGCTCACGCAGTTGAACCAGCGCAACGGCTCGCCCGTGATCGCGATTTTCAACCGTTGGCTGCGCTGGCTGATTTTTGCTTTTGGCGGAGCCAAGGCCGCGCTCGAACTCGGCTGGACCGACCGGCCTTATCTGGTGGTGGTACTGGCATTTTTCCTTCTGTGGTTTCTTTTGGAAACGCTCTACAACTGGCTGGCCATTCACGCGCTCAGCGTGAGTCCGCTGCCGCTTTTTCCCAAGTTTACCGCCAACAATTCCGGCGAAGAGTGGCCGACTCATCCGCGGCTGCTGAAAATCAGAGACTGGCTTCGTTCAAACGGCTTTAAACAAGTGCAGGCCCTCAAGGCTGAAGTAGGTCCGAGTATTTATCTACGCGTGTCGGTTTATCAGGATGCCGAGGCTAGGATTCGGGCGCAGATCACGTTTTTTCCGCAGGCCAATGGATCGCTGTCGGTATGCTACAGCCTTTCGTCGAACACGGTGAGCGGTTACCGTTACGTGACCGATAATCTTTATCTGCCGTTCGCCGGTTTTTATCCCGAAAACTGGCTGGTGAAGCGCAGTCCCTGGACGCGGTCGTTGTCCAGATTGATGGCGGCCCACAGGGATCGGCTGGCCGGGGCCAGTGCAATCTCGACCCCTTGGACGACGGATCCGCTGAATGATCTCAACTCGCAGCAACGGGAGCTGGAGCAGATCAACACCGAGCTGGGTTTTCTGTTTCCGCACGCCGAGCGCGAGGAACACGGGAAGATCAGCCACGAAGGACGTTATCGTGTGTGGAAGGAATACTGGCTGCTCAGCTATTTCGGCCGCAGCGTGAGGTATTGAAATGAAATTTATCCTCAGCTTGGTCATAGGTCTTTTTTTAAGCTCCGGTATTCTGATCGCCGCCGATGACGGCTCTCAGACCCCGGAAGCGCTTTTGAAAGCTTATGACAAAGCGATCAACGCGGGTGATGAAAAAGCCGTGCTCAACTTATGGGAACTTGATCGTGCAAATCCTGAGACTGCGAAGTTGGAGACGGCCTTTGCCCAGAACGAAATCACGGAAAAAAAGGGAAGAGAATTCAGTCTTGGGCCATTTGATAATGAGGAATATGGACAGCCTTTGGTAATGGATGGGCAGAAGATAGAATGGCTCCGTTCGCCTGAGGGAAGCTTGGTTGTAAAAATAAAGGAGTATGATTCTTCGATGATGGTCCCCTACGCCCGCACACCGAAAGGCTACAAACTCATAGCTCAGCGTTCGACGAAGCTCAACTGGTCGGGACCCCCTGATACCCTTTCGTCCTTCAGTGTAAGTTCGCATAGTCCGGCTAACCCGGATGGACCGTTAATCCTCATCGTTCGTTTCAGTGCAAGTGGTATCATGTTGGAAAGGCGCATTACGTTAAAAAAAGGCAGCGAAACAAAATTTATTATGATTGTCGGCCAACGCGTGGAGCAAGTGGAGGCGCTTGAGAACAAGGGGCCGGCGCGCGGTTTTTCGCTGAAGCGCGATAACAACAAAGAAATCGTTTTCGAGGGCACCATTCCCGCCGAGACAACGGGCATCATTTATAAAGCTCCTGCGGGGACGGCCTCCAAGTAGCTGTTCCCTCAAAAGCGCCGTGAGTGAATTTTAATCCGTATTTCCGGACGGTTTTGTCTGCCTAAGAAAAAGGTGTTGGCCTGCTGGAAACTCCCCATAAAAAAGCCCGGCATGGTCGCCGGGCTTTGTGAGAGAAAGCAAAAGCTGCGGGTTACCGTAGGCGACGCTTTATACCGAGTTGGGCGACCGCGAAGCGGACGATGCCTTCGAGGTTTTCCACTTGGGCCGCGTCCATCGTGCTCGTGTCCTTCAAGGCATCTTGGGCGCGCTTAAGGGCCGTCTCGACGGCCATCACGTCGATCTTCTCAACGGTGATGGCGCGTTCGGCGAGCACGGAGATCTTGTCGCGGTCGATCTCGACGAAACCGCCGCCAATCGCGAGGGAGAGCTGCTTGCCGTCCTTGGTCACGCGGAGTTCCCCCTCGGCGACCTGCGCGACGAGCGCGATGTGGCCGGGCAGGATGCCGATCTCGCCCGCGGTCGTCGGGATGACGACCGTGTCGATGGTGTCGGAGTAAACCCGGGCTTCGGGCGTGACGATTTCGAGGGTGAGGGCCATGACGGGTGCTTACTTCTTGGCGGAGGCGGCGATCACTTCCTCGATGCCACCCTTCATGTAGAAGTCGCCTTCGGGAACGTGATCGAGCTCGCCGTCGAGGATCATCTTGAAGCCGCGGACGGTCTCCTTGACGGGGACGTATTTGCCGGGCGCGCCGGTGAACACTTCGGCGACCGCGAACGGCTGCGAGAGGAAGCGCTGGATCTTGCGGGCGCGGTAGACGGCCTGCTTGTCCTCGGGCGAGAGTTCGTCGAGGCCGAGAATGGCGATGATGTCTTGAAGATCCTTGTAGCGTTGGAGCACGCGCTGGAGTTCGCGGGCGACCTTGTAGTGTTCTTCGCCGACAATGGAAGGCTCAAGGGCCTTTGACACGGAAGCAAGGGGATCGACGGCGGGATAGATACCGAGCTCGGCGATGGAGCGTTCGAGCACGATGGTCGAGTCAAGGTGGGCAAACGTGTTGGCCGGCGCGGGGTCGGTCAAATCGTCGGCGGGCACGTAGACGGCCTGCACGGAGGTGATGGAACCCTTTTTCGTCGAGGTGATGCGCTCCTGGAGAA
>FJVV01000711.1_pt1 | contig 18062 bp, 20 predicted proteins | sample 1011911 | NCBI WGS metagenome assembly FJVV01 (sample SAMEA3912450, study PRJEB9761) | metagenome | biome: forest; material: soil | place: USA | collected 2011-06-22 | depth 0.1 m
AGGTTGAGCTCGTCGAGATCGAGCGGATCGTCGTGGGCTTTGCGCAGCTCGATCTGCCACGCGCCGAGGCCTGGCATATCATCGAGGGCGCGTTCGAGTTCGTTGAAGTCCACGATGGTGCCCTTGACCTTCTGAAAGCGCAGCGCATGGACGTCGGACACGCGGGAAATGTTTCCCACGAGGCGCGGCATGCGGCGCCCGCAGCACGGGCACGGTTCCCAGGTGATGCCATGCTCGCAACGGTCACCGGTGCGGTAGCGCAACACGACGGTCCCGTGCTGGTCGAGCGGTGTCCACACGATCTCGCCGCCCTCGCCGTCGGGCACGAGTTCGCCGGTTTCTGGGTTGATGATCTCGATGATGCCCTGGTCGGGATAAAGGTGATAGCCGGGCGGCGGCGTGCCGGGGCCGGTGGGGCACTCGGTCCAGGCGAGCTTGGCCTCGGTAAAACCGTAGGTAGCCATGATGCGGACACCGGGCGAGCCGAGTTGCGCGCAGAGATCGGCGAGTTTCACGCGGGTGCCGTCGGGGACTTTTTCGCCGCCGAGCACGAGGAGGCGCAGGCCTTCGAAGCGAAGTTTTTGCTCCACGGCCAGCTGAAGCACATGGTAGAGAAACGTGGGCATAGCCACGAGGATCTGCGGCTTGAGCTTCAGGACGGCGCGGATGTTGCCCTCGGTGCCCATGACCTTTCCGCCGCCGGTCGCGAGCGAGAAAATATTCCGATCGAGACCTGAATAATACATATACCAAAACGCGAGGTGCGGCGCGAAGGGGAACATGTTGATCATACGCTCGTCGGGCAGGACGCCGCCGATTTCCACGATGCGCCCGCTGCCGAGGCCGAGGTTGCGGATGTCATGCTGCGTGTAGAGGAATGGCACCGGCTCGGTGGAACGCCCGGTCGTGCTCGTCATGAAGACCGGCCGCCATTCGCGCTCCAGCTCGTCATGCACCCGCTTGCGTCCGCGCAGCAGCGCGCGCAGGATCACCGACGGACGGCGCGCGAGGGCCTTGGCATCGGGCGTGAGGACAAACTCGAGCGTGCGGCGTGAATTATCCTCCGTGGGCAGCAGATCCTCTTTGCTGGTGAAAGGCAGTTTTCTGAGATCGGCGACTGAATGAAAATCGTCCGCCGTGAGTCCGCGTTCCTTGAACAATTTCCCGTAGTGCGGCGAAAACGGCACCACGCGGTCGCGAAGGTAGCGATGAAGCGCAAGCCCCTGAAGCCCGACCACCGTGCGTTGGTCGAGATGCTGCCACTGATGCGTGAGCCGGGGGTTCGACATACGAAGGACAGGGCGGGGAGTTGTAGAGAACAGGGCCGTTTTTTGGACGGCGTCACCGCAGGAAGCGATGAGGGGTTGGTAACGTATGCAGGATGCATGTTCCCGCTCATAAAAGCAAACCCGCGGTCGCAACGTCTCTCGCGATCAACGCCCGAGAAACGCGGCGATTTCCTCGCGGCGGCGGTCGCCGTCCTGCTCGCCGATCTCGATCATGCGGGCGATGTAGCGCGGCTGGAAAAGCACGGTCGCCAGCAGGTCGGCACGCCGGCTTTCCCGCGTGCCGAGCCCGCGCGTGACGAAGCGGAAGACCGGGGGCAATTCACGCTCAAACTGGTTGGCGAGCGCGCTCAGGTCGCGGGACGGGCGGATGAGCAGCAACTCCACGGGACGCAGTCCTCTTTCCGCCGCGTGCGGATGGTCGATCACAAGCTGGTTGACCATGCGCATCGCGAGGGCGTCGGCATCCAGCATGTCCATGAACACCGATTCGAACAGCAGGCCGATGATGGTCGCCGGCGAAGGATAGGCCTGCGGCTTGCCGGGCTGGGTTTCCGGAACGGGGCCGACGTATTGGGTGGAGATGGCGATCATTTTTTCGGCGCCCAAATGCAGGGCCGGAGAAAGCGGCGCGGTCAGGCGCAGGCCGCCGTCGCCATGCCAGTCATTGCCAAGCTGCACCGCCGGGAAAAAAAGCGGCAGCGCGCACGAGGCCAGGATGTGATCCACCGTAAGCGTTGTCATCATGCTCTGGCGTCCGGGTCGGCGCCACGTCGGTATCTCGTGACCCTGCGCCCACGTCACGGACTCGCCGCTACCGTAGTGTGTCGTGGTGATGCCGACGGCGTTGAGGCGGCCGGCGCGAAGGTTTTCGTCGATCCCGCGCAACGTGCCGTCGGGGCTGTTGAGCGCCTTCTTGAGAAACCGGTGCAGCGGAGAGGCATCCACCAGCCCGCGCGTCGGCGGCGACAGCGTGCCGCCGCCCGAGACCAATCGCAGCGCCCAACGCATCATGATGGCGGCGATCGAAGGCAGGTCGGTGCGAAAAACCTGATCGACCGTGATGCCCGACCAGAGTTCGACGAGCCGGTCGACCGCCTTCGGAAAATTTTCCGCCGTGTTGGCCAGATGGGCGGCGTTGATCGCCCCGGCCGACACGCCCGTGAGGATGGGGAAATACAGATCCGGATAAGCCCGCGCCAGACTGCGCAAAAATCCCACCTGATAGGCGGCGCGCGCACCGCCGCCACCGAGCAACAACGCCAGTTTGCCAGAATTATTCGTCATCATGGGAAAGGGTATCAATCCACCACCGACCCGCCTGATGACCGGAACCTAGCGTCAAAGTGCCCCGCTGGCCAGTGGTTTTCGGAGGAACTCCCCTGCCAAGGGCCACCAGATCCCCTTCACATCACTTCGGCGAAGGAGCGTCCGGACGCATGGCAGGGTATTACCCCATCGCTATTGCCCGGCTTCAGGCGTTTAATGACGGGCAAACGGATGTTTTATCCCACGGACGACTCGCGGCCCGTGCAATTTGCCAAAAATGAAACCATGGCCTCATTGAAAAAAATCGCCGTCCTGATGGCCGAAGACCACGCCGTCGTCCGCCAGGGTCTCTGCGCGCTGCTCAACGCAGACGATCATTTTTCCATCGTCGGTCAGGCTCGCAACGAACGCGAGGCCGTGGACATGGCGGCCAGCCTCCGCCCCGACGTCATTCTCATGGACATTGCCATGCCGGTGCTCAACGGCCTTGAGGCGACGAGGCAGATCCTCACCACCAATCCTGCGGCCAAGGTGATCGTGCTCTCCGCGCACAGCGACGACGAATGCATCCAGCGCCTGTGCACCGCCGGGTTTCCGGCTTTCTCGAAAAACAGACGTCCGCCGAGATTCTGACCAAGGCCATTCGCGAAGTCGCCGCCGGCGGCATCTTTTTCAGTCCGTCGATCGCCAAGCGACTGCGCGACGAACAGAACAAGCCGCTCAGCCGGGATGGCACGCCCAAGGCCAACGGCACCCGGCTCACCGCCCGCGAAGCCGAGGTGTTGCAACTCGTCGCCGAAGGCTCGGCCAACAAACAGGTCGCCGTGCCCTCGGCATCAGCATCAAGACCGTCGAGAAACACCGCCAGCATCTCATGGACACGCTCATCAAGTAACTCCCCCCGGCCCGTGCGCCGCTTCATCGGCAACCTGACGGATCTCACCGGTCTCTCCGGCGAGCTGGACCTGCTCATCCCGGGCAAGGTCGCCCGTTAAAAACCACCCGGGGGAAACCCTCCTCGCTTCCCACGAAGACCGGCGAGCTTGCCACTCTCCGCGCTCGCCTGGCCGAAGCCGAGGAAACCCTCCGCGCCATCCGCAACGGAGAAGTGGATACCGTCGTCGGCACGGGCAAGCAGGGCCCGCAGATATTCACCCTGACAGGAGCCGAGCACGCCTACCGTGTGCTCATCGAGTCCATGAACGAAGGCGCGCTCACGCTCACCGCCAACAAGACGATCCTTCACGCCAACCGATGCTTCGCGCGCATGGTCCAGCTCCCTCTCGAACAGGTGACGGGCAGTTCCTTCCGCCGGTTTATTTCCTTCAAGGACCGTGCCACGCTCCGGCCGCTCATGAAGCACGTCGCCAAGACCGGCGCCAAGCTGCAGGTGCAGCTCATCGCCGCCGACGGCTCGCGCCTGCCGGTGCAAATCTCTATCCAGAAAATCGCCAAGGTCGGCTTTGAACGCGTGACGATCAGCATGGTCGTGACGGACATGGCGGAGGCCCGGCGCAACGAGGAGCTGTTGCGGGCCCTGACCAACCGCGTGCTGCAGGTGCAGGAGGCCGAGCGCGGGCGCGTGGCCCTCGAACTGCACGACCACATCACCCAGTTGCTCTGCGCCATCCTCTTTCGTTGCCAGACGCTCGTGGAGGAACTGTCGGCGCTCGAGGCGATGAAACTCCGCGAGATGCTCGGCAAGACGTCCGAGGAAGTGGAGCGCATCTCCCGCAACCTCAGGCCCGGCGTGTTGGACGAATTGGGATTGGAAGCCGTCCTTCGCGCCACCAGCACGGAGTTCACTCATCGCACCGGAGTGCCCGTCAAACTGGCCTGCGTGAAGTTGGCCGCCCGGCTGCCCGCCAACACCGAGCTCGCGCTTTACCGCATTCTTCAGGAAGCCTTGAAAAACGTGGATCAGCACGCCCGCTCCCGCCACGTGACGGTGCAGCTCACGAAGCAGACCGACTTCGTGCAGTTGACCATCAAGGACGACGGCACCGGCTTCGATACGGACAGGCAACGCACCGGAAAAAAGGTGAGAAGCTGTCTGGGTCAGCTCGGTATGCGCGAGCGTGCAACCTACGTGGGCGGCACCTTCACGGTCAAATCCGTGCGTCGCTCGGGCACGCACATCGAGGTGCGAATCCCCCTCAAACCCGGCACTTTCCCGGTCTGATTTCAGGCACATCGCGCGAGGTAAAATCCGTCTCGGTTTCAAGTAGGGCAACGCCCCATGGTGACGCGGCGGCGCACGGCGTATTCTCGTCTCCCCATTGTGAAATTTAAAAGCCCGTCAGCCCTGCTCATCATCACCGCCAGCCCATTCGCGCTGTTTGCCTCGTCCGAAACCGACCGCAAGATCGAGTCCGCCGCCGAAGCCTCCTACAACTACAAGACCGTCCTTGATGGCCACATAAAGGTGAAGGCCGCCGACAGCGTCGTCATCCTCACTGGCATCGCCGACACCCTCGCGCAAAAAACCCTCACCGAGGTTTACGCCAAGGAAATCGACGGCGTGAAATCGGTGGACAATGACATCGTCGTCAAAGGCGTTCCCGCCGACGGCCGGCGCATCGGCGAGAAGATTGACGACACCTCCATCACCACGCAGGTGAAATACGCGCTCCTCAGCCATAAGGCCACCAGCGCGGTCAAAACCAAGATCACCACCACCGACGGCGTGGTCGTCGTCACCGGCGAAGCCGCCTCCGATGCCGAAGTGTCGCTCGTCACCAAGCTCGCCCAAGACGTCCGCGGCGTGATCTCGGTCAGCAACAACATGACCGTCAAACGCTGAACAGACGCATCTATCTCCGCTTGAACGGAGCACGGTTGCCCTCGGGCGGCCGTGTTTTTTCCATCCGCGCCTGCCTGAGCCCCTGGAAGAGGAACCGTTGGCCCATCCGGGATACTAACCGGAATAAACCCCATGAGCAAAATCATCTCACTCGCCCTCCTCGCCGGAGGCGTCGTCCTTATCATCTACGGCATCAGCGCCTCGGATTCCATCGGCTCGGGCTTTTCCCGTTTTTTCACAGGGTCTCCCACCGATAAAACCATGTGGCTGCTGATCGGCGGAATCGTCGCCGTCATCGTCGGCCTTGGCGGTCTGCTGCGTGGCTCAAAATCTTAACTCCCGTCCACCATGCTCTATTATTCCATAGTCTTTCTGCTTATTGCGCTCGTCGCCGGCATCCTCGGCTTCGGCGTCATCGCCGGCACCGCCGCGATGATCGCCAAAGTCCTTTTCCTCATTTTTATCGTGCTCTTCATCGTCACGCTACTGCGCGGCCGAAGGACCTGAGTGTTCAGACAAATCCAAGCCTCCCCGTATATACATTCCCATGAAATCCAACAAAGACACCACCCACACGCCCAAGGAACTTCTTCACGACCTGCAGGCGCTCGTCGCCGAAGCCGAAACCATGATGACCGACTCCGCCTCCGAGCACTCGGGCGAGGTCGTTGAAAATCTCCGCGCGCGCTTCAGCGCGGCCCAGGAGCGCTTCTCGGAAATCTACGAAGGGGCCAAGAAGAAGGTCGTCGCCGGCGCCAAGTGTACCGACGAAACCATCCGCGCCAACCCCTACCAGTCCATCGCCATCGCCGCCGGCGTCGGCCTCCTCATCGGCATGCTCGTCGGTCGCCGCAGCAAGTAATCGCCGAAAAGGCAGGGGCAGACCGCTGGGCCGCCCGTTTGGATGTGGGAGCGAGCTTGCTCGCGAGGATCGAATATCGCGAGCAAGCTCGCTCCCGCGGTAGACCCCTAAAAATCAACCAACAATTCCTCACCATGGAAAAGACCACGCCGGGCTCCGCAGGCATCATCGGTTCGCTCCGTTCGCTCGGCGACGACCTGCTGGCCTCGGTGCAGGACCGGCTGGAACTTTTCGCGATCGACCTCCAGGAGGAAAAATTCCGCCTGATCCAGACCTTCATCTGGATCGGCGTGGCGATCTTCACAGGCATGATGGCGGTCATGTTCGCCAGCCTCACGCTGGTTTATCTCTTCTGGGAAAGCGCCCGGCTCGCCGTGCTCGGCGGGCTGACCGCTTTTTATGCGGTGACGATGGTCCTCATCATCGTCGCCTTCCGCCGCTTCGTCGCGCGCCAGCCAAAGCCGTTCTCGGCCACGCTTCAGGAAATCAACGAAGACCGCGCATGTATCCGCAACCCGAGCTGAACCGGCTGGCCGTCCACAAACTCGCCCTGCGGAGGCGCATCGCCCTGCGCCGCGTCGCATGTGCGGAGGCCGCCGCCCGCGTGGCCCGTCCCCTGGAATGGCTGGACCGGGCACTGGCCTTCTGGCGGAAGCTCGCGCCGTTCGTCCAATTGGCCGCCGTGCCGCTGGGCCTTCTCGCCACGCGCACCGTTTCCTCCCGCCATAAAATCCTGGGCGCCCTCGTGCGCTGGGGCCCGCTCATCTTCGGCGCCGTGCGCGGGATCAGCGGCGCCGTCACAGCCCGCCCCCCGTCTTCCGAAAAGAGCTGATAAGGCCAGCATAGATCGACTCCGGCATTGTCAGCTCACCGGAACGTCTGCGGCAGATACCGGACACGGACCTATACAATAATAGGCCCGAATGGATGTGTTCTTTTGCGTGATGGCACCTTACGAGGGCTACGATAGCTTCTTTATAGGGTAAGCACCCTATCTTCACATGAAGTCCGGCGATCAATCGTTTCCTCAGGGTCTATCATCGGCCTCCAAAGCGTTCTCTTGGTCCTCTGGGATGATCGCAGGTGGCGTTTTGTTGGCGTGCGTCTGGGGTTTGCTCACGGCGCCATCCGCCGTCGCGATGACCGTCGGTGATAGCACCGGCTGGGTCGCTTGGAACAGCGGGCTCACAGGCAATTATCTGTCCGATCCGGGCGCCGACCAGCAGACCGGCCAGGGCACCGACGACTACATCGGCAACGCCACGACGCCGGCCATGATGCAACAGGCCGGCACGATAGCCGGCTACAGCGGCAGCTTCATCATGTTTCGCGCCCGCATGGGCAAATACACCGCCAGCGGTTTCGGCGCCGGCAACGGCGCCAACCTGAGCCTCGGCATTGATCTCAACGACAACGGCTCGATCGATCTCATCGTGGACATGAACTCCAAGGGCAGCGTGAATAAGGTTTCCTTCGCCCAGCCCGGCACCGGTGCCAACACCGGCCCCAGCACCACCTCGTGGGGTAATTTCGCCGGAACGATCACCTTGGCGTCCGACCAGTTTGATTACCGCCAGACGACCGACGGCATCGTGCTCAACTCCAATGGCACCCCCGGCACCCCGACCGACCAGAACGGCTCCACAGCGAGTTCCTACGCCGCCAACGCCTGGGTCACCTACGCGCTGAGCTACGCCAACCTGCAGGCCGCCATCCGCGCGTATGCGGTGGACGGCCTGACAGGAGCCACCTTCGGCGGCTACGTCCTCGACGATATGTCCCACCTTTCCTTCATCGGCTTCACGTCCACCCAGGGCAACGCCATCAACCAAGACTTGCTCGGCACCGAGGGTAACACGAGCTCGACCCTCACGTTCTCCCAGCTCGGTGTGTCCACCACCTACATCCGCCCCGGTGGAGGACCGATCCCGGAGCCCGCTGCGGTCTACCAGTTGGGAGGCCTGCTCGGAACGGGATTGATCGTGTGGGCCTGGCGGCGGAGACGCAGGCAGGTATCTGGGCCGGCGCAGAGCTGATGAGGCGTCTCGCGAACTGGCTTGGGGATGCCTCCCGATGCGTGTGGGCTCTGCTCTATTGGAACGCCCGCAAGTCCCGCTACGTGCTCGGCAAGCGGCGCGGACGCTGCCCGTGCCAAGATCCCAGCGATGGCGGAACCCCGGGACTGGTGCATTGCGACGCCAGCCTGCACCTGAACAAACCCATCCGGTTCCGCCATGTGTGCCCATTGCTGGTATCGGGCCCCGATGGAAAGGGCGCATTCTGTAGTGTCCCGGCTGACGAGGTGCGACCGTTTTGGGGTCGTGCATTAAAGTTTTTCGGAGGTTCCCTGCTGGTGCTTTATATCGCGGGAACGTCGGTGTTTTTCATCGGGATGCGCGCCACGGGCGTGAACACGCTGTCTTGGCGGCAGGTCGTGTGGCCGGGCGCGTGGCGCGAGATCCCGCAGGAGCGGGCGAAGTATTTTTTCAAGCGGGCGATCACGGCCTGCGCCCGGCACGACTACCGGACGGCCTACCGGTCCATGGCCACCGCGCTGGAGATCAATCCGCATAACTACGACGCACGCCTGCTCATGGCCCAATACTCGGAGTTCGCCGGCGAATCCCTCACCGCGGACAGGTTTTTCAAGATGTTGCTGCGCGAGTTTCCGGAGAAGCGTTCGCGCACCGCGATCACCTTTCACGACACTCTCCTTTCCACGGGGCGCCACGAGCCCCTCGCGGTTCATTGTCTGGACATGGCGGCGGCGAACACATCCGACCGCTCCACGTGGACGGGCTCGCTGCTACTGGCCATGCATCTCGGGAAACTGGGAGCCGCGTTTCTCGCGAAACATCCCGACGGGATCGCGCAACTGGAACCGGACGCACAACGACTCGTGCAAGCCCAGGCGTTGCTCAACGACGGCAACGTGAACACGGCGCGCGCCGGGCTCCGCCATGCCTTCGCCACGCCGGTAAATGCCAATCATGTTATCCAGCAGATCAGGATGTTCCTGCGCGCGGGATCCCCGGCCGATGCCGAGGTAGCCTGGACCATAAACGCCCGGGAACTGGATCCGTTTGATCGCCAGCTCTCCCGCTGCTGGGTTGATCATGGCCTGGGTTATGCGTCTCTGGCGGGCATGGAGTTCGCCGCGCTGACCGACCGGCCTCATACCGAACAGACCCTGGATAAACTCGTGGCCACGCTGGTCATGCAGCCGGATCCGGACGGATTCCGCGCCCTGCACCGCCGGATGCTCGCAGGGAAAGACGCCATCACCTTGCAAGCATCCGGAGAAATGTGGCTCGCCGCCCTTGCGTGTCATGCCGCACAAGAGCGTGATTACTGGGCGCGAATATGCGCGGAACAATTCCACATGGATTACCCTCCCATATCGGCCATCCGCTTTGATTCGCGAGACAAGGAGCAAAACGATACGGTGCCGTTCTTGGTCAACATTGGAGTTTTTTCACGCGAAACCATCACCGGGCTTTATTGGCAGACCCGGCAGGATGGCGGGAAAAACGGCGCGGCAAACCCGGGGAGACCATTGCCATGAGCATCAAGCTTCGCCTCATGTTTTTGCTCGGCGGGTTGCTGGTCGTCCTGTTCGCAGGCCTTTTGATCCTGCAAGAGATGGAGCGGCGCGAAGCAGATTTGACGCGCAACGATGCGCAACAAAACCGGGTGCAGATGCTCAACCACTGGCTCGATCTCGCCAGTCGGTCCCTGCCGCAAGCGACCGCGGAATTGGCGCAGTCGGAGGGAATCGCCCGGCTGTCCGTCCACCCTGAGACCGCCGATCGCCAAACGCTCGGCGCTGAACTGGCCGGCCTGAACGTGCAGTGCCTGTGGGTGCTGGGATCGGATGGAATACCCCTTTTCCAGGCGAAACCGGCGGGAGCGAAAGAGGATGATTCCCCATTGGCGCCGCCGCTTGCCAAAGCAGACTTCAAGACGCTGGTCGCCGAAACCCCCAGCCCCAGGTTCTTCGCGGAGGAAGGAGGCGTTCTCGTCGAAGTCTGCATCCGCCGTCTTCGCGGCGGGGCCGACCGCCCCTGGCTGTTGCTTGTGCACCGATGGGATGAAGCCCATCTCAAAACTTTATCCGGCCTGACGGAAAGCACCGTCACCGTTGTCTCCGCCCACGACACCGCGCACGCCCCTCAGGCCAACCGCGGAAATCTCGTGGTCCTTCGCTCGCTCAATGACTGGCAAGGCAACCCGCTTCGCACGCTGCATCTCGAGTATGCCGATCCGGCGGCCGATTCGCTGCTGAAAAACCATTCTTTGCAGGCATGGATGTTCATCCTCTTCGGATTGCTGGTGCTGGCGGCCCTGGGCCTGGCCATGCAGCGCTGGGTGCTGCGTCCGCTGAACCAGATCAGCAACAGCCTCGCGCATGACGACACCGCCCCCATCCAGACCCTGAGCCACGAGAAAAACGAGCTGGGCCGCGTCGCACAGCTCGTGGAGTCCTCCTTCGCACAACGCGGGGAGTTGCGGCGCATGCTCGAGGAGCGGGCCCGGCTGGGCCGCGACCTGCACGACGGCATCATCCAGTCGCTTTATGCCGCCGGCATGGGCCTGGCCAGCGTGCGCAATCTGCTGCCTCCGGGGCAGGCCGAGGCCAACGCCCGCCTTGAACAAACCCGGGCTTCCCTCAACGAAACCATTCGCGACGTCCGCAACTTCATCAGCGGGCTGGAGCCCGAGGCATTGAAGCAGCAGGGCTTCACCCATGCGGTCGCCGCACTCCTGGATTTCCTACAGTCCATCCGGCCAACGCGCACCGCCGTGGACATTGACGAAAGCGTCGCCGCCCGGCTCACGTTGTCGCAGCGCGTGCACGCCCTGCAAATCGCGCGCGAGGCCGTGAGCAACTCGATCCGTCACGGGGAAGCCCGTCACGTGCAGGTGTCGCTGCAAGCCATCGGAGCGGCGGCCGAGTTTGAAATTTGCGATGACGGCAAGGGATTCGATCCAGCCACGCGCAACACCACCGGACACGGTCTCGACAATTTCGCCCGCCGCGCCCGCGAACTGGGCGCGGAGTTCCTCATCGACTCCGCCCCGGGCAAGGGCACGCGGATCAAGCTCACCTTTCCACTCCCCTCCTAAAATGACAAAATCCATCCAAATCCTCCTCGTGGACGACAGCGAGCTCGTGCGCTGCGGCGTCAAAAGTGTACTTCAGTCCCATGTGTCACCCAAGCTCAGCGTGGTGGGAGAGGCGGGCAACGTCGTCGATGCCATCGCCCAGTGTCTCCGGCTCAAACCCGACATCGTGCTGCTCGATATCCGCCTCCCCGACGGCACTGGTTTCGACGCCTGCCGCCAGATCATGCGCCACCTGCCGGACACCCGCATCATCATGCTCACCTCGTATTCGAACGACAACTTCGTCTACGAGGCGGTCACCTCCGGCGCCCAGGGCTACCTGATGAAGGAGATCGATCCGTCCGGCCTCATCCAGGGCATCATTGATGTCGCCGCCGGGCGCTCCATCCTGGACCACGAGACGATTTCGCGCGTGCTGCGGCTGCTCCGCAAGGGCACCGGCGAATCGGCGCAGGGGCCGGACATGTCCGCGCTGTCGCCTCAGGAACAGCGTGTGCTTGCCCTCGTCGCCGAGGGCAAGACCAACAAAGAAATCGGCACGCGGCTCACGTTAAGCGAAAATACCGTGAAAAACTACCTCGTCAACGTGTTCACCAAGCTGAAGGTCAAACGCCGTTCGCAGGCGGCCACCCTCTTTGTGCAGCAAACCGACACCGTCAAAAAATCCTCCGCCTCGCCTTTCTCCTCCTGATGCCCGTCCGCCCCCACAGCACCCCAGCTTCCGGAAAGCGGGCGCTTCCCCTCCGCGCCTTCACTCTCATCGAAGTGATGCTCGCGTCGGTCGTGCTTCTTTTCGGCATCACGAGCGCGATCCTGGTCCTGCAACGCGGACTCCAGTCCATCGACACCGCGCGCAACACCACCAACGCATCTCAGATCATGCAATCTGAGCTCGAGCGCCTGTGCCTGAAAAACTGGGCGCAAATCCAGGCCCTCCAAGATGCCAACTCGACGGCGGTGGACGTTCCCGCCGTGTCGGGCATGGCCAACACCACCATCACTTGCACGCGCACCATCCGCGATCTCAAGACGGACATGAAGGAGATCACCCTCGTCTCCACCTGGCGCGGTTACGACGGGCTCGGCCACACACTGCGCCTCATCACCCGCTACGGAAAATCCGGCCTCTATGACTATTTCTACACCACGCACTAAGTCCCGCCGCCAGCCGGGATGCGACGGTTTCACCCTGGCCGAGGTGATGATCACGGCCTCGTTGTCGGCCTTCGTGCTCGCCGGCGTGTTGAGCGCGTTTCTTATGGTCGGCCGCACAAGCTACAACGCCACCAGCTACAGCGAGCTGTCGCACGAGACAGGCAACGCGCTGGATGTTTTCGCCCAGGACACACGCCAGGCCAGCGACGTCCACTGGAACAGCGCCCAAAGCATCACGCTCACCCTGCCGACCTCCACCAATGCTACCACGCAGGTCACCTACGCCTGCGACTCCACGTCCGGCAGCAGCACCTTCGGCTGCTTCTATCGTCTGCCGGGCGACGCCTCCTCGACGGCGACCCGCCGGGTGCTCGTGCACAATGTCTCCTCCGGTTTCACCTTCCAGCGCTACAAGCTCGAGCAGGCCGGCGTCTCCAACAACACCGCCGCCAGCGACCTCGAGACGAAGCAGATCAGCCTCACCTTCCGCTCCTCGCGCACCGGCGCCACCACCGTGGCCGCCAACCACACCGCCGTTTCCGCGTCTTACATTCTTCGCAACAAAAAGGTGAGCAACTGATGTCCCTGCCTCCGCACACCGCCCGTTATCGACTTCCGGCCCGCACCCGGCAGCGGGGCTCCGTGCTCATCGTGGCGCTGCTTCTCTCCGCCCTCATCGCGGTCGGGCTGGCGAGCTACATCAATCTCAATCTCACCTCTTCCCGGCTGGCCCGCCGCACCTTCACCCATTACGCCGCCCTCAACCTCACCGAGGCCGGCACCGAGGAGGCCGTGTGGTCCTTCAACCGCGTCGCCGGCGGACACACCGACGGCTGGAACGGCTGGACCAACGACGGTACCGCCGCCTGGAAAAAATTCACCGGCTTCGATTTTGGCGCGAACACCGCCGGCTCGGTCAAGGTTTACGTCACCAGCTACAACCCCGTCGCCGGTGTCAGCCCGAAGATCATCGCTCTCTCCACGGTCAGCCCGCCCGGTCAGCCCGCCGTTTCCAAAATGCTCGAGCTCACCTTGCGCCGCCGCTCCTACTTCGCCAGCGGACTCGTCGCCAAAAAATCCATCACCTTCAACGGAACCATCGCCTCCGTGGACAGCTGGAATTCCGATCCAGACAACGATGCCCTCACCACTGCCATTCCCTACTCGACCTCCGTGCGCACCGACCACGGCAGCGTGGCCAGCATCTCCGTGGACAATACCGCCGCGCTTATCAAGCAGGCCCATATCTGGGGCTATGTCGCCACCGGCGGCGCCCAGCCGCAGGTCGGCGTCAACGGCACCATCCAAGGCGCCGACACCCCTGCGGGCGTGGCCGTTGATCCCAGGCGAGTCTCGACGGATTTCAACGCCGACTTCCCCTCCATCACCACCCCGACCGACGGCACGCCCATCGCCTCCGTCGGCGCAACCCTGGGCACAGTCGGCCAGGCCACGCGTTGGCGCATCGTCAGCATCAGCCTGACCGGCAAACAAACGCTCACCATCCTCGGTGACGTCACCCTCATCCTCACTGCCGGTTCCGGAGCCAGCGCCCTCAGTGTCACCGGCAGCGCCTCCATCATCATTCCCAAGGGATCCAGTCTCACGGTCTACGCCGAGGGGGACGTCAAAATCGCCGGCAACGGACTCGGCAACAGCAACACCCAGCCCGTCACCTGCATCTTCTGGGGCACCAACCAAAGCGTAGCCGGCCAGACAATCCAGATCGCCGGCAACGGCGCGCTGAAATGTATCATCTACGCCCCCAACGCCAGCGTGACCCTTAGTGGCAACGGTGACATGATGGGCTCCATCGTCGCCAACGCTATCACCCTGAACGGCAACGCCGCCTTCCACTACGACGAAGCCCTCGCCCGCTACGGCCCAAACACGCCCTACGGCATCTCCAAGTGGCGCGAGGTCTCCACCGCCGCCGATCAAAACGCCTACACCGGCTACTTCCAAGGCTGGTGACCAGAGATTTATCCCTCTCCGTCGAAACCTATTCAGACAGGGCAACCCATGCTTTTAGGCCTGCCAACAGCAGGCCCGAAAAACATTCTATTGGCCTCTAACCCCTGACGGTCCTGCGCCCCTATGATAGGGGCGCATGAAACGAGGCCTCTTTAACCGTCGCCGCAACGCCGGATTCACCATTCTCGAAGTCGCCATGGCCGGCTTTGTCCTGACGCTCGCGATCGCCGGCTCGATCACGACCTTGCAGATGGGCTACCGCGCCATCGACAACGCCCGCTACACTACGCTCGCCGGACAGATCCTCCAGAGCCAGATGGAGAAACTCCGGCTGCTGACCTGGTCACAGCTCACCGACTCCACCAGCGGCCCTGCGGCCTACAGCACGTTCACCCCTGACGTGTCCGCCTCCAGCACGAATCAGATCAACCGGTTCAAGACAACTGTCGGGGGGACCACCACCACGGGCACCTGCTACCAAAGCATCACCGCCGCTCCCGCTCCCTTCGCCAGTACCATGAAGGATATCACCCTCAAAGCCACTTGGACCGGCGTGGACGGCAAGTCGCACTCCCTCTCCTACACCACCCGCTATGGACAAAACGGCCTCTCCGATTTTTTCTACACCTCGCACTGAGAAGGGCCGGCGCGCCTTCACGCTGGTCGAGCTCATGGTCAGCACGACGCTGGCCTCTTTCCTCATGCTCGGGGTGCTTTCCAGCTTCCTGATGATGGGACGCAGCGGAGCCAACGCCCAAAACTATACTCAGCTCGAGACCAAGGCGCGCAAGGCCCTCGAATACTTCAGTCGCGAATCCCGCCTCGCCTACGCCGTGTCCAGCTACAGCACCACCAGTGTAACACTCAATATCCCCGACACGTCCTCCAACCGCACCGCCCTCGCCTACTCCGTCACCTACACGTTCGACAGTTCTGCAGGCACCTTCAGCCGCACCGGCCCGCCCATTGATACCCCTTCCGGCACGAGCGCCACCACCGTCCTGCTCACCGGCGTGCAGCAGATCACCGGCTCCAACCCCTTCAACTACTACCGCTACGTCACCACCGGCTATGCCAGCGGCTTTACTTCCAACACCGCCAGCAACGTCACCGAAATCAAGCAAATCGAGATCAACTTCATCCTGAAGAGCAGAAGCATCACGGTCGCCTCCGCCACCAACAGGGTGCTTTCGGCCCGCTTCATCCTCCGCAACAAACAGTGAACCCAGTCCCTCCCATGCGCACGTTCCATCACTCCACCCGCGGCTCGGTTCTCATCGTGGCCCTCCTCTTCGCCGGGCTCATCGCGATCTCGCTCACGAGCTACATGAAGCTCACCCTCATGACCTCCAAGCTGGCCAACCGCTCCTTCTACGGCAACGCCGCTGAAAACTTGGCGGACACCGGCCTCGAACAAGCTCTCTGGAGCATTAACAACAGCACCTTCACCGGCACGGCCGGCTTCGCCCTCCGCAGCGGTTACGCCACCCAATACCAAGGCACATTCCCCTCCTCCACGACCTATTACGCCCTTTCCCAAGGGGTGAAGGGACAGGTCAAGGTCTGGGTCGATAACAGCGCCACCGCACCCCACGCCGTGGCGAAAGTCGTCATCACCCTCGGTGACGGCACCACCCTCACCAAGGAATCCGAAATGTATATGAGCAAACGCTCCTATTTCGCCAACGGCCTCGTCGCAAAAAACTCCCTCACCTTCACGGGCAACGTCGCCATCGACAGCTGGAGTTCCGATCCCGACGCCAATGCCGCCACCGCCGCCGTCGCCTATTCCTCCAGCGTGGACCACGACAGCGGAAAGATCGCCAGCCTTTCCGTGCAGGTCGCCTCCATCGCCGTCGGCAACGCCGACGTCTACGGCTACGCCTCCGTGGGCGGCAGCAGCTCCAGCGACATCACGGTGGGCGCCACCGGTCGCGTCGGCCCCTACGGCACGGCCAACGGCGTCATCGACCCCACCCGCGTCACCTACGACTTCACGACCAACTTTCCCGACGTCACCACGCCATCCGCCACAAACACCCCCATCTCGGCCATCACCAGCAGCACAACCCTTCCCCGTGCGACCGATCTGGCGGCTGGAAAAACCACCTATTACTACTCCGTCCCCAGCGTCACCTTGACCGGCGGTAACGCTGTGTCCGTCTCCGCCGGATACAACGTCGTCCTCACCGTGACCGACACCACCGGCACGACCGTCAAGACCACCGGCAACGCCGAAATCGACATCCCCTCCAGCGCCACCCTCACCCTGTATGTTGCCGGCGACGTCGCCATCGGCGGCAACGGCGTCGTCAACGGCACCTCATCCGTCCCCAACCAACCCATCGCCTTCCAGCTCTACGGCACGCGCACCGCCACGACCGCCGCCTCCGTCGGCATGCAAAGCTTCGCCATCAAGGGCAACGGCTACCTCGCCGGCGTCGTCTACGCACCCAACGCCAACGTCACCGTCAATGGCAACGGCGACACCTACGGCGCCATCGTTTGCAACCAGGCAAACATGGTCGGCAACGGCAACTTCCACTACGACGAATCACTCGCCACCACCCTTAGCACCAGCGCATGGCAAGTCTCCAAGTGGCGCGAGCTCACAACTGCCTCAGACCGCTCCACCTACAACGACAAACTGAATTTTTAGGCAGGCCGCGCCGATTGGATACCAGCGTGCCAGCCCAAGGTATTCCCGCCTCCTTACTGGGCGTAAGTAAGCGTGCGCTGGCCTGAAACACTGAAGACCGTGATCGCGACACCCTGAGTGTAACTATCTGGATAGGCCTCGTTGGCCACCGTGTTCAGAGCCTTGATGTAGTTCGAAGAACCAACCAAGGACGCGATCCCAGCCGTCGACGTGCCGTTTTCCAAGAAGTATTGGTCCGCCGCGGAACCAAGCTGGCGCATATTATTAAGCACGGCTTTGTCCTGCGAGGCTACGCGCACCTTCTGAAATGCAGGAATCGCCATGGCGGCGAGAAGGCCGATGATGACCACCACTATCATGATTTCAACAAGGGTGAAGGCCCGGGAAGACAGCTTTTTTTGCTTCATGATAATTTATTTATACGCCGACAATATTACTGGATAAAGCATCAAATATGAGCGATGCACCGGCCTCATGACAAAGGAACAAATCATCAACAATACGCAACCATCGATTACATCATAATTCACTTCAAAACAGTTACCCATATATGGTTATGCCTGAATACACCCCCTCGAACGTATCTATATATTAGACACCCTTCTCGCAAAAAATTACCGAACCAATAAAAAGCCGCCTGCTTTGTGGCGGGCGGCTGGAAGAAGCAAATCCAAGCCAGTCTTACTGAGCGTAGGTAAGCGTGCGGGCTCCAGCGACGCTGAAAACCGTGATCGCGATTCCCTGCGTGTAAGTATCCGGATAGGCCTCGTTGGCCACCGTGTTCAGAGCCTTGATGTAGTTCGAGGAACCAACCAGCGAGGCGATGCCGGCCGTCGACGTGCCGTTTTCCAAGAAGTATTGGTCCGCAGCGGCGCCGAGCTGGCGCATGTTGTTCGCAACGGCCTTGTCTTGGGAAGCCTGACGAAC
>FJVV01000699.1_pt1 | contig 18042 bp, 13 predicted proteins | sample 1011911 | NCBI WGS metagenome assembly FJVV01 (sample SAMEA3912450, study PRJEB9761) | metagenome | biome: forest; material: soil | place: USA | collected 2011-06-22 | depth 0.1 m
ATCATGGACTTCACGCCGGGCATCGGAGTGAGGACGACGCGGCCGTCGGCGCCGGTGGAGATGCGTGTGCCGATGATGACGGACTCGCCTTTCACCACTGCGTGAGCGGCGGCTTCGTCGGGACGTTGAAGTTCGGCGTGGCCGCTGACGAAGATGACGCGGACGGTTTGCGCGGGCAGATTGACTGCCAGAAGAAGCGCGAGACTAAAAGTGTAGAAAAAGGTATTAAATCTCATATATCCTTGTATCTAATTCGTTGAATTAGAGGCTTAACACAAGCCGGTTTCATCCCTTGAGCCAATCCCTTACAAAGTATTTGAAACAATTATCCTCGGCCTGGTGCTGGAGGTTGGGGGTGACTCTATTGCTGGGGGTGGGTTTAGGCTGGGTGGGGAATTCGGGGCCCTTGCGTCGGTTGGAGTGGCTGACCGAGGATTTACGCCTGCAAGCGCGGGCGAGGGTGGACACGCCAGTCCCTACCGGGAAAATCGTGCTGCTGGCGGTTGATGAGAAGTCGCTGGCGACTCAAGGGCAGTGGCCGTTTGCCCGATCAGTCCACGGGCAGATCATGGAGTGGCTGGGCAAGGCGCCGGAGGTCAGGCCGGCGGTGATGAGCTGGGACTTTGTTTTTACGGAGGAGTCCTATAAGCCCGAAATAGACCAGTTGTTTGCCGCTTCGCTGGTGAAGGTGGGCTACCCCATCGTCATGGGGGCGTTTTCCACGGTTGCGGCCACCGGTACCTGGACGCAGGGGAAGTCAGTTGAGCATCTGGGACTGACGCGTCCTTTGGTGCTGCCTCCTGAAGTGGTGACCGCTCTGCCGGACAGCCGTGGGGTCCAGATTCCAATCGTGCCGTTGCTGGATGTGACGCGTTTCGCCTTGCTTGATGCCGATGCCGACGCCGATGGCGTCGTGCGAAAGGTCCCGATGGTGGTGCGGGCGGGGAAACAAGTTTTTCCCAGTTTGGTGCTCGGGACTCTGATGGCTTATTGGAAGATTGAGCCGGAGGCGGTGGAGGTATGGCCGGGCGACTCTGTGATTCTGAAAACAGGTGATGGCGTGCGGCGTGTGCCGATCGATCAGCAAGGCTTCTATCGTCTTAATTACCGCTACGAACTTCCCAGCAAGGAGTTTCCTGTCGGCATCGCCTCGGTGTCCTATCAGGACATCTATGAGACGTTGGTGCCTTGGGGACTCTACGACGACAAACGTCCGGACGTGCCCGTTGCGGGAAAGATCGTTGTTGTAGGTGAAACCGCGGCGGGTCTGACCGATATCGGTCCGAGTCCGCTGAGGGGCGAGAGTCCCAAGGTTCTGGTGCATCTGAACGCCCTGGAAAACATTCTGCGTGACGATTACCTGCGTTCGGTGCCGCGCTGGCCCGGACTGGCGGCACTGCTGCTCGCAGGCGTGTGGGCGGCATGGGTGCTGGACCGGTATAAGTTTCGCGCCTATCTGGTGGTCGTGCCGGCTTTGCTCGTCGTGGCGATCGGGGGAACCTACTTCGCGCTGCAACTGGGCAACTTCATGATTCCGCTGGCGGTGCCGCTGGTGGCTTTCGGCTTGCAGCAGACGGTGGTGACGGCCTTGAAAATCCGCGAGGAGCAGGCGCAGCGGGAGCGCATCCGGCGCATGTTCGGCTCCTACGTCTCGCCCGAACTCGTGCGGCGCATGGTGGAAGCGCGGGCCGAGCCGCAGCTCGGCGGACACGAGGACGAGATCACGGCGTTCTTCAGCGACATCCAGGGGTTCTCTTCGTTTTCCGAGGTGCTGACGCCCGTCGATCTCGTGGAATTGCTCAACGAATACCTGGGCTCGATGACCGACATCCTGCAGGAGCAGGGCGGTGCGCTCGACAAATACATCGGTGACGCGATCGTCGCGATGTTCGGCGGGCTGGTGCCGCTCGCCGACCACGCGCGCAAGGCGTGCGAGACGGCGGCGCGCATGCAACTGCGCCAGGCCGAGCTTCGCGCGCGCTGGAAATCACAGGGCGACCGCTGGCCGCCGCTCGTCCACGCGATGCGCACGCGCATCGGCCTCAACTCGGGCCCCGTCGTCGTGGGCAACATGGGGTCCAAGCATCGCTTCAACTACACCATGATGGGCGACGTGGTGAACCTTGCCGCGCGCTGCGAGAGCGGTGCCAAATCCTTCGGCGTCTACACGCTCGTGACCGAGGAGACGGTGAAGCTTGCGAAGAAGGCGGGCTGCGCGTGTGTGTTTCGTTCGCTGGACCGGATCGTGGTCAAGGGAAAGACCCTGCCGGTGGAGGTCTACGAACTCGCCGCGCTTTCGCCCGAGCATCTGCCGGAAGGCGGCGCGCGCTGCATGGAGCTTTTCGCGGAGGGGCGCGCGCACTATTTGAAACAGAATTGGGCGGAGGCGATCCGTTGTTTCGAGGAGGCGGCGCCGTTGGAGCCGTTGCAGCCCGGACGGGACGATGGAGTGGAAAACATCCCGTCGCTGCTGATGAAAGCGCGCTGCGAAAAACTGCGCGAGCATCCGCCGGGGGTCGGTTGGGATGGCGTTTACAAGATGACTTCCAAATGAAGCCGGGGATTCAACGCGGTCTTAAGCTGGGCGTGGTGCTGGCATTTTTTTTCTCGGGCTTCGCGGCGCGCGCGGCGGAGGGGCCGACGCTGGTGTTCACGGGCGGGCAGGTGCTGTTGCGCGAGGCGGACGGAAAGAAGATCAAATTCGCCAGGAAGGACATGGTCATCGCGGAAGGTGTGACGGTTGTCACCGGCGAGAATGCGCAGGCCGAGGTGCGGACGGCGGGCGGCCTGTGGCGGCTGGGACGGCGGGCGGTATTTTCGCCGGGAGCGACGGGCGGCGGCCGGTTGCTCGCGGGCACGGTGCTGGTGCTCGTGCCGTCGGGCCAGACCTGGCGCGTGGAAAGCAGCCGCGGATTGGTCGCGCTGGGCGAGGGGACGTGGATTTTGCAGGCGGTGGACAACGAGGGATTGAAGCTCATCTGCCTCGACGGACCGGCGACGGCGGTTGCGCTCGGGGAGATGAAGGCTCCCGTATCCGAGCCGTTGAGAAAAATAAAAGTTCGCCCGGGCGAACTTGTTTTTCTGCTGCCGCAAGGAAAAGTATTTGGGCCGGTGGTGACGATTTTTCTGCAGGAACTGCTGGCGACCAGCCGGCTGGTGTGCGGATTTCCGGAGGATCTGCCGGATGCGGTCCGCCTGAAAAATCTGGGCATCGCCCAGAGCGAGCAACTCAAGGGCGTGAGCAACGCGCTCGTCGCCGGAGCCAAGGATGAAAAGGGCTTTCAGGTTGTCGTGCCGAAGGCGGCGGCGAAAGAAAAGCCACAGCCGTGAGGGGTGGGGCGCGACCGCTGGGCGCGCCCCACCTTCCGATCCGCACTTACTTTTTTTCAGGTGATGCCGGGGCGACGCTGGGGACGGTGCCGGCCTTGATGAGAATCATGTCGTCGGGATTGAGGTGTTTCTTGATGGCGGCGTTTACCTGACCGAGCGTCACGGCGTCGATTTTTTGGGGATACTCGTCGAGCCACGTCAGGTCGAAGCCGCGGTTCACGGTGATGAGGATCATGCCGGCGATGCCGTCGGTGGTGGCGAGGCCGACTTTGTAGCTGCCGGTGAGGTTGGTCTTGGTTCGCTCCAGTTCGGCGGCAGTCACACCCTGATCATACCACTGTCTCAACTCGCGGCGGGTGGAGGCGAGGCCTTTTTCGAGGAGGGCGGGGGCGAAGCTGGCGTTGATCCGCCAGTCGCCCTCGGTGAAGGAGTCGTTGCCCACGCGGGAGCCGATGCCGTAGGTGAGGCCTTCCTTGTCGCGGACGGTGGCCATGAGGCGCCCGGTGAAACCGCTGCCGAGAATCGTGGTGGCGACGCGCAACGGGATCGCGTCGGGATCGGTGTATTTGATGCCGCTGGCCTGGCCGATGATCACGCTGACGTTGGGTTTCTCGGGCATGAAGACGCTTTGGTCGCGGTCGGCGTCGGGCGGGGCGGGCTTGGGGTAGACGGGCATGGTGACACCGCCGGTCCAGCCGGCGAAGACCTTGGCGATCTCGGCTTGCAGGCCGGGGACGTCGATGTCGCCGACGGCGACGATGGTGAACGCGGCAGGGCCGTAATATTTTTTGTGAAAGGTGCGCAGATCGGCGACGGTCACGGCCTTGACGGCGGCGAGGAAGGCCTCGGTGGGGGGCGTGTAGTTGGGGTTGTCGGGCGTGTAGATCGCCTGGGAGAACGCCTGGCCGGCACGGTAGTTGGTGCTTTCGAGGGCGCGCTGGAGTTGTCCGGCGAGCTGTTGTTTCACCTTGGCGAATTCCTCCTCGGAAAACGCGGGTGTGCGGAGCTGCTCGGCGAGGAGACCGATGACCATGGGCAGGTCTTTGCGGAGGCATTTGCCGCTGAATTCCATGAGGGTGCCGCCGACTTCGAATTCGAGTTCGGCGCCGACGGAGTCGAGTTTTTGGGCGATGGCGAATTTGTCTTCGGTGGTAGTGCCTTGGTCGAGCATGGCGCCGACGAGGGTGGGGACGGCGAGGTTGCCGGAAGCGGCGAAACTGTCGCCGGCGGGGAGCGATCCGCAGAAGGTGACGACGTCTTTCACGCCGGTCTTGTAGGCGATGACGTCGATGCCGGCGATACGGGTGCGGACGGCGTTTTGGGCGATGTCGGCGCGGAGTGTGGCGGCGACGGCGAGCGCGGCGAGGCCGAGGGTGAGCGGGCGGAAGAAACGGGAAAGGTTCATGGCGGCGGGGGCGAGTTAGCGGCTGATGGGACCGGTGGCGTTCGCGGGCGAAGGAGGGGGAAGGCGCACGCCTTCGGGAGGCAAGATGGGGATGAACCAACCGGTGGTGCTTTGGTCGGCGTCGAAGTAGGTGTTGGCCACGCGCTTCACGTCTTCGGGGGTGACCTTCTTGATGGCGTCGTCGCTGGTGACGTAGAGCGTCCAGTCACCGGTCGCGATGTATTCGTTGAGGTTGCTGGCGATGGCGAAGGCGCCGTCACGGGCGTAGGCGGAGGAGGCGAGCATCTGGTTGACGGCGGAGGAGACCTCGGTGGCGGTGACGCCGTCTTTTTTGAGGCGTTCGATTTCGTCGAGGGTGATTTTCTCGACGTCGGCGTGCTTCGCGTCGGGGGCGAGGGAGGCGTAGATGATCGCGAGGGAAGGATCGTGGAAGAACCCGATGTCGGCGCTCACGTTGGTGGTGAGATTCTTGTCGGTGAGGGCGCGGTAGAGGCGGCTGTTCTTGCCGGAGGTGAGGATGGAACCGAGGACGTTGAGCGCGGCGGCATCGGGGTCGCGGCCGGAGGGGGTTTTGTAGGCGATGGCCACGACGCCGAGCTGGCCGGCGCGTTGCACGGTGACGCGGCGGGCGCCGCTTTGCGCGGGCTCGACGGTATACATCGGCGGGATGGGGTGAGGGGAGCGGGGGATGGCGCCGTAGTATTTTTTGACGAGGGCGAGGGCGGCGGCGGGCTCGATGTCGCCGATGACGGTGACGGTGGCGTTGTCGGGCCAGTAGTAGGTGTCGTAGAACTCGCGGAGTTTTTCGATGGGCACGTTTTCGATGTCGCTGCGCCAGCCGATCGTGGGGTGATGGTAGGGGTGGCCGATGTAGGCGGCGGCGTAGATTTCCTTCTCGAGGGCGTGGATGGGGTTGTTTTCGCCGATCTCGAATTCGTTGCGGACGACGGTCATCTCGGGGCGGCGGTCGGACTCGCGCAGCCAGAGGTTGCGCATGCGGTCGGCCTCGATGGCGACGTAGGCCTCGAGGTGCTCCTTGCCGAGGTTGGCGAAGTAGTTGGTGCGGTCGAGCCAGGTGGTGGCGTTATAGACGGCGCCGACGCGCTCGAGGAGCTGGTCGATGCTGGTGCCGCCGGCGCGGTTGTGGGCGGGGCTGCCCTTGAACATGAGATGCTCGAGCAGGTGGGTGGCGCCGGTGACGCCGAGGCCCTCGTTTCGGGAGCCGACGCGGTAGGTGACCATGAAGGTCGCGACGGGCGCGGAGTGGTCGGGGAGGACGAGGACCTGGAGGCCGTTGGCGTCGAGGGTGTATTCGGCGATGCCGCCGGCGGTTTTGACGTAGGTGAAGCCGTCAACCTTGGCGGGCGCAGGGGCATCGGCGGCGTGAAGCCCGGGGATGGAGAGAAGGGTGAGACCAAGCAAAAGGCGGAGTTTCATGAATGGGGGGAACGAGGTGTGACCGCAGGATCGGGAAAAGTGTCCATGCGAATCGAGGGCAGGCAAGTGTCGTGATTTGCTTTTGAAGGGGCGCGTGTTTTGCTGGCGTGCATTTGGCGAGATACCCTATGGCGAAATCCAAAAATTCTTTGATCCAGCCAAATGCCGAGCAGCAGCGCCTTGCCGAGGATGCGAGCCGCGCAAAGAACTGGAAGCGCTGGGGTCCGTATCTGGCCGAAAGGCAATGGGGCACGGTGCGCGAGGATTATTCGCCGGACGGGGAGAGCTGGAGATATTTCACGCATGAGCAGTCGCGCAGCCGCGCCTACCGCTGGGGGGAGGACGGGCTCATGGGCATCACGGATCGCGAGGGCAGGTTGTGCTTCGCGGTGGCGTTGTGGAACGGGAAGGACCCGATCCTGAAAGAGCGTCTGTTCGGCCTTGCCAACCATGAGGGCAATCATGGCGAGGACGTGAAGGAGGAGTATTTTTATTTGGATGCCACGCCGACGCATTCCTACCTGAAGGGGCTCTACAAATATCCGCAGGCGGCGTTTCCGTATGAGCGGCTGAGGGCGGAAAATGCGCAGCGCTCGCGGCAGGAGCCGGAGTTTGAGCTGGGCGAAACCGGCGTGTTCGACGAGGGGCGCTACTTCGACGTGTTCTGCGAATATGCGAAGGCCGCGCCGGACGATATTCTTATCCGTATCACGGTGGCCAACCGCGGGCCGGAGGCGGCGACGGTGCACGTGCTGCCGACGCTGTGGTTTCGCAACGCATGGTCGTGGGGTTGCACGCACGAGGGCTGCGAGATAAAGCCGCGCCTGTGGGCGACGGGGCCGGGGACGGTCGAATGCGACCAGGCGACACTGGGGCGCTTCACGCTGCGGCAGGAAGGCGACGCACCGCTGCTGTTCACGGAGAACGAGACCAACACGCAGCTCCTCTTCAACTCGCCCAACACATCTCCGTATGTGAAGGATGCGTTTCACGAGCACGTCATCAATGGCCGCATGGAGGCCGTGAATCCCCGTCAGCGCGGGACCAAGTGCGCGGCGCATCACGCGGTCACGCTCGCGCCGGGCGAGGAGCGGGTGATCCGCCTGCGGCTGCACGCGGCGGCCGTCGCGCCGGCCGAGAACGCGGTTTTCGGAAAGGCGTTTGAGGATGTGTTCAAGGCGCGTCAGGCGGAGGCGGAGGTTTTCTACGGGAATCTGCTGGCCAAAGTCGTTTCTGCGGAGGAACGCTCGGTGGCGCGCCAGGCCTACGCGGGGTTGCTGTGGTCGAAGCAGTTTTACCACTACGTCGTGAAGGACTGGCTCGACGGCGATCCGGAGATGCCGCCGCCGCCGCCCGAGCGAAAGAACGGACGCAACTGCGAGTGGACGCATCTCTTCAACCGCGACGTGTTATCCATGCCCGACAAGTGGGAATACCCGTGGTTCGCTGCGTGGGACCTGGCGTTCCACATGATCCCGTTTGCGCGGCTCGATCCGGATTTTGCGAAGTATCAGCTGAACCTGCTGCTGCGTGAGTGGTATATGAGCCCGAGCGGGCAGATCCCGGCCTATGAGTTCAATTTTTCCGATGTGAATCCGCCCGTGCACGCGTGGGCGTGCTGGCGCGTTTACAAGATGACGGGGCCGCGCGGGTCGCGCGACCGCACGTTTCTCGCGAGCGTTTTTCAGAAGCTTCTCCTCAACTTCACCTGGTGGGTGAACCGCAAGGATCCGAGCGGGAAGAATCTCTTTGCGGGCGGCTTTCTCGGGTTGGACAACATCGGGGTGTTCGACCGCTCCAAGCCGCTGCCGGCGGGCGGCTCGCTTACGCAGGCGGATGGCACCGCGTGGATGGCGTTCTACTGCTCGACCATGCTGGCGATGGCGCTGGAGCTGGCCGACGGCGACGCGGCCTACGAGGATATCGCGTCGAAATTTTTCGAGCATTTTCTGGCGATCGCGGATGCGATGAACCACCTTGGCGGCACGGGGCTTTGGCACGAGGAGGATGGGTTTTATTACGACCGGTTCGTGTTGCCCGACGGGAGCGCGGAGCCGGTGCGGCTGCGCTCCATGGTGGGGCTTATCCCGCTCTTCGCGGTGGAGTTCATAGAGCAGGACCGGCTCGACCAGCTGCCGGGCTTCGCGAAGCGCACGCGGTGGTTTTTGAAGAACCGGCCGGAGCTGGCGCGGCAGATCACCTACCTCTCGGACGACGGTTGCGAGACCGGCCGGCTGCTCCTGGCGATCCCGACGCGAGACCGGTTGCAGCGCGTGTTGCGCACGGTGCTGTCCGAGGCCGAGCTGCTTTCGCCGCACGGCGTGCGATCACTGTCGAAACGTTATGCGGCCAATCCCTATGTGATGCATCTCGGAGGGGAGGATCATCGGGTGGCTTATGTGCCGGGAGATTCCGACACGTGGCTCTTCGGCGGCAATTCCAACTGGCGCGGGCCGGTGTGGTTTCCTCTCAACTACCTGCTGATCGAAGCACTGGAGCGGTATCATCATTTCTACGGCGACGGCTTCAAGATGGAGTTTCCGACGGGCAGCGGCGTGCAGATGAATCTTTCGCAGATTGCGGCGGAGCTGGGGCGGCGGCTGGTGACGCTCTTCACGCCGGATGCGGACGGGAAACGCCCGGCGCTGGGCGGCGACGCGCGATTTGCCGGCGATCCTCATTGGAAGGAGCTGGTGCTTTTCCATGAGTTTTTCCACGGCGATACGGGTGCGGGCCTCGGGGCGAACCACCAGACCGGCTGGACCGCGCTGGTGGCGCGGTTGATCGAGCAGTTTCCGGCGGGGAAATGAGGCGCGGAGCAGACGGCGCGCTTTATGCGCGCCTACTTTCGTAGCGGCGGATTCCGGTGGCGGCCGGGGAGCGGGGATTCCCAGGCGGTGATGGTGGATTGGAGGTGGGCGAGCTGGCGCTGGAGGGCGATAAGGTCTTCGTGGAGTTCGGACTCCAGGCGGCGGTGGAGTCGGGGGCGTTTTTTCTCCGAGAGCGTGAAGCGCCAGGCGGGCGATTGGCGGTAGTCGCGGAGCTTGCGTTCGGTATCGCGGCGGGCGGCGTGGAGTTCGGCAATCGCGCGTCGCAGGCGACTGAGCGAGGAATGGGGACTGAGCGTGTCGTTGGCGGTTTCCCAATCGATTTCCAGGCGGGCGAGCCAGTCGGCGTCGCGGGCGGCCCAGGCTTGCTGGACTTCGTGCCAGAGGCGTTCGCGGGCGGGCGTCCACTCGCCACCGCGATCCGGGTGGAGGTGTTGCACGAGGCGGCGGTAGAGGTCGCGTGCTTCGGGAGTGGGGGACGATGGTTTTTCCGGTGAGGAGAAGTTGTCGGAGAGGCCGTCCGCATCGTCGCCGAACAGGCTGTTGAAAAGGTCGTCGGTGTCGGTTTTGAAATCGTCGCGCGGTGCGTCGGGTTCGGGCGGGTGGACGCGTTCGTAGGCTTCGGGGTCGGCTAGATACTCTTTATGCTCTTTCCAAAGTTTTTTGAGGGAGCGGCCGGTCACGGCGGCCATATACTGGACGGCCTCGATTTCGCGAGAGCGGGAGATGATTTGTGCGTGGAGATCGCGCAGGGTGGTGACGAGCCGGGGGAAGGTGCCGTGCAGCCAGGTTTGGTAGGCGGTGTTGTCGGTTTGCTCGTGGCGGTGGAAGTCGCGGGCAGCTTTGTCCAGGAGCTTGCGGGCGGCGTGAAACTCGGACCACGCGGCGTGCTGGAGCGGGCGGGTGTCGATGATGATGAGCGCGCGGGATCCTTGGTCGGGTGCGGTCGGGAACCTAAAACGAGCGGGCATCAACGGCCTTGATTATTTGCCGCCATACCAAAATGCGCGGCGCCAGTTGTGCTGGTGAAGCTTGTTCAGGAGTTCCGGCGGCATGGCGGGCAGGTCGCTCACGGCGCAGTTGGCCTCGGCTTGGGCGGGATTGCGGATGCCGGGGATGACCGTGGTGACGGCGGGGTGCGAGAGGACGAACTTGAGAGCGGCCTGCGGCATGGTGTAGCCGGTGCCGACGAGGTCCTCCTTGATTTTGTCAGCGCGCACGACGGCGCGGGCGAGGCGGTCGCCCGCAAAATAATTGGCGCGGAAATCGTTGGATGAGAATTTCGTGTCGGCGGTGAACTTGCCGGTGAGCACGCCTTCGTCGAAGGCGACGCGCACGATCACGCCGACGCCGCATTCCTTGGCGGTGTCGAGCAATTCGGCGGCGGGTTCCTGCTCGAAGATATTATAGATGACTTGGACGGAATCGACCCAGCCGCCGCGCATGAGGTCGATGACGCAGTTCTGGTCGTGCTCGGGAGTCGAGACGCCGATGAGACCGACGAGACCCTCACGCTGGAGCTGGCGGAGAATTTTGAACGGAGTGGGGTTGCGGTTCCAAGCGCGTGTCCACGTGTGAAGCTGGAGCAGGTCGAGCTGATGGGTGCCGAGGTTGGCGAGGCGTGTGGCGATGTTTTCGCGGAGGTATTGCTCGGGGTAGCGTTCGTCGGCGAGGCAGTAGGGAGAAGGTGGCCAGATGCCGGCGGCGGGCGGGGTTTTGGTGGCGATGAACACACGGTCGGTTTTGCCGTTGGCGGTGCGCTCGCGGAGGGTTTCGGCGATGAGTTTCTCGCTGTGGCCGTTGCCATAGCCGGCGGCGGTGTCGATGAAGTTGCAGCCGAGATCGAGGGCGCGGTGGAGGGCGGCGAGCGAGGTGGCGTCATTTTGCGCGCCCCAAGAGCCGCCGATGGCCCAGGCGCCGAAGCCGATTTCCGAGCAGGAGAAAGGGTGTTTTCCGAAGGAGCGTGTTTTCATGGAGAGGGATTTGAAGGAGTGTTTTGGAGGGCGATTTTTTCGCGGAGGTGGGTGGTGCGGGTCTTGGCGTCGCTGGCGCGGACGGCCATGGCGTAGGCGGCGGGTTCGCCGACGATGAAGACCTTTTTCTTTCCGCGGGTGATCGCGGTGTAGAGGAGGTTGCGCTGGAGCATCATGAAGTGCGCCTTGAGCAGCGGCACGATGACGACGGGGTATTCGGATCCCTGCGACTTGTGGATGCTGATGGCGTAGGCGGGGGCGAGGTCGCCGAATTCGCCGCGGTCGAAGGTGTGTTCGGCGCCGTCGAATTTGGCGGTGAGCGTGCCGGCTTCGGTGTCCACGGAGGCAATCACGCCAATGTCGCCGTTGAAGAGGGCTTTGTCGTAGTTGTTGCGAAGCTGGATGACTTTGTCGCCCGGGCGGTATTCGCCGTGGGGGCCGCGCAGGCCCTTGGCGTGAGGGTTGAGGGCGGCCTGGAGCTGGATGTTGAGGTTGCCCACGCCGGCGGTGCCCTTGTGCATGGGGGCGAGGATCTGCACGTCGTTGATAGGATTGAACCAGTGGTAGTGCTGCGGGACGAACTCGGTGCAGAGCTGGATGACTTTGCGGACGGTATCTTCGGCGGAGGCGGCGACGATGAAGGTGAGGTCGGACCAGGCCTGGGCGGCGGAGACTTCGTTGACGGAAGGGGGGAGGACGGGCTCGCCGGCGTTGATGGCGTGGGCGGTGACGACGATCTGGCTCTGGCCTTTCTGGCGGTAGATGACGTTCAGGCGCGTGACAGGGATTTGTTGTGCGGCGATCAGGTCCTTGAGGACGTTGCCGGCGCCGACGGAGGGGAGCTGGTCGATGTCGCCGACGAGGAGGAGGTGGGCGCGTGACGGAACGGCCTGCATGACGGCGGCGGCGAGGCGGGTGTCGAGCATCGAGGCTTCGTCCACGATTAGAAAATCGGTGGCGAGGGGCTGGTGTTCGTTGGCGACGAAGCCGCCTTTGGACGGGTCGTATTTGAGGAGGCGGTGGATCGTGGAGGCGAAGCCGCCGGTGGTTTCGGACAGGCGCTGGGCGGCGCGACCGGTGGGGGCGGCGAGGTGGACGCGGACTTTCTTGGCCTTCAGGATTTCGACGAGGGCGCGGAGGATGGTGGTTTTTCCGGTGCCTGGGCCGCCTGTGAGGATGGAGACTTTGGAGAGGAGGGCATTTTTGAGGCCGGCGCACTGTTGTTCGGCGAATTCGAAGCCGGCTTTTTGCTCGGCCCACTGGACGGCGGCGTCGGCTTTGATGGGCGGGAGGCCACTGCCGACTTTTGTCAGGCGGGCGATGGTGGCGGCGATTTTTTGCTCGGCGCGGTCGTTGACGGGGAGTTGGACGAGGCCCGAGCCGGGGAGCGGGTTTTCCACGCCGGCAGGCGCGTGTCGGACGAGGGCGCGGGACTCGACGAGGGCGTTGATGCGGGCTTCGACGAACTTGGCCTCGGTTTCGAGGAGCGGGGCGGCGTAGTCGATGAGGTCGACTTCGCGGATGGCGGTATGGCCTTCCTCCTGGAGCGTTTCTATCGCGTAGAGGAGGCCGGCGTCGAGGCGGGGCGGGGCGTCGTTGGCGTAGCCGAGGTTGATGGCGATGCGGTCGGCGGTCTTGAATCCGATACCGTCGATCTCGCGGGCGACGCGGTAGGGCTCGGTGGTGAGGATGCGTTTGGCCTCGGCGCCGTATTGGTTGATGAGCTTCACACACTGGCCGGTGGTGACGCCGTAGGTCTGGAGGAAGATGTAGAGTTCGCGGAAGGCGCGCTGGTCGTCCCAGGCTTTCTTGATGGCGGTGGCGCGTTTTTTACCGATGCCGGGGACGTCGCGGAGTTTGCCGGATTCTTCGCTGAGGGTGCGGAAGGTGTCGGTGCCGAAGGCATCGACGATCTTGTTGGCGTAAACCTTGCCGATGCCCTCGACGAGGCCGCTGCCGAGGTATTTGCGGATGCCGTAGACGCTGGAGGGGAGCTCGGAGCGGAAGCTGGCGATCTTGAACTGGTCGCCGTGCTGGGCGTGTTTTGTCCACGTGCCGCGCAGGTGGAGGGTTTCGCCGCATTGGACGCCGGGGAGGGCGCCGACGATGCTCACGCGGGTGTCGGTGTCATCGGCGCGAAACTCCGCGATGGTGTAGTGGTTCTCTTCGTTGAAGAAGATGATGCGTTCGAGAACGCCGGTCAGGGTGTCGGAGTTGGCGGAGGAGGCGGCCACGGTTCGCGAACGATGAACACCGCTTCGGGAGAAAAATCAAACGCGCGTGACAGACGGCGCGAATTCGGCGGCGGCGAGGGCGAGCAGGCTGTCGTAAACCGCATCGGCTCCGGCGGCGCGCAGTTCGTCGGCCGTGTGGGTGCCGGTGGTGACGGCGAAGCAGGGGAAGCCGGCGGCGTGGGCGGCTTGGACGTCCCATGGCGAATCGCCGACGAGGCAGGTTGTGGCGGCGTCGGCTTGGAGCGCGGCTAGGGCGTGGGCGGCGAACTCGGGCTGGGGTTTCAGCCAGTCGGTGTCGGCCGCGCCAAGGACAAGTTTGAGAAAGGGCGAAAGCCCGAGGTGTTCGCAGACGGCGCGGGCGGAGGGGCCGTGTTTGTTGGTGAAGACGGCGCAGGTGATGCCGTCCACGTGAAGTTGCGAGAGGAGTTCGCGGGCGCCTGGGAGGGCGTCCACGCCTTCGAGCATGTGGGTGTCCCAGAAGGTGCGGTAGATGCGCAGGCTTTCGGGCATTTTTTCGGCGGGGACGAACTTGCGCATCGCGTTTTCCAAGCCGCCGCCGATGGCGTTTTTGACCTGTTCGCGGGTGGGCGCGGGCAGGCCGAGCTGCGGCAGGGTGTGCGCGTAGCTGCGATGGATGGCGGGCAGGTGGTCGATCAGGGTGCCGTCGAGATCGAAGAGGACGGTGCGGAAACGCATCTAACGAGCTTGCCTGGGCGCGGACTCACGAACGACACAAAATTTACATTCCTTCCGGCGGGGCGGACGCTACAACTGCCCATCGATGTCCGAATCATCCAGAACCTCCGGCAGTCCCGTGGTGCAAACGCGCACCGAGGGCGATTGTCTGCGGGTTGAGCTGGGCGGGCGTTGGCAGATCACCGAACCGCGACCATCATGGGTGGTGACGGTCGCCGGGCAGTCGCCGGTTCGGGTAAGTCTCTCGCTCGCGGCTGATATCGGGACGTGGGACAGCGCGCTGCTGCTCTTCGTTCACGAGGCCCGCCAGTGGTGCCGGGCGACTTCGACGCAGTGCGACTTTTCGGCGTTGCCCGATGCGTTGCAGCGGCTGATCCGGCAGCTGACCGTGGCCAACGAGACGGCCAAGCCGTCGGACCGGTCCAACAAGTTCCTCACGGCGGTCGGTCTTGCCGCGCAGGACGTTTGGGCGAAGACGGGGGACATATCGACTTTCGTCGGCGAGTGCGCGTTGAGCGCCGGCAATCTCATCAAGCGTCCAGGCAAGTTCCGCTGGCGTGACTGTCTTGAGGAAATGCAGAATTGCGGGGCGATGGCGCTGCCCATCGTGAGTCTCATCAGCCTGCTCATCGGCCTGATCATGGCCTACCAGTCGGCGGTGTTGATGCGGCAGTTTGGTGCGGACATCTATGTGGCCGACGCGGTGGGGCTCGTGATGGTGCGCGAGATGGGTGCGATGATGACGGCGATGATTCTCGCAGGCCGGACGGGCGCGGCGTTTGCGGCGACGCTGGGCAACATGAAGGCGAACGAGGAGATTGATGCGCTTTCGACGCTGGGCATCCGGCCGGTGGATTTTCTGGTGATGCCGCGTCTGGTCGCGCTGGCGTTGATGATGCCGCTGCTTGCGCTCTACTCCAACGGGCTCGGCATCCTGGGCGGCATGGCGGTTTCCCTCGGGTTGCTGCACATCCCGCCATCGGCCTACTGGGTGGAGACGCAGACGGCGATCGACCTGTCCGACATGGCGACGGGCCTCATCAAGGCCTCCGTCTTTGGTGTGCTGGTGGGTTTTGCGGGCTGCCATTGCGGTTTCCGGGCGGAGCGCAGTGCGGCGGGCGTGGGCCGGGCGACCACCTCGGCGGTGGTGACCGGGCTGCTGCTCATCATCGTTTTCGACGCGATCTTCGCGGTGTTGTTCAACATCATCGGACTCTGACCCCGCATGAATCCCGCACCTTCCTCTTCCGCCATCGAAGTCGCCGGGCTGGAATGCGGCTATGACGGCGACGTGCTGCTGCACGACCTCAACTTCACCGTGGGGCGCGGGGAGATTTTCTTCATCATCGGTGGCTCGGGCTGCGGCAAGAGCACGTTGCTGCGGCACATGATCGGACTGAACCGTCCGACTGCGGGCACCGTGCGGTTTTTCGGCGAGACGTTCAGCGACGCCGATCCGGCGGGGCAGCGCGCGCTGCTCAAGACCTTTGGCGTGTTGTATCAGGGCGGGGCGCTGTGGAGTTCGCTCACCCTCCGGCAGAACGTATCTCTGCCGCTGGAGGAATACACGGCGCTCAACCGGACCGAGCGCAATGAGATCGTGGCCATGAAACTCGCCCAGGTGGGACTCTCGGGCTACGAGGATTATTACCCTTCGGAGATCAGCGGCGGCATGAAGAAGCGCGCCGGCCTGGCCCGGGCGCTGGCGCTCGATCCGGCCATCGTATTTTTTGACGAGCCTTCGGCCGGCCTTGATCCGTTGAGCTCGCGCAGCCTTGACGAGCTCATCGTCAACATCCGCGACACGCTGGGCACGACCTGCGTGGTGGTTTCCCACGAGCTGGCGTCCATCTTCTCGATCGCCGATCGCGTCATCATGCTGGACAAGGAGACCAGGGGCATCATCGCCGACGGCGACCCCCGCGTGCTTGCACACGACGGCGCCGCGAAACAAGTGAAAACGTTCCTCAACCGGGGCGAAATCCGCATCGAGTGAGCTCTTTTCACATTAAGCCTGTCCAACTCCGCCAACCTCTTTCAATACTCACACCGTGAAGACCAAGGTCAGTCCCGCCATCGTAGGCCTCTTTGTTTTGGGCGCATTTTTGCTCGGCCTGATCGCGCTGCTTGCGTTCGGCGGCGTGAATTTTTTTTCCAAGCCCGAGCGGTTCATCGTCTACTTCGACGAGTCCATCCACGGGCTCGATCTCGGTTCGCCGGTGAAACTGCGCGGCGTGCGCGTGGGCCGGGTGGTGGACTTCAACCTCCGCTACGTGCCGGAGCAGAAAAAATCGGTCGTGGCCGTGGTGTGCGAGCTCACCCGCAATGTCATCACCGACACGCAGGGCCGCCCCATCGACGTGTCCGACCGCAAGCAGCTCCAGACCCTCGTCGACCACGGCCTCCGCGCGCAGCTCGGCGTCATCGGGCTCGCCACGGGCCTGCTGTTTGTGGAGCTCGATTTTCTGAACCCGCAGGATTACCCTCTGCCGCCCTCGGGAGGGCTGGAGTCAAAATATGTCGAGATGCCCGCCGTGCCCTCGGCCATCTCCCAGTTCCAGTCCAACCTCACCGGCATTCTGGAGAACGTGAAGCGCGTGGATTTCGCCGGCCTCGCCACGCAGGTACAGGGCCTGATTGCGGACACCCGCAAGAAACTCGACGCTATGGACACGGCTGCGCTCGTCGCGCAGTGGACGAAGGCGGGCGAGTCCGTGCAAAAAATCGCCTCTTCGTCCGAACTGAAGGACACGCTTGTCAACATGAACGCGGCCTCGGTCAAACTGAACGGCATCCTTGCCAAGTTTGACAGCGAAGGTCCGTCGCCCGCGCAACTGGCCGACACGCTCAAGGACGCGCGCCAGGCGATCTCCTCCTTCACTGGCACGGTGGACACGCTCCAGCATTTCATCAGCGCGCAGCAAAATCTGGGTGACGACGCCTCGCAGGCGTTTGTCCGGCTTGGCGAGGCGGCGGCGGCCGTGCGCGCGCTGGCCGACTACCTCGAGCGCAATCCCAACGCCTTGCTCACCGGTCGCAAGGTGCCCTCCTCGGAATCCATGAAATGAAGACTTCTTTTTTAAAAAAATACGCCGCGTTGTGCGCGCTGTTTGCCGCCGGGCTGGGACTGCTCAGTCAGACGGGTTGTTCGTTCCTGCCCGCGCCGCAGGCAGACCCGACCCATTATTATGTGCTCACGGGACCGACGTTTGCCGACCCCGGTCCGGCGCGGGCGGACGGCGCGTTGCGCATCGGCCTCCGGCGCGTCGAGGTGGTGCCTTATCTCAACGGCAAGGCCATGATCGTGCGCAACGCGGCCAACGAGATCGTTTATGAGGATTACGCGCGCTGGGCCGAGCTTCCGGGGGCGGGCATCGAGCGTCTGGTGATGGCGCGGCTCCAAAGTTCGCCCAAGGTCGGACGGGTTTACCTGCAGCCGTTTCCCTTCGACGAGAAACGCGACTACGACGTGGGCGTGAGCGTGCTGCGTTGCGAGGGCGAGCGGAAGTCCGACGGCACGATGGCCGTGGGTTTCGCCTGCACCGTCGAGGTGACCGAGGGCAAGCCGGGCGGCGCCGTGGTGATGAGAAAGGTTTTCACCGCCCCGCAGGTCGCGTGGGACGGCAAGGATTTCGGTAAACTTGCGCAGCTGCTGGGCGACGCGGTATCCGCGCTCGGCGAAGAAGTCGTCGGCGCGCTGCCGGCGAAGTGAGGGCAATAAAAAGCCCCGCCGGGGGCGGCGGGGCTTGGGGACTGTCCAGGGATTTATAAGGAGCTTATTTTCCCAGCGCGGTGGCGATGCGGACGAGGGCCTTCTCGACGTTTTCACGCGAGTTGAAGGCGCTGATGCGCACGTGGCCTTCGCCGCACTTGCCGAAGCCGGCACCAGGAGTGCAGACGACCTGGGCTTCGTTGAGGAGCTTGTCGAAGAACGCCCACGAATCGGTGCCGGTGTTGACCCAGATGTAGGGGGCGTTGTCACCGCCGATGCAGGTGAAGCCGAGCTTGACGACGGCGGCGCGGATGAGCGCGGCGTTGGCGAGGTAGAAATCGGTCATGGCCTTCACCTCGGCCTTGCCCTCGGGCGTGAAGATCGCGGCAGCGGCCTTCTGCACGGGGTAGGAGACGCCGTTGAACTT